>Ga0194120_10009524_pt1 | contig 12284 bp, 15 predicted proteins | sample TA2MahCa65mmetaG_FD_148642 | JGI IMG/M metagenome (GOLD analysis project Ga0194120, IMG submission 148642) | Freshwater microbial communities from Lake Tanganyika, Tanzania - TA2015019 Mahale Deep Cast 65m | ecosystem: Environmental > Aquatic > Freshwater > Lake | place: Tanzania: Lake... | reverse complement strand
GGAGCGGGGCTGGCGATCACGCTCGTCTTGGCGGCGATGCGGATGCGGTATCTTTGGTGGAACCTGCATCCGGTCGGCTACGCGATTTCAGGAAGTTGGGCGATCAACCCGATGATTGGCTCCATCTTCGTCGGATGGCTGCTGAAGGCACTCGTGCTGCGGTTCGGGGGGATTCGGCGACTGCATCAGGCGAGCCCGTTCTTCCTGGGGCTCATCTTCGGGGAGTTCGTCGTCGGGACGGGATGGAGCTTCGTCGGGATCGTCCTGAAGCGCCCGATGTACCGGTTCCTGTTCTGACGCTGGACGTGCGGCGGAAGGAGGCTAGGGAAAGGAGCGCCGATCTCGCGTCTGTCGGCGCACCTCGTCGAAGTCCTCGGGCTGGTTGCGCGGCGTGACGCTCCCTCGAAGATCCGTCAGTGTCTGCTTGAGGGGGACCACGACGACGACGTTCCCGCGCTGGACGAAAGGCACGCGATCTCCCGTCCCCAGCTCCAGCAGGTCGCGGATCTCCTTGGGGATGGTCACCTGTCCCTTGGCAGTCAGCTTGTGCCCGATGGTTTCCATGGGTCAGCCCCTTCCGAGTATTACATCTGTCATTGTGTAGGAATCCGGGGCAGGATTCCAAGTCGTCTCCGCGCGACGCGACGTGTTGGTATTGGTGGCTTGGCGGCCGATGCATAGTTCCTGTTCTGACGCGGATGCGCTGCGTCTCCTGTCGATGCCCGCCACGCTAACGCCGCAACCCTCACGCGACACGCCGGTCGCGAAGCCGCCCACGACCACCACGCCCATCTCGGCGCGCTCCTTCTCGTCGTTCGCCTTCGCGCAACTGCCCCCGACGCTCCTCAGGAAAGATCACTCCTTTCCTCCAGTTCAACGGGAATCGTTGAGCAAACCTCTACCATTCGTCGCGGGGCTTCGCGAGAGTCTCCACGACGCCGCCTTCTGGCGCCACGCGTATCACGACGCGAGGCTCCCCGTCGTTGCCCCTCAAGCGCACGATTCCGCCGCCGTAGGGCGACGCGCCCACATCGTAGACGGAGACGCCTGCGCCATTGAACACCTGCAGCACGTTATCCACCGGCCACGCCAGCGTCCCGGTCGGTGTGACCCTTAGCCGCACGCGAACCTTCCTCTCTCTGTCCACGACGTCCAGATTCCTTACCGTCACGGTGTCGAACTCCGCCGACGACTTTCCCTCTCCTTGTGCCGCTGCCTTCTGGACCACGAGTCCTGACAATGCGTATCCTGCCAGAACCAGCATCCCGCCCAGCGCCATGTAAGCGAGTTTCTGCCCGAATCGCATCGCCCGTCTCCTTCACCTAGCCGAAGCACCGCGCGCATATGGTCCCATTGTATCTTTAGGACTTACGCAGTTGACCAGAACCTCGATCGGGGTTCATTATAGCGCCCCCCCCGCAGCGTCAAGAGAAATCCGCAGGAGAAGCCTCACGAACCCACCCAAATGCGATGAACTGGACTATATTCACTTCCTCATCGCCGCCCAGGAGGTCTTTACCTGCACGGAGGCGGCTCGCTGCCAGCCGGATGAAGCTGCATCTCCCGCTCACGACGCCTTTACCCGTTTTCTCACCAAAGAGCCACCCGACACGGCGGCCCTCTGGCAGGAAGCAACGACCCTGGTCGAGAAGAAGAAAGGGCTTCTGGTGATAGACGATACCACGCTGGATAAGCCCTACGCGCGAAAGATGGACCTCGTCACGCGCCACTGGAGCGGCAAGCATCGCCGCGTTGTCCAGGGCATCAACCTGGTCACGTTGCTCTGGACGGACGGAAACGCCCTGACTCCGACGGACTTTCGGCTCTACGACAGACCCCAAGACGACCCAACCAGAAACGACCACTTCCTGAGGATGCTGGCGACGGCTTACGAGCGGGGATTCTCTCCTGAGTATGTGGTGTGTGACAGTTGATATGCCAGCGTGGCGAACTTGAAACATCTTCGCTCCTATGGCTGGCGCTGGCTGACACGCCTCAAGCACAACCGCCTGGTCAACCCGGACAGAACCGGGGATGTTCCGGTGGAGGCAGTGGAGATCCCCCCCTGAAGGTCGGATCGTGCATCTGATAGAGTACGGCTTGGTGCGGGTATTCCGAATCGTCGTCACAGACGGCGACGTGGAATACTGGGCGACCAGCGCCTTGGAGATGACCGAGGAAGTCCGGAAGGAACTGGCACGACAGGCTTAGGGGATCGAGACCTATTATCGAGGCATCAAGCAGTTCTGCGGAATGGAGCGGGCTCAGGTGCGCCGCGCCAACGGGCAGAGGAATCATCTTCTCTGCGCCCTGCGTGCTTTCTTGCGTTTGCAGGCGCATCGTCTGGAGACGGGTATCAGCTGGTATGAAACCAAGACAGCCATCATCCGTGAAGCCATCCGGGAATACTTGGCTCATCCGCGATACCTCCTCTCAACTGCGTAACTCTTAATCTTTTCAGACGTTCTTCTCGTACGTGTCGCTCGACAGCGTGCTCCCCTCAGAGCAGTGACATCGGCGAGTCGGAGGAGTTTCCTGTCTGCGCTGGAACGAAGCCCTGCGCGTCGGCAACCGCCAACCGCACGTATGGAGATCCTTCTTGTTGCGTCGGAATCGTCTTGAAACGACCGATGTACCGGTTCCTGTTCTGACATCGATCCTTCAGGGCCCATGTCATTCTGAGCGAAGCGAAGAATCTCGGTGCCCGAAGGGATGTTTCGCTTCGCTCAACATGACCCGGTAGGGGGAAGCAGGACTACTCCCCTTTGAGGTCCGCCCACACAGCCGCCACCTTGCCCTTTGGGCTCACGGCGAGCCCGCTGGAACCCGTGACGACGACGTTGTCGATGAACCCGTTCGCCATGCTCTCGTGCCAGATGCCGATCTTCCCGGTCACGTGTGTCTTGTCGTGGATGTCCACGAGAGGCTTGCCGAGGTCGCCGAGCGGGTCCTTCACGTTCTTGCGATCCACATACCAGATGCGGATGTGGTCGCCGACGGCTTCGATCCTACCCAGCAGGACCTGCGTGTTGTCCTGCGCGATCGCGCCCAAGCCGTGCGGCGTCTGGTTCAGGGTGTTGCCCGGGTTATTTTCGCACGCGGCCTGGTCGTTGCATTGACCGGTCGCCCCGCAGCCCTTGTCCAGCAGCGCGACGATGACCGCCGGCGTCTCGTTGAACCCGAACGTCACGAGATAGCCTTTGTTCGCGGCGGTCTGCCGGAACACGATGCCCCAGCTATCGTCGTCGCCCGCGCTCATCTCCAACTGGATGATGCCGTCTGACAGCGTGAGTCCGCCGGGCAGTGGCGTATTGCCCGACTTGTCGCATCCCTCGGCGAGCTGTTTCAGGGCTTTGGTCTTGTTGCCGGGATGGTTCTCGACAGCCCACACCTGCCCTTTGTTGTCGGCAACCCAGCCTTTGACCTCGTTGACGGCGGCGTTGGGAACGGCGTTCTTGCCCCCGTCCTCGAAGTCCGCGCGGAAGATCACCTGAGACCAGGCGGGAACCGACAGCAGACAGGCGACCGACAGAGCCGCCACCACCATGGTGCGACGCGCCATGCTTGCCTCCTCATCCATATCTGGCGTTGTTCCGCTGGCTCTGCCATCGAGACATCGCCAGCGACGCGCACAGTACCACGGTGAACCGACATTGTCAACGGCTGTTCCATTCCCATGGTTGAGCGCCGACTAACCGCATGGTTGCTCCAGATTGGGCAGCTAGTCTTCGCGTTGCGACAGCGATGTTCGTCTCGCCGATGGATCGCAGAAGGCAGATCGCGGGATTCCTTGCCGCCGCCATCACTTGCGTCGTCGCGTGTGGCATCCCGCCGCTACGCACGTGGGATCGATCCTCGTCATAGGTGACGTCTCGGACTCGATGGTTGCGGTTCTCGATATGCCAGTGCTGTCGGCGGAGGCGAAGCAGCGCTTCGGGAGAACCGGTCGTCGCATCCAGGCTCGTCAGACCTACCTCTACCTGCCGACGCGTCTGACCATGGCGCGTGGTTTCCCGCTGGAGGTAGTAGGCTTGCGTGGCATTGTGCCAGTCGTGGACGGGGGCGATGTAGTCGCCGATCTCCGGATTGACCGTGAACCGACGCCTCTCCCAACGTCCTCGGTTCCGCTCGATGGTCTGGGCGTGATCTGGGCGCTCTTGACACCGCTCGCGGCGGGCGGTATCCCTGATGCTCAGCGACTCGGAAGGAGTCATCGATGGCAGATGTCATAGACTACCGCATCTTCGGCGACGACATGCAGTTGGTCGAGGTCGAGCTCGACCCGGGGGAGGGCGTCCGAGCCGAGACGGGGACGATGCTCTACATGGGCGAGGCGATTCGGATGTCCACGTCCAGCGGCGGGGGCATCATGCGGGGTCTCCAGCGGATGGTGTCCGGGGAGAGCTTCTTCATCGCCGAGTTCGTCAACGAGGGCAGGAGCAAGGCGTCCATCGCATTCGCGGCTCCGTATCCGGGGAAGATCATCCCGCTCGACCTGCACGGGCTCGGCGGCGAGTTCCTGTGCCAAAAGGACTCGTTCCTGTGCGCCGCGAGAGGCATCGAGGTCGAGGTCGCGTTCACGCGTCGGTTCGGCGCGGGCATCTTCGGAGGCGAGGGTTTCATCCTGCAGCGGCTGACGGGTCGCGGCCTCGCGTTCATCCACGCCGGCGGAACCGTCGTCGAGCGAGAGCTCTACGCCAACGAGGTGCTGCGGGTCGACACGGGCTGCATCGTCGGACTCGCCCCGACCGTGGACTACGATATCGAAACGACGGGCGGCATCAAGAACGCGCTGTTCGGAGGCGAAGGACTCTTCCTGGCGAAGCTGACAGGTCCCGGCAAGGTGCTTCTCCAGAGCCTGCCCTTCTCGCGGCTCGCCGACCGGGTCGTCTCGGCGGCGAACTTCGGCAACCAAGAGGAGCGGAGGGGCGGGCTCCTCGGCAGCTTCATCACCGGCGACCGCTGACCGGCACGATCGCGCGCCTGGATGAGCCGATCGGACAATCCATCATCTTCTGGGAGGAACCCATGCCCCTCGAACTGGTCGCCACAGCGCCCAGAACCCCTATCCTGCGCGAGTATCCTGAAGGTGAGCTCGGAGCGCGGGAAGTGCGCGTCCAGTCCGAGCACGGAGCGTTCAAGCACGGAACCGAGCTCATCGAGTACCGAGGCGAGAGCCCATTCGCCGACTCCCGCTACGACAGTGAATGGCAGATTTTCGTCCCGACCGAGAAGACGACGCGCTTCCCGATGTCGCTGGGCAACATGACCATCGGCGTCGTCACGGAGGTGGGGCGGGATGTGACGCTCCTCAAGCCGGGCGACCGCGTCTATCGCCACTGCGGCATGCGCGAAACGCACGTCTGGGCGGAGACGGTTCCCAAGCTGCCGGATGGGATGTCGTGGCAGGCGGCGACATGCCATGACCCCCTCTCGTTCGCCATCGCCGCGCTGCGCGACGGGCATGTGCGGCTGGGCGACCACGTCGCGGTGTTCGGACTCGGCGCGATTGGGCTCCTCATCGCCCAATGCGCGCGGCTCCAGGGCGCGGCATCGGTCGTTGTCGTCGATCCCATCGAGCTGCGACGCGACCTGGCGATCCGTCAGGGGGCGGGGGCGGCGATCGATCCGACGACATCGGACGCAGGAGCCGAAATCCGCAAGCACGTCGGCAAACGCGGCGCAGACGTGTGCTTCGAGGTGAGCGGGAACTACACGGCGATGCAGCACGCGATCCGGGGCGTGGCGTTCGGCGGGAACGTCGTCGCCGTAGCGTATCCCGGCGAGTGCCGGGGCGGACTGAACTTCGGGCGCGAGGCGCACTTTAACATTCCCAACCTCATCTTCGCGCGCGGCTGCAGCGATCCGAACCGCGACCATCCGCGATGGAGCTGGCGGCGGCTCGAGGAGACCGCCTGGCGGATGCTGCTCGATGGCGCGTTCGACACGGATGGCATCGTGTACCCCATCGTCCCGTTCGAGGAGTCGGCGGACGCGTTCCGCGATCTGGTGGATCAACACCCGGAGCGGAGCATCAAGCTGGGCGTGAAGTTCGCATCGTGATGTGCCTGTGATGACTGGTGCTAATGGATGCGCCGAACACTGACCATCAGCGTACGTCGCTCCCGCGCAGGCGGGAGCCTAGAGACGCTGGATTCCCGCTTGCGCGGGAATGACGACGCAGACTAGACGCTTGAGCTACTTACGGTTACCCGCATGACCACTGTGACTGACCAGTCGGAGGATACGCCGTGAGCGCACGCAAACTCGCGCTGTTGGGTGGAACGCCGGTTGGCGCCCCGTCGCAGCAGCCGCATCCGAAGTTCTCGGAACAGGCGATGGATCGCGTCCGGCGTCTCTTGGAGACGGGCTCGACGGTCGGTCTGAGCAAAGGACATCCCGAGATCCGCGAGGCGGAGCAGTCCATCGCGGAATGGCAGGGAGTCCCGTACTGCCTCGGCACGTCATCGGGGCATGGGGCGCTGCACGCGGCTCTGATGGGGCTCGAAGTGACCGGCGGCGACGAGGTCATCACGACGCCCTACACCTGGGGCGCGTCGACGTCCTGCATCCTGCACAACGGCGCGGTTCCCGTCTTCGTCGATGTGGAACCGGAGACCGGCTTGCTCGATCCCGCCGCCATCGAACCCGCCATCACGGACAAGACACGCGCCATCCTCGCCGTTCACATCTACGGCCAGCCGGCGAACATGACGGCGATTCGTCAAGTCACCGACCGTCACGGTCTGGTCGTCATCGAGGACGGGAGCCAAGCGCACGGGTCGGTTCATCAGGGCAGGCGCGTCGGGCAATTCGGAGATGCAGCGGGGTTTTCGTGCATGGGCGGGAAGCTGCTCGCGTCGTCCGAGGCGGGCTACATGGTGACGCCCCACGCGAACGTCTACTGGAAGGCGTCGATGGGCTGCCAGCACATGGGTCGATGGGGCGAGGAGGGCTTCCCCGCCGAGCTCCGCCCTTACGTCGACTCGCTCGTTTACACGTACCGGCTGTCGCCGATCAACGCCGTCCTGCTGACGGAGCAGCTCCGCAAGCTCGACGCCGAGAACAAGGGCAGGAACGACAACGCGGGCATCTTCCGGGCAGCGGTTCAGGGCGTCGAGAGCTATCGCCTGCCCGACTACGGGCCGGGCGATCAGCCCGTCTACCACATGCTGACGGGCAACTTCGTGCCGGAGCACGCAGGCGTCAGCCGCGCGACCTACGCCGAGGCGATCCGCGCGGAGGGCGTCGGCATCTTCTCCTACGTCCCGTCCCCCATATCGACGTGGAAGCGGCTCGACCCGGACGCGCTCATGCCGCGAAGCATGTGGCAGGAGACGATCCGAGCCAGCGGACGGCGCTACGCTGACTGCCACCTGCCCAATTGCGAGCGCAAGGTCGCCCGTTCGCTCGAAATGGGTTGGAACTACACGACGCCGAATGCGGACGGAATGAGGCAACTCGCCGACGCGTTCATCAAGGTCGAGGAGAACCTGGCGGCGCTCCGCGACTACGAACGAAGCCGCTGACGCGACCGACACGAGGAGGACCGTATGGCGATCACCGGTGAGGTCGTCAAGGAATACCGGGAACGCGGGTTTGTCGTCGTGCGGGAGATGTTCTACCCCGCGACGGCGGCGCAGATGATCGACCACTACATGGCGATGCGCGCCGAAGGTCCCAAGCCGGGAGACTTCGGCGGAACGTCGGACCAGCCGGACGACCCGACGCACCAGTACCCGCGCATGATCCAGATGCACAACTGGGACGCGGCTTCGGGCGAATGGGCGACCTGTCCGCCGCTGTGGGAGGCGGTCTCGGCGCTGCTCGATGACACGCCCAAGCTCATCCAGACGATGCTCTACTTCAAGCCGCCGGGAGGCAGAGGGCAGGGGCTCCACCAGGACGAGCAGTACATCACGATCGATCCGCTGATCGGGGTGTGGGTCGCGCTCGACCGGTCGGACCGCGACGTGGGTCAGATGGTCGTCGTGCCCGGCTCGCATCGGTCGGGGCTGTATCCCGTCGAAGCGGCGGACACGTCCGTCTCGTTCGTCGGAGCGCAGACGAGCCTGCCCGCTGGTTCGCAAGTCGTTGGCGTCGATATGGACCCGGGAGACGCGCTGCTGTTCCACGGCAGAACCATCCACGGCTCCTACGCGAACACGACGAAGGACCGCTGGCGGCGCAGCTTCATCTGCCACTACATTGGCGAGCACTCGCAGCGGTTCGACGCCGCGTCGGGAACCCACGTATCGCATGTCAAAGGATGACCGCGCAGGGGCAGGCTCCGTCGGAATGGGGCGGAGCCTTCCCGACGCGCCGGACCTCGACGCCGCCGAACGCTCCCGGCTCGCCGAGGATTACGCGCGGTTCCGCCGCTCTGCCTTGCCTGCAAACCTGACCGAGTACGTCCTGAACTGCTACGGGATCGCGCTCGACTCGCGGTACGGGCCCTATCCGATCAAGAACCCCTTCGGCAAAGCGTCGGGGCAACTCTCGCTGCAGGCGTCGCAGGTGCGCGCCGATGCTGACGCGGGCTTGGGGTTCGTCGTGCTCAAGACGGTCATCGCGCAGGACGCATCGGGCTCCCAGTCGATGAGCGCGTGGGCGATCCACGAGACGCGCATGGTCCCCGAGCGGATCGTCGGACAGGACGGCACGCAGGGCTGGACGATCACCTGGAAGGGAAGAGGCTGGTCGGGGACGTTTGACGAGTACCTCGCGCTGTTCCGCGACGCGCTGCGGATCGGCGCCGAAGCCGGCATGCTCGTCGTCCCATCGTGCAAGTACCACCTGCCGGAACGCTCCGACGAACGCTGGCGAACCGAGGAGTACGCCTACACGACCGTCCGACTGCTCGAAGTCTGGCAGGCGGAGATGGGCTCGACGCCCATGCCGATCGAGAAGGACTTCAGCCCGACGCTCGCTGGCGACGACCGCTCCGGTGACAAGGCGCGCATCCTCGACTGGGTGCGGTCGGTCCCGGCGTTCATTCGGGAGGCGGTCGGCGTCTCAGCCGACGGCTCGCCGCGTGTCCAGGTCGGCTTGAAGCTGATGAACGCGATGTTCGACGACGAATTCCAGTTGGAGATGCTCCGCGCCGCCGCCGAGGTCGCCGATTGGATCGTCTATGCGAACCGTCTGTTCGATCCGATCCGCGCGTTCGACGGCAAGGTGGGCGTCGCCTACGGAGGACCCGACCTGAGCGCTCGGAACCTGCGCGTGTTGTCCGCCGTCCGCGCGGCGATCCGACGCGGAGAGTTCCCGGACCTCCCGCCGATCAGCGCGACGGGCAACATCCTGACTGGAAGAACCGCTGTCGAGTACGCCCTTGCCGGCGCTGAGAGCTTCCAGATGCACACGCTCTTTCAGCTTCCGTCAGACGCCCTCGGCGGCAGACGCGGGTCGAAGAGCGCCCGGGCGCTCAACTGGCTTCTGTTCGAGCCGACGAACGGCTTTCTCGCCTGGATGTGCTATCTTCGTCGTCGCCTTGAGCTCCGAGGCAGCAGCGCCTTCTGCATGCGGAATCTACTGGACGCCGTGGATTGAGTGTCCATGCGGCTCGACGGCTGGCGGAGGGCATCCCATGAAACCTCGTATTCCGCACGCCCGTTTTGCCTTGCGTAACCACACGCGATGATTCCTGTTGGGCTGGCTAGTTTGCCTGTTTTGTACGCTAGCCAGCCTTGTTTGACCCCGCCGTTCGGGTTTCCCGATCCTTGCGTTGTAGCCGCTTGACCTGCAGGTCCGGCTGACTTCCACTATCCTCGTGTCTCAGTCAGGCGAGGTCTTCGCCTGTCGGTGGGGTGCAAACAGTCCTTGACGCTGAATATCTCTCGAAGGAGCAGACCCGATGGACTGGGGGTTGGGTGTGTTCGTGCGTCGAGTCTCCCGCTGTGCCGTGCTCGCGGGCATGGCGCTTGCCATGCTCTATCTCTCGGAAGGGCACGCTTGGGGACAGGGCTGAGTGCTCATCCGCCAAAACGGGCCCGTGTTTGGCTTGTCCGCGTCCGCGTATCTCGATCCCGGCAGTTGGGAATGGTCCCTTGCATACCGCACGCTCGATTCGAGCCGCCGCTTCCGAGGGAGCTTCGAGCAGTTCGAGCGTGAGGACTTCGGTACGTACGTCGTCAATCAGCAGAGGATGGCAGACGTCAGCGCGACCTACGCGGTGTCAAAGCGAGTCAGCGTCGGACTCGGTGTGCCGGTCGTCCAGGCGTCGTGGGGCACCCCGAACCTGAAGATCGAGCCCGGAAAGCCCAGCACGCTCACCGACGGACCTCGGAACAACCAGGTCGGGCGGGGCATCGGCGACGTGAGCGCCAAAGCCCAAGCGTGGCTGTTCAAGCCCGCTGACCACGCCACCGGCAACGTCGCGCTCAGCCTGGGCGTGAAAGCCCCACGGGCGACGCGCACGTCAAGGATATCTATCCGGACATCGACGGCCTGAACTGGGGCGTCAAGGCGATCGACCAGTCCGTCCAGCCGGCCGATAGTGGCTGAGGCATCCTCGCCGAGATGAGGGCGTTCAAGAGCCTCGGCAAGACGACCTTGTTCGCCGACGGAAACTACCTCGCCAATCCACGCGATACCAACGGAACCCCATCGCTGATCGTCGGGCTGGGCCGTTCGGGCGTCAAGGGACCCGATGGGAAGCCCCTCAGCTACGAGGAGATCGTCAGCTCCGAGCAGTTCAAGAAGAACGCCTACGCGGCATCCGACACGCCCAACTACCGGCGCATGCAGAACTCCGTCCCCGACCAGTACCTCGTACGGGCTGGCGTGGGATACAGCGCTTGGGAGAACGTCGGCATCACCGCCGCGTTGCGGATCGAAGGTCTGCAGCGGTACGACCTGATCGGGGAGAGCAACGGGTTCCGCAGGCCCGGACGGCAGATCTCCATCGAGCCGGGTGTCTCCTACTCCGATGGGCGCGGCACGTGGACGCTGAACGTGCCGATCGCCGTTCGGCAGAACCGGTTCCCAGACCCGTATACGCGGAGTCGGGGCGACGCGACGTTCCCCGACTACATCGTGCTGATGGGGTATTCCCGTCGCTAGGTGGACGTGGGAACGAGGCGCATCGTTACTGGGCACTCATCATGTTCTCGATGCTGGCAGCGAGCTGCGGGTTCAGCTCGAAAGCTCGGCGGAGAGCGAAACGGGCGCTCTCGATATCGCCCAACCCGCGCGATGCGATGGCGAACCCCAAGTGAGCGTCGGCGCGGTTCTCGTCGATGAGGATCGCGTTCGCGTAGAGCTCGCGGGCGCGACTGAAGTTGCGCGTGCGGACGTGCGCGGAGGCAAGGACGGAGAGCCACTCGGCATTGTCTGGCGTCGACCTCACGGCGCGCTCCATGTGCTCCACTGCCTCGGAGATGTCGGTCGACAACGCGATGGAGCCGAGAAGGAACTGAGCGTCGGCGAAGGTGGGATCCGCCTCGACGGCGCGTCGCGCCAGCGCTTCCGCTTCTTCGGGCTCTCCGCGCTGCAGGGCGAGAACGGCGAGATTGTGCCAACCCTCGGCGAAGGTGGCGTCGAGATCGACCGCGCGCGCGTAGAGAACCTGCGCCGATTCGTGTTCCTCATCGCGAACCGCGAGGTTCGCCGCCGAGAAGAGGACCGCAGACGCCCGCTGAAGGATGCCGTGCTGCCGCAGGTCCTCTTTCGCTGACGAGAACATGGCTTCCCAGGCGTGCGCCTCTTGCCAGTCGCCGTCTTCGACCGCCAGAGAGCAGAGATTGAGGAGGGATTGCGCCCGCAGCCCAGCCGCTTCGAGACGCGTGTCGCCGTCCAGACTCTCCAACGCGTGAACGATATGGCGTCGAGCGTTGCCCCGTTCGCCAGAGGAGCCCAGCAGGATCGCGAGCCCCAGCCGCGCCTCGGGGAAGTCCGGAGCGGCGGCAACGATGGTGTCGAGCTTCTGCCGCGCCGATTCGGTATCTCCGCGCTCGATGTCAGCGAGCGCCATCTCGAACTGATGTCGCGCGTCGCGGAACCTCATGAGTTGCCTTGGTTGCTGGGCTCAAGGCTCGCCAGTGCGGACTGGAGATCGGGGAAGCGTTCGAGCACCGCCGTCAACTGCGAGAGCTCCAACAACCTCGCGATGTCGCTGGTCCCACCGACGACCGCCATGCGTCCACCTCGCGTGCGGGCATGGGACTGTGCATACACGAGCGCTCCGAGTGCCGAGCTATCCATACGTCGCACTTCGTCGATGACGACGATCAGGGACGGGGTCTCGCGCTCCGAGCTGTCGATGGCGTGCTCGAGCGCCGAGC
>Ga0194120_10009522_pt1 | contig 12285 bp, 12 predicted proteins | sample TA2MahCa65mmetaG_FD_148642 | JGI IMG/M metagenome (GOLD analysis project Ga0194120, IMG submission 148642) | Freshwater microbial communities from Lake Tanganyika, Tanzania - TA2015019 Mahale Deep Cast 65m | ecosystem: Environmental > Aquatic > Freshwater > Lake | place: Tanzania: Lake... | reverse complement strand
TGATTGACTGGACTGCTACCTGGAATTGTAACCTCAAATATGACTTTTCCTTCAATGATGGTTATGTTTTCCGCAGCAACTTCTGACCACTAAATGATACCATGTGCCACTTGTATTAGTGGCACAATACACTTGACAAATCCTGAAAAGTGTGCTATCATACATGTATGATGAAATTGATGGACCTCTACCAAAGCATTGCACTCACCGAAGAGATTGCAATGGAACACTATAACAAACTGAATGATCAGTTTGATTACAACTTGCCTGGTGTTTGCAATCATTACTTTGCAAAGTATGATGGAAACAATGAAAGAACTGGTGAGATTGTGCTCACATGTAGAGTTGCAAAAACTGTAAAAGGTCAAGTTCGTTCTACTTATCAGATTGATGGTAAGCGTATTGCAAAGAAGCACATTGACTGGAAGTTCTTACAATTAGGTGGTTGCCAGTAAGTTATATCATGTGCCAGTTCAACAAACTGGCACACGACCCCTTGACTTTCAAGGAAATCCATGCTATCATACATGTATGAAAAATCAAACCACTGAAATGACCACCCAAACTTACAATGGTTGGGCAAATTATGAAACCTGGAATGTATCTCTGTGGATTCAGAATCAGCGCTTTCTGTATAACACTGCTGTTGCATGTGTAGAGTATAGGAATGAGGATGAACTGCCTTATACTAAGTTCATCAGGTGCATGGAGAATGGTGATCACATGTGCACCAATGATGGTGTTGCCTGGGATGATGAATTGATCAACCATGATGAGATCAATGCGATGATGTTTGACATGCACCAAGGAGAAAACTGATGACCATTAAGTACACTTTTGACATCAACACGCAACAACCTGTGTATGCTGTCTGTGACCATGATGTGTGTATCATGCTGACCACATCTATCACCACTGCTGTTAACAAAGTAAAAGGAAATTGATGAAAACTTTAACACTCCAAGTCACTGAAGTTCATTTTGATTTTGATGATGAAGGTTTCACTAGTGAAGAACAACAAGAGGTGATTGATTCTGTGGTTGGTAATGTCTTTGAGGTTGAGGTAGATGATACTGACACTGATGAAGATATTGCACAAACATTAGTTGAAGAGGTTACTGATTATACTGGTTGGTGTGTATATTCCCTTGATTATCGTCACGTTCTTTCTTGACTATGTACAGAAACAATTGGATTGAGATTCTTGTTGCTCTTGGTTTTGGTGTTATTCTAATTGCATTTGCTGCTCTGATTGTTGCTCTTGTCAATCCACATATAGATTCACAATGTGCAGCAAAAGGTGGGCAAGTTCTTCATACTCCTGGACACATCAATTCTTGTATCTATCCTGCAAAGTAAGTTAATATGAAGATGAACCAACTTGAAATGTTGAGTGCTCGTGAACAACTCATGGAGGACATTGACTGTATTTGTGATGAGTTTTTCTGCGAACATTTTCCCAATTCTAAAGATCAATTTGATGATTTAGTTCGCATCCTTTGTGATGCTGTCTGCAACAACTTTCCCTCCAAGTAATAACAATGCAATTCCAAGTTACCTACATTGAGTTTGATTTTGATGGTGAAGATGAGATGGATGGGTATGAAAAAGACACCATTACTTCCGAGGTGATTGGTACATTCTGGGAGGCAGTTGATGAAGAGGATCTAGTTGAAGAGATTACATGTGCATCAGGTTGGTGTATCAAATCCATTGATTATCGTCATGTGTTAAAGTAGAATGAAAAAGAACAAAGTTTTCAAGATTGAGTTATGTCAAGAGGATGCACAAAGAATCATCTTGGCACTTGATAGTTATAAGCAACAGTATAACAAAGTGATTGAGCAGTGTGATACTGAAGATCAGAGAAGTGTGGCATGGTTAGAGTGGTCTTATATCAGTGAGTTAGCATACATGATGGAAGATGTTTTAGATGTTAATAGATGGTGAAATGTTCATTCCGTACAGTGTTATGAAATGAATATAAATGTTCAAAAAAATATACATGAGTTTTCCACAGGTTTTGTTAATTCTGTGGAAAAAGTGTGAATGATATGTATAATCTACTGTATTGTTGGTAAATGTGTCCAGTTGTTGTGATTGTCTTGATAAATGTGTGAACTTGTTGTGATCTTGGCCCCCAGTATATCACAAATCCTCCCAGATGTCAATACCCCCAGGACAGTGAATTTTGTGGCACAGTATAAAAGTTTTCCACAGGCAGTGAGTTATATTTTGTGAGAACACAGTGCCTGTCAGTGTTTATACAAATAGACAGTGAATATGCCTGTGGAAAACTATAAGAAAACTGTGGAAAACCTGTGGAAAAAGTATAACAAACCTGTGGAAAACTGTGTATAAGACAGTGAGTGTATGTGTGGGACTGAAAGTATTCTATTGACAAACCAGTAGGCTATACCACTTGACAGATCTGTGAGGGTATGTTATAGTGAATTGACAGTATTTGTGGGGGTTTGTGTTGTTGTGGGGTTGTAATGCGAATTTTACTGACTCCCCTAACCTACAAACCTTTGAAAAAGCGAGATAATTATAAAGATGAAACAAAAAAATTTTTCCCTAGTAAAAAATACCCTGGACTTTTGTGAGGAATTGGAGTATATTGAAGTTTGCCTGTGGGAAGGAATAAAGATTATTGGGTCCCTGGCAATAGAAAAAATTTTTGCCAGGAAAAAATGCCCTATAAGTTGATTGCCAGAGACAGGATATTTTGTGAGGGTACTGAGGCAGAATGCCAGTCTTGCCTCACAAATATTTCCATGATGATGGACATATTTTCCACTGATTATGATCTAGAAGAGTTTTTGATTGTGAGTACCTGTGATGAAGTGTAGAGTACAGTTATATGTGGCAGGGAAGGTCTTTTATGAAGAAGTCTATGCCAGAGATTATAAGGATGCAAAGGAAACGGCACTTGCAAGAAATCCAAAGGCAAAAGTCATAGGGGTCACTGCTGTATTTGACTGAAACTAAATAATGTAGTATCATATGAGTTGATACGTATCAACATTTAGTATTGAATTTTTATGGCAAAAGGATTTACTGTAAAGGCAAAAAAACCTACTGAACCTCAAGAGCAACCTCTGTTCAATAGAGAAGAATGTCTAGAAAGAATTAAAGGAAAGAGTATTGTATTCTGTCTTCCAGGTCGTGGAGTATCATATACATTTCTGAAGGCATTTGTTCAGTTGTGTTTTGATTTAGTACAGGCAGGGGCAAGTATTCAGATTAGTCAAGATTATAGTTCTATGGTGAACTTTGCACGTTGTAAGTGTCTAGGTGCAAATGTACTGGCAGGACCTGATCAGGTTCCCTGGCAGGGTAAATTGAAGTATGATTATCAACTGTGGATTGACTCTGATATTGTCTTTAACACTGATGCATTCTGGGCAATCTTTGGAATGGATAAGGACATTGCAGCAGGTTGGTATGCCACAGAAGATGGCAGAACCACATCAGTGGCACACTGGTTGGAAGAGGACGACTTCAAGAAGAATGGAGGCGTCATGAATCATGAGATGGTAGAAACCATTGGCAACAGAAAGAAACCATTCACTGTGGATTACACAGGCTTTGGTTGGGTTCTGATTAAGAAGGGGGTCTTTGAGCACCCTGACATCAAGTATCCATGGTTTGCCCCACAAATGCAGGTCTTTGATTCTGGTGAGGTCCAGGACATGTGTGGGGAGGATGTTTCCTTCTGTCTGGATGCCAAGAAGGCAGGTTTTGAGATTTGGTGCCATCCACAAATTCGTGTAGGACATGAAAAAACAAGAGTCATTTAGAATTCTGTGTCAAGGGAGGGTACTGTACCAGAATCTCTCTCAAGAGGAACTGTGGGATATTGTAGATGAACTTTCTGAACAATTTTATGAGACAGGGGTTCCCAATCCAGCAGATCTTGTGGTAGAATGTATAGGTGATTCTGAGGAATAAATTATGGCAAAGCGTCCTTCCCTGACTAATAAGGTCATTATTGAGCACAAACCCAAAAAGACTCGTCAAGGTCGTTCACAGCACACCATTCTCTCTGCCACCTCTCGTAATGGCAGGAAGAAGCGTTACAGAGGTCAAGGTAATTAATATAGATAAGCAGGGGAAACCCTGCTTTTTTATTAACTATATGGCATATTTAAATCACAATCTTCCTACAATTACTTGTTACATTAGGAATGAGTTCCTCTATAATCATAAGCAAGGACATGGAGAGGTGACTTTATGTGATGTACACTCTGTAGCATCCTTAGAGAAACATGTACCCCTCTTTGAGGCATTTTTAGAGAATGGCGTTAACTGGACTAGAAGACCTATTCATGCATTTTGCTGGAAACCAGATGCTCCAGTGCCTAAACTTGAGGAATGTATGTGGTGGGATTGCTTTTCGCCTTATATTGATGTTCAAGTGAGGTCTAGACTTGCTGGATTGCGTGCAGAATTGATTAATTATAAGGGCGAAAAGAACGAAGGTGTCTATATGTTCACTTTAGATTGGTCTTGGGAGTCAAAATCAACACTGAATACTAATTTTAGTGAGACTCCAGAGCACAAATGTGCTCATTTTTTTAAAATGGATAATGGAAACTTCTATGCATACCCAAATAATAAGATTTTATGGTATGATGATGCCTGGACTCGCAATAGAATCACTCAAAATCCTGGTTATGAGATAGATTTGACTGAATACTCAGTGGAAAATAAAAGAAAAATTGAAACTTCTGATGATTTTATGTACGAAATAGGGATGGCAACCCCTTAAAAAGTTCTAATTCACCCTAGAATTAGTAAAATGGCTAACTTACCTGTAGATAGAGACAAAAATTACATGTATCAGATGTGGGGAACCACAAATTTAGTGACTGATTACAATGTAAAACTTGAAAAACGTACTATTCAAGAAATTATGCATGATGATATTCCCAAAAGTAAGCATTTGTTGAAGGAACAAACAGAATTTCATGAGAAAATTCGTAATGATGAGGACTATGATGATTGGGAATATGGAACTGAACCAACCTATGGCAAACCTCAATAAATAAAAGTAATGTATTTGATAGTCACAGGTGCCTTTAGAGAATATTTCAAGAGGATTTAAAGATATCAGCTTGTCTTTTCTGAGGCATCCTGTGACTAATGATATTGGAACACTCTTAAATGAAGATGCAATTAAGCGATCTGTAGTCAATTTAATCAGAACAAGAGTTGGCGAAAGGTTTTTTAACTCACTTTTAGGGTCAAAGGTTGAAAGTTACTTCTTTGAACTTGCAGATAGTGGTATTGTAGATCCTTTACAGGAAGAAATTAAGACTGTTCTTTCTAACTTTGAACCAAGAGTTGTTGTTAGAGATGTAAATGTTGCACTATATCCTGAAGATAATGAACTTGATGTAACCATTACTTATGATATTGTTGGACTTGCTGTTCCAACACAGGCAATTAACTTCATATTACAACCAACCAGATACTAATGGCATTCACAGATTTCACTAATCTGGACTTCGATCAGATTAGAACCTCCATCAAAGACTACTTAAGAGCAAATTCAACCTTTAGCGACTTTGATTTTGAAGGTTCTAACTTCTCCATTTTAATTGATGTACTTGCCTATAATAGTTACCTAACTGCCTACAACACCAACATGGTGGCAAATGAGGCATTTCTAGACAGTGCAACCCTCAGGGAGAATGTAGTATCCCTGGCAAGGAACATAGGGTTTGTACCCCTTTCTAGAAGGGCATCAAGAGCAACTATTTCATTTATAGTGACTGGAATTAACCCACTATTATCAACTGTTACATTAAAAGCAGGTATAGTATGTACAGGGTCATTAGATAATACAAGTTATATCTTTTCTATTCCAGAAAATATCACTGTTGGAGTGTCTAATGGCGAAGCAGTTTTTTCTGAAATAGAAATTTATGAAGGGACATATCTTACAAAAACCTTTACTGTAAATACTTCTCAACCAAATCAAAAATACATTATACCAAATCCTTTTGTAGATACCTCTACAATTAGAGTAAATGTTATTAGCAATGGAACAAATGAGCAATACATTGCTGTAGATAATATTGTAAGTATTGACTCTACCTCACAAATCTTTTTGATTCAAGAAATTTCTGACGAAAAGTATGAACTTTTCTTTGGAGATGGAATTTTTGGTAAAAAGTTATCTAATGGAAGTGAAATTACTGTTTCTTACATAGTAACTAATGGACCATCAGGAAATGGTGCATCCAATTTTACTTTTTCAGGTATACTAAGAGACAATAATGATAATATTTTATCTGCATCTATTGGTTCAGTAGTAACTAATTTAGCAGCACAGAATGGTGACAATATACAATCTGTAGAGTCTGTAAGGTACTACTCCCCTAGATTGTATGCCTCACAGTATAGAGCAGTCACTGCAGGTGATTATGAGGCACTTTTACCATCAATTTATCCAAACATTGAATCAGTAACTGCATATGGTGGAGAAGAGTTAGACCCTCCACAATATGGAAAAGTTTTTATAGCAGCAAAACCAAAAAATTCAGACTATCTTTCCCAATCAACAAAAGAATCTCTTTTAAATTCATTAAGAAAATATTCTGTAGCTGGAATTAAACCAGAGTTTGTAGATATTAATGTTTTATATGTAGAACTTGATTCAACTGTGTATTACAATGCAAGTTATATTGGGTCTGTTAGTGACTTACAAACTCAAATTACCAATTCTTTAAATACATATTCAAATTCCACTGATTTAAATAAATTTGGAGGAAGATTTAAGTATAGTAAAGCATTAAGAGTCATTGATTCCACTAATACTGCTATAACATCAAATATTACAAAAGTTACTATTAGAAGAAATATAGGTGCAATAATCAATAATCCAACAAATTATTATATTTGTTTTGAAAATAGATTTTACATAGATCCTAATGGGTATAATATTCGTTCAACAGGATTTTATGTTCAAAATAATCCAAATGTAATTTATATCTCTGATAAACCAAATTTAGACTTAACCACTGGGAAATTATTCTTATTTTACTTAGATAGAACAAATGTCAACATAGTATCTTACATAGGAACTATAAATTATACCACTGGTATTTTGAATATAGATAATATAAATGTATCTTCAACATTAAAACCAAATAATATTATTGAAATTGAAGCAACTCCATATTCAAATGATATTATTGCTAAAAAATCCATTTATCTTAAATTAGATATTGGAAATAGTTCAATACAAATGAAAAAAGATATTATTTCTTCTGGTGAAAATACATCTGGTAGTACATTCAACCCAGAATCAAGTTATCTGTCTGAAACTAAAATAAGAAATTAAAATGAATCAGGAAAATAAAGTAGTTAAAATTAGTGATGTAATTCAAAATCAAATACCAGAGTTTATTCTTTCTGAAAACCCAAACTTTTCAGAATTTTTAGAACAATATTATGTTTCTCAAGAATTTCAAGGTTCTTCAATTGATATTGCAGAAAATTTAATATCATATAAAAATCTTGATAGTTTTGATATTACAAATTTAATTTCAAGCACTATTTTATCTTCTGATGTAGAATTTTTTGACGATGTAATAAATGTAGATTCTACTTCTGGTTGGCCAAAGGAGTATGGTCTCTTAAAAATTGATAATGAAATCATCACTTATACTGGAATAACATCAACATCTTTTACTGGATGTATCAGGGGTTTTAGTGGAACCTCCTCTTTAACTGAAGAAAATAACCCAGAATTTTTAGTATTTTCACAAACTGAATCGAGTGAACATTCTTCTGGAACAACAGTTAAAAATTTAAGTAATCTTTTCTTAAAAGAATTTTTTACAAAAATTAAATATCAATTTACTCCAGGTTTTGAAGAGGTTGAATTTTCACCAAAAATAAATCCACAAAATTTTATCAGTAAATCCAAAACATTCTATCAAACAAAAGGAACAGAAGAGTGTTTTGAAATACTCTTTAAATTACTGTATGATGAAGATGTAAAAATTATAAAACCAGATGATTATTGTTTTACCCCATCTGATGATAAATGGAGAGTTGTAGAAACTTTTGTTTGTGAACTTGTAAGTGGAAATCCTCTTTTATTAAAAGGACAAACATTATATCAAAATAGTTTCCCAGAATATAATATAGAAAATGCTAATGGTTCAATTTATAGTGTAGAAAAATTTAATACAAACAATAATTTATTATACACACTTCAAATATTTTCTGGATATTCTAATAATTTAAATCCAAAAGGAAGTATTGAAGGAACATTTTCTTCTACTCCCAATACTTATGTTGTAGAAGATATTATTTCAGGTTCCAATTATATTACTGTAGATTCTACTGTTGGATTTGGAAACTCTGGAAAATTAGAAATTAATGGATTAGTTATTACTTATACAGATAAAACTAATAATCAATTTTTAAATTGTTCTGGAATTTCGAATAGCATTCAACAAAAATCAAAAGTTTTTTTTGATCATTATGTTTATGCATATGAAGAAAATTCTTCAAACGTAGTGAAGTTTAAATTACACAATGTTTTATCAAAATTAGAATCTTCAAATGTTTTATATTCTTATGATGGAGATCCAATTCAAATAGATCATTTAGGTTCAACTGAAAGTTCTATATTTTTAAATTCTTTAATTTATAATGTTCCTTCATCAATTTATTGTGGACTTGCTGTATCTAATTTAACTAGTCAAATTAGATCAAATCAATCTGAAGGATTTTCTATTTTAAATGGGAACGCTCTCTGCAAGGTTCCTCATTATTTAAATCCTGGAGATAAAGTTGATTTATATGTTAAAAATAGCAATGCTAAAATATTAGAAAATTTACCTGTTAATATTTTATCTAAAAATGAATTTGCAGTTTCAACATCAGGAATACAAAATTCTTTACTTAATAAAGGTATTGTTTTTAAAAGAAAAGTAAAAAAATCTTTATATCAAAATTTAAATTTAACTGCAAATATTCAAGATTCTTATGTAAATTCTGACCATACTTATTTGACTTCAAATGGTTTGCCAGATTATGAAATAGTTCCATTAACTTTTGATAAACAATTTAATTCTATAGATCAATATACTTTTAATTGTAATGGACAACATTACTTTAATTCTGGCGAGGAAGTTAGTATAGTCAGTTATGCATCTATAGGCAACTTTAAAAATAACATTGGAATAAAAACAGGAAATTCATATTTTATAAAAGAAATTGGAGAATTTAAAAATCAAATTAGTATTTGTGAGTCTAGAGCGAATGTAGCAATCTCATCTTACATTCCACTTATTGAGTATGATGGTTTTGGTAATGAATCTGGAAAAGTTAGTAGTATTACTGTTATACCAACTTCTCAATATAATAGAAATTTTGAATCAAGTAAATTATTTAAAAAATTTACAAAATCACTAGAAATATCAAAAACAAAAGAAGAAACTCAACCAGGAAATATTGGCGTTTTTGTAAATGGAATTGAATTAAAAAATTATAAATCTTTTAGTAAAATTTATTATGGCCCAATAGAATCAGTAGATGTGTTAAATTTTGGATCTGGGTATGATTTACTCAATCCTCCAAGATTTAAAGTAGAATATGAAAATCAAGAGTATTCAGACACTAAAATTATCCCACAATTAAAGGGAAGACTTGTAAGTCTTTCAGTGACTGATCCTGGATTTGACTATGTAGAAGTTCCATCAGTAAAAATTTTAGGAGGAAATAACTCTACAACTGTGGTTGGAGTTAAAATGAAAAAGGTGATTCATCAAGTTGAATTCAATGCAACTACAAAAGATACCATTATTGATACTATCAATAACACATTTACTTTTAAATCAAAACACAGATTTATTACTGGAGAACCAGTAATATACAAAACAAATAATACAAATCCCATAGGAATTGGTACAGATGTTTCTGGAGGTTATCTTTTAAATAATTCAATTTATTATGTGTCTAATATTGGCGCAGGAACTTCTATGTCTCTTGCATACAATAAAGATGATGCATTTTCTGGAACTAATTTAATAAACTTAAGAACCTTTGGAGGAGGATTTCAAAGTTTTACCTCTACAGTTTCTAAGCAGGGAATTGATGAAGTAACCATTATTCAAAATGATAAAGACTTTGAATATAAAAAAATATCTTTTATCGATTTAGATGTTAATACTCAAGATGACATAATCACAGTAGAGAATCATGGATTCTCTACTGGAGATGAAGTTCTTTATGATTGGAGCGTTGTTCCAGGATTTTCATTTAGTGGAAGTTCAATCCAAGGTTTGGTAAGATATCAGTATTATTATATTGTTAAAATTGATGAAAATAGATTTAAGTTATCATCAACAAAAAATGAAATTAATTATGTAAATTTTATTTCAACAAAATCAACTGGAATAAATTATTTGGAATATTCTCCAATAAGAGTTGAAATTTCAGGTTCTACTACAATAAATGGTCTATCTGATATAGGATACAGTGCTACAATAGTTCCAATTGTTAGAGGAACTGTAGTAGGGGCAAATATTCAAAGAAATCCCAATATAACTTTAAATACTGGAAAGTTATTAATAGATAAATTTGGATATAAAAATATTATAAACTATGAAAAATATCCAGATTTAAAAATAATAGAAGGCGAGGGTGCATCTTTCGAACCAATAATAATAGATGGAAAAATTTTAAAAGTTATAGTTAAAAATTCAGGATCACAATACTTTAATTCATTTGATCTTGTAGTTGATGGTGATGGATTTGGAGCATCTCTTCAAGCAATTGTTTCCAATGGATCTATAACTGATGTAAAAGTAGTTAATGGTGGAGTATTATATAATTCAAGTAATACTTTTATTAAAATAGTTCCAGTTGGAACAAATGCTAAACTAAAAGCAAATTTAACCTCTTGGACAGTTAATCAAGTAACAAAAAATGTAGATATTGAAGATATTGAAGATGGTGCAATTTTTGGTAAAAATTATTCATACTATGGAAATACTTATGGAGTATATTTTTTAAATACAAAATTAAAAAATCTTCTTGGTATAGAAAATTCTCCCACAAAACATTCTCCCATAGTTGGATGGTCTTATGATGGGTGTCCAATTTATGGACCTTTTGCTTATGCAAATGCAAATGGATCTGGTGGTATAGTTAAAATGAGAAGTGGATATTCATACAAAGGAACTTTAGGAAGTCAATTAAAGTGCGTAGAAGAATATGTATTTGAAAGTTTAGGAACTTTAGATAAGTATAATGGAAGATTTTGTGTCACTCCAGAATATCCAAATGGCGTTTATGCTTATTTTTGTACATTTGATGAAAACAATGTTCCAGAATTTCCATATGTTATTGGCCCACAATACAATTGCGTTCCAATAGAAGAAAACTTTAACTTAAAAAATAATCAATCATTAAATTTCAATGATTTAAACATTGTCAAATACACATCTCCATATAGAGTAGAAGATAAGTCTTATAAGTATGAATATTTTGATTTTTCGAATAGTGATAAAGATATCATTGTTGAATCATCATCAACAGGATTTGTTGATGAAATTGAAATTTTAGATGGAGGGTTAAATTATAAAGTCAATGATTCTATTATTTTTAATAATGATGGAACTTCTGGATTTGGTGCTATAGCAAAAGTATCTGAAATTTCTGGTGTTGAAATATCTACAATAACCAGTCAAAGCACTTCTTTATCACAAATTACTTTTGTTTCTGATGGCAATGTAGTAACTGGAATAGCATCTACTTATCATTTATTAAAAAATAATGCATTTGTAAAAATAACTGGTATTTCTACAAATTCTTTTGAAGAAGTAGAAGGATTTAGAAAAATAAAAGTTGTGCCATTAAATATTAATTTAACATCTGGTATTTCATCTTCATTAACTACAGGAATAGTCACATCAATTAAAGTTAACCTACCAGTAAAATCTTTTAATGTTGATACATATCTAAAAATCAATTCTGAGATAATTAAAGTTATTGGGGTAGATATTAAAAATAATTTATTGAATATTTTAAGATCTCCATCAGGACCATCTTATTCAATAGGTCAAACTATTACATCATTACCAAATACGTTTACTTTTTCTGCAAAAAACTTTGAAAATTCTTATTATGAATTAAACACCTCATATTATTTTACTCCTGCAAACTCTGTATCTTTAGGAACTTCCACAACTCCAGGAATAGGAAATACTTTACAGATATATCCATTAGGTGATGGAATTCCATATATCAAGTATG
>Ga0194120_10009521_pt1 | contig 12286 bp, 12 predicted proteins | sample TA2MahCa65mmetaG_FD_148642 | JGI IMG/M metagenome (GOLD analysis project Ga0194120, IMG submission 148642) | Freshwater microbial communities from Lake Tanganyika, Tanzania - TA2015019 Mahale Deep Cast 65m | ecosystem: Environmental > Aquatic > Freshwater > Lake | place: Tanzania: Lake... | reverse complement strand
CAAACGTGGATTTGTAACTGTAGAAATGGATCGTGATGGTAAAGAATATAGTATGCATTTAAGTGATGTACAGAAAATAGAAGATGAAGATGATGATGATGACATGATAGATGAAGGACATCTTATTAAAGAAGCTCGTTATACTGAGTTTAAAAAAATGACTCAAGTAAGAACTCCTGGTGAGCAATTACACAGAGCAATTAGAGAAATTAGACGCAAAATCGACGAAATAAACAGGTTGGTTAGCTATACTGAAAAGATGAAAACTGAAATGAAGTCTGATGTTAATGAAGTTCGTTATTTAAACAGAACTAAAGAAGCATTAGCTAAAATTTCAGCTCGTATTCAAGAAACAAATAATAAAATTAAACATTTAGTACAATAATGGCAAAGTCAAGATCATCAAATAATAGCCAAAAAACAACATTTGGCAAACGCAAAGAAGGTGTTGCAAAAAAAGCACATAACAAACATTCTCCCCGTCCAAAGGCATACCGCGGTCAGGGGCGCTAATATTTATATATATGACAACAAAAGAATTATATATCAAACACAAAGCTGGTGAAGTAAGCAACCAGAAATTTTTATACGAAGTAAGACGTGATTCAAATTTACCTTGGATTACAAATATGACTTCATACGAAGACGCAGTTAAAATTCTTAAAAATAAGGGTATTATCAGTGAAGCCGACGAGAAAAAATATGGAGATGTTGAGATAATATCTAAAACTATTGATATGGTTAACCCATATGAATATTCTAAGGGTATGAATTATGAATTAGACATGGCTGATAATCCTGTTAGACAAGATTTAACACAAGATGAAGTATTAGCCGCTCAAAAAATAGTATTAAAAAATATTACTAAAGATTCTAATTATTATACTAAATTATGTGCTGGCTTAAAACCAACTGCCGAAGTTGAAGGATATAAAGAAATTAATATCGCTGGAAAAAACCTAGAAAAAGGTATTAAAGCCGATATGAAAGATAGAAACGCAGATGGTAATTTAAAGAAAGAATTAAAAAAAGACGCTAAATCAAACGTTAAAGATAACTTAGGTGATTCAGAAAAAGCACCTAAAAAACCAAAAGGTGTTGAAGAATTCAAAGATAAAGGTGTAACTGGTTCATTCAAAACCATTAAAGAAGGTATTGAAGAAATTATCAGAGAAAAGTTAGCTAAAAAAAAAGCAGACGAAGCTAAAATAAAAGAAGCACAGATAAAAGTAGGTGATATTGTTATTCCTAATAAAGGAGAACATAAAGGACAAAAACATAAAGTTATTCATGTATTTGATGATGGCTCAATGAATATCCAACCTATTGGGTTAAAAGCAAAAAATATTAAATATCGCCAAGGTGCTATTAAAGCAAAACCTGAAGATATAGAAGAAGAATTAAAAAAAAATAATTTAGTTGATATCTTTGCTAAAGTAGAAGAATCACCAAAACCTAAAGCAGATATCTACGGTGAAGATCCTAATCTAGATGTTTGGTATGATAAAGACATTCCAGGACAAGGAATGACTGAAACCGAAGAAGCACAAAAAGAACATCACAACGATCCTGATTTCCCAATAGTAAAAGGTTTATATGAGTTATTAGACGCAATCGTAGCTGATTGGGGTAAGGAAGACTTATACCATGAAGTAGAAGACGTAGTTGTTGCTTATATAAATCCTGATGATATGGCTGCTTCTAAAGAAGCAATCAAGAAAATTAAAGACGTTCTTGGAAACTATGATGTGTTAGAAGATTATGCTAAATTAGTAAATGGCATAGCTGTTAAAGAACCAGGAACTGGTTTTCGTCCCGGTGTTGATTTAGGTGCTTCATTTGAAAAATTTAAGTCCGCATTAAAAGAAAAATTAAAAGCTGATCTTAAAGAGAAAAAAAATAAATCTTTAGAAGAAGGTGCTTTAGACGATCAAATTGCTGCAGCTGAAAAAGAGGTAGCTCAAAAGAAAAAAGAATTAGCAGACGCTGAAAAAAAAGTAGCTGATATTAAAGCTAAAGAAGCATCAGCTGAAGCTCAAGGATAACAACATGGCTAAACAATTACTTATAGAATATATTGCTTTTAAACCCTCTCCTCAAGTATTGAGTGAGGCGGTTAAGCGTCCTTCTAAAAATTTAGTTGTAGAAGGTTTAGTACAACGTGCTGAAGCAAAAAACCAAAATGGTCGTGTTTATCCAAAACAAGTTTTGCTTCGCGAAGTAGACAAATACATTAAAGGACCTGTTGCTGAAAATAGAGCATTAGGTGAATTAGATCACCCTGAATCATCAGTTATTAACTTAAAAAATGCCTGTCATAATATCTTAGATTTATGGTGGGATGGAGATGATTTAATGGGCAAAATTGAAGTATTACCAACTCCTTCAGGTAATATTTTAAAATCATTATTCCTAAACAACATTACAGTTGGTATTTCTTCTCGTGGTATGGGTTCAGTACAACCATTAGGAGAAGGTGCAGTTGAAGTACAAGATGACTTCGAATTATTATGTTGGGATTTCGTTTCAACACCATCAACTTATGGTGCCTTTGTGAAACCAATTGGACTAAATGAAGGATTAATTAAAGAAGGTAAAACAAATAAAAAATATAGCAAATACGAAACAACAAATTCATTATTATATGATATTGTTTGTACTCAAACCGGTATTTGCTGCTTAAGATAACAATTATGGCAAAGTATAAATTATCAAGCTTTCTTTCTGAAGCCCCAATTAAAACAAACATTGGAACTGTTGATACAAAATTCTACCCCCAAAAATTATCTCAGGTAGATGCTGCTGCAGCTAAAGTAGCTGTTGATGCAGGTAAAAAAGATAAAGACGAGAAAGATGATTCTGCTATCGCTTCTAAAATTAATAAAAACTTTGAATCTGTTGTTACTAGTTTATTCCCCGGTCAAAAAGAAGTTATTCCTGAAAAAGCAACAGCTATAGCTTTATTAATGTTAGATAAAGATAAAGTAGGTGGTGATTTAGGCGCTATTGTTTCTGGTGATAAGCACATTATGGATGGTCACCACAGATGGGCAGGTACAACATTAGCTGATCCTTCTGCTAAAGTGAGCGGTATCCAAATTAACATTCCTGGTGACGCGTTAGTAGGTATCTTAAATGTTTATACTAAAGGTGCTTTAAGTAGAGACCAAGGTAACCCAGGTAAAGGTGACATAAATCAATTTACACCTGAAAAAATTAAATCTGTATTAGATGATTATTTAAAAAATGGATTTAAAACTTTCGACTTTATATCGGCTAATAGTGATGTGACATATACTCCTGAACAAGTTAAAACTATTTTAAGTAAAATGCAGGGCGCTGATGGCGATTCTGAAAAAGGTAAAGAAATAATGGCTGCCCACGCTTCTAAATTACCTAAAGAAACGCCTGATTGGGCCCCTGAACGTGTTGACATGCCAGTTATTAATTCAGATGAATTAGGTGCTTTAATTGCCAAATTAGAAAGTGGTGAATTTGATATTGTTGAGCCATATAGTATGCAAGTTAAACTAAGTAAAGGCGCAGCTGAAGAACCAGCTGAAAAACCAGCTGAAGAACCAGTAGCAGAAGGATTAGATTTTATACACATGATGCAAGTAAGAGCAGGCATTATTAAGTAATTAATTGGTTGCCTCTCATATATAGACCTAGCCCCGTAAGGCTGGGTCATTTTTTTATGTGTCCCGTGCGGTTTCCACACTCTGTATATATTTATGAACATCAAGATAGATTATCTCTAATATAATCTCCCTCTCAAATTAAATTCTTATATTACCTCTCTAATAGGTAATCAAAAAACAAGTCAAATTTTTATGACAAACAAGCAATTTTTTCAAGAAGCTCTTCTTGAAGCTAAAGCTATTCGTGAGACAGCATTAGTAGCAGCTAAAGAAGCGTTGGAAGAAGCTTTCACTCCTAAAATTAAGTCAATGATCGATGCTAAATTATCTTTAATGGAAGATGATGCAAGCGACGATAATGAAGTGACTGAAAAAAAGGATGTTGAAGAAGCTGAAGAAGTAGAAGAAGCTAAAGACATGGACGAAGCAAAAGCTGATGAAGCCAAAAAAGCCGTGGACGAAGCTGACAAAAAAGAAGAAGGTTACGAAATGGATGAAGCCTCTGAATTGGACGAAATGGAATTAGACGAAATCTTAGCTGAACTTGAAAAAGAAGATGCTAAAGAAGGCGTTGATCCAGGTGGTTTACCAGTTAATCCATTAAACACTGAAGCTAAAAAAGTTGACGAAAAGAAAGACGTTGACGAAGCTAAAAAGGACGTTAAAGAAGGCGAAGCTGCTTATGAGTACGAAAAAGGAAAAGAAGCTGGCGAAGCTATGAAAGAAGGAGAAGAAGATGAGGAAGTAACTGAATTAACAGTTGACGAACTTAAAGATCTTATCCGCGACGTTTTAGCTGACGTTTTAGGTAGCAATAATGCTGCTGGAGACGAAGTTGGTGGTGAAGAAGAAGTAACTGCTGACGAAGAAGAAGTTTCTGATGACATGGAACTTGAAACTATTTTACGTGAACTTAACAAAAAAGAAGAAGGTAAAATGGAAAAAAAGGAAGATGTTGATGAAGCTGTTAAGGTAACAAAAGTTATCAGAAAAGTTGATGAGGAAAAAGAAATGGACGAGAAGAAAGAAGTTGAAGAAGCTAAGAAAGAAGTTGAAGAAGCCGTTAAGGTTATCAAAGCTTTAAAAAATGAGCTTAACGAAGTAAACTTATTAAACGCTAAATTACTTTACGTTAATAAAATCTTCAAATCTAAATCTTTAACCGAGTCACAAAAAGTAAAGGTAATTAATGCCTTTGACAGAGCTGAATCTGTAAAAGAAGTTAAGAACACTTACGAGACATTGAAAGAATCTTTCAATAGTGCCGCTTTAAAGAGCACAATCAAGGAATCAGTTGGTTTTGCTTCTAAACCAATAATCGGTGCTACTACAGGTCAACCTATCGTAGCTGATGATTTTGTTGCTAGAATGCAAAAATTAGCTGGTATTAAATAAAAAAAACAAGTAAAACCAAATTTTTAACAAATGGCAAACGTAATTAATCAATTACTCGAATCTGCAAACCCATGGCAGAGCATGCAATCAGACGCTCAGCGTCTTAGCAAAAAATGGGCTAAGTCAGGATTGTTAGAAGGTTTGAAGACAGAGGTTGATAAGAATAACATGTCTGTTATCTTAGAAAACCAAGCCAAACAATTAGTTGTTGAGCAATCTCAAACTGGTCCTTCAACCGCAACTTTCACTGCCGGTACTGGTGCTCAGTACGCTGCCGTTGCTTTACCTTTAGTTCGTAAAGTATTCGGTCAAATCGCTGCTAAAGAATTTGTTTCTGTGCAGCCAATGTCTTTACCTGCTGGTTTAGTATTCTTCTTGGATTTCCAATATGGTACTACTGGTAAGGTAAACTTCGATAGCGGTCAATCACTTTATGGTTCATCTTCAGCTAACTTCGGTAACGCTGCTTCAGGTGGTCTTTATGGTGCTGGTCGTTTCGGTTATTCAACTAACCAATTCTCAGCTTCAGTTATCTCTCAATCGGTAACTGCTGGTTCAGCTTCATGGGCTGATGTAAACTGGGATGGTACTTATTCATCATCACTTAGTGCTGCTGGTAATGTAAATGGTTTAGTAAAAATCACTATTGCTACTTCATCTATCTCTTCTGTTTTAGATGTAAATGGTGTACGTGCTTTCTTTGCTACCAATACTGCTATCACTGCTAATGATATTCAACCCGCTTACACTAAGATGTCCACTGATGGTGGTTCTGTTATTTGGGTTGCTACTGGTGCTCCAGGTGAAAACTCAACAGATTGGACAGTTAACTACAACAAGTTAACTAACTTCCAAACTGCTGGTGATTTTGAAGATGGTAACCCTTATGCGGTTCCAAATGATATTTCATCTTCAGTAATTGCGATTCCTCAGATCAATGTTCAAATGAGAAGTGAAACCATTTCTGCTAAAACTAAAAAGTTAAAAGCACAATGGACACCTGAATTTGCTCAAGATTTAAATGCTTATCAGTCAGTTGATGCTGAAGCTGAATTAACTTCTATGTTATCAGAGTACATCTCTTTAGAGATTGACTTAGAAATCTTAGATATGTTAATTGCTAATGCTCCTACAGTTGAATACTGGTCAGCTAAAGTTGGTGCTCAAATTGCTTCTCCTGGTACTGCATTCGCTAACTACTCAGAAGGCAACACTGCTGGTTTATTCTACACTCAAATGAGTTGGTTCCAAACCATTGGCATCAAAATGCAAAAAGTTTCTAACACAATTCACCAACGTACTTTACGTGGTGGCGCTAATTTCTTAGTTTGCTCTCCTTCTGTAGCAACTATCCTTGAGTCAATCCCTGGATTTGCTGCTGATACAGACGGTGCTGCTGACAGAATGGAATATGCATTTGGTGTTCAGAAAGTAGGTCAATTAAACAGTCGCTATAAGGTATATAAAAACCCTTATATGTTAGAAAACCAAATCCTAATGGGATTCAAAGGTTCTCAATTCCTTGAGACTGGTGCTGTTTATGCTCCTTACATTCCGTTAATCATGACTCCTCTAGTTTACGATCCAGAAACCTTCACTCCAAGAAAAGGTATTATGACTCGTTACGCTAAGAAAATGGTACGTCCTGAATTCTACGGTAAGGTAATTGTTAACGATCTTAACGTTATCTAATCCTTAGGATAGAGTCATTAAAATAAAAGGCCCGGCTTTATAGCCGGGCTTTTTATCTATATGGATATACTAAATTGCATTAGTTTATTTTTATTCAATATGTATACATGATATCAATCGCGCGACGGTTATAAATTAACTTTAAAAACCGTTTAAAAATGGAGCAAGTATTAAGTATTTTAACATCACTTGTATTTTGGGGTGGTGTGTTAGTAGGATGGGTAGCATCCCCTTTTATTAACAAATTGGTTGCTAAATTTAAAAAGTAAACAAATAAAAAAGAGCCCCTGTTTAGGGGCTTTTTTGATTAAATATTTATATAAAACGTTATAAATGAGTTCAAGTGGTACTAGTGGATTTATTTCAAAACGCAAACCAAAAAATCCTATTAAATTTCAAGTTTCTTTAAATGAAGAACAAAAACAAGCTAAATCAATAATTTTAGAAAATAAAATTACTGTTTTAAAAGGACAAGCCGGTAGTGGTAAAAGTATGGTTGCTGCTCAAGTAGCTTTAGATTTATTCTTTAAACATGAAGTAGAAAAAGTAATATTAACTCGCCCTGTTGTAACCTCAGGCGAGGAAATAGGCTATCTGCCTGGTGATAAAGATGCTAAATTAGCCCCTTATACAGCTGCTATATATGATAATATGTATCGTTTATATAATAAAGAAAAAATTGATAAAGAAATTTTAGATGGACATATTGAAGTTATTCCTTTAGCTTTTATGCGTGGACGTAATTTATCTAAATGTTGTGTTGTAGTTGACGAGGGACAAAATATAACTCACAGACAAATGGAATTACTTTTAGGTCGTATATGTGAAGGATCCAAAATGATAATTTGTGGTGATTCAGCTCAAATTGACCTTAAAGATAAAAAAATATCTGGATTTAATTTTATTTGTAATAATCTAATGAACATCCCAGGATTTGCTGTTGTAACATTAAAAACTAATCATCGCGATTCAATTGTTGAGAATATACTTAAAATATATACAGACCATAGAGATTAATAATGTTTTTCGTAATATTTATATAAGTAAAATTATATAAATGGCAACAACTCCAATCTGGACCGGAACTAGTTCGTTTGCTCCCGGCCAAACACCTTTTGGTTTTTATGATAGTGATGCTCAATTTCAGGCAGATGCTAATAAAGTAGCAGTATTTTGCGCTAATAGAATGGGTTATCCCTTAGTAGATGTTGAATTACAATCAGGTTCATTTTTTACAGTTTTTGAAGAAGCAGTTACTACATATGGTAATGAAATGTATTTATTTCAAGTTAGAAATAATTTTTTAACATTTGAAGGTAATACAACTGGTTCTGTTAATTATGCTACCTCTTCATTCAATTATAATAATTCTGTAATTACTCCAAATTTGGGGAACATTATTCGTTTAGCTGAAGATTACGCTTCAGAAGCAGAAGTTGGAGGTTATACAACTTACTATTCTGGATCTATTCAATTAACTTCCTCAGTTCAAACATATAACATGGATACTTGGGCAAGTTTATCAGCAAGTTTAAGTGCTGGAGATTCAATTGAAATTAAAAATATATTTTTTACCCCACCTCCTGAATCACTTTATTCAGTTTATGGTTTTGATAACTATTATCCCCAATTAGGAGGTGCTGCTGGTTTAGCTTCACCAGGTTTATTTGGTGGGGCTGGATATGGTGCTTATGGTGGTTTAGGAAACATGGCTACAATTTATCCTGTGTATTGGGATTTAGAAAGAATTAATGAATTAAAGGCAAGTAATCAAGTTAGAGGAAGAGGATTTAGTTTTGAGTTAATTAATAATCAACTTAGAATTTTCCCTGTTCCTACAATTAATTTTCCTTTATTTTTTAATTATATTAAACGTTCAGAAAGAGGAAATCCAATTGTAACACCATATTCAGGCTCTAATTTAATATCAGATATGAGTAAGGTTCCTTATAATAATCCTGTTTATAGTTTTATTAATGCACCAGGTAGATATTGGATTTTTGAATATACATTAGCATTAGCAAAAGAACTTTTAGGATATGTTCGTGGTAAATACGGAACTGTACCTATTCCAGGAGCTGAAGTAACCTTAAATCAAGCAGAATTATTATCAGCGGCTACAACTGAAAAAACAGCCTTAATTGAAAAATTAAGAACTGATTTAGATGAGGTAACACGCCAAAAACAACTTGAAAGGAGAGCAGCTGAAAATGTAGCAATGAAAACAACATTAAACGAAGTACCTTTACCCATTTATATAGGATAATATGGCAATGTTTGGTAGACAGAGAGACGTTCAGCTATTTAATAGCGTAAATCAAGAGTTGATTCATGATATTATTGAACAACTTATTGGTTATTATAAAGTAGTATTAAATGAAACTCCTTCTAATGTTTATGGAGAAGCTCAAAATAAAACTTATTTAGGTCCTGTATTAATACCTTGTTTATTAGTTAGAGGAGGTACAACTCAAGAAACTGATAATTTTGGTCCTGATACCTTCCGTGAACTTGAAGTTAGACTTTGGAGAGATGATTGTATTAGTGCCAATGTAGTTCCAGAAATAGGTGATATTATACTTTGGAATAACTTATATTTTGAAGTTGATAACGTAGATGAAAACCAATTAGTAGTAGGTAAAGATCCTAGTTATCCTTATAACGATGATGTAGTTAACTTTGGTGATAGTTTATCATTCATTTTAACCTGCCACTTAACACGCCCAGAAATTCCAGGTATTGAAAAAACTAGATTATGATAAAATTAATAGATATTTTAAAAGAGGAACCTTATATTGATATAAGTAAAATAAAAACAGGAACTACTAGCATTGATCCAACAACAGGAGCAAAAACAACCTTATCAGATATTGATCCTGAAACAGGCAAATTAACTTGGAGCGTTGATTATGGTATTAGACCTGAAGCAGTAGTTACTAAACTAGAAGATATTATTAATTATCTTGGTGCTGCTGAAGAAGGTACTGAATTATCTAAATTAAAGGGTATTTTATTATTATTAAGAAAAAGAGTTAAGAAACTTAAATAATGGAGTTTAAACCCACACCATATACTAAACAACAATTTCTAAGTAAGCTGGTTATACCAAAAGACCCACATATTGGAAATCCAAATCAGATTGAAACTGAACTAAAACCAGGTCAACCTGAAATAAATCGTGCTTATCAAACATCTATGAAAGATGAGAGTAGGGCAAAACCTATTGCTGTTGGGTTACAAGATATAGATGAAACTATTGCCTATTATTTTAAAAATGTTATTAATCCTACTGCACTTCAAAACAATAGACAAATTGAAGTGCCTATAATTTATGGTTCGCCTGAAAAATGGAAAGCAGTACAGGCAGATGGTTACTATAGAGAGGGCAACCAAAGTAAAATTATGGTTCCATTAATTATGTTTCAAAGAGAATCTATTACTAAAGATAGATCAATTGGAAATAAATTAGATGGTAATAAAGTAAGGAACTTTGAATATTTTGAAACACCTTACTCGCCAAGAAATTTTTATGATAACTTTAAGGTTTTACAAGGCCAAAAAAAGCAAAAAGAATGGATATTAGGTATTATCCCTGATTATTTGATTATTACTTATAAAGTAATTGTTTGGACTGATTTTATTCAAGATCAAATGAATACTATTATAGAAGCGTTTGAATTTGCCTCAGACTCATATTGGGGTGATCCTGAACGATTTATGTTTAGAGCCAGAATTGACGAATTTCCAACAATTACTAGCGTATCTGCTAATGCTGATAGGGCAAATAAAAGTGAATTTAATATTAAAGTTAATGCATATATTATACCTTCAGGCATAAATGCCGCGCTAGCGGGTCCTAATCCTAAAGCATACAATATTACTAAAACCTATTTTAAGGAAAGAACAACATAAATAATTTCCATTTAGAATTCATCATATTTATTGTAGAATAATTCTAAATGAAATTTTAAATGGGATACATCAGTACTTCAGGTATAGCGAGTGGTAGTTTAATTGAAGCAGCACACGTTTTACGCATAATAAACGCTTTAAATGGTGTTACTGGTTCTGATATACAAATAGGCTCTTCTTTAACTATATCTAGTTCAGGTAACCTTATATTAGAATCAGGATCTATTGATCTAAGTAATACAGCCCCAGCAACATTAGTATATAATACTGGCTCTGGTGTAGTATATTTCACGACAGCCTCTGCTGGTGCTTCAGGAACATCAGGTTCTTCAGGTACATCAGGTTCTTCAGGAACTTCAGGTGCTGCCGGTACATCAGGTTCAAGCGGTACTTCAGGCACAAACGGAACTTCAGGAACAAACGGAACTTCAGGTACAAATGGAAGCTCAGGTTCATCAGGTTCTTCAGGTTCTTCAGGCACAAGCGGTACATCAGGTTCATCAGGAACCTCAGGTACAAGTGGCACTTCAGGTACGTCAGGTACAAACGGAACTTCAGGTTCAAGTGGTTCAAGTGGTACTTCAGGTATAGACGGAACTTCAGGATCAAATGGATCGTCAGGAACTTCTGGCTCATCAGGTTCATCAGGAACAAGTGGTAGCTCGGGTTCTTCAGGTTCAAGCGGAACTTCAGGCACAAACGGAACTTCAGGAACAAACGGAACTTCAGGTACAAATGGTTCATCAGGTACTTCAGGTACAAGTGGTTCAAGCGGAACATCAGGTACTTCAGGTTCCTCAGGCACATCAGGTACTTCAGGTTCAAGCGGTACAAGTGGTTCAAGTGGTACTGCTGGAACTTCTCCATCATATTCTACTACCTCTACAATGGCAATTAATTTGTCATCTGTAACAGTTGGTAGTACTCTTAGTATAACAAATTTAGCTGCTTCTGGGTTATCTTTTACAGTAGGTCAAGATATAGTAATTGCCTATAACCCTACAAATTATATAGAAGGACGTGTTAGTAGCTATGCTGGTGGAACTACTATAAGTGTATTAGTAGAAGTTGTTACAGGTACTGCTTCACAATCAAGTTGGAGCGTAAACCTCTCAGGTAACTCAGGAACAGATGGTACCTCAGGTACTTCAGGTTCTTCAGGCACATCAGGTTCATCTGGTACTTCAGGCACTTCAGGAACTTCAGGCTCAAGCGGCTCAAGCGGTTCTTCAGGCACATCCGGAACTTCAGGCACATCAGGTTCATCAGGTACTTCAGGTGCTACAGGTGCTGCAGGTACATCCGGTTCAAGCGGTACTTCAGGTTCTAGTGGAAGCTCAGGTTCATCAGGTTCTTCAGGTAGCTCAGGTTCTTCAGGAACAAGTGGTAGCTCAGGTTCTTCAGGAACAAGTGGTAGCTCAGGTTCATCTGGTACTTCAGGTGCTACAGGTGCTGCAGGCACATCAGGTTCAAGTGGTACTTCAGGTTCATCAGGTACATCAGGTTCATCGGGTACTTCAGGTGCTACAGGTGCTGCAGGTACATCCGGTTCAAGTGGTACTTCAGGTTCATCAGGTACATCAGGTTCATCGGGTACTTCAGGTGCTACAGGTGCTGCAGGCACATCAGGTTCAAGTGGTACTTCA
>Ga0194120_10009520_pt1 | contig 12286 bp, 11 predicted proteins | sample TA2MahCa65mmetaG_FD_148642 | JGI IMG/M metagenome (GOLD analysis project Ga0194120, IMG submission 148642) | Freshwater microbial communities from Lake Tanganyika, Tanzania - TA2015019 Mahale Deep Cast 65m | ecosystem: Environmental > Aquatic > Freshwater > Lake | place: Tanzania: Lake... | reverse complement strand
ATGTACGTCGCCCGGAATTTTGCTGGCCAGCTTCGGCAGTTGGCAACTTTTCCCCAAGACGATGCCGGTGACCATGTTAACCAGGGTGTCCAGATGCCGCGCCAAGTTCCCACGCGGTTCTTCGGGGTAAAGTTGCTTCACGGCTTGTTTTATGGCACGATGCGCTTGGCGGCTGTCACTCATGGCTTTGCTCCTGTTCTGTGAGAAGAACAAAAGCATAACCCGAGTTTCAGCCGCCCTTGACTTCAAAATAGTGCCCGGTAGTGAATGCCGTGAACACAGTGGTTGCGCGCGCCCACGGCGGTGCGCCCGCCGGGTCGCAGGGCGGCAACCATGTGTCGGTCGGGCGACCAGCGCACGATTTTGTGGGGATCGTTCAGCCACTGCCAGGCAATGGGGGCCGGCGCCGGCAGGTCAGTCTCAAATGTAACGTCGGCTTCGTCGGCGGTGACGAAGACACGGCGCGCATCGATCATGGCTTTGTGGCGCGAATGGAGATCGAGGCTGAAGGTTTCAACTGCGCCGATATGCTCGTAGGTTTCGATCTGGCGGTGCGGATCCAAATCCAGAACCGAGATGCCGGTGTGATCGAGGCTGGCCGCCGTGAACAGGGCATAGGCTCGCCAGCCGGTCGCTTCGCCCACGTGATTCTTCAGCAAGCGGTGGATCAGGTTTACGTCTGTTCCAGCCATTTCGCTCATGCCGGCCACACTCTGCACGATGAAATTGCCATGATGCACGATGAACTTCAGATCGAGAGTTGGAATGGCCTTGCAGGCTTTGCATTCGCAGGTAGTGCGGCGATGAATCGCATCTACCCGGGCGCGGAAGGCGGCGTACGTGTCCTCCACCAGTTCGAGCAGAGTCTCCCCGCGCTCCACTTTCGACTCGACGACATAGGCAAACACCGCATCGCCTTCGAGCTTGGCAATGGTCAACAACGTTTTGAATCGGGTGACGATGGCCTCCAGCAAATCGGTCAGAATCTCTTCGGCATGATCCAACTCGACTCCGGCGAGATAAGAGGTGTAGCCGGTGATGTCGGCCAGAACGAGGTAACCGTGTTGGGTTTTCGTTTCCATGCTTGTTCTCCCAAAGAAAAGGCTCGGCGTCGATCAACAGAATTATGGCATCGTAAGCATACGTTCGTCCACTGCTCGCTTTCCAGTCCAAAAACTGCTCAAATCGGCGGCGCAGTGTACTATAATCGCCCCGTGCCCATCACCCGCCTCATCTTCGATCTCGACGACACCCTGTATCCGGCCAACAATGGCTTGTGGGATGAACTCGGCCAGCGCATCAACAATTTCATGATCGAGCGCGTGGGCATCCCGCCGGAGCGAGTGAATGAAACTCGCCGCCACTACTTCCAAACTTACGGCACCACCCTGCGCGGCCTCATGACTAACTTCCCGGCCATGAACCCCGACGACTTTCTGGCCTACGTTCACGATGTTGATCTCACTCCCTATCTCAGCCCCAACCCCACGCTCGATGCCATGCTGGCCGCCCTGCCCCAGCCCAAAGCCATCTTCACCAACGCCAACGCCGATCATGCTCACCGCGTGCTGGCTTGCCTCGGCATTGCCCGCCACTTCAGCGCCATCGTGGACATTCACGCCATGAACTTCGACAACAAACCCCTGCCCGGAGCGTACGAGGCTTTGCTGAATAGAATTGATGCCCCCGCCGCCGAATGCGTCCTCGTCGAGGACAGCGCGCGCAACCTGCGCCCGGCCCACGAACTCGGCATGACCACCGTGCTCGTGGGGAACGGTCTCGATCCCGACCCGGCCATTCACTATCGCGCCGACACCATTCTCGAAGTGGGGCCGATCATTGAGACAGTGATCAGTCATCAGTAGTCAGTGATCAGTAGTCAGCGGCCAGTCGTGGGTAGTTGGCGAGAGAGCAATACGCAATCCGGCGAAGTAAAAGGACGCGCAACCGATATGGCAAATCTGCAATCTGCAATCCCAAATCCGCAATCCAAAATCATCCCTCTCTCCGAGACTCCGGCGCTCGTCCCTCCCAATGCCACACTCGGACTCGGCGGCATGACTCTGTATCGCCGCCCCGTCGCCTTCGTCCGCGAACTCATCCGCCACTCCAACTCAAACCCAAACTCAAACTCTCTCACCCTCCTCGCCTTCACCGCCTCCTATGAATCCGATCTGCTGGTGGGCGCAGGATTGGTGAAGCGTGTGCGCTCGTGCTACTTCGGCCTCGAAGCCTTCGGCCTCGCGCCCATGTTCACCCAAGCGGCCAACTTGGGCGAGATCGAAATCATCGAAGAGACGGAAGCCAGCCTTGCCTTTGGCATCCGCGCCGCGTTGGCAAACGTCGGCTTCATGGCCGGGCGCGGTTGGCTGGGCACCGATCTGCCCACACTGCGCCCCGACGTGAAAACGGTGACGGATCCCTACAACGGCGAAACGCTCATCGCCTATCCGGCCATTCACTGCGATGTGGCCGTCATCCACGCCCTCAAAGCCGACCGCGCAGGCAATGCCATCATCGGCGGCAACATGGGCGTGGATGTTGAACTGGCGATACTGGCGGACACGACGATCATCACTGCCGAAGAGATCGTGGACAGCCTCGAACGCGCCGACATCCCCGGCCCGGCCGTGCGCGCTGTGGCGCATGCGCCGCGCGGCGCGTGGCCCACCTCGTGCCACCCCCTCTATCCGCTCGGCGGCGGCGAGCTGCTCAATTACATCGACGCCTGCAACAGCGAAGGCTTCGACGACTACGTGAGGAGACTGCAATCATGATCCGCACCATCTATCGCAGCGGCAAGGGAGGGATGACCACCGACGTGCCGGAGGCTCATTGGAAAGTAGCACTGCACGACGTGGGCGGACTCTTCTGGATTGATTTGGCCGATGAGCCGCCGCAACGTGTGCGGAAACTCCTCGCCGACATCTTTCATTTTCACCCGCTGGCGATTGAAGGCGCACTGGAAAAAGCCAGCACGCCCAAAGTGGACGATTGGGGAGATTATGTGTACATCGTCGTTCACAGCGTGACGTTCGACACACAGTCGAGCAGCCTTGAGACGCACGAGATTGACGCTTTTCTCGGCAAGAACTTTTTGGTGACCCACCACAAGAATCCGATGGCCTCCGCCGATCACGTGTGGAAGACGGCGCAGCGCAACGACCTTGTGCTGGCGCGGGGCGCCGACTATCTTCTCTACAACATCATGGACACGCTGGCCGCCGGGTACATGCCGGTGGTGGACGAACTCGACGACGCGATTGATCAAATGGAAGATGCCATCTTCGAGGACACCACCCGGACTCTGCTGAACAATATCTTCTCGGTGAAGCGCGCGGTGCTCCATTTGCGCCGCATCATCATCCCCCAGCGCGAAGTGATGAACCGCCTCGCCCGCGACACGTACACGGTGGTTGACCCGGCCGAGCGCGTGTACTTCCGCGATGTGTACGACCATTACGTGCGGCTGGCCGACGTGAACGACACCCTGCGCGATCTGGTGAGCGGCGCGTTGGACACGTACCTTTCCGTGTCGGCCAACCGCACCAACGAGATCATGAAAGTGCTGACGATCTTCACTGCGCTGTTCATGCCCATCTCATTCCTCTCTGGATTCTTCGGCATGAACTTTGAGTTTTTGCCGTTCGACAGTGTGATTGCGTTCATCGGAATGCTGGCGGCGACGGTGGGCGCACCTGTTGCCATGCTGTTATGGTTCAGGAAGCAGGGCTGGATGGGTTGAGCACGCAACACTCGCGCCGCATGGCGCGAGTGTTTTTATTTCTCTCCCGGCGCTCATCGGCGTCTCATTTTGTTGCTATATGATTCGACGCAGGTTGAGGAAACCACAATGGACAACAAATTGCTTCGCGTTGTGTTGGTGAGCGCCTTCGTGTTTTTGCTGTGCGCCGGGTTGTTCGGCGCGGGGTTCGTGGCCGGACACACGACCGCAGTCGGCAGATTCGCCTTCGCGCCAGTGACGGGAGGAAGTGCGGTTCCGGCAGATCATTCCACCGGAGTCGGCGCCCCATCCGAAGTGGCCGATCAGTTCGCTCCGTTTTGGGAGGCGTGGAGTCTCGTCCATCAAGAATACGTCGATCAACCAGTGGACGATCAGGCGCTGGCGTACGGCGCGATCAAAGGCATGTTGGAGGCGCTGGGCGATAAGCACACCGGGTACAGCACGCCGGACGAATCGGAGATTCTTTTCAGCGATGCCAGCGGCGAGTTGGAGGGCATCGGCGCGGAAGTGGCGGCCAAAGGCGATTACGTGGAAATCATTTCGCCCATGCCCGGCTCGCCCGCTGAGGCCGCCGGGATTTTGCCGGGCGACCTCATCGCCGGAGTGGACGGTGAAGACACCACCGGGCAAGATTTGTTCACGGTGATCGGCAAAGTGCGCGGTCCGGCGGGAACAAAGGTGCGGCTCGAAGTGATTCGCGAGGGCGAGCCGGAGCCGTTGGAATTCGAGATCACACGCGCGAAGATCACCATTCCCTCTGTCGAGAGCAAAATGCTCGAGGGGCAGATCGGGTACGTGAAGATCAACTCGTTTGGCGACAACACGGTGAGGGAATTGAGAACGCAATTGAAGGCGCTGATGGATCAGACTCCGGCGGGGGTGGTGCTCGATTTGCGCGGCAATCCCGGCGGCTACCGCGATGCGGCCATTGCCGTTGCCAGTCAGTTCGTCGGCGAGGGCACGGTCATGATTCAGCGATACGGCGACGGGCGGCAGGAGGTGTTCGAGGCCAGCAAGGGCGGGCTGGCGACCGATGTGCCGCTGGCCGTGCTGATCAACCACGGGAGCGCGAGCGCTTCGGAGATTGTGGCCGGCGCAATACAGGATCACGATCGGGGAACGATCGTCGGCGAACAGTCGTACGGCAAAGGCACGGTGCAAGATTGGCGTCCACTGTCCAACGATCAGGGGTCGGTGCGGATCACTATTGCCCGCTGGCTCACGCCCGACGAGCGCTCGATTGACAAAGTGGGCATCGCGCCCGATGTGGAAGTGGAGATGACTGCCGACGACCGCACCGCCGACCGCGACCCACAGTTGGAGGCCGCCGTGCGGATTCTTTCGGGCGAGGTGGTGGCCGAATCAAAGTAGCGCAACGATTCATCCCCGAAAGCGTAGAGAGGTGTGAGCCCCGACGCTGATATGCCGCTAACATTTTCTGTGGCACAATTCTCCTGAGTTTGGAGTTTGAGTTTGAGTTTTGGTTTTTGAGATTTGGAGTTTCCTACCATGCCCTTCCTCTATCACTTCGACCCGATGTATTTCATCTTCATGCTCCCGGCCCTTTTGCTGGTGTGGCTGGCCAAAGCGCGCGTGGACGGCGCGTACCGCAAATGGAGCAACGTGCCCAACAACTTGCACCTGCGCGGAGCCGATGTTGCCCAACGTCTCTTGCGTTACGCCGGATTGAGCGACGTGCGGCTCGAAGCCGTGAGCGGCCAAATGACCGATCACTACGATCCGCAGAGCAATGTGCTGAGATTATCGGATGGGGTGGGACACCGCCCCTCGGTGGCGGCGCTGGCGATCACTGCGCACGAGATCGGCCACGCCCTGCAAGATCGCGATGGCTACGCGCCGCTCAAACTGCGCTCGGCCATTGTTCCGGCGGTCAACATCGGTTCCACGCTCGGCTGGATTCTGATCCTCATCGGCATGCTTCTGCAAATCGCGCAAGTGGCCTGGCTGGGTGTGATCGTGTTCGCGGGCGGGGCGATCTTCGCGTTGGTGACACTGCCGGTGGAATTCAATGCCAGCGCGAGAGCCATGGCCCTGCTTGTCGACGCCGGGCTGATCACCGACGACGAGGAGCGGCGCGGCGTGAAGTCGGTGCTCGACGCGGCGGCGCTCACCTATGTGGCCGGGCTGGGCGCGGCGGTAGCCCAACTCATGTACTACGTGTTTCTCGTCGCGGGCATCGGCGGGCGGCGAAGGAATTAGCCAACGGCAATCAGCGGCCAGTCTCGTCGGCGAGGCTGGCCGCTGTTTTTGTGCTATAGTTCCGGCGCTCATGCGCAAACTCGGCCTTGCAGTTATTCTTCTCCTCGCTCTCACTTTCATTCTCTCTCAATTCGCACACCTCGAACAGTTCGTCAGCGTGATTCAGCGCGGACAGCCGTTGTGGATTGCATTGGCTTTCGTTGTGCAAGCAACGTGGCTACTCAACCAAACCGCGCAATACCGCGCCGCGTTTCGCGTGCTGGGCATCGAGCGCACCATCCGCGAGTTGGCGCCGCTGGTGCTGGCCAGCAACTTTCTGAACGTGGCCGCGCCGTCGGCAGGCGTGAGCGGCATCGCCATTTTTTTGGACGACGCCCGGCGGCGCAACCTCTCCAGCGCGCGAGTGACGCTGGCCGGTGTGCTGTACATCCTGTTCGATTACATCGCCTTCAGCGCCGTGCTCCTGCTGGGGCTGGCCGTGCTCTTTCGGCGCAACGATCTCACCGCCGTCGAACTCATCCCGTCCATCATTCTGTTTTGCGCCACCATCGGCTTCGGCTCGGTGGTGCTGTTGGGGACGCGCTCGGCAGACGCGCTGGAGCGCTTGCTGGTGTGGATGGCGCGAGCCGTCAACGGGATCGTGCGCCCCGTAATCCGTCGCGGATATTTATCGGAGACGCTGGCTCACCGTTTTGCGGTGGAGGCGGCCGAGGGCCTGAGGGTTCTTCGCCAACAGCCGCGCGGCAGCTGGCTGTTTCCCATCGCGCTGTCGCTCAGCGGCAAAGCCTTGCAGATCATGCTGTTGTTTTTGATCTTTCTCGCCTTCGATCAGCCTTCGACCATTGGAACGATCACCGCCGGATTCAGCATCGGATTCTTGTTTACCATTGTGTCGCCGACACCGATGGGGATCGGAGTCGTGGAGGGCGCGATGACTCTCGCCCTGCGCACCCTGCGCGTGCCGCTGGAAGCGGCCGCGCTCATCACCGCCGTTTTTCGCGGGTACACCCTGTGGCTTCCACTGCTTTACGGCTCGGCGGCTCTGCAAATGACAGGCCTGCGCCGAAACTGATCGCGCTCAAAATGTGATTGACACCGCCCACAAACGGGTATAAGATTTCGACCGCGACTGAGGCCCGCCAACAGAAATACTGATCTGACGGCGGGCTTTACTTTGCGCCGCGACGCTCGCTGATTTCAGGACAGCCCCCGCCCGACGCCTCGCTCATCCCACAGCACAAGCGCTAGCTCACGCCGCAGGCGTGTTGTGCCGTTGGGGTCTTTCGCGCACTGGAAAACTTATGGCCTCGACAACCCGCGAACCATCGTTCAACGCTCTCAAAACATTGCTCATCGGCCCACGCCTGAACACCGCCGACGCTCCGCACCAGACCATCAGCAAAAAAGTGGGGCTGGCCGTGTTCGCCTCCGACGCGCTCTCGTCCACCGCCTACGCCACCGATGAAATCTTGTTTGTGCTCATTCTCGCCGGAACGGGCGCGTTGAGCATTTCTCTGCCCATCGCCATCGCCATCGCCATCCTGCTGGCTATCGTTACTATCTCCTACGAGCAAACCATTCACGCCTACCCCAACGGCGGCGGCGCGTACATCGTCTCGCGCGACAACTTGGGCGAAGTGCCGGCGCAGATCGCCGGAGCAGCCTTGCTCACCGATTACATTCTCACCGTGGCGGTATCGATTTCGTCGGGCGTGGCTCAGATCACGTCGGCGTTTCCGCAATTATACGAGTGGCGGGTAGCGCTTGCCTTAGCCATGATCGGCTTCATAACCCTGATCAATTTGCGCGGAGTTAAAGAGTCCGGTCTGGCGTTTTCCATCCCCACCTACTTCTTTTTAGCGATGACGCTCTTCACCATTGGCACGGGCTTCTTCCGCTATTTCACCGGCACGCTAGGCGCGACGGCAAACGTGGAGCTGCTGGCGACCGTTAGCGAAGACTTGACGCTGTTCTTGATATTGCGGGCTTTCTCCAGCGGTTGCGCCGCGCTCACGGGCATCGAGGCCATCAGCGATGGCATCCCGGCCTTCGCCGAGCCCAAGAGCCGCAATGCGGGCATCACCCTGATCTGGATGAGCGCCATTTTGTCCGCCATGTTTTTGAGCGTCACGTTTTTGGCTCACCAAGTTGGAGCCCAGCCAAACCACGAAGCCACCATCTTCTCGCAAATCGGCGGCGTGATCTATGGCAACGGCAGCTTTCTCTATCTGGCCTTGCTGGGCGGCACCACCTCGATTCTGATCATGGCGGCCAACACCTCCTTTGCCGACTTTCCACGCTTGGGCTTCTTCATGGCCCGCGACGGCTTTCTGCCCAAACAACTAACGTATCGAGGCAGCCGATTGGTGTACACCTATGGCATAGTAACTTTGGCCGCGTTCTCCTCCCTGCTTATCATCATCTTCGGCGCGCAGACCAACTCCCTCATCCCGCTCTATGCCATCGGCGTGTTTCTGTCATTCACGCTCTCACAGTCGGGGATGGCGGTGCGGTGGTGGAAGACCGGGCATCTCAAGTCGGGGCAGGAAGTTCGGCATATGGCTTCAACGCTGCATTACGATCCGAAATGGCGGATCAAAATGATCATTAACGGCTTCGGCGCTGTGTCCACGTTCGTGGTCATGATCGTTTTCGCCGTCACCAAATTCGCGTCGGGCGCATGGGTGGTAGTCATCCTCATTCCGCTGTTGGTGATCGTGTTCCTCAACATCCATCGACATTACAAACGACTGGCAAGTTCGTTGTCATTGGACTCGTTCGGCGCCCCGCCCCGAGTCAAGCGCCACCGGGTGATCCTGCCCATCGGCGGCGTCCATCGAGGCACCCTGAGCGCCCTCCATTACGCGCGCACCGTATCCAACGATGTCACCGTGCTTCACGTCGCCATCGATCCAACCGAAGCGCAAAAGGTGCGCGAGAAGTGGGACAAATGGGGCGACGGCGTCCGGCTGGTGCTGCTCGAATCGCCTTACCGGCTGTTGTACGAGCCGATCCTCGATTACATTCAGAAGATCGCCCAGCAGCGCCAGGCGAATGAGATCATCACCGTGATCGTGCCGGAGTTCATCCCCGAAAAACCGTGGCACAACTTCCTGCACATGCAAACGGCGTTCTTCCTGCAGCTCGGCCTGCTCGGCTTGAAAAATATCGTCATCACCGAAGTCCCGTATCACGTTCACGGAGATTGAACAGAGGCCTATGGACACTCCCGCTCGGCAAGAAATCATCATCGTCGGTTGTGGACGGGTAGGCATCGAGCTCGCCCACTCCATCTCTAAGAAGAAGCATGCCGTCACCGTGATCGACTCGAACCCCCGCGCCTTCGACCGCTTGGGCGCGGACTTCGTGGGGCGCACGGTGCAGGGCCAAGCGATTGATCAGGATGTTTTGGGGCGGGCCGGAATCCATAACGCTCACGCGTTGGCCGCCGCCACCAGTTCCGACAGCACCAACATTGTGGTGGCTCGCGTCGCCCGCGACATCTTTCACGTCGAACACGTCGTGGCCCGCGTGTACAACCCGCACCGGGCGATCATCTACGAAAAATTGAATCTTCAAACGGTGGCCTCATCCTCTTGGGGCGCGCAACGCATCGAGCAGCTCATCTTGCATTCCGGCCTGCAAAACATCGGCTCGGCGGGCAACGGCGATGTGCAGTTGTACGAAATCAATGTGCCCGAAGAATGGTCGGGCCGCGCCATGATCAATCTCGTCCCGCCCGGCAGGGCCATCGCCCTCGCGCTGACGCGCGGCGGGCAAACGTGCCTGCCCACTTCCGATTTCGTTTTGCAGGCGCACGATCTGATTCAGGTCAGCGCCACCGCCGATGGCGCGGCCTTCCTGCGCCAGCGGCTCAAGACCAACGGAGGCAATTAGCATGTTCGTCATCGTCGTCGGCGGCGGGCGCACCGGATCCCATCTGGCGCACCTGCTCCATTCCCAAAACCACGAAGTCCGCCTCATCGAGAATCGGCCCGAGACGCTGGCTGGCCTTCACCGCGAATTGCCCACCGAGATCATCTTTGAGGGCGACGGCACCGACCCCCAAGTGCTCGAGGCCGCCGAAGTGCGCCGCGCTCAAGTGCTGGCCGCCGTCACTCCCGACGACTCGGACAACCTCGTGGTGTGCAGCCTCGCCCGCCAGGCCTATAACGTCCGGCGCATCATCGCTCGCATCAACAACCCCAAGCACGCGTGGCTGTTCACCCGCGACATGGGCGTTGATGTCGCCATCAATCAAGCCGATCTCATGGCCAAACTCATCGAGGAAGAAATGTCGTTGGGTGACATGATGATCCTCTCCAAACTCCGGCGCGGCAAATATGCGCTGGTCGAAGAAAAAATCTTCCCCGGCGCGAAGGCCATCGGCATCGCCATCAAAGACCTCAGCCTGCCGCCCAACTGCACCATCTCCGGCATCATCCGCAAGGGCGAAATGATCCTGCCGCGCGGCATCACCGTTCTGCAAGCCGAAGATGAGGTGCTGGCGCTGGTGGACGACGAAGCGGCGATAGAGTTGTCCGGGCTCTTGGGCCGGCCTTCCGATTAGCGATAGCATGAACACCGACCCCGACTCACATTTACAGCCCGCGCCCCCGGGCACGAGCCCTTGAGTCCAGCCGTTGTTCCGTGACGCCTGCCTCCGTCGCGCTCTGGCTCAAAGGCCGGGGCGCGATTCTTTTACGACGAGGACAAGCCGCTCATGGAACAACAGATCATCGATCAAACCCTCACCCGCATCCGCGCCGCTCTCGAAGCCGGGCAAGTGGAGGAGGCCATCGCCGCCCTCTCCGCCCTTCACCCCGCCGACCGCGCCGAAGCCTACACCGAACTCGACGACGATCATCAGGCCGAAGTGTTGCCGCGCCTCGATGTCGAATCGACTGCCGAACTGCTCGAAGAGCTCGAAGATGAGGAGGCGGTAGAGGCCGCCGCCATCCTGCCCCCCGAACGCCTCGCCGACGTGCTCGACGAAATGGAGCCCGACGACGCCGCCGATGTGTTGGGCGACCTCTCGCCCGAACAAGCCGCCACCGTCATCGCCCAAATGGACGACGAGCAAAAGGAAGATGTCGTCCCGCTCTTGGCCTACGAGGACGACACCGCTGGCGGCCTCATGACTCCCGATGTGCCGCACCTCCGCCGACAGTGGACGTGCCAGCAAGCCATCGATCATCTGCGCCAACTCCACCCCGACACCGAAACGCCCTATTATCTTTACGTCATCGATCGCAACGGCAAACTCATCGGCATCGTCGGCCTGCGCGATCTGATCATCGCCGACCCAAGCACAACGGTGGAAGCGGTGATGAATCGCAAAGTGATCAGCGTGCCGGTGGGAACCGATCAAGAGGAAGTGGCCCGACTCTTCACCAAATATGGCCTGCTGGCCGTCCCCGTCGCGGATGCCGAAGGCCGTTTCATCGGCGTCATTCACAACGACGACATCGTCGAAGTCATCGAAGAAGAAGCCGCCGAAGACCTCTACCGCCTCTCCAACGTCGCCGACAGCGACCTGCAAGTTTTCAGCCCGGTCAAAATGTCCATTCAGCGCCGCCTGCCATGGCTGCTCGTCAATCTCGGCACGGCCTTTCTTGCCGCATCGGTGGTCAGTTTGTTCGAGACCACCATTGCCCAACTCGCCGTGCTGGCCGTCTTTCAATCCATCGTCGCCGGGCAGGGCGGCAACGCCGGAACGCAAACGCTGGCGATGATGGTGCGCGGCCTCGCCGTCGGCGAAATCGAATTCCGCGACGCATGGCGGGCGATGGCCCGCGAAGCCGGGATCGGAATCATTCACGGCGCCATCGTCGGCATGTGCGTCGCCATCGGCGCCTATTTGTGGAAAGGCATCCCCATGCTCGGCGTCGTCATCGGGCTGGCGATGGTGGGCAACATGATCGCCGCCGGGATCGCCGGCACCCTCGTGCCGCTCACCCTCAAAGCCCTCAAACTCGATCCGGCTCTGGCCTCCGCCGTCATGGTCACCACCGTCACCGACTGCGTGGGCTTCGGCCTCTTTCTCGGCCTCGCCACCCTCTTTCTGCCATACTTGAAGTGAAGGAGCGATTAGCGGTTAGCATTCATTGTTCATTGTTCATCGTTCATCGTTCATTGTTCATTGTTCATTGTTCATCGTTCATCGTTCATTGTTCATTGTTCATTGTTCATTGTTCATCGTTCATCCTTCCCATGCGCTTCCTCCTCCGCCTCGCCTTCCGGCTCCTCTACAACGAGTTCGCCTTCACATACGATCTCGTTAGTTGGGCCGTGTCGGTTGGGCAGTGGCGGCAGTGGCAG
>Ga0194120_10009513_pt1 | contig 12292 bp, 10 predicted proteins | sample TA2MahCa65mmetaG_FD_148642 | JGI IMG/M metagenome (GOLD analysis project Ga0194120, IMG submission 148642) | Freshwater microbial communities from Lake Tanganyika, Tanzania - TA2015019 Mahale Deep Cast 65m | ecosystem: Environmental > Aquatic > Freshwater > Lake | place: Tanzania: Lake... | reverse complement strand
CGCGTGGCTCGACACGCGGCTCGCGCTGCCGGAGGTCGGGCGCTGGACGCGTGTGGAAATCGAGCGCGGCACGCGACGCCTCGAGCTCGTGCGCGAGCAGGCCGGCGCTTGGAGCGCGGCGGGCGCGCCCGTTCCCGCTCCGGCCGTGGAGCGGCTGGGCGAGCTCGCCGGGGCGCTCTATTTCGCCGACGTGCTCGCTACGGCGCCGGCGCCGGAGCACGGCTTCGCCGCTCCGCGCGCGCGACTGCGCCTGCACGCCGACGCGCCCGCGCCGGTCGAGCTCGTGCTCGGCAGCGGCGCGCTGCGCACGAACCTGTGGGCGCAGCCGTTCGTGCTGGCGCTCGCACCCGAGACCGACGCCTTGCTCGTCGCGGTGCTCGATGGGCTGCTCGAGAGCGCCGGAGGTGCGCCATCGCAGCGCTGAGCGAGACCGCTTCGACGCGCCGCGCGCCGTGGCTGTGGCCGGCGCTGCTCCTGTTCGTCGCGCCGTTCCTGCTGCGCTTCGCCCCGCTCGGGCATGGCATGCCGCGCAACTACGTGCCGGACACGCACATCGTGCGCGGCGCGCTGGGCATGGCCAAGGACAAGACGCTGGTGCCGCCCGCGAGCGCGTACACGAGCTACCCGTACTTGCTGCCGTATGCGCTGCTTCCGATCTACGCCGCCGAGTACGCCGGCGGGCGCGCGAGCGGGGCCTGGGGCGGCAGCGGCGAGTTCCGCATGCGCGTGATCGAGGAGCCCTGGATCGTGCAACTGCCCGCGCGCCTGTTGGTCGCGCTGCTGGGCGCGCTGACGCCGTGGCTGATCTGGCGCGCGGCGCTGGCCGCGGCGCTCTCCACGCGCGCAGCGCTGGCGGCGTCCTGGCTGGTCGCGACCAGTCTGCTGCACGTGCAGTTCTCGACGCACGAGCGGCCTTGGACGCCGCTGGTCTTCTTCCTCGCGCTCGCGCTCTGGCCCGCCGCGCTGTACGCGAGCAGCGGGCGCGTGAAGCACCTGTTGCTGACCGGCCTGTGCGCGGCGCTGGGGTTCTCCTGCCACCAGGCCGGCGCGCCGTTCCTCGGTTTGGCCGGCCTGGCCTGGCTGTGCGGCCCGCTCGGTTGGCGCGGCGGCGAACTCGCGCGCCGCTTGCGCGACGGACTGGCCTGCGTCGCGCTGTTCGCCGGTCTCAGCCTGCTCGTCGGCTACCCGTTCTACCTCGTGCACGGGCAATCGAAGCTCGAGACGATCTCGGGCGCCGAGCTGCTGACGCAGCAGAACGCGGCGGACTCCGAATCCTTCGGCCCGATCCTGCGCATCGGCGGCCAGGCGCTCGAGCTCAAGTTCCGGCCGGCCTCCTTCGCGCGGCTGTCGCACGCACTGATCGGCTACGACCCGCTGCTCGTCGCGCTCGGACTGCTCGGACTGTGGAGCGCGCTGCGCCGGCCGGCGCTGCGCGCAGCGGCGCTGTTCGGGCTGGGTTGGGCTGCGTTCTTCATGACGCACCGCAACGACCACGTGCGCTACCTGTTGCCGCTGGTCGTGCTGCTGGCGCTGCCGGGCGGGCTGGCCTTCGACGCGCTGTGGGAACGCTGTGCCAAAACACGCCCGCTCCGCCTCGTGCTGCTGGGCGCCCTCGCCTTCCCGCTGCTCCAGGCGCTGCGGCTGGACTGGGTGTTGTTGCAAGACGACACGCGCGCGCTCGCCGAGCGCGAGCTCGCGCGCACCAGCGGCCTGGATCTCGTGGCCTTCGACCGCTACGGGCCGCAGGTCGAGCTCGACCAGGCTGCCCTCGAGCGCGTCGCGAGCTGGCCCGACTTCTCCACGCGCGAAGAGCAGCGTCTGGAACTCCTGCGCGCGGGCGCTCCGCTGAGCAGCGGCCTGCCGGTGCTGCAGCTGGAGAAGGCCTGGTGGTGGGACGAGCGGCGCGGCACGCTGCGCCCCAAGCAGCCGATCGTGCACGACGGCGAGGACCTCGGCGCGTTCCTGCGGCGGTACGGCGTGTCGCACGTACTGCTCGTGTCGAAGCGACCGCAGCACGTGCGCGACAACCCGCTCCTGCCGCTGGTCGAGGGCGCGGCGCCGCTGTGGACCATCGATCCGGCCGTGCCCGGCTTCCATCCGGAGGAGGCGACGCTGCCGACCGAGATGCAGTTCCCGCTGACCCAGATCTGGCAGGTCGAACGGCCGGGGCCCGGGCTGCGCTTGTACGAGCTGCCGCGGCGTGACTAGCCGGCGGAGACGGGCTTCTCGTACATCGCGTAGTGCCGGTCGCTCATGCCGAGCTGCTCGTACACGCGCTGCGCGCGCTGATTGCCGCGCTCCACGTACAGCCGCAGGTACGGCACGCCGTGCGCGCGCGCCTCGTCCTCGACGTGCTGGTACAGCGCGCGGAACACACCGTGGCCGCGCACGGGCGGCAGCACGTACACGCTGTGGATCCACCACACTTCGCGCGCGCGCCAGTCGCTCCACTCCGACAGAACGAGCGCGCAGCCAACGCGCTCGGCGCCGCGCTCGGCCGCGACGTAGAAGCCCAGGCGCGGCTCGTCGAAGACGTGCTCGACGCCGCGCAGCGCGACCTCGGGCTCCAGCGCCAGCGCCTCGGTCTCGTGCGCCATCGCGAGCTGACAGTCGCGGATCCAGCGCGCGTCGTCGCGGCCGGCTCGGCGGATGCGGAGAGGTTCGCTCATCCGCTCAGGATCGCCGATCCCTCGCGGCGGCTCAACGCGCGGCTCGCAGAACGCGGACCTGCGCCGGCTGCTCGCCCTGCGCGGGCACGGCCAGGTACAGGCGTCCGCTGGCGGCGTCGTAGCACGAGGCGCGCGCGCCGTCCGCGGTTTCGAGACGCTCGCCGACCTGCCAGCCGGCGCCCTCGGCGCGGTAACTCCACAGCGAGCCGTCGCCGCAGGACGCGAAGATGCGGCCGCGCGGCGAATCCAGGTGCAGGTCGTCGGCGACGCCGCCGCACTCCAGCGTCGGCGCGCGCGCGTCGCGTTGCCCGTCGGCCGCCGCGTAGGCCAGCAAGCGCTCGGGCTTGCGCGCGGCGACCAGCACGAGCTCGCGCAGCGGGTCGTAGACCAGCGGAAAGGTCGCCGATTCGCGCGGCGTCGCGCGCCAGCGCAAGGTCTGCGTCGCGAGATCGATGCAGGCCACCAGCCGCGCGTCGGGCGCGCTGACGAAGGCGCGCGCGCGGGCTTCGTCGAGCACCAGGTGCTCGGGGTGCCCGCCGAGCTCGACGCGCCAGCGCAACTTGCCGCTGTCGGCCTCGCAGGCTCCGAGCGCGCCGGAGTCGAAGGCCGCGTAGAGCAGCTCTTGGTCGGCGGACAACCACAGCCGTCCGGCTTCCTGCGCGTGCTGCAGCTTGCGCAAGACGCGACCCGTCGCGGTCTCCACCAGCCGCAGCTCGCCGGTGGCCGCGCTGGCGATCCAGACGCGGCCGCGGCCCTCGAGCGCCGCGACGCCGCGCGGCTCGAGCACGCCGAGCAGCGAGCGCACGTGCCGCAGCCCGTGCGTGTCGACGACCTCGACCGTGTCGTTGCCGATCGCCGCGACATAGAGCCGGTCGGCCTTGCGATCCAGCGCGAGCTGCGTCAACCAGCCGCGCACCGGCGGCAGCTCCGCCACGCCCTCCAGCGCGAGATCCTGGCCCCCGCGCTGCGCGCGCGAGAGCGACGCGAGCAGGCCCAGCAAGAACGGGCACAGCGCGAGCAGCCGCAACACGAGCAGCGCGCGCGCTCGCATCAGCCGCCGCCTCCGCGCTGGAACGCATAGAACAAGGCCAGCGCGCTGAACCCGTCGGCGAACTCGCCCGCGCGCAGCATGCGCTCGACCTCGGCGCGCGTACGCGTGTGCACCTCGATCTGCTCGGACGCCTCGTGCGCGGTGCCGCCGGGCAGCGGCCTGCAGTCGTACGCGACGAACGCGTGCGCGTAGTGCGCGCTGATCCCGTTGATCGGGTAGAACCCCGGCAGGCGCTCGAGCCGGTGCGTCGAGTGGCCGACCTCCTCGGCGAGCTCACGGTGCGCGGCGGCCTCGGGCGCTTCGCCGGCGTGGATGCGACCCGCTGGCACTTCCCAGTGCGTGAGGCCGTGCACGTAGCGGTACTGCCACAGCAAGAGCACGTCGCCCGAGGCGAGCAGCGGCACGACCACGATCGCGTCGTCGACCTCGAAGACGTGGTAATCCTGCTCGGTGCCGCACGGCAGACGGATCATGTCCCGGCGCAGCCCGCACCAGCGCGAGTGGTAGAGCTGCGTGCTGGAGAGGCGCTCGAACGGTGCGTAGGGGCGGGGTGCGGAAGACACGTTCACTAGCCTAGCCTGCGCGGAACACGCAGCGCGGATCGGGTGCCTCGCCGCGCAGCACGCGCGCGACGTTCTCGGCCGTCGAGACGCACAGCGCGCGGTAGGTCGCCGAGGTCAGGGACGCGACGTGCGGCGTGAGCAGCACGCGCTCGCTCGCGAGCAGCGGATCGTCCGGCTCCGGAGGCTCCACGTCGAGCACGTCGGCGGCGAAACCGCCGAGCGCGCCGGAGGCGAGCGCCGCGCGCAGCGCCGGCATGTCGATCAGCGCGCCGCGCGCGGTGTTCACGAGCAGCGCGCCGGGTTTCATGCACGCGAGCTCGGCCGCGCCGAGCATGTGGCGTGTCCCCGGTGTCAGCGGCACGTGCAGCGTCACGAGGTCGGATGCGGCGAGCAGTTGCCGGAGCGGCAGACGTCCGGGCGCACTCGCGTCGCGGCCGTCCGGGTGCGCGGCCACGAGCACGCGCATCCCGAAGGCGCGCGCGAGCTCGTCGACGCGTCGTCCGACCGCCCCGTGGCCGACGATTCCGAGCGTGCGGCCATGGAGCTCGTCGCCGCGATAGCCGGCGCGCTCCTCCCAGCGGCCGGCGCTGACCGCGCGCGCCGAGCGCGTGACGCCGCGCGCGAGGTCGAGCAGGAGCGCGAGCGTGTGCTCGGCGACCGTGTTCGTGTTCGCACCCGGCGCGTACACGACCGCGATGCCGCGCCGCGCGGCGGCGGCGGTGTCGAGGTTGTCGAGACCGGCGCCGGCGCGCGCGATCACCGCGAGTTGCGGACAGCGCGCGAGCAGCGGCTCGTCGATCCGTCCGCGGCCGCGCGTCAGGATCGCGCGCACTTGCGCGAGCTCGGCGGGGGGGCGATTCGGCTCGGGGGCGCGCAGCAGCGGCGCCGCGCTCGCGAGCAGCGCCTCGGCGTCGGGGTGCAGGCTCTCGAGTAGCAGGATCATCGCGTGCTCAGCGCGTCTCGTGGCGGCCGACGTCGGCGCCGGGCGCCATCCGATACACGCCCGGCTCGGGCTCGACGAGCGCGTCGCCGAACAGCGCCGGCTCGATCGCCGCGCCGGCCGCGCTCGCGATCTCGATCAGGTTGCCGTGCGGGTCGCGCACGAACATCTGCATCTTGCCGCTGGGCAGCGCGCGCACGCGGCCCCACGGCCGGATGTCGATCGCGCCGGCCGCCTTCGCGCGCCGGAACAAGCCCATGAAATCGCGCACCTCGATGCAGAAGTGCGCGCGGAACGGGCGCGCGTCGCGGATCACGTTCATGTGGATCTGCTGCGCCGCGTTGATGCGGAAGAATTGCGACTCGAAGCCCTGGTCGGGCGTCGGGTCGAGTGCCAGGCCGAGCACATCGCGGTAGAACGCGACGGCGGCCGCGAGGTCATCGACGTTGACGTTGACGTGCTGGATGTGGGCGTCGGCGGACATCACGGCGACTACTCCTGCGTGTGACGTGCGACGTAGTCGGGGTCGGGCTCGACGCCCCAGCCGGGGCCCGCGGGCGGAAGCAGCGCGCCGTCGTGCAGCGCGAGGTCGATCGCGGCGAGTTCGCGCAACAGCGGCGCGCCGCCCATCGGCACCTCGACGTACGTGCCGGCGGGGCTCGCCAGCGCCAGCGTGCGCGCGGCCTGGAACGAGATCACCGAGCCCCAGCAGTGCGGCACCAGCTCGAGGCGGCTCGCCCAGGCCAGCGCGGCGATGCGCAGCCCCTCGCTGAACCCGCCGGCGATCGCGAGGTCGGGCTGCAGCACGTCGAGCGCGCGTCGCTCGACGAGCTCGGCGAAGTCGAAGCACGAGGTCTCGCTCTCGCCGGCCGCGATCGGCAGCGTGGCCGTGCGCCGCAGCTCGGCGAGGCCGGCGCGGTCATCGGAGCACACCGGTTCCTCGACGAAGCGGAGCTCGTGCTCGGCCGCCGCGGCGCAGAAGCGCCGCGCCTCGGCGACGCCCATGGTCCCGTGCGCATCGACCATCAGTGCGATCCCGGGCCCGAGCGCGGCGCGCGCGGCGCGCACGCGCGCGAGGCTCGTGCGCGTGCCGCCGTCCATCGCGCCGATGCGCATCTTGACCGCGCGGAAACCCTGCTCGACGTAGCGCACGAGCTCGGCCCCGATCTCGCGCTCGTCGCGCCAGCCGCCGCTCGCATAGGCCGGAATCGACGGCCGGCAGGCGCCGCCGACGAGCTCGAGCACCGAGCAGCCGCGCGCCTTGCCGGCGAGGTCCCACAGCGCGAGATCGACTGCCGCGATCGCCGCCTGGTGCACGCCGCGTCGTCCGAGGATCGGCATCGCGCGGCCGGAGCGCAGCGCGAGCGGCGCGCGCGTGCCGTTGAGCATGCTCTGACCGAGCGCGGAGATCCGACTCGCGTCCTGGCCCACGAGCAGCGGGGCGAGCTCGTTGCGCACGATCGCGACCAGCGCCGCGCCGTCGCCGCTGCTGCCGACGGCGGGCTTGGCCTCGCCGTAGCCGGCGAGCCCCTCGTCGGTGCGCACGGTCACCAGCACCGCGTCGAACGCGGTGATGTGGCCGAAGTCGGAGCGGTGCTGCTTCTCCATCGGAAGCGGTGCGCGCAGCCAACTCGCTTCGACGGAACGGATCTTCATCAGCGGATCAGCGGCAGCAGAGTCTTCGACGCGGTCTCGTAGAGCATCGTGTAGAACTCCTCCGACAGCAGACTCGAGCCGTGGTCCTGGATGAACTTGAGCTGCTCGGGCGAGATGTCGACGGGGTTCTTCTCGACCTGGTTCGTCCACGGCGAGACCGGCGTGCGATCGATGGGCGCAACGGCCTCCATCGTCAGCGCGCCCTTGTAGTTGCACTCCTTCAGCGTCGCGACGAAGCGCTTCCAGTCGATCGCTCCCATGCCCGGCGCGAGCCGGTTGTTCTCGGCGACGTGCACGTCGTTCAGACGCGGTGCCGCGAGGCGGATCGCCGCGAACATGTCCCGCTCCTCGATGCACATGTGGAACGCGTCGAGGCACACGCCGCACTTGGGCCCCACGGCCTGCGCGAGCGCGAGCGCCTGGTCGGCGCGGTTCAGGAAGTACGTCTCGAAGCGATTGAGCGGCTCGAGCGCCATGCGAACGCCGGCCCGCTCCGCGTGCGCGTAGACCTCCTGCAGTCCGGCGACGACCCAGGCCCATTCCTCCTCCGGCGTCCCGTCGGGCACGACCTTGCCGACGGTCGCGGGGACGATCGTGATCTCCTCGCCGGAGAGTTCCTCGACCATGTCGACGACCGACTTCATGTAGCCGACCGTGGCCGCGCGCTGACGCGGATCCTTGGCGGCGAGGTTGCGCTCGCCCAGCGTCAGGGTGACGGCGCCCCAGCAGCGGATCCCGTACTGCTTCAAGAGCGGCCGGCACTCCTTCGGCGGGTACTGCTTCGGTTCGCCGCTGATCTCGATGCTCTCGAAGCCGAGGCGCTTGATGCGCTTCAGCGTGATCTCGAGCGGTTCGGCGCGCATCCAGTTGTGAGTGGAGAGGTGCATGGGGGGGGCTGCGGTGGTGGGAGCGTGGATCGCGTTAGGCGCCGTGCGGCCACAGCTCGCGCCAGTCGACGCGCGGCTTGCGCGGCGCGCCGGCCAGCGTGCGCGCCAGCGATCCGGAGATGCGGACCTCCTCGAGCGCGGTCTCGGCCAGCGCCTTGCCGCAGGCCTCGACGATCGACTGCGCGTCGATGTGCTGGTAGGCGAAGACCTGGTCCGGCCGTCCGCACTTGCTGAACTTGCGCACGGCCAGCGTGAGCTGCTTGACGCCGACGATCGAGCCGATGTTGTCGAGCAGCCCGGCCTCGCCGTCGCACACGGCGACGATCGGCACGCGCCGCCCGGCCAGCGCGACCAGGTCTACCGCCGAGCGCACGTCGATCGAGCGCGCCGGACCGGCCGCGCTCGGCGTCAGGTGCAGGTCGCCGTCGATGGCGAGGTGCTCGCGCAGGTGGCGGTACTGATCGGCCTCGCCCAGGATGCCGAGCAGCAGCTCGGGCGAGGCGACCGCGATCACGTTCGCGAAGAGGCCCATCTCGAGCAGCACCTTGGAGGCCTCCAGCGCCTCGGGCACCAGCGCGCCCATCGCGAACACGTGCACGACGTTGTCGCCGGGCTCGTAGCCGGCATAGCCGCGCCAGTCGACGGCGTAATAGGCGCCGGCCAGGCAGTCGCGGCGCAGCCGCGCGTAAAGTTCGGCGTCGGGCAGCGGCTGGAGCGTCGCCTCGTCGACGACCTGCGTCTCGCCGTCGGCCAGCGCGTCCCAATCGGCGCCGGCGCCGGCCGGCTTCAGCAGCGCGCCGGGCGGCAGCGCGCTCTTCGAGGCGGCTTGCCGGCGCACGTGGTCGAGCAGCAGCGACTGCTGGATCGCCTTGGTCACCGCCCGGATCAGCACGCCGCGGCGGCCCTCGTTCTCGTCGAGCATGTGGCGGCGAATCGCGTCGGAGAAGATCCAGTCCATCTCGATCGCGAAGGTCGGCTCCCACGTGATCAGGTTGGGGATCTGCAGGTCGCTCTTCCACGAGTGCTGCGCGCCCTCCGACGAGAGCGTCACGCCCGACGGCGTGCCGATGATCACGAACTCGGCACCCCAGTAGAGGTTGTAGTAGAGCTGGTCGAGCGCGCGCTTGATGAAGAAGTCGTAGACCGTCATCACCGGGAAGAACGGCTGCCCGGTGTAGTGCGCGAGCTTGCCGAAGGAGCCGACCGCGCTCATGCAGTTGGCCTCGGCGATCTCGAAGCGGATGTGGCGCGTCCAGGCCGCGTCGGTGGTCTGCAACTCCGGATGGCGCGCGTCGAATTCCTCGTTCGGCTCCTCGGAGGCGGGGCCGTAGACACGCTGGTCCATGGCCGGGGCGATGTTGGTGCTGGTGCCGACGTCGGGCGAGAGCGTCAGCACGAACTCGGCCGCCGCGCGCCAGCGCTGTTCGTCCGCCGACAGCGGTCGCTCCTGCTTGTCGCCCACGGCCGGACCGCCCGAACCGAAGGTGCTGATGCGCACGAGCTTGGCCGCGAGCTGGCCCCACATCCACTGCGTGTGCGCGGTCGGGTACAGCGACAGGTCGATGCCCAGGGTCTCGGGCAGGCCGCCGACCCCGTCCAGGCGCTGGCGCGCCTTGGCGCGATTGCTCGCGCGCAGCTCGAGGTGCTCCGCGATGCCGGCGCGGAATCGCGCGCCGCGCTGCGCGAGGTAGGCGCCCTCGGCCGAATCGTGCGGGAAGTGCGTGAACGGATCCTCCCAGGAGATGCCGCGCGCGGAGAGGATCGCGCGCACCTCGGCCTCGCTCGGCAGCGTCGAGTGGTTGGCCGGATCGGCGAAGCACTTCAGGCCCCAGCCCTTGATCGTGTGCACGACCAGCAGGTACGGCGTGTCCGGATGCTGCTTCGACGCGCGCAGCGCCTCGACGAGCGCGCCCATGTCGTGGCCGCCCAGGTCGGTCAGCGCGCGCATCAGCTCGGCATCGTCGAGCGAATCGAGGATGCGGCGCGCCTTGGCGTGGAACTTCAACGCGTGCTTGCGCACGTGCTTGACGTCGCGCCTGAACAGCATCAGTTGCAGCGCGTAGTCGGACAGCTCGCTCTCCAGCAGCACGCGCAGCTCCTCGCCGCCCGGGCGCGCGAACAGCTCCTCGCGGAAGCGGCCGTGCCGGACCTGGATCACCTTCCAGCCGTTGGCCGTCGCGGTGCGCTCGATGCGGTCGCAGTCGCGGCTGCGCAGCGCGCGCTCGTTGGGGATGCGCGTGCCGTCGAGGTTCTGGCGGTTGTAGTCGACGATCCAGGTCACGTTGCCGAGCTGGCGCTCGGCCACGTCCGGGATGGCCTCGAACAGCGAGCCCTCGCGGAACTCGCTGTCGCCGATCAGCGACCAGTAGTGTGCCTTGGGCGGCACGTAGTACTTGTGGTCGCGCGCGTAGCGGTGCGCCAGCGCCAAGTACACCGAGACCACCGGCGGGATGCCGACCGAGCCCGTCGGCAGCATGTGGAAGGAGTCGGGGTCGCTGCGCGCGTGGTAGCTCTGCAGCACCGGCTCGCTGAGCGGCTCGGGGAACTTGCGCAGCCGGCTCATCACGCGCTTGGCCTCCTCGTCGGACAGCCATTCGAGGTTGGCCGGCGTGCTCGGCATGCCGGGCAGGTCGGGGCGGCGGAACAACCGCAACAGGTGGTGGTAGGCGTGGTCGACCGGCGAGGCGTGCGGCTTGCAGCACACGTAGTCCTGCACGTCGCGCACGGCCAGGTGCAGCGCGCCGAGGATGTGCAGCGAGCTCGCGCAGGCCGCGGGGTGGCCGCCGACCTTCGGGTCGCCCGCGCGCTTGTCCTTGCGGTTGTTGGCGAGCCAGATCTGCATCACCATCTGCGCGAAGGCGCGCTCGGCGATCGAGTGCAGCAGGGAAGTGTCGGTGCCCGTGGCGGTGGTCGTGCTCATGCGGAGGGCCGTGGCCGGCCCCGGATTGTAGCCGACGCCTCCCACAGACGCGCATGCGCGCGGACCATCGCATCGAACGCGAATTCGCGCTCGGCGCGCGCGCGGTTGAGCCGACCGAGGCGCGCACGCAGCGCGGGATCGGCGAGCAGCGGCTCCAAGGCGCGCGCCAGCTCCACCTCGCCCGCCTCGCCCGCGGCCGCCGGCACGACCTGGGCGCGCTGTTCGCCGGGCAGCATGTCGCGCACGTCGCCGACATCGGTCGAGGCGCAGGCGAGCCCGCTCGCCATCGCCTCCAGCAGCGAGAGCGGCATCTGCTCGGTGTCCGACGACAGTGCGAAGGCATCGAAGGCGCGATACCACGGCGGCAGGTCCGCGCGGTGACCGGCGAAGACGACGCGCCCGGCCAGTTCGGGGCGCGCCGCGCGCGCCTCCAACGCGCCGCGCTCGGGGCCGTCGCCGAGCACGAGCAGCTTGACCGGCGACGGCAGTCGAGCCACCGCGCCGAGCAGGCGCAGCAGGTTCTTCTCCGCGCGCAGGTGCGCGACGGTGCCGATCACGAGATCGCGCTCGTCGAGGCCGAGCTCGGCGCGCAGCCCGAGATTGCGGTCGGGCGGCCCGTAGCGCTCGCTGCGGATCCCGTTGGCGATGTAGTGCACCCGTTCACGGGCCAGGCGCCAGCTCGCGAGCGCGATGCGCTCGAGCGTGCGCGAGGGCACGACGAGGTCCGCGCCGCGCAGCGCGAGCCGCCGCGTCCACACGCGGCGCGGCTTCTGGCCGTGCACCTCGTCGGGACGGAAGCCGTCCTCATGGTGGAGCAGCGGCAGGCCGAGCGAGCGCGCCGCCATGGCCGCCTCGATGGCACCCCAGTTGTAGGTGAGGACGAGGGTCGGGTGCTCGCGTCGCAGCAGCGCGCGCAGGGCGCGCAGCGAGGACAGCGTGCCCGCGCGCGGCGGCGGCGCGGGGAAGGCGGCCCCGCAGCCGGGCTCGAACAACTCGCGCGCGCTGGTATTGCCGTCCAGCGCGAGCACGGCGTGCTCATAGCTCCCGGCCGTCGCGGCCAGCAGGCGGATCAGGCGCACCTGCGCTCCTCCCGCGGCGAAGGTCGGGAAGCAGTGCAGGAGGCGCGGCGGGGCGGCGAGGCCGCTCATCGCGAGCATCGTGCCAGCCGCACCCGCCCGGATCCACGCCGGCGGCCCGGGTGCGAACGGCTTTCCCAGCCACCGCGCCGGATTCCGGGGCTCGACATCAAGCCGGGTCGGCTCCGCGGACGAAGTAGGAAGCCTCCTCCTTCCTTGGGTCCGATGTCGCTCCTCACGGACGGCATCGGACCCTTTTTTTCTTTGCACTGCACACGGCGCCGGGTCTTCCGTAGGCTGCTCTTGCGCCGGCGCGTTCGCGAGCCCTGCAAGGCCGAGTCCGCCGGCCCCGAAGGAAGGTCAATCATGCTCAGCGCCGTTGCTCTCCTGTTCGCGCTCTCCGCCAAGGCGGAGCTGCCGATTCCGACGTTCCAAGACCGCGGTCAACAGCCGCAGCCCGTCGCCCCTCCGCGGCCCGCGCCGCAGGCCGAGCGCCCGGCACCCGCGCCAGGGCGACCCGCCCCGCAGGG
>Ga0194120_10009504_pt1 | contig 12301 bp, 13 predicted proteins | sample TA2MahCa65mmetaG_FD_148642 | JGI IMG/M metagenome (GOLD analysis project Ga0194120, IMG submission 148642) | Freshwater microbial communities from Lake Tanganyika, Tanzania - TA2015019 Mahale Deep Cast 65m | ecosystem: Environmental > Aquatic > Freshwater > Lake | place: Tanzania: Lake... | reverse complement strand
CACCACCTTGCAGTTCAGCCATTACTTTGGTCAAAGCCGCTGTCAGCGTAGTTTTACCGTGGTCAACGTGACCAATTGTGCCTACGTTAACGTGTGGTTTATTTCTTTCAAATTTTTCTTTTGCCATTTCAAAGTTCCCACAATAATTACAAAACTGGAGCTCATAACCGGATTTGAACCGGTGACCTCTTCCTTACCAAGGAAGTGCTCTACCTACTGAGCTATATGAGCGATGTCCACCCCAGAAATGGAGCGGGTGATGGGAATCGAACCCACGCAATCAGCTTGGAAGGCTGGAGTTCTACCATTGAACTACACCCGCGAAACCCTATCTTGGAAAAATTGGTGGAGGGGGGAGGATTCGAACCTCCGAAGGTAGAACCGGCAGATTTACAGTCTGATCCCTTTGGCCGCTCGGGAACCCCTCCGACACTGAGCTGAGAATTATCCCTAGTATTTCGATACCAGTCAAGATAATTTTAATGATATTTACAATGCAAGCGCTAAATTGCCGTCAAGAACATCCGTAATCTTGCCGTTCAAACGCTGAAAGCATTGTTCACGCTGCAATTCTTCATCTGAAGAATATGCTGACAAAACATAGTCTGCGACCGAACCCACCTGAGGACGCCCAACCCCCAGACGTAGGCGATAAAAATCAGCCGTACCGATCTTAGCAATAATATCCCTAAGACCATTATGACCCGCATGACCGCCGTCTTTTTTAAACTTAACCGCACCAGGCGCCAGGTCAATTTCGTCATGAACAACCAGCACTTGTTGCGATTTTAACCTGTAGAAACTCATGACCGCAGCGACAGCGTCGCCACTCAAATTCATAAATGTCTGCGGCTTTACTAACAAAACCTTTTCACCCTGAACAAACGCTTCAGCAATTTCTGCTTTAAATTGTTTGTTTATCTGCCATGGTGATGCATTTAGAGAGCCATGCAACATCTCTAAAAAAAGAAACCCGGCATTATGCCGAGTTCTTTTGTATTGCAAACCTGGATTACCCAAGCCTACCAGTAACTTGATCATGCTAAGCAAACATGAACAATAATACTTGCAGATTAAGCCACTCTGAAAAAATCAATATGCAAAACCTGTGGCTTTGCTGGGTGACGCTGAATGTGCTTTAAAACTGCTTTTTGAACCTTGCCACCTACATTCAAATTTAATGTAGCTGTGTAAACTTCTTTATGCGACAAGTGTTTGACAACTTCGTTATGATCCAAAGTAATCAATTCATTCTCACCGTTGCCACCATACACCACCGCAGGCACACGCCCTTCACGACGAGTTGCACGTGCAGAAGAACTCCCAAGACCATCGCGCGCTTCCGCAACAAATTCAAATACGTCAGCCATCTTATTCTCCAAAATCACAATACACTTTTATCAATCAACATAGAGCGAACTCACAGATTCACCCACCGCTATACGCCTAATCGTTTCTGCCAGTATTTCTGCAACACTGAGTTGACGTATCTTACCTACCATTTTCAATTCTTCTGAAAGCGGTATGGTATCTGTAACCACCAACTCATCAAGAACTGAATTCTTTACATTTGATGCCGCGGCTCCGGACAACACCGGATGAGTACAATAGGCGACCACACGAACTGCTCCACGTTTTTTTAGCGCTTCAGCCGCGTGACACAAAGTGCCTGCCGTGTCGACCAAATCATCAACCATGACACAGGTTCTGCCTTCAACATCACCAATGATATGCATCACTTCGGACACATTGGCCCGCGGACGACGCTTATCGATAATTGCAAGATCAGCGTCACCTAGACGCTTCGCCAGAGCTCTTGCTCTGACCACACCACCCACATCAGGCGAAACCACCACCAAATTCTCATATTCTTGGCGCCAGATATCACCCAATAAAATCGGCGAGGCATAAACATTGTCAACCGGTATACCAAAGAAGCCTTGAATCTGATCTGCGTGCAAATCAACAGTCAGCACTCTATTAGCTCCTGCATTACCGATCATATCAGCTACTAATCGAGCAGTAATAGCCACCCTTGCTGATCTTGATCGTCTATCTTGTCGCGCATAACCATAATAGGGTATGACTGCGGTAATTCTTGCGGCAGATGCCCGACGCAACGCATCGATCATCACCAGTAATTCCATCAGGTTTTCGTTGGTTGGCGAACACGTGGGCTGCACAACAAAGACATCGCGCCCCCTGACATTCTCCTCAATCTCAACAAAAATCTCACCATCACTAAAACGGTCGACCGTTGCCATGCCCAAACGCATGTTGAGCTTCCTAACAATACCCTCTGACAAAGCCTTATTTGCATTACCAGAAAATATCATGATGGATGCATCAGACATTCAAAACTCCTAAGGATTTTTGTAACTAGAGAATGGCTGGGCTGCTAGGATTCGAACCTAGGTATGCGAGGATCAAAACCTCGTGCCTTACCGCTTGGCGACAGCCCAAAAAACTGATGACTTATTCCTGACTCAACATCCCAAATACCGGCGATCGGTTCAGACCTTTGGCCACAAAAACCTGACCAAGATGCCTTACTTTTAGAGACGCTTGCAGTGCTTCATTTTTATCTTGGTACTGGGCAAAAACACATGCTCCAGTCCCGGTAAGTCTTGCATAACCAAATTTAGACAATTCAATTAACGCCTTATCAACTTCTGGGTATAGCTTTCTAACCACAGACGTACAATCGTTATCAACAAGACCTTCCGTAAAGTCGGCTATTGTGATGAGTTTACTATCTCTTGTCAACTCATCCGTTAAAAAAATCTGTCTTGTGTTGACATGACAATCAGGTTTAACAATCAAAAACCAATCTTCCGGCAGCATAATTGGACTCAGTTTTTCCCCTACACCCTCAGCCCATGCCGAATATCCGTATACAAAAACCGGCACATCAGCCCCTAAGCGGAGCCCAAACTGCATGAGTTGCTCAACAGAAAAGCCTAAGCCCCACAAATGGTTGAGCGCCAGCAATGTGGTTGCGGCATCTGAGCTTCCGCCACCCAAGCCACCCCCCATAGGTAGATTTTTTTCGATGCCAATTTTGACACCTTGGCGAAAACCCGATTCTTGTTTGAGCAAATTTGCCGCTCTCACTGTTAAATCATCTTGCTCCGGAACGCCTGGTATGGGTTCCACCAGAGTCACTAAATCTTCTTCTAACAATTCGTATGTCAACCAATCACACAAATCAATCAGCTGAAAAACCGATTGAAGCAAATGATAGCCATCCGCTCGTCGACCCGTGATTCTTAATAGTAAATTCAATTTTGCCGGTGCCGGCCATCTTTGCACCCCACCCTGGCCTTGCAATGCTTGATCTGTCACAAAATATTCCACTGATCGACAATTAATTTAAGACGCGTTTTCTCATTTTCGGCGCTCATTTTATAGGGCAAATCCAATTCATTGACCTTTTGCATGGATTTATATTTTACTGACCAACCCAGTTGTCCAAAACCCTCTTCGATTGGCACAAATGCCGCACCAGGATCATTAATTCCCAAAACCCAGTACTTAAGTGATTTAACCGGAACCTGTAAACCGAGTTGTTCTGCCATTATTTGTTCAGCATCTCCCTCAAAACTGCGACTCTGATCACCATCATCTATTTGCAACAGAGAATCACTGACGCTAATTTTGACGTGTCCTTGCGCTAGAGGACCACTTAAATCGATAACATCGGAAGCAGGTCGGTGTACCCAAATAATCGAAGCCGTGACGGTATCTCGCTGATCACTTATGACAATTCGACCCTCGAATGCCCAAGCATCAGCCACTTTGACATTTTGCCGAGCAGACAGTTGATAATTTTGCTGCGGTTTTTCGGTTATAAAACTACATCCCGCTTGCGTCAACAGCAACATGTTTAAGACGAATGTAGCAAGCCTCATAGACCGCCCTGAAACAACGATCTGATTTTGTTGATAAATTCGTCCTGTGGTGTTTTTTTGTTGATAGCTTCAAACAATTCCCGCGCCTGTTTTTTTTCACCCAAATGCAACAACACCTCAATAACGTGTGCTGCTATTTCGGTTTCAGGCTGCTTCTCATAAGCGCGTTTTAAATACGGCAAGGCTCTATCGGCCATCCCTTTTTTATAGAGCAACCACCCAAAGCTATCAATGACCACAGGCTCATCCGGCTGCAGTTGCAAAGCCCTTTGCAAATAATGGTCTGCATCTTCGTATCGATTAGTTCTGTCGGCCAGGGTATATCCCAAGGCATTTAAGGCGCGCACATCCTCTGGATTCTTTTCCAGAACCTTAATTAAATCAGCTTCCAACACATCGAGTTTGTTCAGCTTTTCAGCTATCAACGCTCGGGTATAAAGAATATCGGGATTATCCGGCATTTCTTTGAGCGCAACACTTAGTTCATTAAAAGCCGCTTGATGATTACCTTGCTGATTCAAAATCTCGGCTTTTAACATCAAAATCCGCAGATGCTGCTCTGGGAAGCGTTCTTCCATTTTCAATAGCCGCTGCTGCGCCTCATCCATACGATTACTATTCAGTAATATCGCAACAGCACTCATATTGGCTTCGAAAGCGAATCGCCCTTCAATTACCCGATCAAACCAGGCTAAAGCTTTGTCAAATTGTTTACGCTGCTGTTGTAATTTACCCAGATAAAAAACCGCCTGATCATCCCAGTCCGGATTGAGGACCAATTTTTCTAAGTAAACCTCCCCTTTATCCAATTGGTTTTGCTGTAAATAAATCAAAGCTAAGGACATCAAGGTCTCAGGATCATCTGGTTTTTGCTCTAAAATAGTTTGCGATAAACGTACTGCATCATCCAAGGCATCGGAATTGACCAAAACTTCGACCAGCATGCGTTTCAAAACAATATCTTCTGGGGCAAGTTTGATGGCTTTTTCTAGATAGCGCTTAGCTTGAGACATTTCACCAAGACGACCCGCCAGCTGAGCCTGAAAGATGATAGCCCGGTTCCAGTCAGGTTGTAATTCTAAAACCCTGGTAATTTTTTCTTGTGCCAAGGCCAAATCGGGCAACATTGACGCCAATACCGCCTGAACAAATAAAAGATTAGGCTGTTCCGGATTTTGGCTAGCCACTTGATTCAAAGCATCAAGGGTAAACTTAACGCGCCCCTCTTTTTCGAATAGCTTGACCAACTCAAGCAAACCGGCTTCAAAGCCAGCAGGATCTTCATTGAGCAATGCTTTGATGTTGGCAACGGCTACTTCTTGATTAGCGTTCTTAATGGCAATTAACAAGGCGAACTTACGTGCACTCAGATTTTTACCATCTTTATCCAACCAAATCGCCAGCGCTTCTTGGGTGCGTTTTTCATCTTTTAAAAACAAACCAATTTTGACTGCCCGCTCAGCAATTCGGGGGTCATCTACCCGCTTTGCCGCCTGTAGATACGCATCAAGAGCCAAATCATATTGATTGCGCTGACCGGCCAACTCGGCTGCCATTAACAGATACAAGACTTCTTCATCAATTGCCGCTTTCTGTTCTTGAGCAGTAGCCAAGACCTCTCTTTCAGTATTCGCTGAATCAATTGCTTCTAATTTTTCCGGCGTAGCAGAACAGCCCGCTAAAACGAATACCATCGTGACAACTATGCACCTATTCATGAATTTTGAGGCCCTGACTCATATGCAATTAAAGTGTCTATAGGTTATCAGAAAAAATCAGGCTTTCAGACGACTGATTGATTGGATTTGGATAAAAAGCATCCAATATTTAGAATAGGCATAATTTCTCGAGCTATTGCACAAATAAATGACCCTTCTTGCTGTCGGTATCAATTACAACACCGCACCTGTATCCATCCGGGAGCGCTTGGCATTTCCATCTGAAATGCTCGATATATCATTGAAAAATCTATATAAATATCGAGACATTAGCGAAGCCGCCATTTTATCGACATGCAATAGAACCGAATTTTATTTTCGCGCAGCAGAAGCAAACCCTCAAAATCTAGTGGATTGGATCGCTGAGACCAAACAGATCAATCCTTATGAATTTTCGCCTTACCTTTACAGCCACACTGACAATGAAACCATTCGGCATATGTTTCGAGTCGCCTGTGGCTTAGATTCCATGATCCTAGGTGAACCACAAATTCTGGGCCAAATGAAAACGGCTTACCAAGCCGCTTATCAAGCCGGCACTCTGGGTAAAACCTTAAGCAAATTGTTTCACCATACCTTTTCTGCTGCCAAAAAAGTCAGAACCGATACTGCGATTGGATCAAGCCCGGTTTCCGTTGCATTCGCAGCCGTCCAACTAGCCCAACAAATATTTGACAAACTCAGCAATCAAACTGCCTTACTGATTGGCGCCGGCGAAACCATAGAATTGACTGCTCGCCACCTACACCATTACGGAGTCGGGAAAATTCTGATCGCCAATCGTACCTATGACAAAGCGCATATGCTGGCCAGTCAGTTTAATGGCTACGCGATTTCTCTCTCCGAATTACCCGAACATCTTGCCGAAGCCGATATCGTCGTGTCATCAACTGCCAGTCAATTACCAATACTAGGTAAAGGATTAGTAGAAAGTGCGATTAAAAAACGCAAGCATAAACCCATATTTATGGTTGATCTTGCCGTACCGCGCGATATTGAGCCCGAAGTAGAACAATTACGTGACGTTTATTTGTACACCGTGGATGATTTACAAAATACCGTCAATCAAAATATGGATTCGCGCCGCCAAGCCGCCGAACAAGCCGAAGAAATCATCGATACCAAGGTGGAGCATTTCTTGGCATGGTTGAGATCACAAGGCGCCCAAGAAACCATTCGCGATTACCGTCATCAAGCCGAACAGACCCGTGACGAGGTTTTACAAAAAGCCTTGGCTCAACTGAGCAATGGCGCGAATAGTGAAGAAGTTTTAGAACGTTTAGCTCACACCTTAACCAATAAATTGATACATATACCCTGCGCACAATTACGTGAAGCGGGCGCCAATGATCGTCACGATTTAATTGCCGCCTCGCGGGAAATTTTTAAACTGCGTTAATTCTAATGAAACCCTCAATACTGACTAAGCTCGACAATCTAGGCGAGCGCTTTGAAGAAATCACCGTTCTGTTATCGCAACCGGAAGTACAGAACAACCAAAACCAGTTCCGCAGCCTCAGCCAGGAATATGCCCAATTGGAGCCGATTGTCGTTTGTTATCGTCGCTACCAAGCCAATGAAGCCGACTGGCAATCCGCTCAGGAAATGGCTAAAGACAGCGATCCTGATTTACGTGAAATGGCTAAAGAAGAAATTCAAGCCGCAGAACAACGTCGCGATGAATTAGAACAAGAACTACAAATCCTGTTATTACCTCGCGATCCTAACGATAACCGCAATATCTTTCTTGAAGTTCGCGCAGGTACGGGCGGCGATGAAGCAGCCATCTTTTCTGGCGATCTGGCCAGGATGTATCAGCGCTATGCAGAACGACAAGGCTGGAGCACCGAAATCATTAATGAAAATCGTGGCGAACACGGGGGTTTCAAGGAAGTAATCCTGCGTGTCAGCGGCCAAAACGTTTATTCGCAATTAAAATTTGAATCCGGCACTCACCGAGTCCAACGGGTGCCCGAGACAGAATCACAAGGCCGGGTGCATACCTCCGCCTGTACTGTTGCCATCATGCCGGAAGTAGATAGCATTGATGGTATCGAAATTAATCCTTCCGACTTACGCATCGACACTTATCGAGCCTCGGGCGCAGGTGGTCAGCACGTTAACCGAACCGACTCGGCGATCCGGATTACGCATATCCCGTCAGGAGTCGTCGTTGAATGCCAGGACGAACGTTCTCAGCATAAAAACCGCGCCCGCGCGATGTCGTTACTGCAATCAAGACTGCTGGCGGCCGCTCAAGAAAAACAACATGCTGAACAATCAGAAAATCGCAAACTTCAGGTTGGGAGTGGCGATCGCTCAGAACGAATCCGCACTTACAACTATCCACAAGGTCGTTTAACCGACCACAGGATCAATCTGACCTTGTATAAACTGGAAGAAATCATGGAAGGTGGTCTGGAACATGTGATTCAACCGCTGATACATGAACATCAGGCGGAATTGCTGACCCAGTTAGGCAATGCCTAAGTGCATTGCAGACTGGCTGGCTTGCGCTGAACAGCAATTACGGCTAATTTCTGAAAGCCCGCGACTGGACGCCGAAGTCTTATTGGCGCATAGTCTTGGGCAATCCCGCAGTCATTTACGCGCCTGGCCAGAAAAACCAGTACCCCCAGCAGCCGATGAGCAGTTCCAGACATTGCTCACACAGCGCTGCCAAGGCACCCCCGTCGCCTATTTAATCGGTGAACGCGAGTTCTGGTCGCGTTCATTTAAGGTCAATCATTCCGTTCTGATTCCGCGCCCTGACACCGAGCTGATTGTGGAATTAGCGCTTGAGCGTTTGGCAAAGCGTCAAAACTGCAAAGTGATTGATTTAGGCACCGGATCTGGAGTGATCGCAATCACTCTGGCAGCTGAACGGCCCACGGATTGTGTAATCGCCAGCGACATAAGTCAGGCTGCTTTAGCCATAGCCGCCGAAAATGCTGAACACTTAAAAATCAGTAACCTCCAGTTCAAGCAATCCAACTGGTTTGCACAAATCGATGAGCATGACTTTGATATGGTGATCAGCAACCCGCCTTATATCGCAGCCGACGATCCTCACCTTGCACAAGGTGACGTCCGCTTTGAACCCAGACAGGCTTTGATCAGTCCGGAAAATGGCTTGCATGATATTCGTCAACTGGCTGATCAAGCCCGCCAATATCTCAAAGCCGATGGCTATCTTTTGATCGAACACGGTTATCAGCAATCATTGCCAGTTCAGAACATACTGAAACACTTTAAATTTAGAAACGTCATCACGCATTGCGATCTGTCCGGCAATCCGCGTGTAACCCTTGGACAATGGCAGCCATTATGAGCATTCAGGAAATACAACTCCCACGCAAACTGACCCATCAACTTTTGCATTTGGCACAATCATCGCCTGATCAGGAAATTTGTGGCTTAATTGGCGCCAATTCCCAAGGCTTAGCCGTGAGCTGCTATCCGGTAACGAATCAAGCCCGTCAGCCCAGTATTCGCTTCCAACTGGACGAGTCACAACAAATTGCCGCTTTCAAACTCATGCGCGAGCGCCAGGAAAATTTATTCGCGATTTATCATTCACATCCCACTGCACCCGCCGAGCCTTCGGCAGCCGATATTGAACAAGCTAATTACCCAGAAGCCGTGCATTTAATCATTTCCTTAAATACCAAAGGTGTATTGGAAATCAGAGCATTCCGCATAGCCGATGGAGTCATTAATGAATTAGGACTCAGCCTGATTGAAGCGTAAAGCCGTATAATGTGACAATTTTTTCATATAGAGAACATCATGAGACCTAGCGGCCGCAATCCCGACCAACTTCGCGAGATTCGTTTTACTTGCAACTACACCAAACACGCCGAGGGTTCTGTGTTGGTTGAGTTCGGCGACACCCGTGTTCTCTGTACAGCCAGTGTGGAAAACAATGTACCCCGCTTTCTCAAGGGTAAAGGCGAAGGCTGGATCACTGCTGAATATGGCATGTTGCCTCGCTCCACCCATAGTCGTATGGACCGTGAAGCAGGTCGCGGCAAACAAGGCGGGCGCACCCTGGAAATACAACGCTTAATTGGCCGTTCACTTCGCGCCTCAATCGATCTGGCCGCACTGGGTGAAAATACCATTACGATTGATTGTGACGTGATTCAGGCCGATGGCGGCACCCGTACCGCCTCAATCACAGGAGGCTTTGTTGCGCTTAGTCTGGCGATTCAGCATTTATTAAAAACCGGCAAGATCAAGAAAAACCCTTTACACGGTTTTGTGGCCTCGGTTTCAGTCGGTATTTTTAACGGAACGCCAGTATTGGATCTGGACTACGCCGAAGACAGCAATGCTGAAACCGATATGAATGTCGTGATGAATGAGGCGGGAGCCTTTATTGAAGTACAAGGCACTGCTGAAGGCCACGCTTTTCATAAAGAAGAACTCAACGCCATGCTAGCCCTCGCTGAATCAGGTATTCAACAATTGATTTCCAAACAACGTCAAACCCTGCTGGATGCCGGTTGTGTATGAGCCGTATCGTTTTAGCCAGTAGTAATCCAGGCAAAATACGTGAAATCCAAGCACTACTGCATGGGGTAGAAGTCCTGCCCCAATCTCAATTTGGCATACAGGAACCAGAAGAAACCGGCACCACTTTCGTCGAGAATGCCATTATCAAGGCCCGGAATGCCGCCCGGCACTCGAAGCTGCCCGCCATTGCGGACGATTCCGGTCTGGTTGTCGACGCTTTACACGGTGCGCCCGGGGTCATTTCTGCTCGCTATGCGGGCACAGCAGCGAGTGACCAAGACAACTGGCAAAAACTATTGCTGGCGCTGGACGGCGTTGCAGAACATCAGCGTAGCGCCCGCTTTATCTGTGTTATGGTCTATTTACGTCATGCCGAAGACCCTTTACCCATCATTGCGCAGGGCGTATGGGAAGGCTCGATTCTGACTTCAGCGATGGGTGAAAACGGATTTGGTTACGACCCAGTCTTTTGGTTAAAAGACTTGGCTTGCAGTTCGGCCCAGTTAAGTCCTGAACAAAAAAACAGACTCAGTCATCGGGCCAAAGCCTTAAAGGATTTACAAACCCAAATCCAATCAGCATGAACCCTGTGCTAGCCAATATTGCCCAGCGCTTTGCAAGCAATCAGAAGATCCTGCAGATCAAACCCTTGGGTAACGGCTTAATTAATGATACCTATTGGGTACAAACCCAGGGCGATGATTTCGTTCTGCAAAAGATTAACGCCCACGTTTTCCCCTATCCAGAGAAGACTCTGGACAATCTTTTGCAGCTTCAACACCATCTCAAAAACCTGCCAGATTGGGCCATTCGTTTAAAACTGCCTGAAATCCTCCAGACAACCGAGCAGCAATACAGTCTTCGAGACGGCGAAAATAACGTCTGGCGTGCCTTAGAATTTATTAGCCCAAGTGAGAGTCGCGAAACCTTATCCAATCCGACTGAAGCGGCTCAGATTGGAAAGGCCTTAGGCCATTTTCACAGTCTTTTCAGCGATCTTGATACGGGTTTGCTGTTTGATACTCTGCCAGGTTTTCATGTCACGCCGTCTTATTTTCAAGCCTATCTTGACGCATCTGCGCAAAGCTTAGCAGTGGTGGAGGATGACGATTGCCATCGCTGTCAGGACTTTATTCACCAACAACAGACGCGCATCGATATTCTGGAATCCGCCAGCCAACAAGGCCTATTAAAAACCCGAGTGATACATGGCGACCCCAAACTGAACAATTTTCTGTTTGCCTGTGACAGCGATGTGATTATCAGTCTCATCGATCTGGACACGGTTAAACCCGGTCTGATTCATTATGATATTGGCGATTGCCTGCGTTCCTGCTGCCATATCCCTGATAACAATCGCTTTGATCTGCAGCTGGCAGAGGTTATTTTACGACACTACATTCTGGAAGCCGGCAAGATGATGACCGAGGCCGACTATGACTATCTGTATGACGCCATCTGGCTGATTCCGTTTGAATTAGGCTTGCGTTTTTTCACCGATTATCTACAAGGCAACCGTTATTTTAAAATCAGCGAACCCAGAGAAAACCTTAAACGCGCAATCGCCCAGTTTGAATTATGTTCGGATATCGAGCAGCAAAAGCCAAAATTGCTCAATATGGTTGAGCAACTTAAAAGCTGCTCAACGGCCATAAAAACGGCATGATTTCTCTAGGAAAAAAGCTCTTAGCGTAGTCAATCGGCTGGCTCAGTCTTTAACCAGCAAAATACCTTTAAATTCCAGACTGATATTTCGATCTTTTGCTGACTGATTAAAATCCGCAATCGTCTCAAGAATATCGTGGTCAATAAAATGCGCTCTTTGACCATCAATAATCAATTCGCAATTATCAGGAATTTCCATAAGACAACGTCGGAGTAATGCTTTATTCAAAAAAGAGACGTCTTTATGCAGGCGTAATAAATAGGTACCCTCATGATCGGTCAAGGTTATGGATGCCTGGTAATTCGCTTTAAGTACAAAAAACAAACCAGTCAAAATCCCAATGACTATTCCTTGCAACAAATCCGTCACCAAAATCGCAACCACAGTAATCACAAAAGGTGCAAACTGACCCCAGCCTTGTTTATACAAACTGGAGAACAAATCGGGTTTTGCTAACTTATACCCTGTCAGTAACAGTATCGACGCAA
>Ga0194120_10009499_pt1 | contig 12304 bp, 11 predicted proteins | sample TA2MahCa65mmetaG_FD_148642 | JGI IMG/M metagenome (GOLD analysis project Ga0194120, IMG submission 148642) | Freshwater microbial communities from Lake Tanganyika, Tanzania - TA2015019 Mahale Deep Cast 65m | ecosystem: Environmental > Aquatic > Freshwater > Lake | place: Tanzania: Lake... | reverse complement strand
GTGTTGTAATGAAAACGACGAACGGAGGAATTACCTTTGTTCCCGAAGAACAAGAAAAATTACCTTCAGATTTTCTGTTGTTACAAAACTATCCAAATCCGTTCAACCCGACAACAACAATACGATTTAAAATTCCCGTAGGGGCAATTCATGAATTGCCCCTACAAACAACATTGAAAGTTTTCGACATTCTTGGAAGAGAAGTAGCAACGTTACTCAACAATGAAAGAACTCCAAGCAGGCGAACACGAAATAGAATTTGATGCGAACAAACTTTCGAGCGGGATGTATTTTTATAGGTTGCAATCGGGAAAGTTTTCTGAAACGAAGAAGATGATTTTGTTGAAATAAATTTTTCTGCCACCAATTGCACGAATTTACACGAAAGAAAAATTAGTGTTCATTCGTGTAATTCGTGGCTACTAAACTCATATTATTCACAAACTAACACCTAACACCAAAAACCTAACACCTTAACTATGGAAAAAGATTTCTTGCCCATCAACGGAACAGATTATATCGAGTTCTTTGTCGGCAATGCAAAACAGGCGGCGCATTTTTATCGCAGCGCGTTTGGATTTCAACTTGTTGCGTATCGCGGACTGGAAACCGGAGAACGAGAAAAAGTTTCGTACGTTGTGCAACAAGGGAAAATTCGCTTTGTGCTCACAACTCCGTTACATCCTGATAATGTTATTTCCGAACAGATTAAACTGCACGGCGATGGCGTGAAGGATTTAGCGTTGTGGGTTGATGATGCCGAGTCTGCTTTCATCGAAACGACAAAACGCGGAGGAATTCCCGCGCAAGAACCAACGGAATTAAAAGACGAATTCGGCGTTGTAAAAAAATCTGCAATAAAAATTTATGGCGATACGATTCATTCTTTTGTTGAAAGAAAAAATTATAGTGGAACGTTTCTTCCCGGTTTCAAAAAAATAGAAAAGACCGATACAATTTCAAATCCTGTTGGTTTAAAATATGTTGACCATTGTGTTGGAAATGTTGGTTGGGGACAAATGAATACGTGGGTAAAATTTTATGAAGACGTGATGGGATTTAAGATGTTCAGGCATTTCGACGACAAAGATATTTCGACGGAATATTCTGCGTTGATGAGCAAAGTAATGTCGAACGGAAACGAGCGGATTAAATTTCCTATTAACGAACCGGCAGCGGGAAAAAAGAAAAGTCAAATCGAAGAATATCTGGATTACTACAGAACTGCCGGCGTGCAGCATATTGCGATGGCGACGGATAATATTTTGGAAACAGTTGCGCAACTTACAAAACAAGGCGTGGATTTTCTCTATGTGCCGACAACATACTACGACGATTTACAAGTGCGTGTGGGAAAAATTGATGAGCCGCTCGATGAATTGAAAAAACTCGGCATTCTCGTGGATAGAGATGACGAAGGATATTTGCTGCAAATTTTTACGAAACCCGTAGAAGATAGACCGACGTTATTTTTTGAAATCATTCAGCGGAAAGGAAGCAGAAGTTTCGGCAAAGGAAATTTCAAAGCATTGTTTGAAAGTATTGAGCGAGAGCAGGAGAAGAGGGGGAATCTTTGAATAATTGAGAATGAAGAATTAAAAATTAGGAAGAAATAATCGAGAGGTAATATTTATGCAAGTACAATCTCAAAGAGAATACGAAGAAATTGAAATTACTTGTTCAGAATGTTGTAAAGTAGTTTCCGAGTCTGATACGATTTGTCCAAATTGTGGCGTATCGCTTTCAGAGGATGAAGAAATTCACGGAGAAAAATTTCCTTGTCCTGATTGCGGAACAATGATTTCAGAAACGCAAACCGAGTGTTCAGTTTGTGGAAGATTTTTTGAAGGAAAGGAACAATCAACATTAGGAAAAGCCGAAGAAAAGAATTACGAATATGCTCACTGTTCGGAATGTGGTGCAGAAATTTCTGATAAAGATACAAACTGTCACACGTGTGGAGTTTCGTTTGCCGAAGAAGAAGTAACATGTTCTAATTGTGGCGCAACGATTGCAGAATCTGCAACAAGTTGTCCGAAATGTGGAACAACGTTTTCAAATCTGTTCAAATGCCCCGATTGTGGAGGAGAAGTTTTAGAGAATGAAAAAAAATGTCCAACGTGTGGTTGTGTGTTTGATGAAAGTGAAATAGCAAAGGATGAGCAAAAGAGAAATGTAACGGATGAAACAGAAACGTATTGTTCAAACTGTGGTGCAATCGTAAATGGAAACGATAAAGAGTGTTCGTCGTGTGGTGAATCGTTAATCGAAGAAGAAACAATAAACGAAAGTGATTTTCAGTTTTGGAAAGAGACAAGTGATGAAAGTGAACTTGCCTATTTGAAAGGAATGTTGGAAGAAGAGAATATTGAATACGTTGTAATGAATGAGCGAAATGCCAGTAACACGTTTCCTTTCTCATTTCGAAATTCGCTAACGAAAATATTTGTTGCGAAAGTGCAACTGAAGGAAGCAAATAAATTATTCGACGAATATTCCAATGCAGCAATTGAAATGCCAACAACGTTTGAAGAAGAACAACAGAACGTAATTCAAGAAAAGAAAACAGAGGAACAAGAAACTATAACAAATGTTCTAAATCCGAGAGGGCTCCATTCTATTGAACTCAAACTCTTTGAACGTTCAGAGTTGAAAAATACAATTCGTAAACTATTGAAGTCTACGGAAATAATTATTTCAACCGAATTATCTCAAAGAAAAAAAGAACTCGAACACATTTTCAAACAACTTGAAGGTGGGACTACGCTTTTACTTTCTCAAAGTGAAACAGAAACGTTTGCAGCATTATTCTCTTTCCTCGATGCAACCTCTCGAATGAATTCAGCACTTGAAAATATTCAACAAAAATTTAATACATTTGCCACCGAAAAAAATTGATAACGAAAGAATGAATTATGTTTGAACTCTATCCATCCGAACTTGTCTGGTTCATCGTTGGCTTACTCTTTATTCTTACCGAACTGATGCTTCCGGGATTTGTTATCATCTTTTTCGGCGTTGGCGCGTGGGTTACTGCATTGTTGGTGTGGTTGCATGTGCTTCCATCGTTCACTTCGCAACTTTTTGTATTTCTCATTGCATCGGTTCTCGCATTGGTGTTGTTTCGGAAAAAAGCCACGGGAATTTTTCGCGGGAAAATTACAGGCAAACTTGATTCCGACGATGAACTTGATAATGTGAACGGACAAAAAGCAAAAGTTATTGCGGAAATAGTTCCAAACGGCGTGAGTGGGAAAGTAGAATTATTCGGAACAATTTGGCAAGCAGAGGCGGATGTTCTAATTCCAACAGGAACAATTGTAGAAGTGGTGGAACGAAATAATTTAGTGTTAAAAGTCAAATCAATTCAATAACTCATAATATTTTAGAAAGGTAATTTTATGGACGTCGGAACAATAATTTTATTAGGACTTATATTTCTTGCATTTATCGTTGTGATGAAATCGGGACGCGTGGTTCCGCAAAAAACCATTTTCATTATAGAACGATTGGGCAAGTATCACGAAACATTCGATGCGGGTTTTCACATCCTCATTCCGTTTGTTGATAAAGTTGCGTATAAACATTCGTTGAAGGAAGTTGCAATTGACGTTCCTCCGCAAGGATGTATTACGAAAGATAACATTCAAGTGGAAGTGGACGGTATTTTGTATTTTCAAATCATTGACCCGGTGAAGGCATCGTATGGAATCAGCAATTATGCTTTTGCTTCGATTCAACTTGCGCAAACAACGTTGCGAAGTCTCATCGGAAAAATCGAACTTGACAAAACATTTGAGGAGCGCGAAAAAATCAATGCAGAAGTCGTAACGGCAGTTGACCACGCATCGGTTCCGTGGGGATTAAAAGTAACGCGTTATGAAATAAAAAACATTGTTCCGCCGTCGAGTATTCGTGATGCAATGGAAAAACAAATGCGAGCAGAACGAGAAAAACGCGCGTTGATTGCAGAATCGGAAGGGGATAAGCAAGCAAAAATAAATCGCGCAGAAGGCGATAAACAAGAAGCGATTGCGCGTTCGGAAGGTGAAAAAATGAAACGCATCAACGAAGCGGAAGGACGCGGGCAAGAAATTGAGCGAGTCGCAAATGCAACGGCAAAAGGAATTCGTGAAATCGCTTCTGCAATCAACGAGCAAGGCGGAATGAATGCTGTGAACTTGCGCATCGCCGAACAATACTTAAACGAATTTGGAAAACTCGCACAAAAAAATAACACGATGATAATTCCTTCCAATCTTTCCGATGTTGCGGGAATTGTTGCTTCCGTTGGGAAAATATTTTCGACGATGAGCGAAGGGAAAGAAACGGAAGTGGGGAAGAAATAAATTTTAGATTTAACCACTGAGACACTAAGGGCACTAAGTTTCACTGAGAAAATTTGTGTTTCTTTGTGTTCTCAGTGTCTTAGTGGTTTAATAAAACAAATTCAATGAAACTCTGCACGTTTGAAATAAAAACAAAACTCGGTCGCTACAATCGTCTTGGTGCGGTGGTTCGAAACGGCATTCTCGATTTGAATTTTGGTGCGGCGTATTATCTTGCGAGAATGGGAGAAGCAGTGCCGTATCAATTTGCCAACGCAATTATTCCGAGCGATATGCTTTCTTTTTTGCAAACGGAAAATACCGGAATACGTTTTGCAAAAGAGACGTTGGAGTTTTTTGCGAATGAATTTTCTGGAAAGAATATTCCCATCGGATTGAATGAAGAAACAATTTTTTATCAACTGAATGAAGTGAAACTGAAAGCGCCATTGCAAAATCCAACTTCGTTCAGAGATTTTTATGCGTTTGAAAATCATGTGAAGAAAGGATTTGAAAAACGCAGCGAAGAAATGCCGAAAGAGTGGTACGAAATTCCCGTCTATTACAAAGGCAATCACAACGCAATAATCGGAACGGATGAAGATGTAACGATTCCTTCATTCACTGAGAAATTTGACTATGAACTTGAACTCGGTTTCGTAATTGGAAAACTCGGAAGAAATATTTCCGAACACGATGCAATGAAACATATTGCTGGCTTTACAGTGCTGAATGATTTTTCTGCACGCGATATGCAGCGAAAGGAAATGAAAGTGCGATTAGGTCCCGCAAAAGGTAAAGATTTTGCAACTGCAATAGGTCCCGTTCTCGTTACGCCTGATGAAATCGGTGATGTGTATAATTTGAAAATGACTGCACGAGTGAACGGAGAAGTTTGGAGTGAAGGAAACACGGGAACAATTTTTCATAAGTTTGAGAAAATGATTGCGTTTGCCTCAATGGAAGAAACACTTTTGCCAGGAGATTTATTCGGTTCGGGGACGGTAGGAACAGGTTGCGGCCTTGAACTTGATAAATGGGTCAAGGCAGGCGATATCCTGGAACTTGAAATTGAGAAAATTGGTATATTGCACAACAAAATTTTTTAGAAAGTTCGTTCGTTAATTGGTTTGCTTGTTAGTTCGTTCAATGAGTAACAAGCAAACGAAATAACGAACAAACCAACAAACGAAACAACGAACAAACGAATAAATGTTTCCACTCAAGAAGGGAAAAACAACATCGCAAGCGCACGTAGGATTGCCCGAAGGAACGTACGAAGAAGAACACGGACGCAAAGGTTTTTTCGGGAAGTCAGCGCATTTATATCATACGCATCCGCCGACGGGATGGATAAAATTTGAAGGAAAACTTCGCCCGCATTGTTTGGACTTAAACAAACTTTCTCCGAGTGATTTCAATGATGCAAAAGGAAGTTCAATTTGCTTCATCAAAAACAATGACGTTCAGCTGTATGTTTCTCGACGCAGTGAACCGATGCCGTTTTATTATCGCAATGCCGATGGTGATGAAATGTATTTTGTGCATCGCGGCAATGGAAAAATAGAAACAGACTTTGGCGCGCTTGATTTTGAAAAAGGCGATTATATTATTATTCCTCGCGCTGTAACGTATCGCATCATTCCAAAAACAAAAGATAATTTCTTTTTTATTGTTCAATCGAGAACAGAATTTAACGAGCCGGATAAAGGATTGATTGGACAACACGCATTATACGACCCGGCAGTAATTACAACTCCCGAGCCCGAACCGATTATTGATAACAAAGAATGGGATGTTCGCATAAAAGTTGATGAAGAATTTTCGACGGTTACATATCCGTTTAACCCGATTGATGTTGTCGGTTGGAAAGGCGATTTGACGGTTTGGAAAATCAATATGCGCGACATTCGACCGATAATGAGTCATCGCGCACATCTTCCGCCGTCAGCACACACAACGTTTGTAACCGAAGGAGCAGTGATTTGCAGTTTTCTTCCTCGTCCATTAGAAGAGGATGAAGATGCGTTGCGTGTTCCGTTCTTTCATCGCAACACAGATTACGATGAAATCATTTTTTACCACGACGGAGAATTTTTCAGCAGAGATAATATCGGACCAGGAATGTTAACGTTGCATCCGCGAGGAATACATCATGGTCCGCATCCAAAAGCATTAGCGAATCAAAAGAAGAAAACTCACACTGATGAATATGCAGTAATGCTCGATGGATTAAATCCTCTCTATATTACTTCCGAAGGAGAAAAAGTTGAATGGGAAGAATATTGGAAAAGTTGGTTAGAAAATAAGTAATCAGAAGTACAGCGAATGATAGTTGTTGACCCGAAAACAACGAATGAGAAAAATCTTTATAAATTGATGATTGGATGTATTGTTCCTCGTCCTATTGCATTCATTTCTACAACGAATACGGAAGAAGGCAATAATCTTGCGCCGTTTAGTTTTTTTATGGGAGTGGGAGCAAATCCGCCGTCGTTGGCTATTTCTATATCGAAACGTGGAAACGATGGAGGAACGAAAGATACATTGAAGAATATTTTAGAAATGAATGAATTTGTCGTAAACGTAGTTACTGAAGAAATTGCGGAACAAATGAACATTACCTCTGCAGAGTTTCCTTCGCACATTGATGAATTTATTGTTTCAAAACTTACTCCAATTCCAAGTGCAAAAGTGCGACCACCGCGAGTAAAAGAATCTCCCATCAATATGGAATGTAGAATGTTGCAATCTGTTACCGTTGGCGATTCCACCATCATCATCGGCGAGATAGTGTATTTTCATATCGCGGAGGATGTATTTGAGAATTATCGTATTGATATTTCCGAACTTCACCCTATTGGGAGATTAGCGGGAGATCATTACAGCAGAACACGAGATATTTTTGATTTAGTGCGACCGAAAACGTAATTCATTCAAGGAAACCAGTAAAATTTTTTTACATTATTCACAAACCATAATAATTTGAGCAATTTAATTATGAAGAAATTCTTATTATTCACTGCCGCAATCATCCTTGGTTCGTGTTCAAAACCGGATGATACGGTAACGCCGCCAACAACGTACGAACTTCCATTTAAATTAGCAGTTCCCTATAATATCACTGCACATTCTGTTGACTTAGGATGGAGTTTTTATTCGGAAAAAGATTTTTTAAAATATGAAGTGTACAGTTCATTAGATAGCAGTTTTCTTTATGATTCTGTTTCGTTGTTTGCTACGATAACTTCGAAAAAGCAAACCAGCACATCGGTGACGGATTTGCTTGCAGATACAACATATTATTTTCGTGTTCGTGTTGTAAAAACCGACGACACAAAACTCACGACACAGTTGGAAAGTGCAATAACTTCGGATGAAATTTTGATTGCTGTCGGAATGCCGTATAATATTACGTACAAATCGTTCGAGATATCGTGGAACAAATATGCAAATTCGCGCAACGATTTTGACCAATACGAAGTGCATACTTCTATTGCGAGCGGCTTTACTCCTGATGTTTCTACGTTAGTTAAAAAAATAACCAATAAAGAAACAACATCGTGGACGGTAGATGATTTAAAAGATAACAAACGATACTTTTATAAAATCCGTTTAATAACAAGAAAAAGCGGTGTTACAAAGTATTTCGATACAGAAGAACGAACTGCATTAACGTGGGTGTTATTCTTCAATCGTTTTGAAGATGCGTTGGGAACTGTTATGGATTCATTGCCGCCGTTGTATAATGACGACGACCCACCGGATCCGACGGATACAACAACACGAAATTCTGATTTCACATTCAATACGTTGAACCTAACGAATTTCAAAACGATAAAAATAGAATATACGATGCGCGCGCGTGCGTGGGTGTTGCCCGGCGTTGCTCGTTGGGGAATAAATTTTTACACAACAGTTTCCGATACTATTCCCGTGAATACAACTTCGCCTCGTTCATTTGTAAAATACTTCTATGATTATCAGATTCTTTCTGCAGAACAAGCTGATATTTTTGTGGATTATGAAATTGGCTCGCAAGGTGTCAGCGATAAATTAGAAATGTACAATGTTGTCATTAGCGGAGAACGTCTCATCAATACTAAACAACACGTTCCTCAACAGAACACTTCTCAGCGATAACGTGGAAGAAATTCTTTATTCCGATTTGCAAGAAAAAATTTCCAATGCTCATTGCGTTGGAAATTTTTCTTTTAAAGAGAAATTCATTTCGTTTCAAAACATCGGAGAAATGGTAGCACAGCACGCTCGCGAATTTGCTCAACTTCCGTTTTGCATTTTTTATTCCGATTCGGCAAATGAAAAAACGCGAACGGAAATTTCGTACGAAGAATTCTATCTTCGCGTTGGAGAAACAACAAATTTTCTTCTGCAACATAAAATTTTGCGAGGTGATAATGTCGCTGTTGTTTCGTTTAATCATCTTGATACGGTTATACAATATTTTGCCATTTGGTTTCTCGGTGCTGTTGTTGTGCCGATAAACATTGGTGAAGATAATGTGCGTATTGAATATATACTGTCAAATTCAAACGCGAAACTTGCATTTGTTCGCGAACAATATTTGGAGAAATTAGAATCAATCGTCGAAAATAATTCTTCGCTCAAAAAAACAATACAACTTATTCGAACAGGAAATTCTCTTTCTCTCCCATTGAAAAATGCGTATGTTGAATTTCCATCGGCAACCTTCCATCTCCAATCGGAAATTTCTTTGAGAGAAATTCCCACGCTCGATGATGAAGCGCTTCTTGTGTACACTTCTGGAACAACGGGGCTTCCAAAAGGAGTTGTTCTTACGCAGTACAATTTGCTTGTTGATGCCAAAGAAATTTCTGCGTGGCATTACATTACTTCTGAACAACGAATGATGTGTGTCCTTCCGCTTCATCACGTCAATGGAATAATCGTTACCCTCATTACTCCGATGTATGTTGGAGCAAGCGTTGTGTTGAATCAAAAATTTCATTCCCGTTCTTTTTTTGAACGAATCCAATCCGAGAAGGTGAATGTTGTGAGTGTTGTTCCGACGCTGTTACAATTTTTGTTGCACGAACATTCGAACGCTTCGTTCATTTCGGTTCCTTCATTACGCCATATAATTTGCGGCGCAGGACCATTGACTGTTGAACTCGCATTAAGATTTGAGGAACGATTTCATATTCCGATTCTTCATGGCTACGGACTTTCGGAAACAACGTGCTACTCGTGTTTTCTTCCGTTAGAATTGAGCGAAGAAGAACATAAACATTGGTTGAAGGATTTTGGTTTTCCTTCCATCGGCGTTCCGATTCCGTGTAATGAAATGACCATTCACGATGAACAGGGAAATGAACTGAGCGAAGGTGAAAAAGGAGAAATCGTTATCCGCGGACATAACGTAATGAAATATTATTTTCAGAATGATGAAGCAAATGCGAAAACATTTGCATTCTCTTGGTTCAGAAGCGGCGATGAGGGATTTTATCAATGCGATGAAAAAGGAAGAAAGTTTTTTTTCATCACAGGAAGAATGAAAGAACTGATTATTCGCGGCGGTTCTAATATTTCTCCGTTTGCAATTGATGAAGTCTTGATGAATATTGACGGAGTTGCCGCAGGTCTTGCTGTTGGATTTGAAAACGATTGGTACGGCGAAGAAATAGGCGCATATATACAACTGAAAGAAGGAGTTTTGCTTCCCGAAAAAGAAATTTTGGAACGTTGCAGAAAACATTTTTCATTTGCACATTCTCCCAAAGTTGTTGTATTCGGAATGGAAATTCCGGTAACGTCAACAGGAAAATACCAACGCAACAAACTGAAGCAGTTATTCACGCAATGGAAATCAATACAGTTTTCGGAAAACAAAAAATCAAAACACTGATGAAACATTTAGTTTTTGTATTCTCACTTTCGTTTCTTTTTTTGAATTGTCAATCAGAAACATCACAAACTTTTACTCAAATGAACACCTATACACAGTTGGAGAAATCCATAAATAGAACAGACACCATCGTACTCGGCGGCGGATGCTTTTGGTGCCTTGAAGCAGTGTACGATGAACTCGAAGGAATTGTTGATGTTGTTTCGGGTTATGCAGACGGAACAACGATGAATCCTACGTATGAAGAAGTTTGTTCCGGGAAAACGGGACATGCGGAAGTCGTGCAAATTCGTTTTGATTCGAGTAGGATTCCGCTTGAACAAATTTTGGAAATGTTTTGGAAATGCCACGACCCAACAACAATAAATCGTCAAGGAGCTGATGTTGGAACACAGTATCGTTCTATCATTTTATATAACAATGATGCACAGAAACGCATTGCGGAATACTCGAAACAAACAGTGCAACGAGAATTTGAAAATGACATTGTAACGGCAATACAACCGTTGAAAACTTTTTTTTACGCTGAAGAATATCATCAAAATTATTTTGCAAAGAATCCAGAGGCGCCGTATTGTGTGTTTGTTATACAGCCAAAACTGGAAAAAGTAAAACGGACAAAAAAGTGAAACTTATTTTTTCAAAACACAAAAAAAAACTCGCCGTCGGTTTAATGTCGGGAACATCGCTCGATGGAATTGATGCAGTAGTTTGCGAAATTGAAGGCAATGGAATTTCAATAAAAGTACAAACGCTGGCATGTGAAACGTTTCCGTATGCAACAAAATTCCGTGAATATATTTTAAAAAATTCTCATCCTTCGACTGCAAAACTTGATGATATTTGTCGTTTGAATTTTCTCTTCTCTGAAATGTTTGCGGATGCAGTAAAAAAGATTGTAAAAAAAAGCGGAAGGAACATTTCCGAAATTGATTTCATTGGTTCACACGGACAAACAATTCAACATTTACCGAAAGCAACAACATTATTTGGGAAACATATTCGCTCGACATTGCAAATAGGAGACGCATCCGTGATTGCAAAGTTGACAGGAATTGTAACTGTTGGAGATTTTCGTGTGGGCGACGTTGCATTTCGAGGAACCGGTGCACCGCTTGTTCCATACGTTGATTATTGTTTGTTTCGTTCTACAAAAGAACATCGCGCGCTCCTCAACATTGGAGGAATTGCAAATATGACGTTGCTTCCGAAAAATTGTTCGCTCCAACAAATTCTTGCATTTGATACAGGTGCGGGAAATATGGTGATTGACGCACTGATGAAAATTTATTTTAAAAAACAGTTTGATAGAAACGGAAAAATTGCATCAAAGGGAAATGTACATCAGCAACTGTTGTGCAGTATGCAACGACACTCGTATTTCAGGAAACCACTGCCGAAATCAACGGGACGAGAAGATTTTGGAAAAGAGTTTGTTGAAATACTTATCCGAGAGAGTACGCGATGGAAATTATCAAATGAAGATGTTATTGCAACTGCTACTTATTTTACTGGGTGGGGAGTTTGGTTTCATCTTAAAAAAATTTTTGTAAAGAAAAAGTTTCCGAATGAAATAATTGTGAGCGGAGGAGGGGCGCATAACAAAACGATGCTCAAATTTTTGCAAGAATTTTTTCCTCGTACAATAATTACACCGATTGATGCATACGGAATTTCCAGCGATGCAAAAGAAGCAATTGCATTTGCAATTCTTGCAAACGAAACTCTGCATGGAAACTCTTCCAATGTTCCTTCGGTAACCGGCGCAACGCGTGCGACAATTCTTGGGAAAATTTGTTTGCCGTGAATGAAGAATGAAAATCAAAAAAGCAACTGAAACATCTTGGTTTTCGGTTTTCTTTTTTAGAATGAAATTCCATTTCATTCTACAATTTGAGTAAATATTTTTGTAAGTTTGCCCACAATTTTTTTTGTTATTGTTGTTCGGTAGTTGTTCTATAACTAACGAATAACAACTAACTCATACCAATGAATGTAGTACTTTGTCTTTTCTCCAACAATTAAATTCAGTTCAACAACAAGCGGTACAAGCAACGGAAGGTCCTGTGATGATCGTTGCAGGAGCGGG
>Ga0194120_10009497_pt1 | contig 12308 bp, 8 predicted proteins | sample TA2MahCa65mmetaG_FD_148642 | JGI IMG/M metagenome (GOLD analysis project Ga0194120, IMG submission 148642) | Freshwater microbial communities from Lake Tanganyika, Tanzania - TA2015019 Mahale Deep Cast 65m | ecosystem: Environmental > Aquatic > Freshwater > Lake | place: Tanzania: Lake... | reverse complement strand
CGCTGTAAAAGTGCCCCTTTTGGTTCTCACACAACGCTCGAAAACGGCATAAAGTCTATTTTGAAAATTAGAAATGAGAATAGCAGATCAAAATAGACCCATTTTCAACAGACTCACCGTTTGGGAAAGAGATGACGATGAACCAGATGAGTTTCCTGCTGATATGCATGTCGTTTGGCGTAATGCCGGCGGAGGTCCAGAAAACTGCACTGAATGGGGTGGCGAAGATCCAACTGGAAACGGTGAATGGGCTGATCCTGCGGGTGCACTTCACAATTTGTATGCTGATCCAATAATTGCAGATCCTTATTTTACAGATAATGGCCGTGGTGTATGGGACGAACGTCCTGTTCTTGCCACAGATGGTGGTGGAAATGACGATGACCGTGTACGAGATCCAAACCTCGACTATGTTCCTCTACATCTCGGGAATAATGCGTTCAATTCTCTCGACTTCCACTTTCTGCAGGGATCACCGAGTATTAATCATGGAGATGCGAATGACAATCGGTGCATGGATCCGGACAATTCGCTCGGAAACAACGGGATGTATGGCGGAATCGGCGGCGCTCATTTCGATGCAGACAACTTGGCGGAGAAGAGAGCATTTCATACCCAGTACCTGACCGCCTTAAATGCCAACAGTAGCGTCGGTTCGTATTGTATCATCCCAGACGGCGCTGAGATTTCAACTGACATTCTTCGTGATACTTACTTGGTCGAAGGTGATTTCTCTATAGGAGCGGAAGAGCAGGTAACAATAGAAAGCGGTGTCGATTTCGGTGCGGCTCAACCAGATGTTGACTTAGGTCTCGGGAGCCGATTGACAATCAACAGTGCAATGGACAATATCCAGAACATTACTGGTCAAGGTTCCGTTATCTTTGATGCCAATATTTCCATCGCTGGTATGAATCTTGCCAACAACCCTGACAATAATCCTGCACATAAGTTCACGGTCTTGGTTGATAATGATCGAGCTCTCACAGTGTTAGGAAACATAAGTTTGGGTGGCGGCTATGGACTGAAACTCGAAGAGGGAGCCCAATTTCTTCTCGTAAATGGAGCCGATGTCAATGTTGGCGCAGCTGGTGCAGCCGCAAGCAGTTTCAAGGCAGCCTTGCATTCCGGAGACCGAACATATGTAGGTAGTGGCGAAGGAGGCGAGGCCGGCGATTGGGGCACAATGACGCTAACGAACTGCGATTCAGTTTACTTCATTCGTTGTGATGTTATGCACGGAGGCGCGGGCGGGGATCCGATGATCGCTATCAACGATTGCCATTTGAGTGTTCAAACCTCAGAATTCCTGCAATCCTTAGGCGATGCTATCCGAATAAATTCATGGCGTAACAGTGAGATTCGCAAATGTACTTTCCATGACATTGCCAATGGAATTAGGATTGGAAATGGGGCGGGAACTTCAATGAAGATCCACAACAACTTCATTTACAACACGAATGGTAATGATGTGGATCATGGCATTGGTCTGATCAGTCGCGACCAGACGGAGGATGTATGGATATACAATAATTTCATATTCAACACAGGTAGTCATGGACTTTTGCTCGGAGAGCAAAGCGCTTCCGACATTATCTACAATACTGTGCACAATCCTGGAAGGCATTGCATTTTTGTCGAAGGTGGCGGATCTGGTGCCGAGCAGGTTTATAATAATGTCTTCAGTTTATGGGATGCTGGATTTAGAGCAGTGGCTTTTGCACAAGCCCAGCAAGCACCTGCTGATAGGGTTGATTACAATATATATTGTGATACTGAACTTCAATACTATGAGGATGGACAGCAAGCAGGAGAAGGTCTATATACTCAAAATGTCCGCTTTACCAATGGCGGACCACAGCAAGTCGCATATCAAAGATCCGAAGACGGAGGGAATAATCCTGATTACAACTCGTGGGGTGAAAATGGCCAAAAGGATGATATCGCATGTGTCATTTGGTCTGAAACAACGCCGGCGGCAGAAGACATAGATTTTCATCTATATGAGGGTGAGTATTGGCCTGATAATTTTGGCGGATTACCTTGTTTTGTTAATCAAGGAAAGCAGGCCGAGTGGTGGACAGGCGGTGAATGGGACGATCTTTGGGAAAGGGTATGGGAACCTTTGCCAAACGGTGCCGGGCGAAGAGGCGGTAGAGGATACTGGTATAATGAGGCTGTTTCCGGACTTCCTGATATGGGTGCATATTGCGGACCATGGTCAAACACGAGTAGTTGGGCAGGTACTCCCGTGGAGCCCGATCTATTCTTTCTTCCTTGGAATGATCCATTTATACTTGTCGATCGGCCTATTTGGCGTTGGGAAGGCAATTCACCTGTGCATGAGTATGTGCGTCTTACCGGAGACCTTGCAATAGATCCCGGAGTTGATTTAGTAATACCCGCCGGATTGCAGATTTCTGTGCCAACGGGCGCAGGCATCTACATGAATGGAGGCACACTAACAATAAATGGAACATATGATGAAATGGTAACCATTGCCTGCGTTGAGAAGGGGCAGTATTTTAACGGATTTAGTATCTTAAATGGAGTCTACGCAGGCAATGTTGATATTACATATTGCGATGTTGTCGGTGCAAGTTATGGCCTCTATGCATCGGGAGTCCAGAGTACATCAGATCGCATGGATCTCATAGATTGCTACTTTGACTCTTGCAAAACAGCGGTCTATTCCAATAACTCTCGCTTGTATTTAAAGAATACAACGATCACGAATAGCCACGATCCCTCACTGCTTGGAAGGGGGATCTATCTTACAAATACAACCGCTGGCCAAGTGCTAATTGAGAACTGTGACATCACCGCCAATGGAAAGGATGCCACCGTTCAAAGTGCCGGCGTATTCCTCTCCTCAGCAAATCCAGAGATCGTTCGTAGTCGGATTTATGGCAATTCTGGTGCAGGCGTATATGCCTATGCTTCATCACCTGACTTGAATACGTATGACTTCGTCGGTGCTACGACAAGGCATAACGATATCTATGGCAACGGCACAGGCACGCAAGGTGGCGGTTCACCAAATGGGTCGGAGATCTATTTGGTCGGATTATCAAGCCCCGACGTCCGTTACAACAATATCCATGAATTCGACCTCGGTCCAAATGGGTATTCCATTTACATGGATGACTTCAATCTCGTATGGCTAAACGCCTGGCAAAACTGGTGGGGAACATCGTCGCCCAATCTCTACGAGAGTCAATTGTTCCATTATGGAACTGGATCTTACATACTGTACTCGCCATGGGAGAACTCGGCCATCATCGACAATGCGGATGACTACGAGCTTGCAATGGCCTATTGGGATCAGGACGAATTCGATCAAGCCGCTGAATTGTTCGAATCAACTGCCTACGATACCGGGGCAATCGGGATCAATTCGATCTGTTATTTGGCCGGATGCGTTAGTCAAATCGAAGACCAAGATTTCGAGGGCCTGAGAGGATTCCTTCAGAATGTAGCCGATGATCATGACGATTTGCGAGTCGCCCGCATGGCCAGACGATATGCCACCCATTGCCTGACACTCGAGGGGAATTATAACTCTGCATTGGAAGAGTATGCTGATGCCCGCGATCATGCGGAATCTTTGCAGGATTCCATTCAGGCAGCACTCGATTGGTTGGCAGTCTATGAATTAGCAAATGGCAATCACATCGACGCAACCGGAGACGATATCCCGAATCAGATGAATCGTTTGTTTGGCTTGTTGGATAGAGAAAAAAGCGACATATCCAACACAATCCCGACAGAAATTACACTTGGCAACGCTTATCCGAATCCGTTTAATAATAGAGTCAATTTCCAATATGGCCTGCCGGCATCGAGTCGAGTACGGATATCCGTTCACGATGTTCAGGGCCGCGAGGTCGCAACCCTAATCAACGAGATGAAGGAAGCAGGAAGATACTCCATCAGCTGGTCAGCTGAAACGATTGGGTCGGGCGTTTACTTCTGCAGGCTGCAGGCGGGCGACAAAATCTCTGTCGTTAAGATGACTCTCATCAGGTAGTTGACGCGATAGTTTTCGTGGGAAACGGGACACTTCACTGAAGATGTCCCGTTTTCTTTCTCTGTTGCGTCCGTTATGGCAACAATAATAGGCGTGAAAATGAACTCCCTGTCAACGGCTTCCAGCGCTTCAGCGAGCGTATTCTCGCACTCATTACAACTATACTAAGTCTCCAATCACACTATACTTCGTGTCTTCTTTTCTATCCTAATCGGGGTATATAAATCCTGCACTCTCGACAGTGCAATTAATGCAGAAGACCGAGCTTTTCGACCCGGTCTTCTTTATCACCTGTAGCGGGGGCAGGATTTGAACCTGCGACCTTTGGGTTATGAGCCCAACGAGCTACCGGACTGCTCCACCCCGCGATAGATGCCTCAATATAGACAGCCGGAACGCTCGAGTCAAGATCGAGACGCTCCCTGTCGCGACGGTCATAAAGAAACCACCTACACCGGTCAGAAGGTGACTATCGTCTGCAGTGCAAGCAGGTTGACCGGGGACCAGCGATCATCTTTGAAGTCGGTCAACTGATAGTCAAGTCGAACCATGGTCGAACGCGACGGACGCCAGCCCAACGCCGCTTCATAACGCAAGAAGTCGAAGCCCCACGTTGCCTTGGGCCCCAAGCCATCGTTCGTGGTCGATATCTTGTCGAAGACTAACTGATCGACGCGCGCCGCCATGAACCACCCGGGGCGGAAGTTCCATCGTCCTTCAAGATAACCACCGGTTGCACTAACCTCATTCTCATAGACATAAGCCGCTTCCCAAGTCGATCTCAAGACCTCGCCGTAGAACTCCCAATGATCGAACAAGTGCTCAACGTAGAAGCCCTCAGCCGTCTGCTGATAGGCAATCACCCGTTCCGGCAGGACCGTCGCTGCTTCCGGTTCGACATAGGGTCCCTGCGACCACGACACGCCGGAGCGGAAGCCCGGTCCGAAGGCAGCCCCGAGTCGGTAAATTTGCTGGAAGCCCTTGTTGTTCTGAGCGCTCATATTCGAGAGCGTCGATGTTGTAACAGCCGCTGTTGCATCGATCATACCGCGTCGCCAAAGGAACGCCAAGCCGTTCTCCCAACAGGCGTCGTAAGCAAGTGGCAAGCCGTTGTTGACGCGGTTGCGGCCGCTCATTAGCGAGGCATTGCTCGATTGCCCGAACCGTTGAAGCGGGGTACTATAGTGCCATATTACTGGAACTCCGATAAGGCCGCTCTGATTGTAATAGGTCGAGCGGTGGCTGAAGTTTCCGAAGGGCGACGGTATCGCCCCGAACTTGATCGTCAACCCGCCGAAATAACGACCCGCCTGCAAATAGGCGCCTTGAATACGAGGCGCAGCCTTGCTATCCCAAAGCATCTCAATGTAGTAACTGAGATGCTCGTCTGCACGGCCGGTCAGGAAGGTTCTAATGCGGTAGAAGTTGAAGGGATCGTCCTGCCGTATGTTACGGTTGATCGCTGTCAACTTGTCAAGCACCCGGGCCGTAACCATGATGTCGCCGGCGATCTGCAGATTGTCACTGCCGAGGACGCCATAGTCGGCAATCGCCGGTCGGAAGTCGATCAGGATCGGCGCTAGAATACTGAAGATGCTTAGTGCTCTTATTCTCATTATGATTGTATTCACTAAATTGAATTCTCGGACGCCGTCCCGGTTTGGGGTACAATTTGCCCTTGAGGGTGCAATTTAGATCCCGGCAGGCGGATAGTGAAATTGGTGCCTTCGCCCTTGATGCTTTCAACCGAGATTTCACCGCCATGCTCGCGGACGACTTTCTGCGCAACCGCGAGTCCAAGTCCGGTGCCCTCCTTTTTGCCGTAAGTCACAAAGGGCTCGAAGATCGTTCCGATGACTTCCAGTGGAATCCCGGGACCGTTGTCGCGTATGCCGATTTCGCACCACTCACGATGGCACTCGGAACGCAGTTCGATGCGCCCGCCGTCGCCGACAGCCTGGATGGCGTTCCGGATGATATTCTCGACACCGCGCTGCAATCGTCGAGCATCGATCACCACTTCCCCATCCCAGCCATACTCGGTAACGAATTTGATCTGTCGTATCTGACACTCACGCTCGAAGGTGATCCTCAGTTCGTCGAGAAAGTCTGTCAAACGGATCGGTTCGGGGCTAAGCCGGCCTTCTCCCCGGGCGAAGTCGAGCAGTTCGTTGATCATACCGATCATACGGTCGATCTGTTTGGTTAGTTTTTCCTTGTGAAGTTCGCGCTCGTCGGCGGGAAAGCCCGGCATCGTTAAGAGATCGAGGTACCCATAAATCGCCGAAATAGGCTGACGAAAGTCGTGGATGATCGACGAAGCCATGCGGCCAATAGTGGAAAGTCGTTCACTTTGGATCAGGTCTTCCCGGGCTTTGCGCAATGAGATGCGCAGACTGTCGAGGGCATTAGCCAGTGCTCCGATCTCATCGTTGTTATCTGGTTTGATGGGAGTGTCGAGGTCGCCGTCACCGAGCCGTTCCGACGAGCGCACCAACCTCTGAATCGGACGCGTGATGCGTCTTGCAATGAAGTAAGCCGCAGTTAGCGAAGCTAAGACGGCTCCTATACCAACCAGTAGGAGCGCGTTCTGAATCATCCGGTAATGCTGATTCTCTATTTCCATCGACCGAAAGGCTACGCCAAGGGCCACAATCTGACCTGTAATGTCAGCCAGAGCAAAGCCGCCACCACCGAATTCTTCACCGGCAACGTCGAACCGAATATGCGGTGCCGACTTTAAGGTATCCACTCCGATAGGAACAACCGGCATTGACTCGGAAACAAGATCCTTTTTGCTCGCCTGAACCAGTGCGGACTGGATCAAGGTTCTACGCTCACTGGAAACCGAACTTGCGGAGAGGCGCTCGCCGCTGATGAGCGCTGTTTCCAGACCGGAGAGTTGGAAGAACTGCTCGTCTAAAATCCGGCTAAAGTCCACTCCCAAGAGTAGGACCCCGACCTCAATGTCACTGCTAAGAATTGGAGCCGCAGCAACTTGGAAGAGCCGGCCTTCACGTAACCAAATGTCACCCGATGAATAACCAGAGAGCGCGTCCCGCACCACAGGCAGTTCGCGTAGTGTGTCACCCCATAACCGGGGTCGATCTACTCGCGCCATGACGACACCATCCCGGTCAAGCAGCCAGAAGTAGTCGGTCCAGTAGTTGGCATAGAGTTCATCGAGCGCGAGAGTTATAGTGGCGCGGTCGGCGGTTGAGATACTCGCCTTTAGTCGCGGGTCTTGAGCGACGTTAGTAGCAAGTCCGGTCAGGTTGTCGAAACTTAGTCGAAGGAACCGGTCAACGCGCTGATGCACAACGGCGAACTCGTCACGCTGACGCTCGATAGCGTGCTGTCTAAATTGCACATTTACAACAATAATCGCCACTCCGATGAGAATCGCACTCATCGCAGCAAAGACCATAAAAAGCCGCGCCCTGAAAGTCAAGGTTGTTTATCTCTGCTGATTAGCGATAATCGAAGTTGACTTTCACCTCACCTTCGGCAGGAACCGTTACCGACTGGCTGCGTTCGCCAAGCCGTTCGTGCCAGGCCATAAGTCTGTAGTCTCCAGCCGGAACGTCGGACAGCCGGAACTTTCCATCTACTTTCACTCCCACATAATAGGAATTGGGCATCACATAGATCACCCCACTCATTGTCGCGTGCATATCGCAAAAGACTGACACCACCCCGATCTTGTCGAAAGTCAGGTCTCGAAAACGTCCTTTGGGATAGCGCCCAAGGTCGAAGCGCTTGGCAGGACTAAGACTGAAAAGATTGTGATAGATGCTGTCGGAGTTGGTAAAGCGCACCGTCGTCCCGACTTGAATGGGGAGAAGATGCGGTACGATGGTAAGTTTCTTTTGATCGACTACAGGATAATCGCGGGGCGGGGGTGCTGGAATCAAATTGATATGCCGGTCGATGCATACGACTGCAATGAATTCATCAGCGGAGCCTTCCGAAATTCCTGCTGCGGCGCCGTATCGTGCCCGGGCATAGGGCGATAACGGAACAGATCCGTGCGTCGCTATCGCCGGCAGGATGACTTCCCCGGTGATCTCACCGGCTCGTGAAAGGGTCGGGAATAGCATATGCATGACCAGGGCGAGGCCTGACAAGATGTGCAAACGCAATGACTCTCCTGAAAATTGAAATGGCGATTAAGCAAGGATGGTCAAGATGGCAGGCTCCGCCCTACAAGTTGCTACGAATCCTGGACACTTCTGTTGGAAAAGTGATGACATGTTGGCAGGGATGAAGAGTTGTTCGATATCAGCGAATCAACTTGAGTCCTCGTGTCAACTATCGGATAGATGCCTATTTAAATCCGTGAATATCCAAGAAGTTGCATTGAGATAGGTCACCCCTCGCGTGCTGCCTTCACAAACTCACGGAAGAGCGGATGCGCTTTGGTGAAACGGCTCTTTAGTTCGGGATGAAACTGACACCCAACAAACCAGGGATGTCCCGGAAGTTCGATCATCTCCACTAACTGATGATCGGGTGAGAGCCCCCCGAAAACCAGCCCTGCCTCCTCCAGGTCCTCGCGATAGTCGTTGTTCACCTCATAACGGTGGCGATGCCGTTCGCTAACTATTTCCGAACCGTAGATGTGATGCGCTTTCGTCCCGGGCAGGCAGTGGCAGGGCTGGGCGCCGAGTCGCATGGTGCCGCCCTTGCGCCGCAATTTGCGCTGCTCGGGCAAAAGATCTATCACCGGGTGACGGGTCTTATCGTTAAATTCCGACGAATTGGCGTCTTTCCAGCCAACCACATTGCGGGCAAACTCAATCACCGCACACTGCATTCCCAAGCAGATACCCAAAAACGGGATGTCATTCTCGCGAACAAATCGGATTGCGGCGATCTTCCCTTCGATGCCCCGATCGCCGAAGCCGCCCGGAATAAGCAAACCGACGATATTCTTCAAGTGTTCTCCGACGTTGGCATCAGTAACCTTCTCGGAGTCGAGCCAATCGAGGTGAACACGAACATCGTTCTCACCACCGGCATGAACAAATGACTCAATGATCGACTTGTAGGCATCGTGCAAGCCAGTGTATTTACCGCATATGGCAACGCGCACCGATTTTTGGGGCTTATGTATTCTGCTAAGCGTCAAGCTCCAGGAGTTCATGTCAGGCGCCAGGCCATCAAGCCCTAGCCGGCGCGCTACAATTTGGTCCAATTGCTGTGCCTGAAGATTTAATGGAACCTCATAAATGCTCTCGACATCGCGCGCTTCGATCACAGCATCGCTCCGCACACTGCAAAATAGTCCGATCTTGCGTTTCATATCTGACGGTATCTCCTGATGCGTCCGGCAAAGAAGGATATCGGGTTGAATTCCTATCTCGCGCAACTTTTGCACCGAGTGTTGGGTCGGCTTGGTCTTCATTTCGCCTGAGGATTCGAGGTAGGGAATCAGTGTCAGATGGACATAGCAGCAGTTGCGCGGGCCAAGTTCAAGCCCCAGTTGGCGGATTGCTTCGAGGAAAGGCAGACCTTCGATATCCCCGACGGTGCCACCGATCTCAAGCAGAACGACGTCCCAGCCCTTGCCGGATGAGGCCACAGCCTTGATCCGGCGCTTTATCTCATCGGTGATGTGGGGGATAACCTGAACCGTCCCGCCGAGGTAGTCGCCGGCGCGCTCGCGATTGATGACCGTCTCGTAGATCTGGCCGGTGGTGGCGTTATTGAGGCGGCTCATCGAGATATCGAGGAACCGCTCATAGTGCCCCAAATCGAGGTCGGTCTCGGCCCCGTCGTCGGTTACATAGACTTCGCCGTGCTGGAACGGATTCATCGTCCCCGGATCGACGTTGATGTAAGGGTCGAGTTTCATTATGGTGACGCGGAGGCCGCGGCTCTTCAGGAGCGCGCCAAGCGACGCCGCGGCAATCCCCTTTCCAAGCGACGATACTACGCCGCCGGTAAAGAAGACGAACTTGGTGCGGGACTTGGGAGAGGACAAGGAAGGGGTCTCGATCAGTGATTTGGAAAAACGACTTTCGGGACAGAAGTATCAGCGGAGTTGAATCCTATCGCTCAGGCACTGTGAAATTCACCCTCCCGCTGCGAAGAACCGGCCCAGCCCGTTCAAGCCGGCCCAAGCCAGAAAACTCCCGATCACAAGGATCGCCATCAAGAGCGCTTTGGTCAGGTCGGCGCCTTTGAGGGTACCTAATAGTTGCGGGTCCTTCGAGAGATAAGCGGATGCCGCGAAGAATTCCTCGCCGATCAAGGTATAGTCGCAAGCCGCCACAAAGAACGGCAATTGATGGACATTTGCCGTCCCGGCAATCTGGATCGCTCCGGTCGCAAAACCAACTTCCGAGATGATCAACGACTCGGCAAAGAAGGCTCCCAGGAAGAAGTTCGCCATCGGTTTCTCGCGGTTCATTATCCCGGTGACGCCAGCGGTAAACGCGAACTGCTCACTCGAGAGATAGCGAATGTTGTCGCGGATAAATGCGTCGGGGCGGCCGGCTCTGAGGCATCCCTCCTTGACTGACTCTTCGGCAAGCGGCACCAGGAAGGGCTGGTTCAGCGGCACGATCACCGGCACATCGAAGGTCGCGGTCCGTTTCGAGATGTCGGTCAGGATTACCATAGAGGCGATAGTCTGAATGTTATCGACATCCATAATGCCGGGGATGTAAAGCACCGGACGGCCCATTTCAGTGGCACGACCGATCGCTTCGTCGGCAGCCTCAAGCCCGGCGATGCGGCGGATAAAGAGATACCGGCCGCGTCGCGTTTCGCGCATGAAGAAGAGCACCGATCCGAAGAAGATCGCTACGACCATGAGCGTATTGGCTCGTTGTGGGTTGAAAAGGCGCGTATCGGGCGTTGCGCTGCTGCCAACCGCCTCTTGAGCCACTGCCAATCCTACATCAATAAAGGAAAGCAGGATGGCAAGTCCACCCCCCTTGACTGTATCGCTGGCTTTCAAAGTAGTATCTTCATTCTACACTCTGAATTCTTCATTCTGCACTCAAAACACGCTCTCGATCCACCGGCCCATGAAGTTCATTCGCCCGATCAAGAGGCTGATGCGCGCCATCACCGTGTAGCCAAACGCCGCTCCGAACGCTACCATCAAGACCCATATCCCAACCCGTGCGGTACCTCCGAACCAGCCTTTATGCTCTTTTGAGAAGAAGAAATAGACGAGCGCGGTCAGGACGCCGCCGACGATGACCAGATTGGTGATCGTCGCGCCGAGGCTGAAGCCGTCCGCTCCGACGACAACCAACGGTATAAGTGTTGCCCGAATCTGCGCTATGAAGTCGCTCTGGAGGTAGCGGGTCAGGTTCGTCCCGGCCGAGAAGCCGATGATGAACGCCATCGGCCAGCGCGAAATCCACGACGCCCTGGGTAACAGGCGGGTCAGCATCATCAGACCCAGAATGAGCGGCACAAGCCGACCCCACCGCTGCCACCATTCGAGGGCGTGGAGGTTGTCGATCACCACCTTAGCCTCGTTCGGGTTGGCAGCGAACCAGCCCATCGACGGCGGATAGAGGTAGGCGATCAGGTTCGGGATGAACGTTGTCCAGAAGGCGACGACCATCCAGTAAGCCGCGGAGACGCCTACGAAGAGGTGCTCGGCGAACTTGTAATAGGGGTTGTCCTTGTAGAGGAAACTGAAGATCATCAGCGTCAACAACCCGCCGACCCATAAGGTGATAGTTTCAGCCATTGCAAATGACTAATGAATGATGAGTAATGGAATGTAACATATCAATTCGGCGCTGGCAGCAGCCGGGGTGTAGCAAAATTATCGTCACATCGTCACGCGAAAGGATTATCCTTTAGCAGTGCCTTTAAATACCCTGTGACGGAAGGGTGACGGAATGGTGAATGTGCATGGAGATCCTTTCAAGGCAACTCCAACTTAGCCTTGGCGCCGCTGGCTTCGTTGACTACGACGAACTCGCCTCCGGGAAAGCCGCTGATTTGCTCATTAGCGTTGAGAAACTCTATGCCATAGAGCGTGCCATCCGGCGCGAGGTCAATGTTGACAGCGTCGCTCACTTTGATCGTCTCCACCTCGCCGGAAGATTCCTTAAGGCGGAGGTAAGCGACATTAAATTTGGGGTCGTAGGTGAGGAACATGGGATTAGAAATATTTGACTATGATGGTAATGACAACCAGGTATCATTTTCGAAGAACCTGCCCTACAGAGCAGGCGTTTGCGCGAGTTAATCCCTTGTCCGATCAGTGGTTGAGACTTTCAATAATCCGGTGTCGTCGAAGCCA
>Ga0194120_10009486_pt1 | contig 12314 bp, 10 predicted proteins | sample TA2MahCa65mmetaG_FD_148642 | JGI IMG/M metagenome (GOLD analysis project Ga0194120, IMG submission 148642) | Freshwater microbial communities from Lake Tanganyika, Tanzania - TA2015019 Mahale Deep Cast 65m | ecosystem: Environmental > Aquatic > Freshwater > Lake | place: Tanzania: Lake... | reverse complement strand
CCAGGTCCGGCCGGCCGGGCGCTCCTCGACCGCGCGCTCGCCGGCCTCGAGCTCGCGCGCGTGTGGGACGTGCACGTGCACGTGATCGGGCTCGGCGCCGGCGGCAGCGGTTGCTGGGTCAATCCACGCCTGCGGAAGTGGTGGAACCTGGTCGAGAACGCGCAGTTCGACGCGTATCGCTCCGGCGCAGGCATCCGCGACCTCGCGCGCGGCGATGCCGAGTACGTCGAACGCCTGGTCGAGCTGCAGCGGCTGGCCAACCCGTTGGGCAAGTCAGTCGCGCTGGCCTTCGACGCGCACGTGCGCGAGGACGGCAGCGAGGACCTCGAGCGCACGCCGTTCCGCGTTCCCGACGAGTACGTCGCGCGACTCGCCCGCGAGCACGCCGAGCTCGCGTTCTGCGCGTCGATCCATCCGTACCGCGCCGACGCGCTGGAGCGGCTCGAGCGAGCGGCGGCCGACGGCGCGGTGCTGGTCAAGTGGCTGCCGAACGCGCAGGGGATCGATCCTTCCTCGCAGCGCTGCGATGCGTTCTACCGGCGGCTGGTCGAGCTCGGAGTCCCGCTACTCACGCATACCGGCGTCGAGCACGCGGTCGACGCGGCCGAGCAGCAGGAGCTCGGCAATCCGCTGCGCCTGCGCCGCCCGCTCGATCAAGGCGTGCGCGTGATCGCCGCGCACTGCGCGTCGCTCGGGCGCTGTCGCGACGACGAGCGCGGCGGCGAGGCGCGCGCGATCGACCTGTTCCTGCGCCTGATGGGGGAGGCGCAGTACCGCGAGCGGCTGTACGGTGATCTGTCGGCGATCGTGCTCGTCAATCGCGAGCGCGACGTGCTCGGCGAGCTGCTCGGCGCGAGCGAGCTGCATCCGCGGCTCCTGTACGGCAGCGACTACCCGCTGGTCGCGATCGATCCGGTGGTCAGCACGTGGTGGTTGGAACGCCAGGGCTACGTCGACGAGGCCGATCGCGCCGGCCTCGAGGAGCTGTTCGACGCCAACCCGCTCCTGTTCGACCTCGTGCTGCGCCGCGTCGTGCGAGACGCGAGCGGCCGGCGTTTCGCCGACGCGTGCTTCCACACGCGGGACGTGCTGCGCGCAATTTGAGCGCGACGCGAGGGCCGGGCTACGTCGCGCGCTCCGCGCGCCAGATCAGGTGATCGAGCAATCGAGGCGTGAGCGCCGGGCAGTCGCTGCGCAGCTCCACGACGGCCTGCTCGAGCAGCGCCTGAGCCTCGTCGGCCGCCGGCTCTCGACCGAGGGCCCGAGCGAGGAAGCGACGCACCATCCGGTCGGGCTTCGTCAGGGTCTCGTCGCCGGCCAGCATGAGGAAGTAGCGCCACGACAGGCCGGAGGATTGTCCGGGGATTCGGTGCACGGACGCCTCGATGTCCGGGCGTTCGCCCAAGCCGGCGGCATCTTGCAAGTATTCGATGCGGCCGTGTTGCAGCACCTGCGCGAATCGAACTGCGGCATCCGCCTTCAGGATGCCGTTGCGCGGCGAGGTTCGCTGGCGATTCCCGAACAGATTCCGCGCGAGCTCCTCGGGATCTGCCGCGCCGATCCGCTCGAGGAATCGCGAGGTGGAGAGCTGGGTGTCGCGATCCGGCAGTACACCCTCTCCTGCTGCAAACCTCGCGACGCCTAGCCGATCGCAGACGCGGCCGATCACATTTTCGACGGCGGTGTAGCGTGTGTTGATCGAGAAGACGGCGTCGATCACGCAGAGCGGGAGGCTGGCATAGAAGTACTCGCGCCCCAGCCGCACATGAGGGCCGAGCTCGAGGCGGCGGCGGCACAGGTCCACGATCGCCGCGACGTCGGATTTCGCCTGCATCGGCACTACCGTAGCCGAAGCGATCGATACCGCCAGAAAAGCCGATTCGGAACTGGGCAGGCTCGAACGGCGCGGCTCGCGGCGCGCTGCGATGGCACACGCGGGATGTGCTGCGGACTACCTGAAACGAAGCGGGCCGCGGAGGAACTCCGCGGCCCGCCTGTCTCGTACGAACGCCGGCGTCGACTAGGGGTCGAATCCGCCGATCGACGTCACCCCGCTGTTCGTCGGGTCGAGGTACGGCTTGACCTTCGCCCAGGCGAGGTTGAGGCGGCCGTAGATGTCGTCGAACGGCGTCGCGCAGTACGAGCTGCCGCCGTAGAGCTGGCCGATGAACTGGCCGCTCGGGTTCATCAGCGGACTGCCCGACGAGCCGGGCTCCGTCACGCCCAGATCCCACTGCAGGATGCGCCAGTACTGGTAGTACAGGGTCGGTGCGTGGTTGTCGAAGCTGATCTTCTTCACGTCACCCGACGGGTGGTGGATGCAGACCGTGTTCGACGGCGCGGTCGTCGTGCGATTCCAGCCGAGCAGGTAGTGGTTGTAGGCCGCCGGAATCGTCGGCGTGACCTGCACGAGCCGGTAGTCGTACGTCTTGTTGCCGGCCTTCTGCGTCGTGCCCGACACCGTCTGGATCGGCGGGCTGCCGCTGTTGCAGCTCGGCCGCTCGTAGTTGAAGTAGATGATCGCGTTGTTCATGTTCCCGCAGTGGAACGCGGTCATCAGGTACTGCGTCTTCGTCGCCGACGTGTTGTTGATCATCGCGCCGGTGCACAACGCGCCGTTGCTGAGCAGGCGCACGACGGCACGCTTCTGGTTCTGCCAGCCCGCGCCCTGCGGGCAGTTCACGTCGATCTCGCACGCGGCGGCGGGTGCGATGCCCGGCGACGGCTGACCGCCGCCCGAGAGCAGGCTGAAGACGCCCTTGAAGTCGTGCACGAGCTCGCCGAGCACGAGGCGTCCGTGGAATGCGGCGCCGGCGGGCTCGAGGTACTCGATCACGATTTCGTCGCCCGCGAGCGGCTCGAAGGCGAACGAGCCGTCCAGGTTCGCGTTCGCGTCGATGTAGGCGCCGAGCGTGCGCGCGCCGTTGCCGGCGTGCACGAAGAGCTGCGCGCCGGGTGGGACCTGGAAGGCCGAGAAGGCCGCGGAGAGCGAGAGCGCACCCGGCGAGCGCAGCGCGAGGCGCCAGACGAGGTCGCCGCCGGGCAGCATTTCCCACACGCCCGTCTCCTCGGCGGACAGCGCGAGCGGCACGACGACACCGTAGTAGAGCGGCTCGCCCGGGCGGCGTTCGTTGCGCTGCGCAGCCTGCGCGGCGACGTCGATCGGCGGGACCTCGAGCACTTGCAGCGGCAACTGGAGGTTGGCCCACGTGCTGGGAGGCGTGCCTCCGTAGGAGACTTGTGCGGACGAGCGCGCGGCGCACAGGCCCACGATGGCGGAGGTCAGGGCGAAGAGCATCAATCGAACGGAAACTCTCATGAATGTCCTCTCAGTAGGGGGGAACGAAAAGAACGGCCGCTTGCCTCGCGGCGCGCGACGAGGTCGAACCTACCGGGGGAGCCCGGATTTCGACAGTCCCCTCGGGAGCGGAACGAACTCCACTTCGTCACGGTCACGTAAATGCTCGTGCGACTGTGCCATGAGCGCGGTGTCGCTGGCGAGGAGGACATGCTGCGCGTGATCGGCGAAATCGACTTCGAGGACGGAGTGGCGGACGGACGCAGTGGACCTCCGCGCCCGCCCGAGCCGGGGCGCCGAAGCCGCCCCTCGATATCGAGGAGGTGCGCCGCCGGCACCGCGAACGAAAGCGACGCGGCGAGGCCTGAGTCGCGTATCCTGTGCGCACCATGACCATGCTGCTGCTGATCCGCCGCCTGCAAGAGAACAAGAAGCTCGAGGCCATCGACGACGGCGCGCGCCGCGCGCGCCTGCTGCGTTTCCGCCGCGAGAGCGACGCCGAGGAGCGCATCGCCGCGCTGGAGGACGAGCTCGGCCACCTGACGCTGGTGTGCCAGTCGCTGGCCGAGCTGTGCCTCGACAAGAAGCTGATCAGCGCCGAGGCCCTGGCCGGCAAGATGCTCGAGCTGGATCAGCTCGACGGCGTCGCGGACGGCAAGCTCGCGCCGCGCAAGCGCCGCATCAAGGCGCGCGCCGGCAAGTCGCCGAAGTAGCGGCATGCATTCGTCCGGCCGCTGCGCGCGTCTCCCGGGCGCTCGTCACTTGCGCGCGTAGAAGGTCTGGTCGAACCGGCGGTCGTCCGGACCGTCGTGCCGGTAGACGCGTACCGCCTTGAAGTCCGACCCGCACGCGGAGCGGTTGTCCTCTCCGTTGTCGAGCCAGTGGTACTCCTTCTGGTAGTCGGGGAATTCACAGAACACGGTCGCGCCGCGTGGGACGGTGACGGGGCCATTGGTCGTTCCCGTGATCGTGAGCGTGTGATCCACGTCGAGACGATCGGTGGTGGGGGGGCAGGAATCGCAAGGCCCGGACGACTCGCTCTCCGACCCGAGCGCAGGAGCCGAGAGTTCGTTCCGACGCGCTGGCTAGCGATCGGGCGATCGCGTGCGCGACGGCTCGCGCACCCGTGCGCCCTTGCGGCCGCTCAGTCCGTCGCCCAACTCGGCCCGCGCTCGCTCGGCGAGGGCCTCCAGCTCGTGCACGACCTGCGGATGCTCGCTCGACAGGTCGCGCGTCTCGCCGGGATCCGCTTCGAGATCGAACAGCGCGAGCCCGATCTCCGCGCTCGCGTACTTGACCGGCTTGCCGCCGCTCGCACGCGCCGTGTCGGGCGCGAGCGTGCGGTAGCGGTGCGGGAAGTGCAGCTTCCAGCGCCCGGCGCGCAGCGCTTCGAGTGCGTTCCCGTCGTAGTAGAAGTACAGAACTTCGTGCAGCGGCGCCGCGAGCCGCTCGCCCTCGAGCAGCGGCACGAGGCTGCGCCCATCGATCGGCAGCTCGGGGCCCGTGCCGAGCAACTCGGCGATCGTCGGCAGCACGTCGATCAGCATCACCGGCTCGTCGCACACGCTGGCGGCGGGAATGCGAGCCGGCCAGTGCGCGAGGAGCGGTACGCGCACGCCGCCTTCGAAGGCCGTACCCTTGCCCTCGCGCAATCCGCCGCTCGCGCCCGCGTGCTCGCCGTAGGACAGCCACGGTCCGTTGTCGGACGTGAACAGGAGCAGCGTGTCGCGCGCGGCGCCGCTCTGCTCGAGCGCGTCGAGCAGCCGGCCGAGCTCGGCGTCGATTTCCTCGAGCACGTCGCCGTACAGCCCCGCGGCCGACCGACCGCGGAATGGCTCCGAAACGGCGAGCGGCACGTGGGGCAGCGGATGCGCGACGTACAGGAAGAACGGCCCGCCCGCGTGCCGTTCGACGAAGGCGGCGGCGCGCGCGCCGATCTCGCGCGTGAGATCGGACGGGTCGAGATTCCAGCCGAGCACGTGCTCGTCGGGCGCATTCGGAGCGGGAAGGGCGCGTCCTTCGTAGCGCGGCAGATCGCCCCAGGCCTGCGGCGACTCCGGGTGCGTCGGGCACATGTCGTGCGACCAAGGCACGCCGTACCATTCGTCGAATCCGTGCCGCAGCGGCGAGTGCTCGGGCGGGCGGCCGAGGTGCCACTTGCCATACAGAGCGGTCGGATGGCCGCGCCGCTGGTACAGCTCGGCGATCGTCGTCTCCTGCGGCGCCAGGCCGCGCTCATCCGTTGGCCCGAGCGCGCCGCCGATGCCGATGCGATTGGGATAACACCCCGTCAGCAGCGCGGCGCGCGAGGCCGAGCAGACCGACTGCGCGGCATACGCGTTCGTGAAGCGCATGCCGCCGCGCGCGAGCCGATCCAGGTTCGGCGTGCGGTAACCGCGGCGCGCGTCCTGCTCCGGTCCAGGGGCGATGAAGTCGCCCCAGCCCATGTCATCGACGCAGATGAGTACGATGCTCGGATCCGGAACGGTGCGCGCACGGTGTGTCGCGCAGGCGGCCGCCAGCGCCGTTGCGAGCATCACGGGCAGCACGAGTCGCGGGATCGGCTTCACAGCAGTCCCGCCTGCCGCTCGTGCAGCGCGGCATAGCGGCCCCCGGCCGCGAGCAACTCTGCGTGCCGCCCGCGCTCGACGATGCGCCCGTGTTCGAGCACCAGGATCTGGTCGGCGCCGCGGATCGTCGACAGCCGGTGCGCGATCACGAAGGTCGTGCGTCCGCGCATCAGCGTCCGCAGCGCCTCCTGGATCAGCGCTTCGGACTCCGTGTCGAGGTGACTGGTGGCCTCGTCGAGGATCAGCACGCGCGGATCGGAGACCAGCGCGCGCGCGATCGCGACGCGCTGACGCTGGCCGCCCGAGAGCTTGACGCCGCGCTCGCCGATCACCGTGTCGAGTCCCTGCGGCAGCCCGGCGGCGAACTCGAGCACGTGCGCGGCCGTCGCTGCCGCCTCGATCGCCCCGGCGTCCGCGCTCGGCCGCCCGTAGGCGATGTTCTCGCGGATCGTGCCGTCGAACAGGAAGGAGTCCTGCAGCACGACGCCGAGCTGTTCGCGCCACGAGCCGAGCTCGACATCGGCCAGGTCGATTCCATCGGCGAGCACGCGGCCGCGCTGCGGGGTCGCGAAGGCCGCGACGAGGCCGATCAGCGTGCTCTTGCCGGCTCCCGAAGGACCTACCAGCGCCGTCGACGTGCCCGCCGGCGCCTCCAAGTCGATGTCATGCAGGACCCAGCGCTCTTCCTCGTACGCGAAGTGCACGCCTTCCATGCGCAGGTCGCCGCGCACGCGTCCCAGCTTGCGCGTGCGGCGCGGATCGACATCCTCCGGCGTCTCGCGCAACAACTCATCGACACGCTCGAGTCCGGCGAAGGCGTCGGTCAGCTCGGTGCCCAGGCTGGCGAGCATCACGACCGGCGCCGCGAGCAGACCCAGGCTCATCGCGTAGGCCAGGAAATCACCGCTGGTCATGCGTCCGTCGAGGATGTCGCTGCCACCGATGTAGAGCACGATCACGCCGGCCGCACCCATGAGCACCGAGGCGGCCAGGTGCAAGCCGGCGCTGGCGGACAGCGTGCGTCGCACGTTGTCGAAGATGCGCAGAGCGCCCGAGGCGAAGACCTGCGCCTCGCGTTCCTCGGCGTGGAAGCCCTTGACGACCCGCACGCCGGAGAGGCCCTCGGCGAGCCGCCCGGCGACCTCCGACTGGATCTTCATGCGCTCGCGGTAGATCGGTCGGATGGTCTTGAAGGCCCAGAACAGCAGCGCGCCGAACGCGAGCAAGACGAGCAGCACCGACAGCGTGATGCGCCACGACAGCCAGCACAGCAGCGCGAATGCGCCGAGCGCGGTGATCGACGAACCGACCAGCTCGACCAGGCCGGTGCCGACGAGGTTGCGAATGCCCTCGATGTCGTTCATCACGCGCGTGACGAGCGCGCCGCTCTTCTGCTTGTCGTACCACGCGATCGCCAGGCGCCCGACGTGCCGCTGGATCTCGATGCGCTTGTCCGCGATCAGTCGCTGCGCGGATTTCGACAACAGTTGCACCAGCGCCCACGCGACCAACCCCTGCACGATCACCGCGCCGCCGCAAGCGAGCACGAGCGGCACCAGCAATTCGCGCCGGCCGCGCTCGACCACCTCGTCGAGCAGGAACTTGCCCGCCGCGGGCAGCATCAGCCCCGCGCCGCGGCCGACCAGGAGCAGCAGCAGGCACCCCAGCAGCAGGCCGCGGCGCGGCGCGAGCAGTTGCGCGAGCAGGCGCAGCGCGTCCCGCCATTCGACGCGCTTGCGCCCGGCCTCACTCGAAGGCCCTCGAGCGCTCGTGCGTGCGGCAGTCGTCATTCCGGGTAGCGTAGCTTGACGGTTCCGCGCGCAGGCCCGAAACTGGAATGCTGCGCGTACGGCCGACGCGCACGGGAATCCCCATGCGCATCCAGTCCTTCGTCGTATCCCTGCTGTTGTCCGCACCCGCGCTCGCCACGAATCAGGTTTGGGTCGTTGGTCCGGTCGCGGGGCCGGGGATCGACTTCACGTCCGTGCAAGCGGCCGTCACGGCCGCCGGAAACGGCGATCTCGTCTTGATCCGGCCCGGCCCCTACGCGGCTGAGACCGTCGTTCTCCAGGGCAAGTCGCTGCAGCTGGTCGGCGACGTCCGGCTCGGGCAGGTGGATACGCACTGCGCGCTGGTCGCCGGCGCCGGCGGCGCCGCATCCGACTGGATGCTGCGCAATCTGGTGCTGCACGCACCGGGCGACGGCCTCGCCGCGCTGGCTCTTTCCGACAGCATCGGCACGGCCTGGGTCGAGGGCTGCACGCTCGCGGCCGAGCCGGGCTCGGCCGCCAACGGCGCGCTCAACGCGCATTCGGTCGGCGGCTTGCTCGTCATGCGCTGCGATGTGCGGCCTTCCGGCGGCACCGCGATCGAGGTGAGCGCCACGCCCGTCGCGCTGTGGAACTCGATCGCGTATGGCGCTGCCGGCGCGATCGGCGGTGTGCTGCAGGTACAGCCGGGCGCGGGCCTGTCGAGCGACGGGCCGGTCCTATCGACCGGCTGCGTCTTCGAAGGCGGCGCGGGCGCGCCGGCCGCGGCGGGCTGCGCGCCCGGGGCCGGCGACGGTGCGGTCGGGCTGGCGCTGTCCGGTGCTGCGAGCGCGCTGCTGACCGAGACCATCCTGTTCGGCGGTGGACCGGGTTCGGGCGGCTCGGGCTGCGGTAACGGCGCGCCCGGCGCCGAGACGAACGCGCCCGGCGCGACCTCGGTCAACCCTTTCGGCTTCGCGCGCGGGCTGGAGGTGCCATCGCCGATCCGCGAGGGCGAGTCCTTCCTGATGTCCTTCCACGCGATCCCCGACGAGTTCGCGTTTTGCGCGTGGTCGCTCGAATCGGACTTCGCCGCGCTGCCCGAACTGTGGACCGTGATCGGGCTGGGCGGAGCCGTGACGATCTTCCCGGTCGGCCTGGTCGAAGGCGGCGGAGCGGTGCCGCTCGCGTTGACGGCGACCGAACTCGGCGCCGGCATCGAGTTCGCGACCATCTACGCGCAGCCGATCTTCTACACGCCGTTCTTCCCGCCGGGCGCCGATTGGAGCCTTGGTGCGCCGAGCGCCATCGTGGTGCTCGACCGTTCGCTGTAGCCGCGCTCGCGAGCGACCCCCGTGCTGACACGCCGCACGCTGCTCGGATCGATGGCTCCTCCCGCGCTAGCCGGGCTCGCGCTCGATCCGCGCGGCGTCGCGCATGTGCTCGAGGCACTGGCGGCGTATCCGGCGCACGCGAATCCGAACGAGGCCGCGCGCGACGAGGATTTCTGGCTCACGGTCAGCCAGGCCTTCACGCCCGATCGGTCGATGCTGAACCTCAACAACGGCGGCGTCTGCCCGTCGCCGCGCGTCGTGCAGGAGGCCGTCAAGCGCTATCTCGACCACGCCAACACCGCGCCGGCCTACGTGCTGTGGCAATTGCAGGATCCGCAGAAGGAGACGGTGCGCAGCGAACTCGCGCGCGGTTGGGGCGTCGATACGGAGGAGATCGCGATCACGCGCAATGCGTCGGAGAGCCTCGAGACCTGTTTGTTCGGGTTCGACCTCGAGCCCGGCGACGAGATCCTGACCACGCGCTACGACTACCCGCGCATGCTGACGACGATCGAGCAGCGCGAGCGCCGCGACGGCGTGAAGATGGTCAAGCTCGACCTGCCGTTGCCGGTCACTTCCGCCGCCACGGTCGTCGAGCGCTTCGAGCGCGCGATCACGCCGCGCACGAAGCTGATCCTGATCAGCCACGTGATCTTCCTGACCGGGCAGGTGCTGCCGGTCGCCGAGGTCGTCGCGCTCGGCCGCCGCCGCGGCATCCCGGTGATCGTGGACGGCGCGCATGCATTCGCGCACCTCGACTTCCGGATCAGCGACCTCGACTGCGACTACTACGGCGTGTCGCTGCACAAGTGGTTGTTCGCGCCGCACGGTTCGGGACTCTTGTACGTGCGCCGGGACAAGATCGCGGGTCTGTGGCCGCTGATGGCCGCCGGAGCGCAGCAGAGCGCCGACATCCGCAAGTTCGAGGAGATCGGCACGCACCCGGCCGCGAACTTCCTGGCCATCGCCGATGCGCTGGCCTTCCACCGCGGCCTGGGGGGCGCGCGCAAGCTCGCGCGAATGCTCTACCTGCGCGATCGCTGGGCGAAGCGCTTGCTGCAGAACCCGCGCGTGCGTCTCCGCACCTCGCTGGAGCCCGGTTGGGCGAGCGGCGTTGCGAATTTCAGCGTCGACGGGCTCGACATGGCGAAGCTCCAGGCCTGGCTGTGGACGAAGCACCGGATCTTCACCGTCTACATCGGCAAGCTCGACGGCGACGACTCGGTCGAGGGCTTGCGCATCTCGCCGTGCGTGTACACGCTGCCCGCCGATCTCGATCGTTTCTGCGACGCGGTCGAAGTCGGCATTCGGACGAACATGGCGACGTGAGTCCGGGACTTCCGCGCGTCGCGATCGACTACCTGCCGGCGACCACGCACTTTCCCGGCGTCGGCCGCTACGCGCGGGAACTCGTGCGCGCGCTGGTGCGGCTGCCGCGCGCCGAGCGCGGCGAGCTCGTGCTCTTCGAGTGGGGCAGCGAGCCGCGCGCGATCGGCGAGCCCTGGCTGGGGCTCGACGGGCACCTCGATGGCGTCGAGCGCGTCTCGCGCCGACTGCCGCGCCGGCTGCTCGAGCTCCGCGCGCGCATCGGTTTCGACGCCGCATCCTCGTGCGGAGCGCTCGACCTGTTCCACCGGATCCACGCGCACTACCCGCCGCTGCGCGGCGTGCGCCAGCTCTGGCCGGTGCCCGAGCTGCCCGCGCGCGGCACTGCCGCCGAGACGGCACTGCGCGCACGCCTGGCCGAGTTCGATGCCTTTCTCGTCGCCAGCCGTGACGCCGGTGAGCGCCTGCAGCGCGACCACGGCATCGCCGCCGCTCGTATCCACCGCGTGCGGACCGGTTGCGAGCACTGGCTGCGCGAGCAGCGCGATCCGGTCGCGCGCTTGGAGCCGGCTCAGCTCGTCGTGCTCGGCGCGCTGCGCGCGGGGCGCGGCCACCGCGCGATCCTGGAGGCCTTCGCGCGGCTGCACGCGCGCAAGCGAGCCGCCCGGCTGCTGCTGATCGGTTCCGACGGACCCGAGCGCGTCCCCGTGCTGACGCGCGCCGCCGAGCTCGGGCTGGCGACCTGTGTCGAGTGGATCGGGCAGCCGATCGAGTCGCGCATGCCCCGCGTGATGGCCGAGTCGGCCGCGCTCGTGCACCTGTCCGACGGCGAGCTGACTCCGGTCACGCCGCTGGAGGCCTGCGCATCGGGCGCGGGCGTGTTGGCGAGCCCGCTGCCGGCCTTCTTCGAGGCGCTGGGCGAGGAGGCCGTCTGGGCGCCGCCCGCAGCGGTCGAGGACCCGGCCGAGCTCGCGCGCCTGCTCGAGCGCGCCGTCGAGCTCGGACTCGATCCGGCCGCGCAGGCGCGCCGACGCGCGCTGGCCGGCGCGTACACGTGGGAGGCCAACGCGCGCGCGACGCTCGACGCGTGGCGAAAGCTCGCCGGGCACCCCGCCGGTGCGTCAAACTGAGGCCATGCCGAAGCCGTTCACAAGCGTTGCCGTCGTCGTCGTCGCCGCCCTCCTGTGCGCGACCCTCGCCTTCGTCCGCGGCCCCGCGCCCGAGCTGCGCAAGGCCTGGATCGACGGCGCGGGTTGGCGCGAGCTCACGCTCGCCGACTTCCAGAACGTCAACGGCGATGCCGACACGTGGTCGCAGCGCGGCGACGTGATCGCATGCACTGGCAAGCCCAACGGCGGCGCGCGTCTGAAAACACCGCTGACGAACTTCGAGCTCGTGCTCGAGTGGAAGCACCACGAGCACGGCGGCAATTCCGGGTTGTTCCTGTGGTGCCCCGAGTCGGCTTTCACCGATCTCCCGCGCGGCACGCTGCCGCGCAGCGGCATCGAGGTGCAGATCCTTGATCTCGGCTACGAGGAGCAGTGGCTCGAGTCCAAGGGCGCGCGCTCGGACTGGTTCACCAGCCACGGCGACGTCTTCCCGGTCGGCAGTTCGAAGATGACTCCGTTCACACCGCAGAAGACCTACGCCTTGCCGGGCGGCGAGACCTTCCGCGTGGGCACGCCCGACGGCTCGCGCAGCTTCCCGAGCGAGCGCCTGACACGCGCGGCGGGCGAGTGGAACCACTACTACGTGCGCGCGCTCAATGGCGAGGTGCGCCTGTGGGTCAACGGCGTCGAGGTCAACGGCGGCAACGCCTGCGCACCCGCCACCGGCTTCCTGGCGCTGGAAGCCGAAGGCGCGCGGATCGAGTTCCGGAACATGCGCGTGCGCGAGCTGCCATAGACGATCCTCCCACCATGTCCCAAGCGACCCCCACCTTGATTCGCCCCACTGAAGAGCACGTGTTGCTGCGCGACCTCGCGCGCCAGTTCACCGACGAGCGGATCCGGCCCGCCGCCGCCGAGATCGAGCGCAC
>Ga0194120_10009482_pt1 | contig 12319 bp, 9 predicted proteins | sample TA2MahCa65mmetaG_FD_148642 | JGI IMG/M metagenome (GOLD analysis project Ga0194120, IMG submission 148642) | Freshwater microbial communities from Lake Tanganyika, Tanzania - TA2015019 Mahale Deep Cast 65m | ecosystem: Environmental > Aquatic > Freshwater > Lake | place: Tanzania: Lake... | reverse complement strand
TCGGCGGTCGCCGGCGCGCCCTGCGAACGCGCGTTGCCAGCGGTGGAGACGAGCACGAGTAGGAGGAGGAACAGGCGTCGCATGGGCGGTTCCTGGTGTGGGGAGCGTCAGTCGTTGCGAGTTGAGGCGAGCCAGCGCAGGCGAAACGCGCGCTGCGCGGGCGTGGGCGGCTGGCCGGCATCTTCGCCGGCGACGAACTCAATGCGCGGGTCTTCCGCCAGCGTCACCACGACCTGCCGCGCGCCGCCACGCCCGAGCACGACGAGCGGCACGCGGTCGCCAGGCCGGCGCGCAGCGAGGATGGAGTCCAACTGCGACGCCCGCGCAATCGGGAGCGCATCGAACTGCGCGATGCGGTCGCCCGCTTCCACGCCGGCGTCATATAGGGGCGTGCCCTGAAGCACAGGAGATGCCACGGCGACCCGCCCGCCCGCGTTCGCGTACTGCGCGCCGCCGATCCACGCGGCGCCAGGACGAGCGCGGCGTACGACCACGCCAGCCGGCGCGGCGAGCGCCGCGAAGTCGGGCAGGTCGCGGCCCGTCACGAACCGCGAGAAGAACCCGTTCGCCCACGCCGTGTCCCCCGCGATGCGGCCGAGCACGCGGCGCAGGTCGTCGAGGCGATAGGGACGAGTGGGAGCGAAGTTCACCTGCGGCCGCCCATACTCGCTCCAGAGGGCCCGCATGTAGGTGTCGAGCGAGAGCGTGTCGTGCCGCGCGCGAAGGGCGAGATCGAGTCCGAGCGCGATGGCCGCCCCCCAACTGTAGTACGACACGAAGGTGTTCGCCCGATTGTGCGGATCCACCGAGACCGCGGCGTCCACGAGCGCGGCCTGCAGGCTCATGTCCGCGGCGCTGGCCCAGCGGCGGCCGGGGGCGGCGAGCACATTGCCGGCATTATCGCCCACTGACCGGATGAACGCGCCCGGCGCTTGGAATCCGGCGCGCGCCATCAGCAGGCCGCCGTAGTACGACGTGAAGCCCTCGGCGAACCAGAGCTCCGTCGACGGATTCGCGTCGTTGAAGTCGAACGGATCCAGCGAGCGCGGGCGGAGCCGCTCCACGTTCCAGGCGTGGAAGAACTCGTGGGCAACCGTGCCGAGGAGTGCGTTGCCGCGCGCCTCGAGCGTCGAGGCCGACGTCAGTGAGGTGGAGTTGCGGTGCTCCATTCCGTCGCCGGACGCCCAAGGCAGATACGCGGCGAGGAAGGTGTAGCGTCCATAGTCAAAGACCGGCAGTTCGCCCCACACGCCCTCGGCTTCGCTCACGATGCGGCGAATGCGCACCGCGAACGAGTCGGCCTCCGCCTCGGTGCCGAGGTGGTGCAGCGCGAGGCGGATCTCCGCCGCCCGAGCGCCTTCGCCAACGGTGAACGCGCGCGCCATGAACGGGGCGAGCATCGTGGGGCTGTCCATCAGGTACTGCAGGTGCGGGGCCGTGAAGGTCAGCGAATCGTCGGTCGGGGCCAGTTGCGTGGCGATGCGCCAGCCGGGTCGCGGGCGGAAGGTCACGCGGGCCGGCCGCTGCTCGAAACCGCGGGCCCAGAGAAAGGTCGCCGGGGCGTTGAGGTGCGCGTGCTGCTCCGAGATGCCCGCGTACGTGCCATCGACGCGGTCGCCGAACAGCACGTACCGCACGCGCACCGTGCCGCCCGTGCTGGTCACGTTCCACTGATGCGGCGTGGCGCGTGCCACGGGGAGCGCGCGTCCGCGCTCGTCCTCGGCGTGCACGCCGTACACGTTCTTCGCGAACTCGTGCAGCGCGTAGCGTCCCGGCGACGTGCGGCTCATCCGCAGGGCGAGCGTTCCGGCGGGAACGCCGCGGAACTCGACGCGAACTTCCGCCTCGTGGTGCGCGGCATTCGGAAACGCGATCTCGTAGCGCACCGGCTCGGCGCGTTGGGCGAGCAGCACGCCGGGCAGCAGGAGGACGGCGGCGAAGCGAAGCATGAGTGAGGGCGGGAGGCGCGGCCCGTTGGGGAAGCCCGGACAAGATAACGCGGGCTGGGCGCGGTTGCCGCCGCGCACCCACGGTCCAGAGTGTCTAACGCATGCCAGCGCGCCTACCCACACGCGAAAGCCCACGCCGCGGCAGGCCGTTCACGCCCGACGAGTTGGTCGCCAGCGTGCGCAACGCGCTCGGCGAATGGCGATCAGTCGCCCGGGCCGATCGCCGGGCCGGCCGAATCCCGCGCTTCGCGAAGCATCGTGATGGCCGACGCGTGAATGACGACGTCGCCAAGCGCGCGCCCGTCGGCGGCGAGCGACGCCGCCTTCACGCCGACAAACCGTCCGCTGGAACTCAGGTAGTCGCTCAGCCGCTGCTGCGGCGCCAGCGGAAGGATTCCTTTGACCGTGGTGCCGCCGACGAGGACGATGTCTACGCCCCGCTCGCCCACGCCGATGGCCGACTGGCCGAGCACCAACACGTTGCCGTCGGGTGCCGAGGCAAGGACGATGTGGTCGGTCTGTACGATCAGGTGGCCGGGCGTCTCGTTGAGCTTGGGCCGGCGGGCGTGCACCATGTTCATCCATCCGCCCTTGCGGTTCGCCAGGTACTGCACGAGCGGCGCGTCATCGCCGATGTATATCTCGCCCTCCACCATGGTGGTGTCGCGCATGATGAGGTGCAGCCGCTTCGAGTCCACGGCCTTCGCGCTTCGGGTGTTGGGTCCGGTCATTCGGCGGGGCGCCTCGCAGCGCGGGATGCGGTCTGACGAATGGCGGCTGCGGAGCCGCCACCTCGGCGTCGGAGATCGGGCCGGGACGCGCCCGGCACCATTATAATGAACGATTCGCGGCGGAAGGGGGCAACGGCGGGCCCGCGCTACGGCCTGAACTTCCGGTACGCCTCCACCCGGGCCGCATCGCGCGGCGCAGGCCCCGCGGGCAGGGCCATCTCCCGTTCGATGGCGTCCATGTCGCGCGGCACCGCGGCGGAGATGCGGTCGAAGCCAGCGGCGGTCACTTCGTAGTCGTCCTCGATACGCACGCCGATGTTCGCGTACTTCGCCACCACCGGAGCAAGCTGGCGGCGCAGCGCCGCGTTGGCGGGCACATCGGGGATGATGTCCACCGTGTTGGCCCGCACGTACACCCCGGGCTCGATCGTGAAGACGCTCCCGACGGCCAGTGCGTCCTGCGAGTACACGTCGACATCGTGCACGTCGAGCCCGATGGGATGGCCGAGGCCGTGCATGTAGTACAGCCGCCACTGGGGGCAGACGCCCCCGGGTGCCGCCGAGCCGCAGGCGTAGGTGGCGTCGGCCGACTCGGTGAGACCAAGGCGGACGAGCCCCGCCTTGATGGTCGTCAGCGCCGACTCGTTGAGCGCTGAAAAGCGCACCCCGGGCCGGATCTGCCGCTCGGCGGCCGCCTGCGCGGCGAGCACGATCGCATAGATGTCGCGCTGGGCGCTCGAGAACTTGCCGTTCACCGGCACCGTGCGCGTGATGTCCGCCGAGTACCCCGCGTAGTAGGTGGCCATGTCCATGGTCACCACCTCGCCGTCGCGCATGAAGCGGTCGTCGCGGTTGTAGTGCAGCACGGTGGAGTTCGGACCGGACCCGACGATGGAGCCATACGACGGCCGGTCGCCGCCGTTGCGGCGGAAGGTGTACTCGGCGATCGCCTGGATCTCAAACTCGTTGCGCCCCGGCTCGATGGCGCGCATCGCCTCGCGGTGCGCGGCGGCGCTGATGGCCGCGGCGTCGCGGATGAGCGCGAGTTCGGCCGCCGACTTTCGTCCACGCTGCCGCAGGACGAGCGCGTTGGCATCGGTCACTGGCACGCCCCGGTGCCGCGCCTTGATGGCGTCGAGGCGCTGGTCGTGCGGCGTACGCGGGACGGGCTCGCCTGGAACGTCGGCCCCGCCACCACGGGAGAAATCGCCGACGACGTACAGCGGCCCTCCTGCGGCGAGCAATGAATCGAGCACCTGACGCAGCACACCGTGGTCGCGTCCCTCCATCCCCATCAGCGAGGCCGCCCCTTCCACGCCCAGGCGCTCGCCGGTCCAGACCTCGCGCGCCGCATCCTTGGGCGGGACGAAGATCATGGCGCGGCTAGCGCCCTCGCGGCGCACGATCACCAGCGCGGCATCCGGCTCCAGGAAGCCGGTGAGATACCGGAAGTTCTGCGACTGCCAGAACGTCTCGTGGTTCAGTGTCGGCTCCGCGGCGCCGAGGACGAGCACGACGCCATCGGTGGGGAGAGCAGCCGTCAGCGCCTCGCGGCGGGACCGGTATTCAGGCTGCAGGATCTGCGCGGGGAGGGCACTCGAGACAGCGGCGAGCAGCAGCAGGGCGCGGAGACGTGACATGGGAATCCGGTGGAGGACGTGGGAAAACTGCGCGGCGGGGGCATCAGGCGGGAGATGGCCGCGTGCGGTCCTTGGCGATAAGCTAGGGGTTCGCGGCCGGCCGGCGCTCAACAGGCGCTCGCGTCGCCGCGTTACCATCGTGACGTCGCCGCCGCGGCCGGGTGGCCGCCCCCGTTCCCCGCTTCCCCCACGACCATGCGATTCTCCCTTCGCTGCGCGCTCGCCGCCATCCTCCTGGCCGCCGCGCTTCCGATCGCCGCCGTCGCCCAGGGCCGTCTCACGACGCCGAAGCAGTTCTTCGGCCATGAGATCGGCGAGGACTACTGGCTGCCGAACTACACGCAGTTCGCCAAGTGGTGGCAAACGCTCGCGGCGCAGTCCGACCGCATGGTGCTCGACACCATCGGGTTCACGGCGGAGGGGCGCCCGCAACTCGCCTCCATCGTCTCGTCGCCGGAAAACATCCGCAACCGCGAGAAGTACCGGCAGATCGTCGAGAAGCTGAGCCGCGCCGAGGGCGTGACGGAGGCGCAGGCGAAGGCGCTGGCCAAGGAGGGCAAGGCGGTCATCTGGATTGACGGCGGCCTGCACGCCACCGAGGTCCTCGGCGCGAGCCAACTCATCGAGACGCACTGGCAGTTCGTCGCGCAGAACGACGAGGAGACGCTGCGCATCCTCAACGACGTCCTCATCGTCTTCGTCCACGCCAATCCCGACGGGATGGAGCTGGTCGCCGACTGGTACATGCGCGAGAGCGACCCGAAGAAGCGCAACATGCAGATCCCGCGCCTCTACCAGAAGTACATCGGGCACGACAACAACCGCGACTTCTACGCGAACAACCAGCCCGAAACGATCAACATGAACCGGGCGCTGTTCCAGGAATGGTACCCGCAGATCATGTACAACCATCACCAGACCGGCCCGGCCGGCACGGTGATGTTCGCCCCGCCGTTCCGCGACCCGATGAACTACAACCTGCACTCGCTGATTATGACCGGCCTCGACCAGGTCGGTTCGGCGATGCACGCGCGCTTCGTCGCCGAGAACAAGCCGGGCGTGACGATGCGCAACTCCACGCTCTACTCCACGTGGTGGAACGGCGGCCTGCGCACCGGCGCGTACTACCACAACATCGTCGGCCTGCTCACGGAGACCATCGGCAACCCGACGCCGATGCGCATCCCGTTCGTGCCGGACAAGCTGATGCGCAACGCCGACCTGCCGCTGCCGATTACGCCGCAGGAGTGGCACTTCCGGCAGTCCATCGACTACTCGGTCACCGCCAACCGCGCGGTGCTCGACTTCGCCCAGCGGTTCCGCGAGACGCTCCTGCATCGCCAGTGGCAGATGGGCGCCGAGATGATCGCCGCCGGGAGCCAGGACTCGTGGACGGTCTGGCCCAAGCGCCTGCAGGCGATGAAGGATGCGATCGTCGCCGCGGCGCCGCGTGGAACGGAGGTTAACCAGCCGATGATCCCGAACCGCGGCGGACTGGGAGGCGGCGCTGCCGATCCGAAGTTCGCAGAGCTGCTGCGCGCGCCCGACCGGCGCGATCCGCGCGGCTACATCATCCCGGCCAGCCAGGCCGACTACCCGACGGCGCTGAAGTTCATCGCCAAGCTGCAGCAGAACGCGATCATCGTGCACCGTGCCAACGCGCCGTTCACCGTGGCGGGCAAGTCGTATCCGGCCGGATCGATCGTGATCAAGACCAACCAGGCCTACCGCCCGATGGTCATCGACATGTTCGAGCCGCAGGACCACCCGAACGACTTCCGCTATCCGGGCGCGCCGCCGACGCCGCCGTATGACAACGCCGGATGGACGCTCGCAATGCTGATGGGCGTGCAGTTCGACCGCGTGCTCGACGGCTTCGACTGCCCGTGCGACCGCGTGGAGCCGGCCAACCTCGTCACCGCGCCCGCGGGTGTGGTCGCCAAGGGCGGCACCTGGAAGCTCTCACCGGTGCAGAACGACGCCTTCGCCGCGGTCGCTCGCTTCCTGAAAGCGGGCGTGGAGGTGTACCGCGGCTTCGACGGCAACTTCTACGTCGCGTCGAGCGGCAAGAGCCGCCCGGTCGCCGAGAAGGCCGCGAAGGAACTGGGCCTCACGTTCGCCGAGGGCAAGCGCCCCGCTGGCGCGCAGAAGTTGACCGCGCCGCGCATTGCGCTCTTCGACCGCTACGGCGGCCAGATGCCGTCGGGGCACACGCGCTGGCTGCTCGAGCAGTTCGGCATGCCGTACGCCGACATCTATCCGCAGGAACTCGACGCCGGGAACCTCCGCGCCAAGTACGACGTGATCGTCTTCGTGGATGGCTCCATCCCGGCCGTGGCCGGCGGTGGACGCCGCGGCGGCTTCGGCGGCATGGGGCCGGATACCAACGCGCTGCCTCCCGAATGGCGCAAGACGACCGGCAGCGTGACGGTGGACAAGACTGTCCCGCAGCTGAAGGCCTTCCTCGAGGCCGGCGGCCGCATCATCACCATCGGCTCGTCCACCTCGTTGGGCCAGCACCTCGGCCTTCCGGTTGAGAGCTTCCTCACTGAGAACGGCCGCGCGCTGACCGCCGAGAAGTTCTACGTGCCGGGCTCGATCCTGAAGGCGTCGTTCGACACCACCGCGATGGTGGCCAAGGGGATGGCGGCCAAGGCCGATGTCTTCTTCGACAACTCGCCGGTCTTCAAGCTGGGCGCCGACGCGGCATCCAAGGGCGTGAAGCGCATTGCCTGGTACGAGCAGTCACCGCTGGTCTCCGGCTGGGCCTGGGGTGAGAAGTATCTCGACGGCGGCACGGCGATCGCCGAGGCGTCGGTGGGGCAGGGGACGCTCTACCTGTTCGGTCCGGAGATCCTCTTCCGCGCGCAGCCGCACGGGACGTTCCGGCTGTTCTTCAACTCGCTGTATTCGGTGAGGCCGCCGGTGCAGTGAGAAGCGATTGAGGATTCACGACTCCGGATTTCGATTCCGGATGGCGATTGAGGATTTCGATGGGCGATTGGCGGGGGACACTCGTCCAGTCGCCCATCGGCGCGTTCGCCCCCTCCGTTGCCGATCCCTCTGCTTGGTGCTACGCTCCTGCGAGCACCCCCGGAGCCAACGGTATCGGCCCGGGCGCTAATCGGCCCGAACCCGCGCCACTGACCGTGTCCTCGTCGCCGCACTCCACCCCGGTCTCGCACCACTCCGCCCGCCGCAATTCGGCCGGCGAGGTGATCGCGCCGCTTGGCCGCATGTACCTGTGGTTTCCCACGGAGCAGGCGCTGGCGAAGGTGGTGGGGCTGCTCCGGCAGCACACGCTCGATTTCGAGTCGGCGGAAGGCGACTCGCTCATTGTCGATGTCGAATGGTCGGTGCTCCGCGACATTGTCGGGCCGCTGCGCCGCCTGCTGACGCACACCGAGGCCGACGACACGCGCGTGCTCTACAAGCCGGCCGGCGGCAAGCTCTCCATCGCGGACTTCCCCACCGTCAAGTCGTACTCGCAGTTTGCGCTGGTGAGCCAGAGCACGTGGCTGCGCGACCTGCTCGACGCGCGCCGCTACACCAGCGTCCTGCAGCCGATTGTGCACGCCGCCGACCCCTCGACGGTGTACGCCCGCGAGGCCCTGCTGCGCGGCGCCGAGCGCGACGGCAGCATCGTGTACGCGCAGTACCTCTTCGAGGTGGCGCGCGGCTGCGGCATGCTCGCCGAACTCGACCTCGCCGCGCGCGACTCGGCGATCGAGGTGATGACGCGCGCCGCGCATTCCGAGGCGCTCTTCCTCAATCTCACGCCGAGCGCCATCGACGACCCGCTGGCCGCGCTGGCGCACACGGTGGAGCAGATCGATCGCCTTGGGCTGCCGCACGAACGCGTGGTCTTCGAAGTCGTGGAGAGCGAGAACGCGCCGGACATGGTGCACCTCCGTGGCCTCCTCGCGACATACCGCGAGGCCGGCTTCCGCGTGGCGCTCGACGACGTCGGCGCCGGCTACTCGTCCCTCAACCGGCTGCACCAGCTCCGGCCCGACTTCATCAAGCTCGACATGGACTTGGTGCGCCACGTGGATCGCGGCCCGTACAAGGCGCTCGTCGCGCGCAAGACCATTGAGATCGCCACTGAGCTGGGTGTGGCGACGATCGCCGAGGGGGTCGAGACCGAAGGCGAACTCGCGTGGGCACAGAAGCACGGCGCCGCCTATGTCCAGGGGTACGCGACCGGCCGGCCCAGCGAGCCCCTGTTCGGGCAGACCTGAGCGCGCGAAACCGCCACCGGCTCGCACCCCGTAGTGTGAAGTGACCTCGACAGGAGTTCCGCCATGCTCGCCCTCCTCGCTCGCCTATTCGCCCTCCGTCCGCTGCTCGGCGCGGCCGTGCTCGGCGTGCCCGTGCTCGTGCTCATTGCCATCGGGCTCAGCGTCCTCGTGGTCGGGAAGATCCTCCTGTTCGTGGTGCTGCCGATCGCGCTGGTGATCTGGATCTACAAGCGTGTGTTGAAGCCGCACGACGACCTCGCCGCGCCGCCGGCGGAGTAGCCGCGGCATCGGTCCGCGGGCGGGGCGGCGCAGGTCACTGCGCCGCCCCGCCTGCGTCTGGAGCGGCGTCGGCCCTTGCCCGTTGGGGAGCGTGCGGCGACCTTGCCCACGCCCCATGACCATTCGCCTCCCACTCGCCTGCCTCGCGCTGTCGTGCGCCGCCATCGGCGGCGCGTATGCGTCTTCCTTCCTGCCGGGCGGGGCGCCCGTGTGGGCTGCGTGGGGGGTGGCGCTGGGGGGCGCCGGTGCGCTCGCCTCGATGATGGCGCTCGGTGCGACGCGACGCGGGCGGGTGCGCCCCATCGCGCTCGGGGTGAGCGCGCTCACGTTCGTCGTGGTCGCCGGGGCGTTCGGCGCGGCCCTGCTGCTGCCTCCGGAGGCGCCGGACGCGCCGCTGCTGCTCGGGCTTCCAGTGCGCGCGGCGCTCGTCCTGTACGGCGTGGGGATCGTGCCGCTGCTCTTCCTCCCGCTGGCGTATGCGCTGTCGTTCGATGCCGACACGCTGGACGCGGGGGATCTCGAGCGCGTGCGGCGCGCGGCGCGGGAAAGCGCCGCGGCGGCGAATCCGGCAGCGACGCCCGAGCTGCCGCGCGCGACGGAGAGCGCCCCGTGACGCACTGGCTGCTGCTGCAATCGGCAACGCCGCCGGCGATACGCCAGCCCGCCGTCATCGTCGTCGCGCTGCTGTACTTCGCCGCCGTGGCGGCGATCGGCGTGTGGGCGTCGCGCCGCACGCGCAACGCGCGCGACTTCTTCGTTGCCGGGCAGGGGATCGGCATCGTCACGCTGGCCATCGCGGCGATGGCCAGCACGCTCTCGGGCTTCGCGTTCGTCGGCGGGCCTGGCCTCGTGTACTCCGCGGGGACCGGGGCGGTCTTCATTGTGCTCTCGGCGTCAATCACGAACACGATGGGTGCTTGGGTGCTTGCGCGCCGCCTGCGCCTGCTCGGCGAGGCGCGCGGGCTGATCACGGTGCCGGACGCCATCGGCGCGCGCTACCGCTCCCCCGCGGCGCAGGGGCTGAGTGCGATCGCGATCCTCGTGGCGGTCGTCGGCTACATGGCGACCAACTTCCTCGCGCTCGGGCTCGTCATCGACGCGATGTTCGGCACGGGGCTCACGCTGGGCATCTGGATCGCGATGCTCGTCACGCTGTCGTACACCGCCGCCGGGGGCATTCTCGCCGGCGTCTACACCGATCTGTTCGAGGGCGTGGTGAAAACCGTCGCTTCCGTGACGGTCTTCTACTTCGTGCTGCAGGTTGGCGGCGGGCTCGACGGCATCTCGCGCGCAATCACCGCGGTGGACGCGGCGTTCCTCGGGCCGTGGGGGAAGATGCCGGTGCTCACCGCGCTGTCCCTCTTCTTCGTGTTTGGGCTCGGCGCGCTCGGTCAGCCGCACGTGGCCCACAAGTTCTACATGCTGCGCGACCCGCGGCAGCTGAAGTGGTACCCGCTGCTGATGAGCGCGGCCATGGGGCTCACGCTGCTGCTGTATGTGGGCGTGGGACTGGTGATGCGCGCGAAGGTCGCGTCGGGCGCCCTGCCGCCGCTGGTGCGCGCCGACGATGCGACGCCGGCGTTCGTGCTGGGCTTCACGCCGGGCGCGGTGGCCGGGCTCGTCTTCGCGGGTGTCCTCGCCGCGGGGATGAGCACCGTGAATTCCTTCATGAACATCGGCGCGGCGGCGGTGACGCACGATCTGCCGCGCGCCCTGGGCCGACGCGTCGGCGATGAACTGCGCTGGGGGCGCGCGTGGACGGTCGTGCTCTCCGTGGCGGCCGTGCTGCTGGCGCAGATGCCCGGGGCGGTGGTCGCGTTCCTCGGGATCTTCGGCTTCGGGCTCTTTGCGTCCACGCTCGTGCCGTCGCTCGCGATCGGCCTCAACTGGACCGGCGCCACCCGCGAGGGGGCCATCGCTTCCATCGCCACCGGGCTCGTGCTCACGCTCGCACTCGAGAGCCTCGCCTTCCTGAAGGTGTTCTCGCTCCCCGCGGGCGTCACGATCAGCGGGCTCTCGCTGATCCTCTCCATCCTCGTCTTCTTCGGCGTGTCGTGGCTCACGCGCGCCCGCGCGGCCGCGCAACTCGACGACGACGTGCGGGTGGTGATGGAGGTCTGAGCGCGGCGCGGTCGGCGCAACCCCGATTGCGAAAACGCCAGGCGGGATCCAGCGTAGTGCTGAGCCACGGTCACCCGCCACTTATGGAAGACGCCTTTCTGCAGGGCACGTTGGGCCGCAGCGGTCTCCGCGTGCATCGCCTCGGCCTCTCCGCCTCGTATCGACCCGGCGAGCGCGCCATCGAGCGGGCGCTCGACGAGGGGATGAACTACTGCTTCTGCTACGGGTTCGACCGGCAGATGACGCGCGTCCTGCGCCGACTCCCGGCGAGTCGCCGCGAGCAGGTCGTCATCGGCACCGGGGCGTACAACTACATCTGGTGGCGCCAGGACCTCCTCAAGACGCTCGAGCGGCGCCTCCGTCAGCTTCGCACTGATTACATCGACGTCTTTCATTTCCTCGGCGTGATGAAACCCGAGCAGATGACGCCGCGCGTGCTCGACCAGTTGGCGCGGCTGCGTGAGGATCCGCGCGTGAAGGCGGTGAGCATCTCCTGCCACGACCGGAAATACGCAGGCGCACTCGCCGCGGCCGGGGCACTCGACTGCCTCATGATCCGCTACAACGCGGCGCACCGAGGGGCAGAGTCGGAGATCTTTCCCTACCTCGCGGCGCACGACGTGGGGGTGGTGAGCTACACGGCGACGCGGTGGACATTCTTGCTGCGGCGCTCGCGGCACTGGCCCAAAGACCGGCCGATCCCGACGGCGGGGCAGGCGTACCGCTTCGTGTTGAGCAACCCGCACGTGGATGTGTGCCTCACCGCGCCGCGCTCGGAGCGGGAGTTGCTCGAGAACCTCGCCGCGGCGCGCACCGGACCGCTCGGCGAGGACGAGATGGCGTTCATGCGCTCCTACGGCGACGTGGTGCACGCACACGCCGGATGGTTCATGTAGCAGGCCTGTCCGGCCGCGGGCCGACGCGCTACTTCAGCACCGCCTTCGCGATCGTCTGCAGTTGCATGTTGGACGTCCCCTCGTAAATCGCGCCGATCTTCGCGTCGCGATAGAACTTCTCCACAGGGTAGTCCTTCGTGTAGCCCGCTCCGCCCAGCAGCTCGACGGCGAGCGAGGTCACCTGCTGGCAGACCTGCGAGGCGTAGAGCTTGGCCATCGCGCCGGTGACGGCGATGTCCATTCCCGCCTCCTTCATGCGCGTGGCGTTGTACACCATCAGTCGCGCGGCCTCAAGCTCGGTGGCCGCCTGCGCCACCTGGAACTGGATCCCCTGGAACTCGGCGAGCGCCTTGCCGAACTGCTTGCGCTCCTTGAGGTAGGCGACGGCGGCGTCGAGCGCGCCCTGCGCGTTGCCAATCATCTGCGCGCCAATGCCGATGCGCCCCTCGTTGAGCGTCTCGA
>Ga0194120_10009479_pt1 | contig 12321 bp, 12 predicted proteins | sample TA2MahCa65mmetaG_FD_148642 | JGI IMG/M metagenome (GOLD analysis project Ga0194120, IMG submission 148642) | Freshwater microbial communities from Lake Tanganyika, Tanzania - TA2015019 Mahale Deep Cast 65m | ecosystem: Environmental > Aquatic > Freshwater > Lake | place: Tanzania: Lake... | reverse complement strand
GTGTGATGCATGAAAACATCACCCATAACCGCTGTTATGATAAATTTATCGACTTTGCCGAAAAGACGCTGATCTTTCTAAGAGAACAAGTTCCAAAAAATTGGAGCCATTTGCGCGACTCAGTCACGGACAATTTCCGCGTCATCTCCCCTAAAGATTTTCGGGTTATGAGGTGAACCGGGTATAGATTACGATTGCTCCAACTCTTAGCTGAAGGTTTTTGGGGGAGTGACCCCACATCTGCAACAGGAACCACAGGTGGCTCACGGCGCTGGACTGATCGCTTAAGATTAATCTATGTAAGCACCCTACAAGTTGATAGTTCTGTTATCTTTACTGCAGCAATAACTGTAACAGCCTTTCTCCCGCTTTTTACGATGACAGGCGTCGAAGGGCAGATTTTTGGCCCCATGGCGCGCACCTATGCCTATGCGCTCTCTGGCGCTCTGTTGGCCACTTTTACCGTAACACCCGTATTAGCCTCTCTCGTGCTGCCTGAAAAAATTGAAGAGAAAGAGACAATCTTTGTCCATTGGTTACGCGAAGCCTATACGCCAATGCTAAAATGGGCGCTTATGAATAAATTTAAAACACTTAGTGTGGGGGGAGCATTTCTTTGCTTAGGACTTCTTTGCGCAAGTCGATTGGGAACAGAGTTTTTACCCGCGCTTGAAGAAGGCAACTATTGGATTAGAGCATCACTCCCACCAACGATCTCGCTAGAAGCTGGCGTCCAATCAACCCGAAAAATACGTGAGATTTTACTCAGACACCCAGAAATAAAAACTGTTATATCCCAATTGGGTCGACCTGATAATGGCAGCGACGCGCAAGCTTTTTCGAACATACAAATTTTTGCCCCTTTAAAACCCTTTGATGAATGGGAATCTGGAATAACGAAAGAAGAATTAACCCAGAAACTCGAAAAAGAAACAGCTGATGAATTACCAGGAGTTATCTTTAGCTTCTCGCAATATATTAAAGACAATATCGAAGTTGCTGTATCCGGAGTAAATGGAGGAAATGCAGCCAAAATCGTCGGACCGGACTTACACGAATTAGAAAAAATTGCCAAAGAAGTTCGCAAAGAACTAGATGATATCGAAGGAGTTACGGACCTAGAAATTCTTCATACGCTTGGCCAACCCAACCTCAATATTAAAATTGATCGTCAGAAAACTATGCGATACGGCCTCAATACAGGCGACGTCACAACCTTGATTCAAGCTGCGATGGCAGGGGTCAGCGCGACGACAGTGTTTGAAGGCGATCGCCAATTTGACGTCGTAGTACGGTTGCAGCCGGAGTATCGGAATACAATTGAAGCGATCAATAATATTAAAGTTGCATATTTACCGCCAAATTCCAATATTAATAGCTACATTCCCCTAAGAGAGCTCGCAACAATTACCCTTGATACTGGCGCTTCTTTTATTTATCGCGAAGCGAGCCGACGAAACTTACCAGTTAAATTTAACGTTCGCGGCAGAGATCTCGGATCAACGATCGCTGAAGCGCAAAAGCGCGTTAACAAATCCGTAGAATTGCCCAGCGGATACCAAATCCTGTGGGTAGGTGAATTTGATAATATGATCAAAGCCAATCAAAGGCTGGCCATTGTTACGCCAATTACTGTTTTGGCTATTGTCGCTTTACTATTTGGTTTATTTAATTCCATTCGAGATACATTGATCGCCATGGCGGGCATTCCCTTCGCTGTAGCGGGAGGGATTATTGCGCTCTATATTTCAGGCCTAGATTTTAGCGTTTCTGCTGCTATTGGATTTATCTCTCTCTTTGGCGTTGCCGTAATGGATGGAATTTTAAACATCACATATATTCGAGAATTAATGCTTCAGGGGCTTGAATTTAAAGAGGCTGTATTCTTTGGCGCAGAACAACGCATGCGCCCCATGCTGATGACCGCGCTATCTGCTGGCGTAGGCCTACTACCCGCAGCATTTTCTCACGCCATAGGCTCTCAAGTCCAACGTCCACTAGCAACTGTAGTCGTGGGCGGTATGCTGCTTGGTCCAATCATGCTTCTCGTTGTTGCGCCTGTTTTGAGAGAATTATTTATTCTTCCCTATAAGCGCGCAAATACACCCAGTCAGCAAGACAGCATCCTAAATGAATAAATTTTAATTCGGAAAAATCACTCAACTGCTTGCTCAATGGTCAATGAGCAACCTAAACGATAAATTTTAGGAAAATAATTATGTGTGCATTAAGTGGATTAATTATCGCGCTGGGCCTTAGCTTAGCGGATTGTCCTGAAGCCACAAAACCAGGTTATAATGAAATGACCGCGACAGACGCTTCACAAATTACTCTTAGCAAGGGCCGGATCGGCTATGACATAACCTGCGTTCAAGAGCCACAACTTTGCATCCGGCGAGCCGAAGCCCTGTGTCGCACAGGCTATCATATGATTGACCAGCCTCAGCGAAGGCCGCGCGTTCAAGCTTATGTTGATGGTAAAATTCAAACCATCAATACGGATAATCCAAATAAAATTACCGTTGAATGCAATAATTAGAGATTAGCCTCTTTTTCAGCCTCGAGCAGCTTAGCGCGCGCTTCTGCAGCTTGGCGCTGCCGGTTCCACATACCCGCGTAAAGGCCGTTTCTAGCGATCAACTCCTCGTGTCGACCTCGCTCAATAATTCTGCCTTGATCAAGAAACAGAATTTCATCCGCCTCAACAACAGTGGATAATCTATGTGCAATAACAAGCGTGGTGCGTCCCTTAGCGACCCGGCGTAAAGCTTCCTGTATTTCATGCTCTGTATAACTATCCAAAGCTGAAGTTGCTTCATCAAGAATTAAAATAGGCGGACCCTTCAACATAGTCCGAGCGATCGCGACGCGCTGTTTTTCCCCGCCAGAGAGCTTTAGACCACGCTCTCCAACCTGCGCATCATATCCGCCTGGCAGACCTTCAATAAAGCGGTCAATTTGAGCGGAGCGCGCCGCCTCCCCAACCTCATCATCATGCGCATCCCAGCGACCATACCGAATATTATAGCCAATGGTGTCATTAAACAGCACAGTATCTTGAGGAACCATGCCAATAACCGCGCGTAAGCTTGTTTGCGTAACATCCTGAATATTTTGACCATCAATTGTAATGCGGCCGGCTTGCGGCTCGTAAAATCGAAACATTAATCTAGAGATTGTTGATTTGCCAGCGCCAGAGGGCCCAACAATCGCAATTGTCTTGCCTGGAGGAGCCACAAAGCTCACTCCTTTTAGGATTGGACGCGCCGGATCATAATGAAAATATACATCCTCAAAAACAATCTCTGCACTTTCAACCCTCAGATCTTGCGCATTGGATTTATCAGAAATTTCTGGGCTCTTTGCCAAAATCGAAAACATCGTCTCAATATCAATAATTGCTTGACGCACCTCTCGATAAAAAGTCCCCATAAAATTTAGGGGTTGAGAAAGTTGGATCATGAGGGCGTTAATTAAAACAAAATCTCCAATACTGTTCCGTCCAGCTTCGATATCATAAACGCACATAACCATCATTACCGTTACGCCTATGATATAAATAACAGTTTGACCGGCATTGAGGATCGATAAAGAAACATAGGAGTGTGTGCTGGCTTTTTCATAATGGATCATTGATCTATCATAACGCTCAGCTTCTCTTTGTTCAGCACTAAAATATTTTACAGTCTCATAGTTAAGTAAACTATCAATTGCCTTTTGATTGGCGTCCGTATCGCTTTCATTCATTTGTCTGCGAATTGCGATTCGATGATTGGTCGCAATCGTTGTAAATAAAAAATAAGCCGCCAAGGTTACAATAAGAACCAGGGCATAACGCCAGTCAAATTGATAAATAAATACAATCAAGACAAGCACCATCTCGATTACTGTCGGCGCGCCAGTTGACATGATCAGACGTGATAAGGTCTCAATAGCGTTACGGCCCCGTTCAAGCACACGAGTTAACCCACCCGTTTTGCGTGAAATGTGAAATCGCAACGATAATTCATGCATATGAACAAAGAGATCTGTGGCAAGACGCCGAACCGCATGCATTGCGACTGCCGCAAATATAGCGTCGCGCGCTTGCATGAGAATAACTGCAACAATCCGTATAGCGCCCATTAATAATGTGAAATAAACAGCGCTCATGCCAATTTTTTGCCAGCTATCCGCGCCGCCTTGAGCTAATGCGTCAGTCGCCCATTTATAGGCGTAAGGCGTTAGAGCGTTGAAGCCCTTGCTAATAAACAGCAAAATGAAAACAATCGCGACGCGTAATTCGAGATCACGTCGGCCCCGCGGCCAAATATATGGCCAAAGATGACGGATCGTTTTTAAGAGTGACGACTCTGATAGCACGGCCTCTACCCTATCCTGCGCTCCGGCATCGCTTTTTCCAAAATTACGCATTATCTATCCAAATTATTGAATATTGAATTTAAGAGACTGTGGACTTCCTATAGACGTTTTATTCTTGCCATGCACCCAACTTGACCGCTAACCCTGCGATAAGCCACAACATCCTGCATGCAAATCTTAAACACCATCTGCCTTTACTGCGGTTCTGCGACAGGAAATGATCCAACATATGTGGCTGCTGCTCAGTCCTTTGGACGCTTACTCGCGCAAGAAAAAATAGGGCTTGTTTATGGCGGGGCTTCTTGCGGCCTTATGGGGGCCGCAGCTACAGCCGCCCTATCCGCCGGCGGCCGCGTCATTGGCGTCATTCCTGACTTCTTCGATGACCGCGAAATCGTCGCTCAAAATCTTTCTGAACTCATCATAGTGAAAAGCATGCATGAGCGAAAACAGATAATGTTTGATCGCGCTGACGCTTTTGTTGCTTTCCCAGGCGGCATTGGCACACTTGAAGAGCTCGCCGAACAATTAACCTGGATCCAATTGGCTCGTCACGATAAACCGCTATTAATTGCTGATATCGGCGGATTCTGGCGTCCGCTTCTGTCCTTGATGGCGCACATGCGGAATGCGGAATTTATCCGATCAACACATGAAGTTTCGTATCTCGTCACTGAACGGGTTGAAGAAATAATTCCAATGATCCTTAAAGCGTTGACACACCGCAGACAGCCCATCAACAATGACTTAATTCGTAAATTCTAAGTTATCTTATTCCTAAGCTTTAGCCTGCATCAATTTATAGGTAATCGCGTCAACCAGCGCTTCAAACGAGGCGTCTATCACATTTGCAGAAACGCCAACAGTCGACCAACGGCCTCCTTGACTATCAGCGCATTCAACCAAAACCCGCGTTACGGCGTCGGTGCCGCCCTGAAAGACGCGCACACGATAATCTACAAGTCGAACATCATCGATAAAACACTGATAGACGCCAAGATCTTTACGCAAAGCCAAATCTAAAGCGTTTACTGGTCCATTCCCCTCCGCTGCGGAGATGCGACTTTCCCCATCAACGGTGATCTTCACAATTGCCTCTGCGCCTCGATCCTCAATTCCATCCGCCTTATTGAAACGACGATCAACGGAGACGCTATAACGCTCAACATCAAAAAAGTGTTTAAGCTCTCCCATGATCCTTTTCGCCAAGAGATAAAGCGATGCGTCAGCGCCTTCATAGGCGTATCCTTGCGCCTCTTTTTCCTTGATTAACTCCAGCATACGCGAAAGCCTTGCATCGTCCTTATCACACACAACGCCTAGGCGATTGAGTTCTGAGATCAAATTAGAGCGACCAGATTGATCTGACACCAAGACACGGCGCACATTGCCAACAGTTTCAGGCGCTACATGCTCATAGGTTTTTGGATCTGTAAGCACTGCTGAGGCGTGTATGCCAGCCTTAGTCGCAAAGGCGCTTGCGCCCACATAAGGTGCATGTCTGTTTGGCGCACGATTAAGCAATTCATCTAGCGCATGACTAATGCGCGTCAGCTGAACAAGCCTGTCTGATCCTACGCTAATCTCAAACAAATCGGCATATTCCGGCTTTAACAGGAGCGTTGGAATAATCGTTGTAAGATTGGCGTTGCCACAGCGTTCTCCCAAACCATTCAAAGTCCCCTGAATTTGTCGAGCGCCCGCGCGGAGCGCGGCAAGAGAATTTGCAACTGCTTGGCCAGTATCATCATGGCAATGAACGCCAATTTGATTACCCGGTATTTTTTTTACAACTTTATTGACAATATTTTCTACTTCATGGGGCAAAGTCCCGCCGTTTGTATCACAAAGAACAATCCAGCGCGCCCCTGAGTCAAAAGCTGTCTGGGCGCAAGCCAACGCGTAATCTGGATTAGCCTTAAAGCCGTCAAAAAAATGCTCGCAATCGACTATGACTTCCTTCCCCCGAGCCAAGGCCGCTTCAACAGATTGACGAATTGCAAGAATATTATCTTCTTCCGTCGAGCGAAGCGCGACGCGTACTTGATAATCCCAGCTTTTAGCTACGAAGGTTACGCCATCTGCAGCGCAATCGAGTAAAGCAGCCACTCCTGGGTCATTGTCGATCGAGCGACCATTTCTTCGCGTCATGCCAAAGGCAATAAATTTTGACCTTATTTTTGGCCTTTGACGAAAGAGCTCTGTATCTGTTGGATTTGCTCCTGGATAACCGCCCTCAATATAGTCAATACCCAACTCGTCCAGCATTGAGATAATCTGGAGTTTATCTTCTAAGGAAAAGTCAACCCCAGTGGTTTGCGCGCCATCGCGTAACGTCGTGTCGTAAAGCGTCACACGTTCCTTACTCATTAATGTGCTCTCCCAGCGGTCATATCCGCTAATTCTTTTGTCATTGTCGTGACGCCAAGCCATTGACCTGCGCGAAGACGTGTAATGCGGCTCTGTGGCGAATAGCCTCGAGCAATAAAGAAATCCTTCGCTGTATCTGATGACTCTAGCGTGATTTTCTTAACGCCGCGATGCGCGCCGAGCTTTTCTATCGCCTCCAGCAAATAGCCGCCAACACCCTGACCGCTAAAATCGGGATGCACATAGAGCATATCAAGAAACTGATTGTTTTTAAACGAGGCGAAACCGACGATTTTAGCGTGTTGAAGCGCAAGGATCGTTAGATTGTGTCCTAACCGCGCGCTGAAGGCCGCCTCATCATCTATTTGCGATATCCAGGCCTCGCGCTGCTCTTCATCATAATCTTCAGCCGCCAAGCCCTCTATGCTTGCGCGAAATAACTCCCGCAAAGCTTTCACATCCTGAGGCAAGAATGGACGCAAATTAGGAGGCTGGTTTTTCATACCCATCAAACGAGCTCAAAGACCTGCAGTAAGCGCCACGTGATAAAACCTGCAAGCGCTAGGACAGTAATTTTAAAGATTAAATATAAAAACCAATGCCGTTTAAATGGCAGAGTCTTTTTCCAGTCTTCCTGCGACATTATTTAATCCTCTAATCCCCTTGCTCAATCATGACGAGCAGCACGATGTTATGAAATCGCCGTCCACGACGTCGTGCCATCCTTATTATCCTTAAGCGAAACGCCTAAACTCTCAAGCTGGTCGCGAATACGGTCAGATTCGGTCCAATTCTTTGTTAATCGGGCCTCAATCCGCTGAGAAATTAGCTGCTCTAAATCAGATTTTGTCAAACCAATCTTTGCTAATTGCGCTTCTTCAGATTGATTATCGGAAGCAGCTTCATAACTAGCAAACCCCATAAACTTAAGACACGCAGCTAAGGCCGCTGGATTGGATTTTTTTAATATATGTAGATGAGCCTCAGCTTTTGCAAAATTCAAATCATCGCTTAAAGCAACGATAAATTCTTCTGTTGGTTCGGAAGGCGTCACACGATCAATCGCCCGCATCCAATCATGATAGACTTTGGCGGAGTCTTCCAATGCCTTGACTGTCCAATCAATAGGCTGCCGATAATGCGTGCGCAACATTGCAAGTCGCAATATTGCTCCAGACCAAGCGCGACCGCCAAAAATTTCTGAGGCAAGCAACTCATGAATTGTAACAAAATTTCCCAAACTCTTGGACATTTTCTCGCCTTCGACCTGAAGAAATCCATTATGCATCCAGTAATGGGCCATAATTTCGCGATCGAAGGCGCAACAGCTTTGCGCAATTTCATTCTCATGATGCGGAAAGATCAGATCAATGCCGCCTCCGTGAATATCAAAAATTTCTCCAAGGTGCGCCCAGGACATTGCTGAACATTCAATGTGCCACCCCGGGCGCCCCCGCCCCCAAGGGCTATCCCAGCCCGGCTCATTGGACTGAGAGGGCTTCCAAAGAACAAAATCCATGTCGCCACGTTTATAGGGCGCGACATCAACACGCGCTCCAGCTAGCATTTCATCTAAGGAACGACGCGAAAGCTCACCGTATTGCGGCATGGATGGCACACTGAATAAAACATGCCGATCTGCAGCATAAGCATGTCCCGCGCTCATTAACCGCTCAATTAGCTGGATCATCTGCGCGATATGCTCAGTCGCTCTTGGTTGAACAGTGGGATCAAGACAGCCAAGCGCTTTAACATCTGCTTGGAAGATTTGATTTGTCTTTTCAGTCAATTCGCGGATTGTAATACCGCGCTCAGCCGCGCGCGCATTTATTTTATCATCGACATCAGTGATGTTTCGAACATATTTAACATTGTTTTCGCCATATAAATGGCGCAGCAGCCGAAATAAAAGATCAAAGACGATAATTGGCCGTGCATTGCCAATATGCGCGTAATCATAAACTGTCGGGCCACAGACATAGAGACGCACATTGCTGCGATCGATCGGTTCAAAGAACTCTTTAGATCGCGTAAGCGTATTATAGATTTTAAGAGCTGATGACATAGTCTCCCCAAGACCGCATCCGGCCGGGATGTGGTTTCATGTCATGCAAATAAACAAGACGACCACGGCCGAAACTAAAGTCAGCTATCACTTAGCTGGTTAAAATTAAAAAAGCAGCAACATCTCCAAACCATGCGATGGCCTCTCAGCTGGCGTCAAGCCAGGAATGCTACACTCTTGAGCGCACCCGGACCCGGTCACTAATTTCTAACAAAATCGCCGCAGCGCGGGGCTGGACCTTGCCCGCCCCAGGGGGTTATCACCACCGTTGATGTTGAACTCTCAGGCGACCCATCAATCAATCTATCTGAATAAACCATGTAAACCAATATGTTGCGTTTAACATCGCAGCCGCGCACGATCTGCATGCGCTTAAAAAGCAGCGAGCGCCGCTCGCTAAAAACAGAATCTCCCTGACTAAATTTATCCTTAAATTTTATCGGTCCATGTTGATTGCAAGAAAGCGAAACTTCTGATGTTTGCTCCGCGACGCCAAACATGCCCGCGACGCCTCCCTTTTCATGAGCCGTATAATAACAAACCAAACCATCGATCAAAGGATCATCAATCCCATAAGTCGCTAATTTATCATTTGGCGTTAGCAACTTAAAATCCGTTGATTTACGGAAAATAAGATCAGGAGATTCCTGAGCTGTTAGATCATGAGCCCATAAAAGGGCGCATAAAAATAATATAGCTCTCATGATCCGGCGCATCATTTAACCCTCCATGCTTCATTTCTTGCCCCTAGACGAAATAAGAGAGATCCAGAGGCGTATATTACTACTACTTCTTAGTTATAAATGGTCTTACATGAAAGCCGGCCTATGAGTAGCTCAAAATTAAAAAATTCAATTCATATAATTCTAAGGAACCTCTGATTAATTCGAGTTTCTGGATCAGCTAGCAGATTTTCATTCATTAGACAAAATCGACAAAAATTAAATGAATATAATTTCAATAAGTTATGACCATGGCTCACATTTAAAAAGCCGTTACAATAATCGATGTTAACGAAGTAGCGATTTAATCAGAGGTTCCCTAGGTCAGGATGATCAAATTGAGAAACTATATCACTGTTTAGGCGGAGGTCAGGCGCTTAAATACGCACCCGCTTTTGGAGAACTTATCGCTGAACTGATCACAACCGGGAGAACGCAAGAATTTGATTTATCAGAATTCTCAATCTCTCGTTTCGGCGCAAAAAAAATCTTGTTGATTTTTGGTCTCGCTCAGAGAATATTTTAAACGAAGATAGCTTATAGTTCATTCCTATTCTTAAGGAATTAAATAAATCAATTCTTGCAATCAGTTACTTAGCATTCATTCCAATAATATAAAAAAAGTTTATTCGTAGAGCTCTTTCAAAATCGCATCCATCTGCTCAGTCCTACGACGTAATTCAGAAGGATCTCTTGGCGCACCACTCTCTGATGTCGTCGTCAAAGATAAGGTCGCTTTATTTAATTTTCGGGCAAGATCTTTGGCAATAGATAATAGAAACTTTGGATTTTTTTCAAAAAAAGCTGCGTCAACAGGGATTGCATAGGCCTTAACCTCGCCCACACATCGACATGTCGCACTGTGTGGCATATCGGTTAAGAGCGAGATTTCACCCAAAAACGCTCCTCTTGTCGCAACACTTGCTAAAGAAACAGCACCTTTTGAAATCTCAATTTTTCCTTCGAGGAGGACATAGAGAATATTTTTACGACTTCCTTCTTCGAGCAAAATAGCTCCATGAGGAAAAACCTGTAGCGGAAAGCTTTTACTAAATTCCAATATATCCATAAAACTATCTTTCTATTATTTTTTTGATAAGCCTAGCTCGAGAGTGCAATTTTATTCTGGTAATTCTAAAACCTCAACGTGATAACTATAATGAGGAAGCGGCAGAACCTTATAGGCTGCATTTTTACACTCGACGATCCAGGCCCTTTCCTGTGGGGCAGACGCAAGTTCCTCTTCTATTTCTGTCACAGGCTCCTGACACTTATAACCCGCAGATCGGATAATGGATATCAATTGCGTATTTATTTTACTCGCTGCAAATACATGAGTTACAATAAATAAGGCGACGACTGCCGCCAACGTCCTGATTAGATATAAATTCATTATCTAAATCTCTCCTTTTGATCTCTTCACCTAAAGATTTTTTTGAAATTTTCAAGAAAAAAGCACTGAGAGAAACTAAAGCTTTTATCTATCGCGACACCATTAGAAACCTGAGGCATTAAATTGATTAAGCTAAGACTACAGATCTATTTTTGAATTTCTTCACTCAAGACACTCAAGATGAATAAATATACATGAATTAACTTCATAAATTCTCATTACGACCATGCAATATCAAATTAGCATATTTATTAGTAGCTCATAAGAAAGGATAAAGAAGGTTGCAACTTTGCTCAACAAAGCTATATCTAGCCAGGATCTTCGTAAATTTTAAAATATGCAGACTGTTACCAAGGACATTTCAATGAGAGTTAAGATCATGCTCACGGCGCTCATCGTAGCAACGCCTCTTTCCGCCCAGCAGTATGGCGATTACTCCGGCTACCCAGGTCATGGCGGTTATGGCGCTCGACACGACTTTGGCTTCCTGGAAACCGGCGTACTGCCTAACGGAACGGAAATCCCGGATATAACGCTCGATACCCTCAACCCAAACGCCGATCAACCCGCTCTCCACGCTAAAACACTCGATGCACCGCCTGCAGATCTTTATGACGAAACAGCACAGGTTGCCCCAAGCAAAAAGAAAAAACGATATTACTGACTAAGCTATCAGTCTCTATAGAGCACTCGACCGTAAGATTTTCCTAAAGAGCATTAACCGCGAAAACATCGTTGAATAATAGATCGAGTTTGCAACGATAATTTTTGCTATTATAAATTTGTAAAGTTAGAGGGGGCCGGCGTTCAGCCCCCCTCACTTGGATTTATTTACTCTCAGGTATAGCTTTTTTAACAGCTTCATGCGCTGATTTAGCGTGATCAACAGCGCCCTTGCCTTGCTCAATCGCTCCCTTGGCGTGATCAACCGCACCCTTCGCATGATCAGCAGCAGTTGCTGCTGGAGCCGCTACGTTTGTTGCTGCTCCTGCAACGTCCGGCGCTTGAGCCAAAGCTCCACTAATGCCTAAGAAAGCAGTAGCCATCATACCAAAGACAAGAGCAAATAAACGTGAAATCATCACTTTTCTCCTTTAACACTCTAGTGACTCCAGAGTGAAAACAAGAGAATGATGCAATTTCCTACCTGAATAGCTGATGAATGAAAAATATATTAGCAAAGAAGCTTATTTTTAAAATTTATACTTAGGTTACGAGAATACAGTTCTGATTTTATAAAAATTATTATTTCTACGCTGAAATAATAATTCCTAAATAAATCGTAACAGCCCAGGTTCATTTATCCTAAGATAATCGCAAGGACGCCTGCAAGATGGCTGAATCAGTCATGAGAGCGTTAATAATATTCCAGCCCTGTTTTCTGGCTGTTGAGATAAATGAGCGTATTG
>Ga0194120_10009473_pt1 | contig 12327 bp, 8 predicted proteins | sample TA2MahCa65mmetaG_FD_148642 | JGI IMG/M metagenome (GOLD analysis project Ga0194120, IMG submission 148642) | Freshwater microbial communities from Lake Tanganyika, Tanzania - TA2015019 Mahale Deep Cast 65m | ecosystem: Environmental > Aquatic > Freshwater > Lake | place: Tanzania: Lake... | reverse complement strand
TGAACCAGGAGATCCGCGACCTTGCGTTCCAGCGCTCGGGCATTTCCAAGATCCGTGCGGCGGCCATCCGTGGAGGCATGCGCACGCTCGTCGGCGACGGACGACTGAAGATCCTCAAGGGCATCACCACCCCCGAAGAAGTGGCGAAGCTGGCGCAGGTCGACGGCATCGACGCGTGAGGCCATCGCAGCGGCAGATCACACTGAACCAAGACACGAAGGAGCAGAACAGTCATGTCAGGCGGCGACGAAACCACCAAGAGCGGCGGGCTCGGCAACACGAGCTCGATCCAGATCGACCGAATCCTCGACACCTGCATCCGGCAGGGTGCGAGCGATGTCCACTGCAGCATCGGCCGGCCACCGACCCTTCGCCTCCATGGACGGTTGCGCAACCTGGCGACCAAGGTGCTTGAGCCGGATGACACGGTGGCGCTCATGAAGGCCATTACCCCCGAGAAGAACCAGCAGGAACTGCAAGAGAAGGGGACCACCGACTTTGGCTTTGCCTTCGGTGACCAGGCGCGCTTTCGTGTGAGCGTCTTCCGTCAGCGCGGGTCGCTCAGCCTGGTGTTGCGCCAGATCCCCAACAAGTTGCTTACCTTCGAGCAGATCGGCCTTCCACCGCTCGTCCTGGATCTGCTCCGTCGCCCCCGTGGCTTGTTCATCGTCACCGGGCCGACCGGCTCGGGCAAGACGACCTCGCTTGCCACGATGATCGACTACATCAACCAGACGCTCGAGCGGCACATCGTCACGATGGAAGACCCGATCGAGTACTACCACTATCACAAGAAGTCAGTGGTGAATCAGCGCGAGGTCGGGCACGACACGCCGACCTTCGCCGAGGCCCTTCGCCGCGTGCTCCGCATGGACCCTGATGTGATCCTCGTCGGCGAAATGCGCGACCTTGAGACGATCGAAGCCGCCATCCGCGCGGCAGAAACTGGCCACTTGGTGTTCGCGACCCTGCACACGACTGGCGCAGCTGGCACCATCAACCGCATCATCGACGCATTCCCCACCAACCAGCAGGAGCAGGTCCGCGTCCAGCTCTCGACCAGCCTTCTGGCCATCATCAGCCAGGTGCTCTGCGCACGGTGCGATAAGCCGGGCCGCGCGGCTGCCTACGAGTTCCTGGTGGTCACGCCGGCGATCTCGAACCTGATCCGTGAGAACAAGACCTTCCGCATCGACAGCGCCATCCAGACGGGCAAGAAGTTCGGGATGCAGTTGCTGGACGACCACCTGTGGAAGCTCTACTCCGAGGGCAAGATCGACGCAGAGGAGATGATCGAGAGGTGCCGCAACCCGGGCGACCTGACGGAGAAGGTCCATAAGTCTGGTGGCGCGGTCGGCCGCACGGAGCTCGACACCGAGCACACGACCTGATCAAGCGGTCCAACCCGCTTGGGTTTGGCGCGGCCAGACTCCGCGGACTTCGGCTTCGGATCGGTCGATCGAGGCACCCGATCCGGGGTGTCTCGGCCTTGGGCGATCGACGACGGATCCAAAGTGTCACGATTCTTTTTGCGCTCTGACAGGGCTTTACCGGCACCCGAGCGCGTACCTTCATGAGCCGGACGAGGACTGCCCATGACTGTCACCATCCCCGAGATCGACGCCGAAAAGGAGCTGAAGGGCCGAAACATCGGCCGCATTCTCGTCAAGCTCGGCAAGATCACGATCGCCCAGCGCGACTTGGCGCTCGCCAAGCAGGCCAAGGACAATGCGAGTGGCACCAAGCGCAAACTGGGCGAGGTGTTGGTCGAGCAGGGGCTGATCACCCCCGTCGATGTCGAGGCTGCGCTCGCGGGTAAGGCGGGTCTGAACTACGTCGACTTGGCAGGCTTCGAGCCGACGAGCGACCTTCTCTCGGCGCTTCCGGCTGAGACGGTCAAGAACCTTGGCGTCCTCCCCATCCGGGTCGAGGTCGACGACCGCGGCCGCAAGACGGTGACGCTGGCGATCAAGAGTGCCAGCAACTTCACCGCGCTCGACACGGCGCGCACGCTGTTGGCGGGGATCCGGATCGTGGGTGTCGTGGCGCCCGCCGAGCAGGTCGACAAGTTCGTCCAAGAGCACTTCGCAGGTCGCGCCGGAATGGAGCGCAACCGCGATGTGTTGCTCGAGGCCGCGTCGAAGGGCGCCGTGGCTCGGACGACTGGCCGAGGTGACAGCCTCGACCTCTCGACGGCCGAAGCCGCGGCCAATGACAACTCGATCGTGGGTCTGGTCAATGGCTACTTGATGGACGCCATCAAGGACAAGGCCAGCGACATCCACATGGAGCCGTTCGAAGACGAGTTCCGCGTGCGCTACCGCATCGACGGTGTGCTCTATGAGCTCACGCCACCGCCGAAGGCGTTGGCCATGGCGATCGTGTCGCGCGTGAAGGTGCTTGCCAAACTCAACATCGCCGAGCGCCGCCTGCCGCAGGACGGTCGCGTCGAGATGAATGTCGATGACAATCCGATCGACCTTCGTGTCGCCGTCCTTCCGACCGTGCACGGCGAGAGCGTCGTGATGCGTGTGCTCGACCGCGGCAATGTTCAACTATCACTCGACCGCGTCGGCCTGCGCGAGGACGACCGGGCGACGATGGATCTGCTGATCAACAAGCCCAACGGCATCGTGCTCGTCACGGGGCCGACCGGCTCCGGCAAGACGACGACGCTCTACGCGGCGCTGCAGACGATCAACGATCCCGCGATCAAGATCCTGACCGCCGAAGACCCGGTCGAATACGACATCGACGGACTGATCCAGTGCGGTGTCAACCATGACCAAGAGCTGACCTTCGCGAAGTTGCTGCGCAGCTTCCTCCGTCAGGACCCCGATGTGATCCTCGTCGGCGAAATCCGCGACCTCGAAACGGCGCAGATTGCCATCCAAGCGAGCCTGACCGGCCACTTGGTGTTCAGCACCTTGCACACGAACGATGCGCCGAGCTCGATCTTGCGTCTGCTTGATCTGGGCGTCGAGAGCTTCCTCCTCACCGCCACCCTCGAGGCTGTGGTGGCCCAGCGTCTGGTGCGTCGCATTTGCCAGTCGTGCAAGGAAGAGTTCGCGCCCAACGATGCGCTCGCCATGGAACTGGGCATGCGACTGGCTGACCTGGGAGGCCGCAACTTCTACCGAGGTCGCGGTTGTGATGCGTGCCGCAAGGCGGGCTACAAGGGCCGCATGGCGCTCTACGAAATCATGGTGATGGACGATGACCTGCGCGAGCTGGTCATGCAGCAGGCGAGCACCGCGGTGCTTCGTGCCGAGTGCCGCAAGCGCGGCATGCGCACGCTCCGCGAGAACGGACTGCTGGGCATCTATGAAGGTCAGACGACCATCGACGAAGTCATCCGCGAAACCATGAACGACGAATGACCTGGGCCCTCTGCGGCCGGGAACGAAAGGACCGAGCATGCCGACCTTTGCGTACGAAGCCATGACCCCCCAAGGCAAGCAGGCCAAGGGGACGCTCGAAGCGAAGAACTCCGACGAGGCGTTGTCACAACTGCGCCAGCAGGGCGTGTTCCCCACGAGCGTTCGCGAGCAGAAGACCAAGGGTGGTCCGACAACGGCCACCGAGGCCGCCGGAAAGAAGAAGAAGAAGGGCTTCAGCCTTTCGATTGGTGGCGTGAGCACCAAGAACCTCACGCTCTTCACTCGCCAGCTCAGCACGCTGCAGGATGCAGGCCTTCCGCTGCTGCGCAGCCTTCAGATCCTGGAGATGCAGCAGAAGCCCGGAAAGCTCAAGCGCACGCTGACGGATGTCTGCGACGATGTCATGAGCGGCGAGACGCTCTCGAACGCGATGGGCAAGCACCAGAAGGTGTTCAGCCGTCTCTATGTGAAGATGGTCGCGGCCGGCGAGGTCGGCGGTGTGCTCGACGTCATCCTGCAGCGCCTGGCCGAGTTCATGGAAAAGGGCGAGCGATTGAAGCGCCGCATCAAGGGCGCCATGATCTATCCGGCGGTCGTCATCTCGATCGCCGTCGCGATCGTGACCGGGATCATGTACTTCGTCATCCCGAAGTTCCAGGAGATCTTCAACGACTTCGATGTCAAGCTCCCCGGGCTGACGATCTTCCTCATCAATGCGAGCAAGTGGGTGGCAGGGCAGGAGCCGGGCCAGCAGGTCCCCGGCGTCATCTGGATTCTGTTCAGTCCCGTCTTGATCTTCATGTTCTTCAAACTGCTTCGAAAGACGCAGTTTGGCAAGGCGGGCACGGACATCATCGCGGCGAAGTTGCCGGTGATTGGGACCTTGATCAAGAAAACTGCCGTGGCGCGATTCACACGGACTCTGGGCACCTTGGTCGCTGCAGGCGTACCAATCCTTGAGGCGATCCTGATCACGCGCGATACGAGCGGCAACTACATCTACGAGAAGGCCCTGACGAAGGTCCACGACTCGATCAAGGAAGGTGAGAGCTTTGCTGGCCCGCTGCGCGAGAGCAAGGTGTGCGACTCGATCGTCGTGAACATGATCGATGTCGGTGAGGAGACCGGTGACCTTGACCTGATGCTCATGAAGATCGCCGACAACTACGACGAAGAAGTCGATGTTGCGGTGGCGAGCCTTCTGAGCTTGCTGGAACCGTTCATGGTGGTCATCTTGGGTGGCATCGTCGGCACGATCGTGCTGGCGCTCTTCCTACCGCTGGTGGCCATGATCGAGAGCGTCTCGGGCGGGAGCAGCAAATGACAGGCCGAGCCGCAGCCATGCCCCGGGTGCGGGCCTTCACGATCATCGAGCTGCTCGTGACGGTGGCCATCATCATCCTGCTGCTTGGACTGCTGCTGGTCGGCTTGCAGCAGGCCGCGCGTGCCGCACAGGTTGCGCAGACCAAGACGCTGATGTCGTCGATCAATCGAGCCCTGGTGAGCTTCAAGGCCGACGTGGGCTACTACCCGCCGGTGCTCGGGCGCGGCAGCGGCAACGGATCGCAGCCGATCGGGCAACTTGGGTTCGGGCGCGACTTGCTCGTTCCGCCGCTCTCAATGAGCGGCACCGTCAGCAATCTCGCCCTTCAGGAGTGGAACTCGTTCACGAGCCTGCCCGAGTATCTGCTCGGATACGGTTCACGAACGGCCGATGGATACGGGTTCGACCCATCCGCTGCAGCCGGTGTGAACGGCGGATTGGAGACGCCGCCGCTGGGCATCCGACATCCAGGTCGCGACGGCGTGTGGGGCGCGTATGCATCACCCCGGACGACAGGCCTTGCTCTGGGCAGTTTCGGCGCCCGGACGGTTGGTGTCAGCAATCCCAACGCCGACCATCCTGTGTTCCGCGGCAAGGCGCTCGGCCCCTACCTCGAGCTGAAGGACTCGGTCCTCCTTGGCGGTATCACGGACTACAACACCTCGACCGGCGAACCGACGATCGTGCGAGCCACCGAAGCGCCGAACTTCGACGCGCTGCCCAAGTGCATCGTGGACTATTGGGGGCGGCCGATCCGCTACTTCCGCCGGCCGTACACCATTCCGGACTGCTCGTCGGTCGCCACCGGGTTCAACTGCGGGGATTTCTTCGCCCTGCGACCGCAGAGTTTCGGCCAGGGGACCGATGTCGACGGAGTCGCCGATGGTGCAAGTGATACGAGCACAAGTCGCGAGTTGCAGTCCGCCGAGTTCGCGCTGCTCTCGTACGGGCCCGACAAGTCGTGGGATCCGACCGTGCGCGTGGATGCGCAGGGCTACAACAAGGACAACATCGTGGAGGCGGGTCCATGATCGGCAGGACGGATGTGTGCGGCCCGCAACGGGTCAGTCCATCGCACCGCATTGAGCGGGCCCTGCGTGCGCCGCGTGCCGCGGCTTGCCGTTCCGTTGCGCCGACCATGACGGCCGCTCGACGCGCGTTCAGTTTGCTGGAAATCGTGGTGGTTCTGGGCATCATCCTGTTGCTTGCCGCCCTCGTGTTGGCTGTCTCCGGCTCCGTCCTTGCGGCCAGTGAGCGCCGCGAGACGGAGAATGTGATCCGCCTGCTCGAGCAGGCGACCACGGAGTGGGAGCAGGCGCTCGGACGGCCGATCAACTACGGGCCGAGGGCAGAACCGGGCGTGACCGGCGTGCCGGCGCGAGATGTGTACGAGGAGAACTTCAGCGGGTCGTGGATGTCGTGCGTACTCATGCAACGCTTCGGCGAGAACGAGCGCACGCGCGACATCGTGTCGAAGATTCCCGAGACCTACTCGCGGCGTTGGCGGACCGGGGATCCGGCGCTGCCTGGCGTGTGGGGCAACATTTCGGCCATCGCAACGAATCCAAATCGCATGCCGAACGGGAACGGGCTTGTGCCGCTGGTGCTGGATGCCTGGGGCTTCCGCATCGGCGTCTGCTTCCCTGGGCGCCCTTGGCGCAATGGCACGGGGCTCTCGACCACGAATGCTGCGCAGTTTTTCTCGGGTGGCCTGTACCTGCGCGGCGTGAACGCGCCTGCGTCTGGTGCGCCCGATGCGGACGGGACCGAGCAGACGCCAGACGAGCGCATCTTCGGATCGTGCCGTGATCGCCGGATTCGTTTCATCAGCGCAGGTCCCGATGGTGCCTTCGGCGACATCTACGGCGCCGAGGGATCCGCGGCGAAGCAGCAGACCAAGGACAACATCGTGAGTTACGAATGATGCACCGACGCCGTCCATCCTCGCGTGCCTTCACACTGGCCGAGTTGCTGGTGGTGATCGGCATCATTGCGGTGCTTGCGGTGCTCACGAGCGTGAGCGTGCAGCGAATCGCCAAGGATGCCCGGCTCGCCTCGGCGACCAATGCGGTCATCGCCCAACTCGGTACGGCGCGCGCGATTGCGATCCGGGACAACGCGCCGGTCATCGTGACCTTCCGTCCGGTTCTTGCGGAGCCGCCGATCTTCGGTCCATCGGGCAATGTGATCTCGCCCGGCAATCCGCAGAAGGGGCAGGTGACCGAAGTGGTCATCGGCAAGGCAACGGGTCGGCTCGTTCCGCTCGACACCCAGACCTTCGATGTGTTCGGTGAGCAGTATCGCCCGGTCGCGGGTGTCCCCGCCCGTCGGTTGGCGCGGGGCATCAAGATCGCGGCGCCCGGCGACTACATCAGCGCGTCCGTCCCCAAGTGGTCGGTCACGCCGGAGTTCTCCAACAGCGAGGTGGGTCGCGGGTTCTGCGTCTGCTTCGGACCTGACGGATCGCTTCGCACGCGCAATCCGCGCATTCCCGGATCGGTGCAGACCAGCTTCGGTGGCAACCCCGACAACACATCAACCTTTGTTGGTCCTTGGTTCGATGCCGACGGCGACAACACTGCGGATCCGGGTGTGGGCGGCATCACGAACGTGCCGACCTGGGTCACCTTCCGCACCCCCGACGAAGAGCCGGTGCTCGGCTACACGACGCTGCTTGCGGTGTACGACTACGAGGACGCCGCTGAACGCGGGGACCCGACGGATTGGCAGTCTTCGGCGAGCGCCACGACCGAGCCCAACGAGTACCGCGCTTTCTTCGATGCCTATGTCCCGCAGTTCGGGGACTTCATCGGCTTCAATCGCTGGACGGGCGTCGCCCGGGTGGTGGACCAATGATCCGTCGCGCCTTCACGCTGGTCGAGGTCCTGTTGGCCGTGTTCATCCTCGGCATCGGCATCATCAGCGTGAGCGCGCTGTTCCCGGCAGGGATCGTGCAGCAGCGAGCATCGAATGACGACGCGCTCGGTCCCGTCGTGGCGCAGCACGCGATGGGCGTGATCCGCAGCAAGGTCGGTCAGGATGACTTCGGCACCTTCGAGGAGTACGGGCTCTACGACCTTGGCGGCACGGCGCCGTCCACCATTCCAGGCGACTGGCATTGGAAGCGACCGACCGTGTACTTCCAGCCACAGCTCACGGGTGTGGGATGGACCGATGGAAATGTCGAAGATGACACTGGCGCGATCGATGTCTTCGGCACGCTGCTCTTGAACGCCGAGCTCGGTCTTGGTCCGACGAACAATCTGAATCTGTCGCGAGTCGGCAGCGAGTTCAGCACGGATGGCTTGGGCAACGCCGCCAATCGCGTCTACGGCATTCCCGTCAATCGCCGCAAGTGGGACCCAGACCTGAACACCAGCACGCCGCTGTGGATTTTCGCGGACTACGACGGCGACTCCATCGAGGACAACGGCGAATTGCTTGAGCGTCAGCCAAACGCGATCATCACGCAGGCCGAGCGTTGGTGGCCAGCGATGCCGCCGTCGCGGCTCTTGACCGGCGGCGACCCCGCCGGCGAGGCGAACGAGCTGGCCCGTCGCAAGCCGCAGTTCGTGTGGGACTGCATGTTCCGTCGGTTTGAAGGTCGCATTCTCGTCGCCGTGTTTGTGTACCGGGTGGGCACGGCGGGCGTGGAGGCAGGGCCGTACCGCGTGGCGCAGGCGTCATCGATCAGCGGTTTGTCGAGCTTCCCATCGATGCCACGGTTCGGTTCATTCGTCGCCACCACCATTCCCGGACCGATCGCGCTCACTGCTGCGGCCACTCCTCGGGCCGGTGGGGTGGACGGCAATGTGGGCACGCGTGCGGACAATGTGGCGATCCCTGGCACGAATCCCGGAACGCCGACGGCGGGATTCAACGCCACCAATGATCTGTATGCCTGGCAGGCACCGAATCAACTTTGGCTCGACCAATGGAACGACATCCATCGCGTGGTGGGTGGTCGGCGCACGAGTGCCGACGGTCCCGTGACGCTGGCCCGTCCGATCAGCGCCAAGGTGCCCAGCGCCGTGTACTTCGGCGTGGGTGCAAATGGACTGCCGCTGGCCGACCCAGGGACGCTGCCAGTGATCTGGTACCTGCCGACCGAAGATGCCAATGGCGCGTCGATCTCGCCCGTGTACATCACGGTGATGGAACTCTGATGCCGCAGCGCAAACCCATCAAGGCGTTCACCCTCACCGAGCTGCTCCTCGCCGTGATCGTGCTGCTGGTGATCATCGCCGCGACGGCCCGCATCTTCGGCACGGCCCAGCGCGTCTCGAGCGTCGGCGAGGCCAATGCATCGATCCTTCAGGACGCTGGAGCGATCGAACGGCGACTTCGAGATGATCTGGCCAGGATGTCAGACAAGGGTTACATGGCGATCCGCAATATCGCCGTGCGCAACGACATCAACGACAACGCCACGACCAATCAACTCGAGTTGCTCAACCCCGACCTTGCGGCGAACGCGATCCTGAGGCTGGATCAACTCGTGTTCTTCGCCGAGGGCACGCAGGACACGGTCGACTTTGTCGGGACGGTCAACCTGTTTGGCGGCTCGGTCCCATCGAGTGCGCTCAGCCGGATCACCTACGGCCACGCAGTGCAAGTGCCGGACCGCGTCGAGCAAGCGCTGGCGGCGCCCAGCTCGTTCGATCCGGACTACTTCATGCTGGATGGCAGGGTGCTCACGCCTTGGGTGACGGACGCCGTGGCCGACGGTCCGAGCTTGCGACTGACGGCCACGACCGCCACCGGCGGCACGCGGACGGTCAACGGTACCCAACCCGGCGCGCGCGATTGGATCCTCAGCCGCCGTTCAGTGCTCCTGGCCGATGACGGCGGTGACCCGGCGTTCCACGCGATCCAGCCCAACACGCCGCAGCTCGATGCCAACAGCACGACCTCGCTCTTTCAGGAGTCGACTGGGTTTTTTACCGCCGCTGCAGCACTGCAGCCCGCGCGGGCGATCCTGTCTGGTCGATACGACGTCACGGCGATGCAACTCAACGACCTCGAACGAGTGCTCGGCCGCTTCGATGGCACGAACGGCCTGGCCGATCCACCGTTCTACACGCCATGGACCGTGGTCCCAGGCGTGACCGCACTTCCTGCAACTCCAGCCGGAACCGCGGCCTTCGGCGCTGCACGCCAACGGGTGATCAATGGCACATTCGGCATTGGTTCCTCGGCCAACCAAGCTGGTACCGCTGTGCAGATTGGCCTGAACAGTTGGCCGCGTGCCGAGCGGCAACCGCCGACCTTCGAGAAGTCCGACCAGATGCTGACCTCCGGCATGATCGCGGGTCACTGCAGCAACTTCATCGTCGAGTGGTGCTGGGACGACGGGGTCGGCCGGGTGATGGAGGATGATCGCCGCGTCAAGCTCGCACTTGACCCCATGAGCGGCAACGGAACGCTGCCGCTGCTCGGCTTCCTCGCTCCCAGGAACGGTGTGACGCCGTGGATCGGCTTGCCCGATGAAGTCTCGGCGCTCGGGTTCTCGGTTCCGTTCAGCCAGCGCCGCGGCACGCGCACGCTGGAGCAGGTCGGTGGCGTCGGGGCACCGATCTACGCGCCGTCGATTGAAGGGCCGACCGGCGCGCAAGTCCTGCCGGTCGTGGCGAGTGGCATTCCAGCACAACGAATGTGGTGCTTCACGAGCGTGTTTGGCTTCAACGCGACCGAGCCGACCTACCGCGTGCGCTCCAATCTGAACCCGGTTACAGGCGCGGTGGTCGCAGGTCAGCCGACCGAGTGGATCGTGCCGCGGCTCGACTTCACGCCGCGCCCGAGCGCTGTGCGCATCACCATGACGCTGCACGATCCCGACCGACGCATCGATGGGGGTCGCGAGTTCACCTTCGTCATCGACTTGCCCGAAAGGTCCAAGCCATGAGCCTTGCCCGCTCCACCCGTCGCGTTGCTGCACCTGGTTGGCGTCGTGCCAACGTCATGATCATGGTGACGGCACTGCTGGTGCTGCTGGTGATCATTGCATCGGCCTTCCTCACGCGCACGCAGGCCGGACGCCAGATCGCCTCGGCCCAGCAGTCAGCGCAGGCCCGGCAGCAACGCGTGGACTCGGTCACGAAGGCCGTGGTTGACGAGGTTGCGCAGTCGCTGTTCCCGCGTCGCATCGACGCAGCGGATCCGGCATTCCAGCCAGGTTTCGTGCCAAACCCCACGCAGTACAACTACCCCCTCGTCGCGAGCACCTCGTACCCGCGGCTTGAGCCACTTCGCGGTGCGGTGCGCTACGGCGTTGATCCGTGGAATTCGTTCTTCAACGAGGACCTGAGCCCCGATCCGCAGGATGATGACATTGACGATGTCTCTGGTGCGATCATCATCGACGGCTACAACTTTGCGCCGTTCCATGTCTATCCGTGGACCAACTGGCCGGACCTGTTCGCGAACAACAACATTGTGAACGCGAACCACCCGTTGCGGATGTACGAAGCCAATCCTTGGGGCAACCCCGGATTCGGCGACACGCGCTGGCTTCGCTCGACTGAGCCGATGCGCGCCTATGACAACAATGGGCTGCCGTTCTTCACGCACTGGTCGCACCTGTCGAACCCTGCGACGGCGAACAATGGCTGGACGCTGATTCCGGATATCGCCAATTGCGATGCTGGCGCCGCGTGGTTCAACACGCAGAACGCCACGCATGCCCAAGAGCGCAACGGTCTCTTCATCCCCTGGGAGCAGTGGCTCCCTGGTGTTCGTCCGCCCGATGCGTTCCTGGTGACGGGCACGACGACGGGCATTGGTGACTCGCAGAACACGCTGCCACTGGCGCAGCAGTTCCGAACTGTGGCTGACAACTGGTTCTACGGCGGCGGTGCCAGCGCCAGCGGCTACATCAATGCCGTGGGTGGCGTGAATGCCAGCCCGATGCCGAACTTCCTGCGTTTGGCGCACTTTGGTCCCAAGCGCGAGGAGCTTGAACTCGACACCGCTCGAAACCTGGTCAGCCGACGGCTCTGCGACACCGATGGTGATGGTTTCACCGACAGCTACTGGTTCATGCCGCCCACCAGCACGGACCGGGCAGTGCGCTATGTGGTCGGCGTGAGCGTGGTGGACAACAGCGCCATGGTGAATGTGAACACGGCCACCGTGTTCGATCGCACGCAGACCGCAGGCCTTGTGCCAGGCGATGTGTCGTTGATGGTGCGCCGCGATGGGACGCTGAGTGGAACTGTGGATTCGGATGCGTTCAATCCACTCCGTGCGGGTCTCTTCGGCCAGTACGCGCGTCTGAATGGCGATGGATCGGTCAATCTGTACCCGCCGCTGAGCGTGGACCTGTGGCGCGATCAGTTCGGTGTGTCCGTCGATACCGAGGCCAACCCGGATGCTCTGGCGGTGCACGGTTCGGCAACGGACCCTCGGTTCATTCGCGAGCTGGGCTTGGTGCGCACGCTTGGTACGCCGACTGCCCTCGCCCCGATCCCTGGCATCGATGCACTGCTGCTCAGTCCGTTGGATCGCCTGCATCACTACAAGGCGCTCCTCAATGGTGGCCGGCTTGAGACCTTTGTCGATGGGACCTCGGCATTCTTGGCCGGTCAGCGTGCGAGTTCGCGCATTGACTTCTTCAGTTTGGCC
>Ga0194120_10009472_pt1 | contig 12328 bp, 9 predicted proteins | sample TA2MahCa65mmetaG_FD_148642 | JGI IMG/M metagenome (GOLD analysis project Ga0194120, IMG submission 148642) | Freshwater microbial communities from Lake Tanganyika, Tanzania - TA2015019 Mahale Deep Cast 65m | ecosystem: Environmental > Aquatic > Freshwater > Lake | place: Tanzania: Lake... | reverse complement strand
GGGAGCAGGTAGGGAAACGGGCCCGGTACTATGCCGATGCTTGCGATGCCCTGGTGTACCGGATCTCCCTCAGTAGCCCGCCGCGTACCTGAAGGTCTTCTTCACGGGGAAGTCCTTGGCGATCTTGCCGAAGGTCCACGCGCCCACCACGCGAGCGATGCAGCCTTCCACCTCGGCGTCGGACTGCGCGAGGGGCTCCACCTTCACCTTCTTCACCGTGCCGGCAGGCTGGATGGTGAACGCCACCTTGAAGTCGCCCCTGAAGCTCTCGTCGATCCTGAGTCGCTGTTGCACGCAGGTTTCTACCTGCGGGGAGTAGGCGGAGATGACCTCCTTCGCCATCGCGAAGATCGCCTCCTCGTCCTTGAGCACGTCGGTGGCCACGCGCGTGACGCCGATGTCGACCTTGCCGATGGCCACTCCTCCCTGCCCGCCCCCGTCGACGCCCACGGCCATGTCGCCGCCGCCTGCAGCGGTGGGCACGTACTTCACCGCCGGCTTCGCCGCGGGCGTGCCCCCGCCCTCCACGGCGGCGGCGGGAAGCGCGGCCTCGCCGGGCGGGACACGGCGCGGTCGGGCCCCGCGACTGCCATCGGTGCTCGCGACCACCTCCGCCGCCTCCGGTTGCACCTTGGCGGCGCCGCGCGATGCCGCTGGGACATAGGGCTCGTCGATGTCGTAGACGAGCTCGCCTTCCTGCCGCAGGACCTCGAGGTAGGTGACGCCCGCGGCCGCGACGAGGAGCAACAGGAGGACGCCCGTGAACAGGCCGCGGCGGCGCTTCTGCACCCTCGCCACCTTGGCGGCCTCGGCCTCCTGCTTCTTCCGCATCTCGAGGCCCGGGTCGGTGGCCGCCTCCTCCCCGGGGATCTCGAGCATGCAGTGCGGGCAGTTCCCACCGGCGCGCGCGAGGTCGGGCGGGACTACCCCCTTGCAGAAGGGGCAGGCAGGCGCGGGCTTGGCGTGTGCGACCACGGTGGCGTGCGAGGGTAGCAAGGCAGGCCGCGTATCGGCAACGGACATTCGCGACTACACGGGCCCCGAGATCTTGGTACCCTGCCAGTCGGTCATGCCGCCAACGACGTTGTACACGTGGGATGCCCCGATGCTGGTCATGAACTCCGCGGCGGCCGCGGATCGTCCCCCGCCCTGGCAGACGAAGACGATGTGAGTCGTCTGCCCCAGCTCGGCGTAGCGATGCGGCAGCTCGTCGACGGGGATGAAGTGGCGCGCGAGGGGACTGCGCTCGCGTTCGATCTCCACGCGGGTGCGCACGTCGACGAGGACGAAGGGGCTGTCGGCCTCGCCGAGCAGGGCCATCGCCTCCCTGCTGTCCACGTCCTTGACGGCCGCCGGCATCGCCCCGGGCGTGCGGAGGTTCGCGTCGCCCACGGGGTGCTCTGGCGCCGGCACCACCGGCGGGGGCGCGGCCCGTCCCTCGATGCCCGACACCAGGTCGACGAGGCGCTCGACGTCGGGCAGCCCGCGCTCGGAGAACTTCACGGCGCCGTCCTTGCCGACGATCACCACCTGGTCGCGGCAGAACGGCATCACCCTGCCCGACGCGCGATAGCCGCGCGCCGCCATGGCGAAGGGGTCGTAGAGCAGGAAGAACTCGATCCCGGCCTGTTGCCGCCAGGACCGGAGCGCGTCGGTGCGCGAGGTGTTGACACCGAACACCGCGCAGTCGAGCGCCTCGAGACGGGTGCGCTGCGCGTCGAGCCGCCGGGCCCAGGTGGCCGTCGGCTCGTCGAGCGAGCGGAAGAACACGAGGAGCACGTGCAGGTGGTCCTTGAAGTCGGGCAGCTTGATCCACGTGCCATCGTCGGCAGTGAGCGACAGGCCAGTGGCGGGCGCGCCGGGCGCGCGGGGCTTCCAGCGGACGAGTTCGGCGAGGCTCGGCATGGCCGCGCTGCTATACCGAAACGAGCGGCCGCGCGCCGGCCTAGCCGCTCATCTCGGCGCGGGCCTCGTCGCGGCGCCGGAGCGCCTCGAGCAAGAGGAACTCCGACGAGCCGTGGATGTTGGTGGCCCCGCTGTCTTCGAAACGGACCTCGAAGCGGCCCTCCGACAGCGTGGCCATCGAGAAGAGCGCCTCCTCGCCCGCCCGGCGCCCATACTGCCCCGCCACGATCTGGCCGTCCCGCACCTGGATACCCCCGGGTTCACCGGCGCCGGTGACCTGGACCACGGCCGTCTTGCCGCCGAGGGTGAGCGTCTGGAGCAGGTCGATGAGCGACAGCTCCGCGAGCGTGCCGGTGATGCCCACCGTCGACTGGGGCCGCCGCGCGACGGCCCGGCGGAGCTTGGCCACCACCACGTCGGGGTGAATCGGTTTTTCCAGCACGTCCTCCGCGCCGAGCTCGAGGCCGCGGGCCACGTCGCGGGCGCCCCCCTTGTCGGTGAGGAGAATCACCGGGATGTGGCGCGTGGCCTCGGCGCGCCGCAACTCCAGCAGCAGCGAGATCCCGTCCTTGCGCGGGAGCCGCTGGTTGGCGATGATCGCGGCGGGGACTAGGTTTCGAGCGAGCTGGGCGGCCTGCTCGCCGTCGGCGGCCACCACCACGTCGAAGCCAGCCGCACCGAGGCGGGCCTCCAGCGCGGTGAGCACGGCGGCCTCGCGCTCGGCGAGGACCACGGCGCTCGAACCGCCACCCCCGGCGGCAACCTGGTGGCGCAAGCCTTGACGGCGCAAGACCTGCGCGAGAGCGCGCAACACGCGCGCGTCGTGGCGGGCCGCCTCCGCGCCGAGCGCCTGCACCGGGTCGCCACCGTCGAGCACGGCCGCGCGCACGGCGGCCCGAGCGGTGTAGAGGATCTCCACCCGCACGTCGCGGCCGGGACCTTCCTGGCCACCGAGGCGGCGCTCCACCGCCGTGAACAGCTCCGCGAGGTCCCAGGGGGGGTCGAACTGGCGCAGGACGGTGAGCGCCAGCGCGAAGCGACGCCCCTCGTCCTGGGTGTCGAGCACGCCGGTGATGATGCTCAGCTCGTCGAGATCGGCGAACAAGGCGCCAAGCTGCACTGCGTCGCGATCCTCGGGGCGGAGGTCGAGCTCCTCGGCAAGCGCCGCGCAGATCCGCGCCGTTCGGCGGACGCGCGCGCGCGCGTCCATCTGTCGTCCCTCCCCGGCAAGCAGCAGGAACTCGAGCAGGCCCAGGAAGAAATGCCGACTCCGGTCCTCGGGGATGGCCGAGCGACCGGCAACCCCGTAGGCATCGACGGCGCACACCCGGAGCCCGGGACAGGTGCGCCGCCAGCCCACGATGTAGGGCTCCAGCGATCGGGCCACCGCGCGGCGGAAGAAGATGCGCGCCGGCCGATCGGCGGAGAGGAGGGCCGCCACCGCGTCGGGATCGCTCACCACCTCGGCGTCGCCGCCCTCGAGGGCGTCCATGCGGCGCACCGCGTTTCCCAGCTCCGCGTGAGGCTCCACCACGATGGTCAGCGGCTCGTCGGGGTCGAGCTCCCTCAGCTCGGGCAAGCGCCGCAGCGAGCCGACCGGCTCTGTGGCCCCCGCCTGCGGCACCGCCCGCTCCAGCAGGCGGCGCAACGCGGGCTTGGAGGCAACGAAAAGGCGCAGCCGCGATGCGTTGGCGGCAGCCTGCACCTGCCTGAGGGCGGGGAGGTCGGTGGGGTCGGCGGTGAGCAGCGACAGCACCCGCTTTTCCGGGTCGAGAAACGTCGGGACCAGGAGCCGCTCGCGCATGAGTTGCGGCGGCAACAGCGCCACCACGTCGGGCCCAATCTGGAGGCGCTCGACGCGATCGTCGGGGACGAGATTGAGACGGAACTGTTGCGCGAGGGCGCGCGCGAGCCCCGCCTCGTCGAGCAGGCCCATGGCGACGGCCAGCTCGCCGAAGCGCATGCCGGCGCCCACCGCGCCGTCGGCGAGGCGAGCGAGGACCTGATCGACGTCGGCCGGGCGCAGGAGGCCCAGGGTGACGCAGATCTCGCCCAGCGGGGTGTGACTCATCGTGGTGAGCTTATTCGGCGCGGGCCGCGCCGTCCGTGTCGAGGCGCAGGGGATAGGGGGTGGGGATGCGGCTGACCCGCCCCTCCGATCGCGCCGCGGCCGACGCCACGCGGGCGCAACTCACCGCGGCAAACCGACTGAAAGATGCCTTCGCCGCCCTGATGAAAGACGCGAAGGCGGCGCGCATGTACCAGGGCCTCCAGGCCGACCAGATCTCCAACCGCGATCGCTTCCAGGCCGCGTTCCTCGGCGGTCTCCGCGACGCGCTCGCCGAGTTGCCGATGATCATGGTGGAGGTCACGCCCGACGCCCTGTTCTTCGGCGACGCGGTGGTGCTCGAGGGCAGCGAGCGCCGCGGCGACATGCTGGAGGTCTTGTTCGCCGAGGGCCTGCGCACGCTGTCGATCGAGGCCGGCGCCAGCGACGACGAGCTGCTGACCATGGCCCGGATCCTGCTCACGCCCTGGCACGAGCACACGGCCAGCGAGCCCGACCTCGCCACCACCGCCTGGCAGGCCGACTTCGCCCACGTGTACTTCGAGGTGGTCGACAGCCTGTCCGACCGCGAAGACGAGGACCACGGCGAGAGCCCGGTGGTGAGGGAGCTGCTCGGCCTCATCAAGGAAATCAACCTCCGAGCCGCCGGCGACGACGACGTGGCCCGCATGCGGCAGGACGAGTTCGCCGTCCTGTTGAAGCTGCAAGACCACGTGCAGTTCGGAGGCGGCGAGGCCGAGGACGTGGCGGGCATCGAGGCCACCATCAGCCCAGCGCTGGCGGCCGAGGTTCGCGCCATCCGCGACAACGCCGACCTCGACCGCGCCGACGTTGCCGGCCTCCTGACTGCCTGCCTCGCGTACTGCCCGGAGCCGAGGAGGGCGCGGGTGGTGGGCGAAGCCGTATTCTCCTACCTCGTCAACGCGCTGGCCTCGGGCTCGGCGGCCGAGCACCTCGTACATCGTGTGCACGAGCTGCTCGACGAGGAGTTGACGCCAGCTCTCCCGCATCGCGACACCGTGCGCGAGGCCGCCGCGATCATGGGGCAGGAACCCCTGCGGTCCCGGCTCGGCCGCATGTTCGCGGCGCTGGAACCGAAGCAGGCCAGCGGCACCGCCTTCTCGTTGTTCGCCCTGCTTCCCGGCGAGGACGATGCCATCGCTCTCGCCGAGGTCCTGCCCCTCTGGGCGGTGCGGGTGCTCGCCGACACCGTCCTCCTCCGCGCCGCGCCAGAGCCCCGGACCGCCATCGAGGTCTCCAAGCGATTCTGCCACGCGACGGAAACGGGATCGATCCTGCTGGGCCTGTCGATGGTCGCCCGCCAGGGCGACCCACGGCTCATCGAGTCGGCGCTCGCCCACGTCAAGAACGAGCGCGACGAGGTGCGCGAGGCCGCCCTGGTTGCCCTGCGAGCCCAGCAGACGCCGCGCGTGCGCGAGGCGGTGCGGAAGGCGCTCTCCGACCCCGCCGAGGGGGTGCGGATGGAGGCCATGCGCTACGCCGTGGCATACCGCGACGCCGAGGTGGCCACGGCCCTCGAGGTACGGCTCTGCAACGGCGCCCTCGGGGAGCTAGGCGCCATCGAGGTGAGAGCGCTCTGCATCGCCTACGCGCGCCTCGTGCCCGACCGCGCCGAGCCGCTCCTGGGCGACTTCGCGCTCGGTCGCCGGGTGCCGACGCACCCCGAGCTGCCGAGGCTAGTGCTGCACGGTCTCCGCGCGGCGGGCACCGGCACTGCCCGGTCGCTGGTGGAGAAGGTCACCCGCACCGTGCCCGCGCTCGCCGAGGAGGCGCAGGACCTGCTCACCCACTGGGGCCGCGCGTGAGCATCGATCGGAGCCAGGACGCGCGGATGCTGGCGCGGCACCTCGGTGCCATCACCCGTGCCATCCGCATTCACGACGTGGGCAACCGCGCCGTGCTCCGGCTCCTCGAGTGGTGCGCGCGCGACCTGACGGAGCTCGGGCGGCAGCACGCGGACGCGCGGGTAGAACTCGACCAGGGCGTGCTGGTCGTCAACGGCACGCCCGTCCGCATGCGTCGCGACGTGCGAACCCAATTGGTGCCGCTGTCCAACATGCTCCGCGACGTCAACTCGGGCGGCGTCAAGATCGCAGGCGTCGTGGCGCCGGCGGATCTCGCCACCTTCTTCCGCGCACTCTCGGCCCTGGGCAAGGGCACCGAGCGCGCCGTCGCCCAGAAGTGGCTCGAGGAGCACGACGCAAGGTCGCTCCAGCTGCTCGCGCCTCGCTCGCTGGTGGCGGGAATGTCGAGCGGCCCGGGCGAGGCCGTGCGTCTCGCCGCGGGAGTCGCCCTCCACGCCTACATCCGCGCGGTGCTGGCCGTGGGCGAGGCGCGCCAGGAGGGCTCTCTCCTCCGCGTGCCCCCCCCGATGTTCCGAGCCGCCCAGGGGCTAGCCGAGCTGGCCGAGGAGGATCCGCGACACCACATCGCGCTCACGACGCTGAAGGAAGACGTCGAGTACGAGACGCGCCACCCGGTGAACAGCCTGATCTTCGCCATGGCGCTCGGGCGGCGGCTTGGCTTGCCGCGGCAGCTCCTGGTGGAGTGCGGGCTGTGCGCAGCCCTCGCGGCCACGCTCCCCGAGGAGCCCAGCGCCGCTGACATCCTCGGCCTGACGCTCGAAATGTTGCAGTCGAGTCGCCTCACGTTGACGCGCGCTCGCCGCATGCTCGCGGCGTTCGAGCTCCACGCTGGTCTCGACCGCACCGGCCCGCCCTTCATCCCGCTCGACGCGCCGCTCCACCTCTTCAGCCGGGTGGCGGCGATCGCGGTGAGCTTCGACTCGCTCACCACCACCGGCCCGGGCCGAGCTGGCTTGCTGGCCGACGAGGCCCTCGGGCGCATGCAGGAGGAGGTGCGCGGTCGCTACGACCCCGAGCTGCTCCGCCTCTTCGCCGCCTGCGTGGGCCGCTACCCGCTGGGGACAGCCGTGACCCTCGACACCGGCGAGGTGGGCGTGGTGATCCACACCCCGTCCGATCCCGCGATGGCCGGGCGGCCCCTGGTGCGCCTCGTGCGCGACGAGCGGGGGCGGGAGTTGCGCCACGGCCCCCTCGTCGACCTCGCCGACCCCTCGGAACGCCGGCGAGTCGTGGGCGCGGTCGATGCCGCGTCCCTCGGTATCGACGCCCGGCGGGCGCTGTTCGGTTAGCCGGGGGCCGTGACCGAGCTCGATCGGCTGCGCGCGATCCTCGCCGAGATGGGCTCGGTGCTCGTCGCCTACTCGGGTGGCGTCGACTCCAGCCTGCTGCTGGCCGCCGCGGTCGAGGTGCTCGGCGAACGCGCCGCGGCGCTGACGGCGGAGAGCGTCACCCTCGCCCCCGGGGAGGCGGCGGTAGCCGACGCCGTGGCCGCGAAGATCGGCGGCCGGCGAGTCGTCGTGAACTCGCGAGAGCTCGATCGCCCGGGCTACCGCGCCAACCAGGGCGACCGGTGTTTCCACTGCAAGTCGGAGCTGTTCGAACTCGCGGTGGCCCAGCGCCAGCAGCTCGGTTTTCGCTGGGTGGCCGACGGCACCCTGCTCGACGATCTCGGCGAGCACCGCCCGGGGCTGCGAGCGGCCGCCGCGCTCGGGGTGCGCCACCCGCTCGTCGAGGCCGGTTTCACCAAGCAGCGGGTGCGCGAGGCGGCTCGGCATTACGGATTGCCCAACGCCGAGAAGCCGCCGATGCCCTGTCTCGGCAGTCGCTTCGCCGCGGGCACCGTGGTCAGCGCCGAGCGCGTGGCGCGGGTGGCGGCGGCCGAGGCGGCGATCGCCGCGCTCGGCTTCGCCGTGGTGCGGGTCCGCGTGATCGACCTCGGCCCGACCGAGACGGCGCGCGTGGAACTCGGTCCCGACGAACTGTATAGACTCGAAGAGCCTGGGGTCCGCGCTGCGGTCCTCGCTGCCTGCCGCCACGAGGGATTTGCTTGGATCCACATCGACCCGAGGGGCTACCGGAGGGGGAACGTGGCCCTGCCCTCCACGAACTCGGCCCCGGCGACCGCACCGAGCACGTAGCGCCGGGCGCGCGCCTGCGCGTCTTCATCGAGCTCACCGCGCTCTGGCTCGCCACCCTGCTCGCGATCCGGCTGGTGGTGATGGTCCAGGGCCTCGGGCTGCCCGACGTGGTGCTGGCGGCGGTGCCCTTCCTGTTCATCTACGCGCCGGTGTGGCTGTGCCACTACCGCAAGGCCGACAGCTACGGCTACCGGCTCGCCATCCCCGCCTTCCGCGACCTCGCCGCCTGGCGCGCGGCCGCCCGCCTCTGCGGGGGCGCCATCCTCGTCGTGCTCGTCCCCTGGCTCGCCGGCTACCACCTCTACCAGAACCTCGTCGCCGCCTTCCTGCACGCGGCGGGCCCGATGCGCGACGCCGACGACGTCCTGCGCGCGCTCGCGCGACTGGTGCACGGGGATCTCGGCGTCCTCGGCGCGGATCCCATCGCGACCCTCACACGCACGGTTGTCCCCCAGTGGCGCGCGCCAAGGGACGCCTGGTTGCTCGTCCCCTACCACCTCTTCTTCGTGGCCATCCCGGAGGAACTCTTCTACCGCGGGTACTTCCAGACGCGCCTCAACGAGGTCTTCCCGAGGAAGTTCTTGATCTTCGGTGCTCCGGTGGGCTGGGGCCTGGTGATCGCCTGCGCGTACTTCGCCTTCGGGCACAGCCTCGTGACGGTTCGCTGGTGGCACTTCGCCACCTTCTTTCCCGGGTTGCTCTTCGGCTGGATGCGCGAGAAGAGTGGCGGCCCGCTGGCCGGCGCCTTGTTCCACGCCTGGGCCAACGTGACGGTGACGGTGCTCGACACCTTCTACGGGATTCGCCCCCCGGTCTAGAGCTAGCGGACGAGCAACTGCAGGCCGCGAAGGCGCGCCTCCACGTCGCCCGTGCGGAACTGCGGGGCGAGGTCGCGTAGCTCCTCGAGCAATCGCTGGGCCGAGCGGTGCTTCTGGGTCGCCATGTAGAGGCCCGCGAGGTCGAACAGCGCCTCGGGGTAGGCGGGGTCGGACTCGGCGGCGTCGTTGGTTGCCTCGCGCAGCACCTCGAGCGCGCCAGACAGGTCGCTCATCGCGCGGTGAGCCTGCGCCTCGACCACCCTGGCCTCCAGGCCCGGGAGCGCACGCACCATCTCCAGCGCCGCCTCGCCCTGCCCCACGGCGGCCAGCGCCCGCGCCTCGGCAACGCCGCCTTCGGGCAACACCTCGTCGAGCGACTCCGGCTCCACCTCGGCGAAGGTTCCCTCCGAGGGCCGGGCTGGCGCCGCGGGGGGCTCCGGCGTGGTCGACCGCGCCGCGTTGCGCAGCTCGGCGATCTTGGCAAGCACGCCATCGTTGAGAGGGTCGTCGGCGAGCGCGCGGCGCCAGGCAAGGAGCGCGCCGCCGAAATCGCCCCGGCGCGCCAGCCGGTCGCCCTCGGCTTCCGGTCCCCCGTTGGCGGCCGGCAGCTCCTCGGTCTCCGGCGGCTCCGGGGGCCCGTCGCCAAGCGCCCCGGACAGGTCGTCTTCCTCGAGCAGCTCCTCGTCGAGCGACGCAGCCGCGGGCATGCCGCGGATCAACGCCATCCGGTCGATCACCGCGTCGGCCTCGGCGCCCGCCCTTGGCAGGAGGCGCTCCATCCACGGCAGGGCCTCAGCGCTCCGCCCCGCGGACACGAGCACCTCGGCGAGCGCCGCGATCAGCGCCACCGAGTCGGCCCGCGACGACAGGGCGGCGCGCGCCTCGCTCTCCGCGCGGTCGGCCAGCCCGTAGCGCGCAAGCACCTCGGCGCGCACCACGACCCTCAGCTCGTCCTCGTGTACCGGCTGCGCGAAGGGCAGGCCAGTGAGCTTCTGCTCGAGACGCCCGAGGCGCTCCTCGGCGTTGGCCAGTCGCGACTGGATGTCCTCGTCGTCCGGGACGAGGGCGGCGGCACGACGCAGTGCCTCCACCTCGCCCTTGATCTCGCCACGGTCGCCCGCCACCCGAGACAGTTCCACCAGCACCTTCAGGGCCCGGTCGGGCTGGCCCGAGCCCTCGAAGGCCCGGGCGAGCAAGTCGAGGGTGCGCGCCTCCTTGGGCGCGGCGGCGAACGCTGGTTGCAGCGCCTGGAGCGCACGCTTGCAGTCGCCCGCGGCGATGCGTGCCTGCGCGGCATCGAGCAGGAGTCCCACGTCGTCGGCCTTGAGCGCCAGGGCGATCTCGGCCACGCGCCCCACCTCGTCGAGCCTGCCGCGCCGCCGGAACTCGTCGATCACCTCCTGGTAGGCCAGCAGCGCCCCGGCGGCGTCGCCCCCCGACTGGAGCAACTCGCCCACCCTGAGGCGGAGGGTCACGTCGCCGGGAGCAGAATCGGCCACGCGTCGCGCCGGCTTCGCGGCGAGGAGCGGCTTGCCCAGGGACACCCAGCCACGCACCGCGGCGTCGAGGGCAGCGCGGGCATCCGACTGGTACCCGCCCGCGAGGTAACACTCGCCGAGAACGGACTGGATCTGCGGGTCGTCGGGGCGGAGCCCCGCGAGTTGCTTCAGCACCGACACCGCGGCGCGATGGCTCCCCTCCTTCAGCAGCGAGTCGACCACCTCGCGGAGGTGCTTCTCCGCGTCGGCGTTCTTCCCCTGGCGCAGGTAGATCTCGCCCACCTTCTGGCGCACGCGCCGATCCTTCGGATCGAGGCGTAGGATCTGCAGGTAGGCGCGGAGCGCACCATCCGTGCTCCCGCGGTTGAGTTGCTGGAGCGCTTCTTGTTCGAGTCGCTGGCGTTCGTTGCTCACTCTGGCGTCACCCCGGTCGGCTCCGAAGCCACTCGTCGATGAATCGGGTGTGGAAGGTCACCGCGCTGAACGCCGGGTCGGCAAGGAGAAGCTTCTGCAGCGGCAGCGACGTGCGAATCCCTTCTACCACATACTCGTCCATCGCTCCCAGCAGCTTGCGGATTGCCGACTCCCGGTCGGGCGCGTAGGCCACCAGCTTGGCGGCCAGCGAGTCGTAGTAGGGCTGCACCATCGCACCCTCGTGGATCGCGCTGTCGACACGGATCCCGGGACCGCCCGGCGCGTGGTAGCCGGTGACACGGCCCGGTGACGGGGTGAACTTCCACGGGTCCTCCGCGTTGACTCGCACCTCGATGGCGTGCCCGCGCAGGCGCACTTCCGACTGGGCGAAGGGCATGGGCTCGCCGGCGGCGAGGCGGATCTGCAGCTGCACCAGGTCGATCCCGGTGACCAGCTCGGTGACGGGGTGCTCCACCTGGATGCGCGGGTTGACCTCGAGGAAGAAGAACTCGTCGTCCTGGACGAGGAATTCGCAGGTGCCAACCGTGACGTAGCCGGTGCTGGCGACGAGCCGGGCCGCCGCGCTTCGGATCCGGTCGCGCAGGCCCTCGGCCAGGTTGGGCGCCGGTGCCTCCTCGATGATCTTCTGGTGACGGCGCTGCATCGAGCAGTCTCGCTCGCCCACGTGCACGGCGGCGCCGAAGCGGTCGCCTGCAAACTGCACCTCGACGTGCCGGGGGGTGCGCAGGAAGCGCTCGAGGAAGACCGCGCCGGAGCCGAAGGCCGCGAGCGCCTCGGCGCTGGTGACGGCGAACACCTTGCGAAGTTGTTCCTCGTCTTCCACCACCCTCATGCCCTTGCCGCCGCCGCCCGCCGCCGCCTTCAGCATCAGCGGGAAGCCCACCAGCCGCGCCACCTCGACACACTCGTCGAGAGTGTCGACGGCCCCGTGGCTCCCGGGCAACAGCGGCAGGCCAGCCGCGCGCGCCGCCGCCTTGGCGCTGAGCTTGTCGCCAAACTGGCGCAGGTGCTCGGGCGAGGGGCCGACGAAGGTCATCCCATGCGCGTTGACCGCCTCGGCAAACGTCGCGTTCTCCGCGAGAAAGCCGTACCCGGGATGGATCGCGTCGGCGCGAGTGATGTCGGCGGCCGAGATGACGGCGGGGATGTTGAGGTAGCTCTGCCTCGCCTGCGCGGGACCGATGCAAACGCTCTCGTCGGCAAAACGGACGTGCAAGGCGTGACGATCGCACTCCGAGTACACGGCCACCGTCCGGATGCCGAGCTCGCGGCAGGCGCGGATGACGCGCATGGCGATCTCGCCGCGGTTGGCGATGAGGATCTTGCGAAACACGGCCTAGCCGGCCGTGAGGCGGAACAGGTCTTGACCGAACTGGACCGGCTGCGCGTTCTCCACGAGGATCTCGGCGACGACGCCGTCGAGATCGCTCTCGACCTGGTTCATCAGCTTCATCGCCTCGACGATGCACACGACCTGGCCCTTTCGCACGCGGTCGCCCACGTTGACGTAGACCGGGGCGTCGGGGGACGGCGACCGGTAGAAGGTGCCGACGATCGGCGAGCGAATGGCACGCCCGTC
>Ga0194120_10009470_pt1 | contig 12330 bp, 11 predicted proteins | sample TA2MahCa65mmetaG_FD_148642 | JGI IMG/M metagenome (GOLD analysis project Ga0194120, IMG submission 148642) | Freshwater microbial communities from Lake Tanganyika, Tanzania - TA2015019 Mahale Deep Cast 65m | ecosystem: Environmental > Aquatic > Freshwater > Lake | place: Tanzania: Lake... | reverse complement strand
GATGAAGGTCTTCTGGCCGTTGATCACCAGATGATTGCCGTCGGTCACCGCGGTCGTCTTGACGCTTTGCAGGTCCGAACCCGTGCCCGGTTCGGTCATGGCGATGGCGGTGACGATCTCGCCCCGAGCCATCTTGGGTAGCCATTCGCGCTTCTGCTCCTCCGAGCCGTAATTAAGGATGTAAGGCGCGACGATGTTGTTGTGGAGCGAGAAGCCTGGTCCGGAGAAGGCGAAGCGGGATTGCTCCTCGATCGCGACCGCTTCGTAGAGAAAGTCCGCGCCGGCACCGCCATATTCGGTCGGCATGGACGCGCAGAGGAGGCCGGCCGTGCCCGCCTTTTTCCAGGCGTCTTTCGAGACCTTCTTCTCATGCTCCCATTTTTCGCGGTGGGGCATGATCTCCTTTTCGTAAAAGGAACGGACCGACTTGCGCCAATCTTCGTGTTCGGCGGAATAGATCGTACGTGGCAGCATGCTGCAAAAACCCCCGGGATCGCGTCAAACTAAGAAAAGGCCGCGGCGTCGAGCTCCATCAATGTCTTGGCGCCGGCCATGCAGCGAACCTGGAGCGAGGCCGTGTCCGGCAGGATGCGCTCCATGAAAAATCGCCCGGTGACCAGCTTGGTCTTGTAGAAATCCGGGTCCTCGCCGCCGCCCGAGGCAAGCTTCTCGGCCGAAATCTTGGCCATGCGGGTCCACATCCAACCCAGCGCGACAAGGGCAAAAAGCCGGAGATATTCGGTCGCGGCAGCGCCCGCTTCGTCCGGCTTGGACATGCCCTTTTCGGCGACATGCGCGGTCGCTTGTTGCAGCCGGGCAAAGGCCTTGAACAAGGGCGGCACGAAATCCTTGAGCGCCGGATTTGCCATGTTCTCCTTCAGGAAGGCATCGAGCGGATGGAAGAAGCGGCGGAGCGAGCGGCCGAGATTGGCCGGCAGCTTGCGCCCGACCAGATCGAGCGCCTGCACGCCATTCGCACCCTCGTAGATCTGGGTGATGCGGGCATCGCGGACATACTGCTCCATGCCATGCTCGCGGATATAGCCATGGCCGCCGAAGCATTGCATGCCGGTGACGGTCGTCTCGAAGCCGCCATCGGTGCCATAGGCCTTGAGGATCGGCGTGAGCAAGGCGAGCAGATCCTCGCATTCCTTCTGGACTTCCGGATCGGGATGGCCTTCGGCGAGATCGATGGTCATGCCCATCCAAAGCGCGAGCGCGCGCGTGCCCTCGGTGAAGGCGCGCATGTTGAGAAGCATGCGACGCACGTCCGGATGCACGATGATCGGATCGGCGGGTTTTTCGGGTTCCTTGACGCCGGAAATCGAGCGGCCCTGCAGGCGCTCGCGGGCGTAGGTGACGGCGTTCTGGCGGCTGACTTCGGCAAGACCCAAGCCCTGAATGCCGACGCCCAAGCGCGCGGCGTTCATCATGGTGAACATGCCGCGCATGCCCTTGTGCTTTTCGCCGATCAGATAGCCCGTCGCGTCGTCGAAATTGAGCACGCAAGTGGCCGAGGCCTTGATGCCCATCTTGTGCTCGATCGAGCCGCAGCGGACGCCGTTCGGGCCCTTGATCTTGCCGTCGTCGCCGACCAGGAATTTCGGCACGATGAACAGGCTGATGCCCTTGATGCCGTCCGGCCCGCCCGGAATCTTGGCGAGCGTCAGATGGACGATGTTCTCGGTCAGATCATGTTCGCCGGCCGAGATGAAGATCTTGGTGCCGGTGATCTTGTAGCTGCCATCGGCTTGCGGTTCGGCCTTGGTGCGGATCAGGCCGAGATCGGTACCGCAATGAGGCTCGGTCAAATTCATCGTGCCCGACCATTTGCCGGAAACGATATTGGGCAGCCACTTTTTCTTCTGTTCGTCGGTGCCCCAAGCATGGATCGCCTCATAGGCGCCATGCGAGAGACCGGGATACATGCCGAAGGACATGTTGGCCGCGGTTATCATCTCCGACATGATGAAGCCGATGATATGCGGCAGGCCTTGACCGCCGTAATCGGGATCGCAGCCGAGCGACGTCCAGCCGCCGTCGCAAAAGAGCTTGTAGGCTTCCTTGAAGCCCTTCGGCGTCGTCACCTTGCCGTCGTTCCAGTGACAGCCCTCTTCGTCGCCCGTACGGTTGAGCGGGAAGAGCACTTCCTGGCAGAGCTTCGCGCCTTCTTCGAGTATGGCGTCGATCACGTCGGGCGTCGCGTTTTCGAAACGCGGCAAATTCGAATTGTTCTGCACCTGCAGCAATTCGTAGAGCACGAAGCGGATGTCGCGAAGCGGAGCGTTATAGGTCGGCATGAGATCCTCCCTTAATTCCGGAGCGGTTTGCCGGTCGTCAGCATGTGTTCGATGCGATCGAGCGTGGCATTGGTCTTGAGCAGCGACATGAAGCCCTCGCGCTCGAGGCGCAGGAGATCCTGCTCCTTGACCGGGACGGTGTGGTCGACATCGCCGCCCGAAAGCACGCGGGCGAGCGCGGCCGAAACCACGACGTCATGCGTCGTCGCCTTGCCCTGGGCGCGGAAGCCGTCGACCGCCATGGCCATGGCGGCCCGCGCGGTCGCGCCGGGCAGGAACAGCTCGACCGGCTCGGGCGCCTTGTAGCCCGGCACCAGAGCGAGCGCGCGGGCCTTGGCATCCGCCAGGACGCGGTCGCGGTTCATGCTGATGCCGTCGGTCGGGCGCAGGAACATGAGTTCCTGGGCTTCGGCTGCGGAGCGCGAGACCTTGGCGACGGAAATCGTCTCGAAGGCCTGCGCGACCGGCGGCATTGGGCCGCCCGGGCGCTTCTTATTCTGCGACCAGCGCGTTACGAGTTCCTTGCAACCGCCGAAACCCGGGATGACGCCGACGCCGACCTCGACCAAGCCGATATAGCTTTCGGCATGAGCCTGGACGGCCGCGCAATGCAGCAACACTTCGCAGCCGCCGCCGAGCGCCATGCCGGCCGTCGCGCCGACCACCGGGAAGGCAGCGTATTTCAGCGCCATCACCGCCTGCTGGCCTTCGGTCATCGATTGCTCGATCACCGGCCACATCGCGGTGTTCGCCGCGAACAGCACGACGCCGACATTGGCGCCGACCGAGAAATTGTCGGAATCGGAACCGATGATCAGCGCCTTGAAGCCCTTCTTGTCGATCTTCGAGGCTTCCTTGAGCATGGCGATGATGTCGGCATCGATCGCGTTCATCTTGGTATGGAATTCGAGACAGGCGACGCCGTCGCCCACGTCCCAGATCGAGGCGCCGCGATTGGAAACGACCGGCTGCTTGCCCCGCTTCTTGTCGGCAAGGCGCCAGGCGCCTTCGGCCGGCACCATGTCCTTGTAGGCCTTCGCGGAGGTGAAGACCTGCGCCTTCGCGCCATCCACCTTGTAGAAACTTCCGGCGCCGACGGCGTCGATAATCGGCGGCACGGCCTTGCCTTCGGCGCGCAGGCGATCGGCGAACCATTTCGGCCCGACCATGTCGAGCATTTCGAACGGGCCCCATTTCCAGGCGTATCCCGTCTTCATCGCCTGATCGACATCGGCGAAAGAATTCGAGATCTCGTCCGCGAGCGAGGCCGAGTAGCTGAGCGTCTCGGACAGCACTTTCCAGGCATATTGACCGCCCTTGTCCGGATGCTCGACCAGCGCGCGGAGGCTCTTGCGCCCGGCCTTGACGCTCGCGAGATCGGCCTTCTGCTTCTTGCAATAGGTCTTGGTCTTATAGTCGAGCGCTAGTTGCTGGCGCTTGCCATCCTCCGACTTCTCGACCTTATAGAACCCACCCTTGCCTTTGCGGCCCGTGAGGCCCTGTCCGATCATCCATTCGAGGGTCTTGGCCAGCATGCCGGTCGGGTTGTTGACCCGGTGAAAGGCGTCGCTCTGCGGCAGGAGCTTGCGCATGGACTCGTTCACATGCGGCGCGAGATCGATGCCGGTGAGATCGACCAGGCCGAAAATGCCGGTCTTGGGCACGCCCATGGGCTTGCCGACGACCGAATCCGCCTCCTCGACCGTGAGGCCGAGATCCATCGCCGCCGAAAGCGACACGGTCGACCAGAAAATGCCGATGCGATTTCCGATGAAGCCGGGCGTGTCCTTGCAATCGATCACCGCCTTGCCGAGCGAACGATCGCCGAACTCGCGAAGCGACGGAATGACGTCGCCGTCCGATTTCGGGCCCTTCACGACTTCGAGCAGGCGCATATAACGCGGCGGATTGAAGAAATGCGTGATCGCGAAGCGCTTGGCGAAATTCTCGGGCAGGCCCTCGAGCAAAGTCTTGAGCGGAATGGTCGAGGTGTTGGAGCTGACGATGGCGTCGGACTTCATGACGCCGGCAAGGCGCTTATAGAGGTTCTGCTTAAGATCGACCCGCTCGATGATCGCTTCGCAAATCCAATCGCAATCCTTGAGCTTGTCGAGATCGTCTTCGAGATTGCCGGGCGTCACCAGTTTCTGCGCCCGGCTCGACATGAAGGGCGCCGGGCTTTGCTTGGCCATCTTGGCGAGCGCGCCGGCCGCAAGCGCGTTCCGATCGTTCGCGCCCTGCGGCACGATGTCGAGGAGAACCACCGGCACGCCGGCATTGGCGACATGGGCGGCAATGCCGCTGCCCATGACGCCGGCGCCGATCACGCCGACTTTCTTGATGGCCGTCATTACACTGCCTCCAAGATCGTCGCGATGCCTTGGCCGCCGCCGATGCATTGGGTCGAAAGACCGTATTTCGCCTTCTCGCGCTTCATCAACGACGCAGCCTTGCCGGTGATGCGGGCGCCGGTCGCGCCCAAGGGATGGCCGAGCGCGATCGCGCCGCCATCGATGTTGATCGCCGACTTCTTGATGCCGAGATCGCGGATGCAGGCGATCGCTTGCGAAGCGAAGGCTTCGTTGATTTCCACCACATCGATCTGATCGATCTTGATGCCGGCGCGATCGAGCGCCTTCTTGGTCGCCAGGATCGGGCCAAGACCCATGGTCGCCGGATCGCAGCCCGCGACCGCGACCGACTTGATGCGGGCAAGCTTGGGCAAGCCATGCTTGTCGGCATAGGCCTCGGAGGTGACGAGCACGGCGGCCGCACCGTCGGTCAGCGGCGAGGACGTGCCGGCGGTCACGGTGCCCGCCTTGTCGAAAGCGGGTTCGAGCCCGGCGAGGCCGGCACTGTTGGTGTCGGGCCGGATGCAGCCATCGGCCTCGACCCGGAGATTGCCTTCGACCATGGCGACGATCTCGTCGCTCAACTTGCCCGCGCCTTGGGCGGCGGCTGCCTTCTTGTGGCTTTCGACCGCGAGGTCTTCCTGTTCCTTGCGCGAGATGTTGTACTTCTTCGCGACGTTTTCCGCCGTCTGGCCCATGCTGACGAAGGCCGCGGGGAAACGCTGATAAAGGCCGGGGTGCGGCATCGGATTGAAGCCGGCCATGGGCACGCGGGTCATGCTTTCCATGCCCGCGCAGACGAAGACATCCCCCGCGCCGAGTTGGATCGCGCCCCCGGCCATGTGGATGCTCTGCATGGACGAGCCGCAGAAGCGGTTGACCGTCGTGCCGGCGACCGAAATCGGCATGTCGGCCAGGAATGCGACGATCTTCGCGACGTTGAAGCCCTGCTCGGCTTCGGGGAAGGCGCAGCCCATGATGATGTCTTCGATATCCTCGGGCTTCACCTTGGTCTTGGCGATCAGGCCGCGGACGACTTGCGCCGCCATTTCGTCCGGTCGCAGCTTGGCGAGTGCGCCCTTCTTGGCCTGGGTGAAAGGCGACCTCGTGTAACCGGCAATGACGACGTTCTTCATCGTTTTTCTCCCATGATGATCGGTCAGGGCAGGGTTTCGCCGCGTTCGCGCAGCATGCGTTCGAGTATCTTACAGCCTTCGCGGAGCTCCGTAACCGCTATGGCGACGTCTTCGGCATGACGCTCGAGGGACGAGAGCCGATCGCGGCTTTTCCTGAGCGTGAGCTTCATTTGCTCGACCTGGCCATCGCCCAGATCATATAGGTCGAGCATTTCGCGAATGTCGGCGATGGAAAAGCCGAGACGCTTGCCACGCAGGATGAGCATCAAGCGGGCGCGATCGCGACGACGATAGATGCGGTTGAGGCCCTGCCGCGCGGGCGAGAGCAGGCCTTCGTCTTCATAAAAGCGAATGGCGCGTGTCGTGCAGCCGAATTCGCGCGCGAGCGTGGAAATCGTATAGGTCTCGCCGGTATCGGCGCCGGCGCGCCGGATGCGCTCGAATTCGAATCGGGGCCCGACGGGTCTCGGCTTGGATAAAGCCGGGGCCGGCTTGGCGGGCGCCATAGTCGCGGGCGCGATTTTCGAGACCGCAGGCATGAACCAATCATGCTTGACGTTTACGTAAACGTCAACCATGTCAGGCTGACCCACGATAGCGACCCCTCGCGTGCCCAAGGAAACAAAGTCATGTCCAACCGGATTACGAGCTATGCGGAATTTTGGCGCTATTATCTCCGCGAACATGCGAAGCCGGAATGCCGGGCGCTTCATTATGTCGGGACGACGTTGGCTCTCGGTTCGCTCGGCCTCCTCGCGGCGACCGGGAATGCCTGGTGGCTAGTGGGCGCGCTGATCGGCGGCTACGGCTTCGCCTGGTTTGGCCATTTCTTCGTCGAAAAGAACCGGCCAGCAACTTTTACGTATCCGTTCTGGTCGCTGTTCAGCGACTTTCGCATGTACGGGTTTTTCGTCACCGGCCGGCTCGGTTCGCACCTCAAAGCCGCCCTGGTGCCGGGGGCGTGAGGCTAGGCCGCCTTGCGTGGAACCCTGACTTGGTTGGCGATTTCGCGACCTTTTTCGCGCATGGCCACCGCGACATCGTATTGACCTTGGAAATCGAGCCAAAACTGCGCGCTCGTTCCGAAATAGAAGCCGAGACGAATAGCCGTATCGACCGTAATGCCGCGTTTGGCGTTCACGATGTCGCCAATCCGCGCCGGAGGCACGCCGAGGTCGATTGCGAGGCGGCTTGCGCTGATGCCCCGCGCCTTCAGTTCCACCTTCAGGAATTTTCCGGGGTGATTGGGAATCCGCATTGTCCTATCCCCTGTGGTAGTCGACGATTTCGACATCGAAGGCATCGCCGTCGGCAAATCTGAAACAAATCCTCCAACGTCCATTGACCGTCATCGCCCAGAGCCCTTTTCGGTCTCCCTTCAGTTTGTGCAGACCGACCGCTCTAAATCTCCCGAGATCTTCGAGCGACTTCGTGATCGAAAGAACGTCGACTAGCAGTGCCGCGCGCTCGACATCGAGACCTCGGAATCGGTTGCCCGAGCGACCTTCGGCCAGCTTGCGCGTCGCCGAGTTTTTCCAGATCCGAATCACCGCGTCAATTTATTACGACAAACGGTAAACGCCAACCGGAAAGACCGGTCCAGGTTTCCTCACACCCCTAAATACGCCGCCTTGACATTGTCGTTGGCGAGAAGCGCTTGGCCGGTGTCTTCGAGCACGACGGCACCGGTCTCGAGCACATAGCCGCGATCGGCGATGGCGAGCGCGGCGGAGGCGTTTTGCTCGACCAGGAGCACGGTCGTGCCGCTTCCCTTCAAGGCGACGATCGTGTCCATGATTTCGCCGACCAGCAGCGGCGCGAGGCCCATGCTTGGTTCGTCCAGCAGGAGAAGCCGCGGTCTGGCCATCATCGCGCGACCGATCGCCAACATCTGCTGCTGACCGCCGGAGAGCGTTCCCGCCGGTTGCAGGCGCTTTTCCTTGAGGATCGAAAACATCGCGTAGGCGCGCTCGAGGCCTTCGCGCCGTTCCCGGTCGTTCCGCGTATAGCCGCCGAGCAAGAGATTGTCTTCGACCGCAAGGGGGCCGAAGACCTGGCGTCCTTCGGGGACTTGGACGATGCCGCGACGCACGCGCTCGGACGCCGGCAGGCGCGTGATGTCCGCGCCTTCGAACATGACCTTGCCGCCCGAGGCCGGCTGCACGCCCGAAATCGTCCGCAGCAAGGTCGTCTTGCCGGCGCCGTTTGCGCCGACCAGCGCTACCAATTCGCCCTGACCGACGCGGATCGAGACGCCGTGGAGTGCCTGGATCCTGCCATAGCGGCTTTCGAGAGCGGAAATCTCAAGCATGGCCGGTGCCGAGATATGCGGCGACGACATCGGGATTGGCGCGAACCTCGGCGGCCGAACCTTCGGCCAGCCGCTGGCCATAGTTCAACACCAGGATGCGGTCCGAGACCCCCATCACCAGCTTCATGTCGTGTTCGACCAGCACGACCGTCGCGCCGGCATCGCGGATCTTGCGGATCAAGGGCGCGATTTCGGCGGTCTCGGTCGGATTGAGACCGGCCGCCGGTTCGTCGAGCAGAAGAAGCTTGGGCTCGGCCGCGAGCGCGCGGGCGATCTCAAGGCGCTTGAGCGCGCCATAGGGCATGGCATCGGCATCGGCATCGAGATAATCCGCAAGGCCGACGAAGCGCATCAGTTCCTCGGCCTTGGCGCGGATCTCGGCGTCGGAGCGTCGAATGCGAGGCAGATGCAGAAGCGTGGCAAGGACGCCCCGCTCGGCCGAGAGCGTCCGACCGACCATGACGTTCTCGACCGCCGTCATGTTGAAAAAGATCTGCAGGTTCTGAAAAGTTCGGGCGATGCCGCGGGCCGCCAGGTGGTGCGGCGGATCACGCGTCACGTCCTCGTCCTGAAACCGCACCTGCCCGGCCGTCGGCTCATAAAGGCCGGTGATCAGGTTGAACAGCGTCGTCTTGCCGGCACCGTTCGGGCCGATGACCGAGAAGATCGTCCCGCGATCGACCGCGAAGGTGACGTTTTCGACGGCGTGAATGCCGCCGAACTCCTTCGACAAGCCCTCGACCGCAAGAACGCTCATTGGCGTCTCCGACGGAAGAGATCGCCCAAGGTCGGAACCAGACCTTTGGGCATCAGGATCATGGTCGCCATCAAGATGGCGCCGAAAACGAGATGCTCGTAGTCGTGAAAAGCGGCAAGCGCCTGGGGCAAAGCCGTCAGGATCGCCGCGCCGACCACGGCGCCGAAAGTCGAGGCCATGCCGCCCAAGACGACCATGGTGACGAACTCGACCGAGCGCAGGAACCCGGCCTCGGACGGCGTGATGAATTCGAGATAATGGGCCGTCAGACTGCCGGCGACCGATGCGAAAGCGGCCGACAGGACGAAAACGAAGGACTTGGTCTTGGCAACATCGATACCCAGCGTCGAGGCGGCGACTTCGGAGCCATGCACCGCCCGCAAGGCGCGCCCGAGCGGGCTTTCGATCAGATTGAGCGAAAGCCAGACCGAAAGCCACAGCGCGACGCCGACGATCCAATACCAAGTCTGCTCGCCCCGGACGCGGACATCGCCGAAGCGAATGCGCGGCACCGGCATGCCGTCGGGCCCGCCGGTCAGGTCGAGTTCCCGGTTGAGCACGATCGAAATGATGATGCCGAGACCGAGCGTCGCCATCGCCAGATAGTGGCCCTTGAGCTTGAGGATCGGCCGGGCGACCGCGAAGGCCAGGAGCGAGACCGCGATCACGCCGACGATCATCGACAGCACCGGATGCCAGCCCAATCTCGCCGACAGAACGGCCGAGGCATAGGCGCCAAGGGCGAAGAATGCCGCATGGCCCAAGCTGATTTGACCGGCATAGCCGATCAGCAGATTGAGCCCGACGCAAACCATGGCGTTGAGCCCGATCAGGATTGCCATGTTGAAATAGAACTTGTTGGGCAGCGCCAGGGGCAGCGCCAAAATGACGGCCGCGAGGACGAGAAGCCCGATCCGGCTCGGCGACCAGAAGGCAGTCATCACACCCGTTCCGTGCCCTTCTTGCCGAAGATGCCGCCGGGCATGACGATCAGAACGATCAAGATGGCGACGAAGGCGACCGCATCCTTATAGGCCGAGGAGATGTAGCCGGCCGACATGGCTTCGGCGATGCCGAGCACCAGGCCGCCGACGATCGCGCCCGGGCCGCTGCCGAGACCGCCGACGATGGCGGCGCAAAAGCCCTTGAGGCCGAGCATGGTGCCGACCTGATAGGAGGTCAGCGTGATCGGCGCGATCAGGATGCCGGCGAGCGCGCCAAGCCCGCCCGAGAGACCGAAAGAGAGCAAGAGCACGCGCCGGACGCTGATGCCGCAAAGCTCGGCGGCCAGGCGATTATGCGAGACCGCCAACATCGCCTTGCCGGCAAGCGTCGAGCCGAAGAACCAGCGCAGCACCACGACCACGACCGCGCTCATGCCGATCACCCAGAGGCTTTGAGGCAGAAGCGCGGCACCGCCGATCAGGATCGGGTCTTCGCCGGTGAAGGCCGGAATGCGGTGAAAGTCCTTGCCCCAGACCAGCTGCGCGCCACCCCGGAGGAAGATCGAGGCGCCGATGGTGATGATGATAATCGAAACGACGGTCGCGCCGCGCGCCGGTTCGACCGCGAAACGCTGCAGGGCGAAACCGACGACGATGGTGAGCAGGATGGCGAGCGCCGCGGCGATCGGCAACGGGAACCCCGCGCCCAGAAAGCCGAAAGTCGCTAGCCCGCCGAGCATGACGAATTCGCCCTGGGCGAAATTGATGACGTGGCTCGCGTTGTAGATCAGCGCGAAGCCGAGCGCGACCAGCGCGTAGATCGCGCCGACGGTCACGCCGGAAAACAGGAATTGGAGAAATTGAGCCATTGGCCGCGCCTCGGCCGCCTCGCCCGGATCGAGCGAGGCGGCGAGCGCCGATTACTTCAGGAGAACCCAGTCGTTGTTCTTGACTTCGACCATCTTGAAGGACGCCGAGTCGAGACCATTATGGTCCGTCGCCGACATGGTGAAGATGCCGTCGACGCCGACGAAGTTCTTGGTCGCCTCGAGGGCATCGCGCACCTTGGCCTTGTCGGTGCCGCCGGCGCGCTTGATGGCGTCGACCGCCAGCATCAGCGCATCATAGGCGTGACCGCCGAAAGTCGAGATATCTTCCTTGTATGCCTCCATATAGGCCTTGGCGTAGGCAAGACCCGGCGCCTTTTGCGGATCGCTGTCGGGAAGCTGCGCCGCGACCAGGAGCGCCGCCGCCGGAAGGCGCATGCCTTCCGCGCCGCCGGCCGCGCCGGTGATGAACTGCTTCGAAGCCACGCCGTGATTGAAATAGAAGGGCGTGGTCATGCCGAGCTGCTTGTAGTTCTTGGCCGTGATCGCCGTGATCGCGCCGAAGCCGCAGCCGACGATGCCCTGCACGCCCGCGGTGTTCTTGATCTTGGTGAGTTGGGGCGTGATGTCGGAATCGGTCGGGGCATAAGTCTCGTCGGCGACGATCTTCATGCCCATGATGGTGGCGAGCTCCTGAGCGTTCTTGCGGCAAGACTGGTCGAAACCGCCGGAGCCGCCGAGGATCGCGACCTGGGTGATGCCGCGCGGCTTCATGTCCTCATAGATCTTCTGGACCGCGAGGCGATCGGAATGCGGGGTCTTGAAGACATGTTTGCGGTCCTTGACCGGTTCGACGATCACGGACGCGCCGCCCAGACTGATGAAGGGGATGCGCTCCTGCTCGACCATCGGCACGACGGCCATGGTCTCGCCGGTGGTCGATCCGGCGATCAATAGATCGACCTTGTCGTCCTCGATCAGGCGCTTGGCGAAGGCCGCCGCTTGTTTGGCATCGCCCGCCGAGTCGTAGACCACGAGTTCGAGCTTGCGCCCGTTGACCCCGCCCATCTTGTTGAGCGTCTCGACATAGAGCCGGAGCGTCTTGGCTTCGGGGTCGCCCAAGAAGGACGCGCCGCCCGTAATCGCCAGGAACGAGCCGATCTTGATCGGCCTTTGGGCTTGAGCCTCCGCGCCCTGCGCCAGGAGCCCCAAGCTTGCGGTCGCGAGCGCCGCCAATGCGATTTTACGAAACATTACAGAATCTCCCCCTGTTACGTTAGATTTCTGTGACATTATGAACCCGCCCGAAAGCCTGTCAACTCGGAGAACGGGTCCAACCCTGCGACACAGTATACACCTCCGGCCGCCAGCCAAGACCGGTCGCTGGCACGGGGCGGCGCTTTGCCGCGACCGCGACTAAAGAAGATTGAGCGGCAGCTTGAGGTGAACGCGGCCCTTGGCGTCCGGCTTAGGAAACTGACCGCCCCGCAAATTGACCTGAAGCGAAGGCAGGATCAGAAGCGGCGCCTCGAGCGTGCGGTCGCGGGCGGCGCGCAGCTGGACGAATTCGTCTTCGCTAACGGCGTCGCGAATGTGGATATTGGATGCTCTTTGGGCGCCGATGGTCGTTTCGCAAGCATGCTCCCGGCTGGGCGCGTAATCATGGCAAACGAAGACGCGGGTCTCGGCCTGGAGCCGCAGGAT
>Ga0194120_10009465_pt1 | contig 12335 bp, 12 predicted proteins | sample TA2MahCa65mmetaG_FD_148642 | JGI IMG/M metagenome (GOLD analysis project Ga0194120, IMG submission 148642) | Freshwater microbial communities from Lake Tanganyika, Tanzania - TA2015019 Mahale Deep Cast 65m | ecosystem: Environmental > Aquatic > Freshwater > Lake | place: Tanzania: Lake... | reverse complement strand
TCTCAAAAATCAATTCCCCTTTTGTTGTTAAACTTTCGAGATAATTCATCGGACAAACTAAATCGGTTGCGTGGCGGACAAACGTAAATCCCGGTTGCGGCACGGGAAGTTTTTTTACTTTTTCTCCGAGCGCAAGATGCACAACAGCAAGCGGCAAATTCACTCCCGCTCCCGCCGAAAGATAAATCCACGACGGGAAACGCGGATTAATTTCTACCAAAATATATTCGTTGGTTTTTGGGTCTTTGAGCATTTCCACTTCGCATGGTCCGCGCCATTTCAACGCATCAATAAGTTTTTCCGCTTGCTCATAGAGATTTTTATCTTTAATAGTAACGCCCGCCCACGCTTTTCCTTTTTCCGTCAAACGCAATTTTCGCATCGGCACTGCGCCAATAAGATTTCCTTTCCCATCGCCAACGCAGGCAACATCGTATTCTTCGCCGGGTAAATATTCTTGGGCAATAATCGGCAGTCCCCATTTTGCATTTAATTTCCCGAAATAAATATTCGCTTCTTCCATCGAGTAACAAACGTACGCTTCGTAAAAAACTCCTTTGATAACAATTGGTAATCCCACTTTTCTCGTTGCTTCGGGAATCATTCGAATATCGTTCATTACAATAGTTTTCGGAACGCGAATTTCATGCTTCATACAAAATTCCGAGAGCAACGCTTTGGAACGCATTCGCACTTGTTCTTCGGATGGAAGAAATGTTTTTATTCCAATTTCTTGGAAATCGTGAATAAGACGATTTGCATTGAATAGTTCCGAATCGAGAGTCGGAAGAAACATATCTATGCGAGTACGCGCTTGGATTTCTTTCAAGCGATGCAAGAGAGCATGTTCTCCTTCGTTGGGATACGGAATAAGATACACTTCGTCGAGAAGTTCCGCATCATAAATTCCTGTGTCGAATGCATCGTACGCGAGTCCGATAATTTTTCCTTTCCAATTATCTTTGCGCAAGCAACGTGTAATCGGAATTCCCGGCGCGGGATTATCGGTTGCGTTAAGTCCGGTGATGGCGATGTTTTTTGTCATTAGTTGGGTAGATGTTTTTGTCGCCACGAATTGCACGAATTTTCACGAAACAAAAAATTAGTGTCAATTCGTGTAATTCGTGGCTAAATTTATTTCAGTAAAATCATTTTCTTTGTTTCGGAAAATGTATTTGTTATTAAACGATAGAAATACATACCCGAAGAAAGATTTATTGCATCGAATTGAATTTCGTGATTTCCCGCTTGCATTTCTTTATTGTTAAGAAGCGTAGTAACTTCTTTTCCTTGCAAATTGTAAATTTTCAAAGTTACATTGCTAACAGCAAACAGCGAAAAGCCAATAGCCGTTTTCGGATTAAATGGATTGGGAAAATTCTGTTTCAGAAGAAATTGCTTCGGAGAAAAATTTTCACGCACCGAACTTGTTCCCGAAAACTCAGCAACAGTAAGTGTTGGTTTATCGAATGCAAAACTCGACGACGAAATTACCATATCACCAATGCCATCATTATCAAAATCACCAATTGCAATTTTACTCGGACGTAAATATCCTTGGTCGGAACCGAAGGTGTGGTCATCTGTTGTATCGTCTTGAAAATCAATTGTTTGCACGTAACTCGCTAGGTTTGTAACATCGCCGCCGTGGTATTCAAAATCCAAAACATTTTCGTGATAACTTCCGGCAACATAAAGATTGGGAAAATTATTTCCATCGGCATTTCCCGCAGTAATCCCAATCAATCCGTAACCATCAACATAATGCTGCGTCAGCGGATGAACATTTGCAGAAGTCATCGCGCTTATATCCCCGTTGTTCGTTACAACAAAAATATTTCCCGCTACAGTCGAGATATACAATTCATTTGTTGCGTTGCTGTCAAAATTTGCTTCAACAAATCCACCGTTTGCAAAATCAGCATACGCAGTTATGTTCCAAATATTTGCAACACGCGAGTAAGAATTTGGATTTCCCGTGTTTTCAAAAATTGCAATGTGAAATGTTGAATCCCAACCGCTTGCAACAATTTCTTTTTTCCCGTCTCTATCTAAATCCGTTGCAGTGAGTGAATAACCGCTGTAATAAAATGTTGTTGTATCGTTAAGTTCAATATTCCAAACGGGATTTGCGAACGTTGAATTTGAATCGAGAGAAAAAATCATCAAGCGCGTTTTTGCATACGTGAATGATTCCTGAAATAATACGGAAACTTCTTCTCGATTATCGTTATCAAAATCTCCTCCGATAATTGCGCTGCCTTCATCAAACGCGTACGGCAAATTTAGGTTCCAGGTTACAGTTGGTAGCGTTGGAAATCCATTATCAGTTCCATCCCATTCAAACACGTAAAATCCGTGATATGTGGAATCAAGCGGGTCAACGAAACAGATGATTTCTTTTTTTTCGTCACCGTCTAAATCGGAAACGGCAACGTTGCTGTAATCATTCGAGTAACCAGAGAAACTATAACTCCAAACAATGTAAAACGTATTATTTCCATTGCTTTCGTATAAGTACACAGCATTGTAAAACGTATCACTCCACGACGAAACGCAAAGGAATTCTTTTTTTCCGTCGTTGTCCAAATCAAGTTGTTCGTTGTGTAACGACCACACAACGCTATTCGGCGCAACACCTCCCGAATCCCACGGCGGCGAATTCCAAACAGAAGTAAATTCTTGCGAAAATACACTGCTTGTAAAAGATGCACCGTACACACACAAAACGAGAAAACAGAAAAATCTTTTGCCTATTATCATTTTACAAAATTCCGTACACGCGAGCAAGTTCAAAAAATTCTTCGAAATCATTTCGCGCTGTTGAATCGTTAACATCAAATGATTGCGTCAATTCTGCAATTATTTCATTTGGCTTGTTTCCATCTATAATTTTTTTCAAGATAAAGCCGCCTGTTGAATTTAATGTGTATGTTAATCCGGTTACGTGGTCGAAAAGAAACCCATTGTTGGTGAGCGTCATTTCTTCGGATAAGTTTCGTGAAGTCATGGTTTTTAGTTTGTTGGTTCGTTGGTTCGTTGGTTTGCTCGTTAATTCGTTGTGTTGTTTGGAAGAAAGTATGAACAAACGAACTCACGAGTGAACGAAAAATTATTTCCAGAAAAGGTATCCGTTTTTGTATTCGAGCAGTTCTTCGAGATGAAATCCGTTTCTTTTGCACCAATAGCATCCGCTGTCTTCTGCACAATCCTCTCGTTCAATTTTTTTTCTATACAATGCAATTTCAAACGAACCGCTATAGACATTCTTTCCAAGTTCTATCGTTTCCTTGAACGGCGTTTTCTTTATTTCTATTTGCTTATGAATTCCTTGTCCAAGCACGTCAACAACGCCGTACGGATACAATGATGTACCAAGCCAAAGCGGCGTTTGTTCAGGATTTCCGCTTATCGTTAACGTCTTCGGAATTCCTGTATCGTACTCGTACGTAATATCAAGCGAAAGCAACGTTTTTGAGGATTGCGAAAAAACTACTGTGCCGAAAAAAATGAGAAGAAAAAATATGTATCGTACCATAATAAGTAAAGAGAGTTTGTTCGTGAATATGATGTTGAATATGTTGTTATCGAAAAACCGAGTTGTATTTTGCCCCCAAAGAAACATACGCTACGGAATATGCGTCAAATTTTTCAACGGTAACAGAAGCAAGCAAAGAAAACGATTTCGATGAGAGCCATCCAATGCCGAATGCGTATGATGCATTTTGCTGTTCGCGCTGGCTGAAAAGCGTGAGCGATGCTTCATCGAAGAAAAACCTACGTCGCCCCCACATCACCTTTCCATGGATGAAAACAGTAGTGAATGCGTACGTTATTTGATTTCGAAAGGAAACAAGAAGCGGCGTTGTTTGTAGACCGCAGGCATCAATCGAAAAAATTTCTGTTATGCCAAATGGAAATACGGCGGAGTATTTCAACGTGAATAACTTCGAATAGATTTCAGCGTTGCTGTATGATATTGTTCCGTTGAGTGAGAGTGTTGTTGTCGGTGAATAATGAAACATAGTGCCGCCACCGCCGAAATAAATATTATTCGACGGGAAAAAAAACAACGAATCTGCACCAAGAAATCCTGCATCGCGATATTCGTAAGAATTTTCGTGAAGAAGCGCGGAATGAAGCGTAGCGCTCCATTTACCGTCAATCCACCAAGCACCGCGAGTTACAAAGAGTTGTTGTAAGAAAAAATTTTCGTGTTGATTTTTGTCTGAAAGAGTCAAAACGTCTGCTCCCACCGAGTAAGAACTGCTATGTCCGTTGACAAACGTTCCATAGAAGCCCACGGATTTTGAGTTCCGAGAATTTGAATGTTGTGAATAAAAATATTTTCCATACGACGTGAACAGTGACGCAGAAGATTGCCGCTGTGAGAAACTGATTGTTGTAAGCAGAAAAACGAGTATTAATGTTTTCAAGTAAAATTCCGTTTTGTTTTGAAGACTTTGCAATATGCGTGCCAATCCTTTCCTTTTCAAGATTATGGGAAGAATACAATATTCATCACGAAAAATTTTCCAATGAAGGAAAAATTTTCTTCATTTGTGAAATGATGAAATGCGTTATCCTAATATATGAGGCGTTCGTTCGATGAATGAATGTTGCGTCAGTCGAACAAATGAAGTGAATTGTCGAAATTCACTCAACGTTCGCGCATTCATATATGCCATAGAAGAACGAACTCCATCAAGAAATCGTTTAAGGGTTTTTTCCACTTTGCTTTTATAGGGAACAAGTGTTTCTTCACCCTCCACATAATCATTCGACATTTTCGTTGCAAACGAAGCCGCGCCAACGTATCGCTTGTAAAGTTGTCCGCGAAATTTTATGACTTCTCCCGGTGATTCTTCCGTTCCCGCAAGGGCAGAACCGAGCATTGTTGCGTCTGCGCCAAGTGCAAGCGCTTTACACATATCTCCGGGAGTTCGAATTCCTCCATCGGCAATTATCAACGTGGAAAGTTTTCTTTCTTCACGCACGCGCGCGCATTCAACAATTGCAGAAACTTGTCCTTGTCCAATTCCTGTTTCAATCGAAGTTGTGCAAATTGAACCGTTGCCGATGCCGACACGAATGGCATCAGCACCAACTTCTGCAAGCCACACGAACGTTTCGGCGGCGGCAACATTTCCGGCAATAATTTTTATTTCTCCGTTATTCGTATGCGACCGCAACCACGAAATCGCGTTTGCAACAACGTGATTTGCTCCATTTGCAATATCGAGACAAAATAAACGAACTCCAATGTTATATAGTTGTTGAAATCGTTCTTTCCAGTCGCCGGTAACACCAATTGCGCATCCGATTGCATTTTTCTTTTCTGTCAACAAGGCATCCGTTACTTGTTTTTCGATTGAAGAAAATCTGTGAATGAATCCGAGCGCTCCGAGTTGAGCGAGTACAGCAGCCATTTTCCCTCCACAAACATCGGGCATCGGAGCCGCAAGAAGAGGAAGTTGAAGCGGAATGCCAAGAAAATCTGTTGCGGCAGAACATTCCGTACGATGCTTGATGCTTGAAACAACTCGCGGAACAAGGGAAATATCGTTAAACGTGAGTGATTCTGGGAAAAGGGAGTTGTGAAACCCGTTTGTCGAAACGGAATGTAAAATTTCATCGAGCGTGTGTGTATTGTTCATTTTTGAAATTAAGAAAAATTAGACGGGGAAAATATAAACTGTTTGTAAGAGATTGACAAGCAATATGGCAGACTATTTTTTAATCGTCATAATGAAGTGAATGTTTATTGTTTCGTTTTATGACAAGCGTGAATTCTTTTCTCTCCAGTTTTTTTTCAGTACTTTTTTCGCCGAAATTCAAATTGAACATACATCTCCGATAAATTTTTTCAGTGGATATATTCAACCTTTTACGAGAAAAAGACCATGAGCAAGTTGTTTTTTGTTCCGACAAAACTTCTCATTTAAAGGCAATTATTGCTATTCATAACACTACGCTTGGTCCGTCGCTTGGCGGTTCGCGTATGTGGATGTACCAATCTTCCGAAGAAGCGATCATTGATGCGCTTCGTCTTTCTCGTGGAATGACGTACAAAGCCGCGGTTGCAGGACTCAATCTTGGAGGCGGAAAAGCGGTTATCATCGGCAATCCGAACACAGATAAAACAGAAGCATTGTTTCGTTCGTTTGGAAGGTTTGTTGAAGGACTCGCTGGACGGTACATCACAGCAGAAGACGTAGGAACAAGTGTTCATGATATGGAATATGTACGAATGGAAACACGATATGTTACCGGAATAGACCGCGCATTAGGAGGAAGCGGAGACCCGTCGCCCGTAACTGCATATGGAGTATTTGTTGGAATCAAAGCATGTTTGAATGAGTTAACGGGAAGCGATTCTCTTGAAAACAAAAAAATTATTATTCAGGGAGCGGGTTCTGTTGCTTCCTATCTTTGCAAACATCTTGCGAAAGATGGCGCCAAGATATTTGTTACGGATATATACAAAGAAAAAGCAAAGCCGCTTATTGAAAAATTTCAGGCAGAATTTATCAGTGCGGAAAAAATCTACGATGTCGAAGCGGATGTGTTTTCTCCATGCGCATTAGGAGCGATTATCAACGATGCTACTATTCCTCGATTGAAATGTAAAATCATTGCCGGCGGCGCAAATAATCAACTCGCTGACGAACATATTCACGGGACGATGCTGAAAGAACGCAATATACTCTATGCTCCAGATTATGTTATCAATGCCGGCGGTCTCATCAACGTTGCCAACGAACTCGAAGGATACCAACGCGACCGCGCGCTCAAACAAGCGGAACGTATTTATGACATGCTGAAGCGAATTTTTCTTATCGCGAAATCCAGCAATATTCTTCCTCATCAGGCATCAAGCCAACTTGCTGAAGAACGGTTGCGCGCTATCGGACATTTGAAAATTTTTCACAATGCGCACGGAACGCTTACACAACAACTTTCGAAGCGCGATAACATTCTTCTATAATTTTTTTCCTGCTTCTTGCAGAACATTTTTCTTCTACGTTTCTGGAACATTCATCTTTTACAGAAAATAAAACTCATTCGCCGCGAACATCGAACCGCAGACTCGTTCGCGAGCGTGTAATGCAAGCACTGTACGCGTTTGAAATTTCCGAGCAACAACTTTCTGCGCTGATGGAATACCATCTTCTTGAATTTTCCAACAGCGAAAAAGATTTTGTGTTTGCGCGAAAACTCCTTATCGGCACTATGGAGCACCGCGATGAATTCGATGCCTTATTGAAAGAACACGCGCAGCATTGGGAACTTCATCGCATTGCGCTCATTGATAAAATATTGTTACGAATGGGCTTATTCGAACTGCTCTATTGCAGTGAAATTCCGCCGAAAGTTTCCATCAACGAGATGATTGAAATCGCAAAACTTTATTCCACGAGTGAAAGCGGTAAATTCGTCAATGGAATACTCGATGCATTGCACGAAAAATTTAAGGCGAGCGGATTGATGAACAAACAGGGAAGAGGTCTTTTGAACGAAACGCCTGCATCCTCTCAAAAAAAATCGAAGAAGAGCAACGTTGCATAATTTTTCGCCATCCCTTTTTTATGCCGGATAACAAACAACGAAAGCATCTTGTCGGTTGGTTATTGTATGATTTCGCCAATTCGTCGTTTGCTGTAATTATCGTTGCGTTTGTTTTTGCCGTCTATTTTAAAGAAGTCGTTGCGCAAAACTTGCCGATTGGCGATTGGTATTGGTCGCTCGCTATCGCAATTTCAATGTCGGTTGTTGCAGTATTGAATCCAATTCTCGGCGCGGCAGCGGATGTTCGTTCCAACAAAAAATCGTTTCTTCTTTTCTTCACGTTTCTTTGTATCGTATCAACAGCGCTTTTGTATTTTGCTACGGAGGGAATGATTCTCTATGCGATGTTGATATTTATACTTGCGAACATCGGGTATCAAACGAGTTTGGGATTTTATGATGCATTTCTTCCGGAAATAGCAGAAGAACAAGAGTACACTAAAATTTCTTCGCTCGGTTACGCCGTTGGATATGCAGGTTCACTGATTTCCGTATTGCTCGTGTTCCCGTTCAAAGAAGAACCACGCATAACATTTCTTGCTTCTGCAATTATTTTCTTTCTTTTTTCTTTGCCGATGTTTTTGTTTTTCAAAGAAAGAAAAAATGTAGAGACGTTGCATGCAACGCCTCTACAAAACATTTTTCGTCTCGGATTTCAAGGCGTGCAAACAACATTTCGAAACATTTCTCAATACAACAATCTTAAAAACTATCTTTTTTCATTTTTTATTTTCAGCGATGGCGTAAACACCATCATTTTTTTTTCGGGAATTTATGCGCAATCCACGTTACAATTTTCACTCGAAGAACTTGCTTACTTTTTTATTCTCGTGCAAATTACCGCGCTTGTCGGTTCGCTCGCCTTTGGAAAACTTGCCGATGTGTTTGGAACGAAAAAAACACTTTCCTTCAATTTACTTGCGTGGTGTTGTATTTGTGTTGCAATGTATTTCATCCAAGAAAAAAATACATTTTTTATCATCGGCGGAATTGCGGGAGTATTTCTTGGTTCAACGCAAGCATTGTCGCGAAGCATAATGTCATCCCTCACCCCGGAAAACAAACGCGCGGAGTTGTTCGGCTTTTACGGATTGTTCGATAAAACTTCGACAATTCTTGGTCCGCTTGCGTTTGGGTCAATTTCATATTTCAGCGGAAGTGAACGATTCGCCGCTCTTTCTCTCAGCGCATTTTTTATTGTTGGTGTTTTTCTTTTGCAAAAAGTAAATGTATCGCAGAACGTTTAATTCAGAATTTTATGAAAATATTTTTTTTTCTTTTCGTAGTATTTTTATTTACGAGTTGCTCAAATAATCACAGCGGACAACTCGAATCCACCGGAACGCTTGAAGCAACGGATGTAAACGTAAGCGCAAAAACTTCGGGACAGTTGCAAAAACTTTTTTTCGAGGAAGGAAACAATATCAAAGAAAATGACACACTTGCAATTCTTGACTATTCAACACAAGATTTACAACTCGCGCACGCCGAAGCAGGAATTGAACTTGCACAATCGCAATATGATTTACTTTTAAATGGAACACGCTCCGAATGTTATTTGTCCGCCGTTATGATTGGAGTACGGTTGCGCAATTTCCAAAATCACAAATTCACTAGTTGAATCTGCCACTGATGCATCATTTGGGTTCAACTGAAAGCGGGAAATGACTGTTCTTCGCGGATTAGTTGCTGTGTAGTTAACAAAAAAATAGTTATTCGTTTCGAAATCCGAATGAAACGCAAGTCCGAGCAGTCCTTCTTCATTTCCACCATCATTCACACGTCCACTTCCATCACGTGCAGATTGAAAATCAACGGGGCGAATAAATTCCGGTAAATTGAGGAAATGCATCAACAAGCGAATAGGATAGTTCTTTGTTTTGTTTTTGAGCGGTGCAAGAAAAAGAACAGACAAAAAGCACAACGGGAAATATATTTTATTTGATTTTGAAGTTGCTCCGAAAGGTTATGTTCCAGTAAGACATATTCATCCTTCGCAAAACGAACATTTTGAAATTGTATCGGGCACTTTGCGGCTTGAACTGAACGGAGAAATCAAACATTTACAAGCGTCCGATAAAATCATCGTTCCGAAAGGAAAACCGCACCAATGGTGGAATGATTCTTCTGACACGACGGTAAAAATGAAAGTAAAATTTGAGCCCGCGCTTAAAACAGAAATCTTTTTTGAACAGTTTTTCGGACTTGCAAATGACGGCAAAACCAAAACAGACGGTTCACCAAAATTCCTTCAGGTCGTGGCAATGAGCAATGAGTACGACATTTATATTTCCGGCCCGCCCGTTTCTATACAAAAAATAATGGGATGCGTATTAGGAGAAATCGCAAAATTAGCAGGCATCAAAAAATATTACAAAAAGTACAGTGAATATTAGCGTGTGCAATGAAATGCGCTGACTTAATACGATGAAAACAATAGAAGAATGTGTTGTAACAGCGATGGACGGTTCCGACAAAGAATTGTTTCCATATTTACCGTACATACTTCAGGATGTTTGGGAAATGGGAGCAGAGCCGGAAACAATAACTGAACTCGTACGAAAACATATTTCTGATTATGCAAACGTACACGTTCTTGATTTGGCTTGTGGAAAAGGGGCGGTATCGGTACGATTATCAAAAACATTGGGATGCAAATGTTATGGAATAGATGCAATTCCGGAATTCATTGACTATGCGCAACGTAAAGCCGTCGAGTTTAATGTTGAACGTCTCTGTGCGTTCGAAACCGGAGATATCAGAGAAAAAGTGAAAGAGTTGTTTGATTTCGACGTTATTATTCTTGGTGCGATTGGACCGGTGTTTGGCGATTACTTCGCAACGTTGTCAACATTGTCGAAATGCATAAATGAAAATGGAATATTCATTATTGATGATGGATACATAATTGAACAGAGCAATTTCAGTCATCCATTGATTCTGAAACAAGAAATAATAATTCAGCAGATTGATTTGGCGGGAATGAAACTGATAGAAGACTGCGTATTGCCAAAGGACAACGTAAAGAATGCAAGCAACTATATATTCGGAAATCTTCAACTGCGATGCGGGGAATTAATGGAAATGTATCCCGAAAAGAGAAAACTTTTTCAGGATTATTTAAAGAAACAAGAAGAAGAAAACGATGTTCTCGAGAACAAGGTCGTTTGTTCGACGATGGTGATAAAGAGAAAACAGTAGAACACGAACTATACGCAAATACCCAATTTCGTTTTTCAGTTATCAGTACTGTTGATGAAAAATTAAGACGGAAAAATTTTGCCGTTGCAATTTGAACGAGAAACATTACAGGGTTTCCATTTCTATTTTACACAAAAAGTTTCTACATTATTGCAATTTTTTTTCACTATAAACTCTTTATTCGTATGAAATATTCAATTGCTTTTATCGTTGTATTTCTCTTCTCTTTTTCAACATCAACTTATTCGTTTGCAGAGAAGCCCACTCGTTCACTCGAAAAATTACTGGTGCAGAACGAACTCGAACCGAATCGTGAACAGGAGGCAAAAAAACTTGCGCTTGAACAACATCTTCCGTTCAATATGTATTTTCCCGAAGGCATAATTGCCAATGCAATAGCGATTGAAAACGGTAACGTTGTGTACGGAGTTATTACCAACTTCGCAAATCCATTAGAAAGCGGAATAACAATGTTGTATGATGAATTGATGCAAACATATAATGTGCAGCACGCGCAAAAAAATTTCGGCGGAATAATTCTTGCCCGCAATTTTCAAAAGAACAATGTTTCCGAAATACTTCGCGGGGGTGGTTCCGTACTTCTCGTTCCCAACTGGACGAATGATAATGTGCTTGCGTTCGATTCGGAAACAGGAGATTTGCTCGACGTTGCATTTATTCCTTCTGATTCCGGAAATCTTGTATCGCCGAAAGAAGCGCGTCTTCATCCCAAGGGTTTCATCACCGTTTCCGACCAAATTACTGACCTTGTGCAAGGATATGATACGGCGGGAAATTACCTCGGATATTTTGCGCCCGCGGGAGGAGTGAACAACAGCATACTCGATAATATTCGCGGACACGCATATCGTCCGAACGGAAATTTAGTTGTTTGTGTTGCAAGCGGAGCAAATCAAAATTCCATTGCGGAGTTTGATTCTGGGGGAAATTATATTGGAAATTTTATTGCCGCCGGCTCCGGTGGTTTGGGAAGTCCGTTTGGGATACTCTTTCGCAGCGATGATGTATTGGTTACAGGAAGCACGGGGTCCAAAGTGCTGCGATATGATTTCGATGGAAATTTTTTGAATGAATTTTCGTCGCTTACAAGTTTTCCGCAACAAATTTCTGAAGTTGCGGATAGAAATATTGCCGTTGCATATTTTTCAACCCCTTCGGGAATACGCATTTATTCTGCAACGGGTGAACTGCTCAAATATTATTCCGCCGTTTCCGGAATACGCGGAGTGTATCAGTTGCGAAACGGAAATTTTCTTGCAACCAACGCCGCAGGAATTCACGAAATAGATTCGAGCAACGGAAATCTCGTTCGCACAATTTATGCGTCAACGAATTTGCAGTTCATTGATAAAGTAAGTTTCACCGTTACAGGTTTTTCGGAACATGAAAATCAAAATCCCTTGTCGTTTTCTTTGTTGCAAAACTATCCGAATCCGTTTAATGCAGCGACAGTTATCGGTTACAAGTTACAAGTTACAAGTTTTGTTTCTATAAAGATATACGATATTAAGGGGAATGAAATTGTTTCGTTGGTGAACAAGCAA
>Ga0194120_10009462_pt1 | contig 12338 bp, 12 predicted proteins | sample TA2MahCa65mmetaG_FD_148642 | JGI IMG/M metagenome (GOLD analysis project Ga0194120, IMG submission 148642) | Freshwater microbial communities from Lake Tanganyika, Tanzania - TA2015019 Mahale Deep Cast 65m | ecosystem: Environmental > Aquatic > Freshwater > Lake | place: Tanzania: Lake... | reverse complement strand
CGCGCCCGCGCCCGCCCCGGCGCCGGCTCGCGTGGAGAGGCCGGTGGAGGCGGTCCCCCCGGCCGCTGCCGCCGAGGTGGTGGCGGAACCCAATACCGCCGAGCCGCCGCCTAGCTTCGAGCCTCCGGTGGTGGCGCACGCGAAGAAGCAGGGCAAGAGCATCACCGCCAGCAAGGCGCGCAAGCCCTCGGGCAAGGGCAAGGTCGACACCTGCCCCGTCAACGCCGACGACGGCGTGGAGAACGTGGCCGAGGGCGAGTGGCGCGTGGAGCGCGACGTGGTGGACTACTACGCCAAGCACGTCAAGGAGCTGATGAAGCTCGGCTCGGTGCGGGTGAACAAGTCTGCCGAGGGCAAGCCCGACGGCTTCCGCGTGGGACTGGCGAAGTGCTCGATCCTGCGCGAGGGTGGCCTGCGCTCGGGCGACGTGGTCAAGAACGTCAACGGCCTGGTGGTACACGACCTCTTCTCGGCGGTGGGCGCCTACCTCAAGCTGCGTCGCGAGCCGGTCATCGAGCTGGAGGTGGAGCGCAAGGGCAAGCGCGTCACCATGCGCTACGAGCTGGTGTAGGGCTCAACTTCCCGGGCGGCTGACCGAAGGGAGGGCGTGGTCCCTCAAGACACACTCGGGCTCGACTCGCTCGCCGAGCGCTGGCGCCGCGCGCCCGTGGAGCGTCGCGGCGGGCGCGTGGTGTCGGTGCATGGCACGCTGGTGACCGCCGACGTGCCCGGGGCGCGGCTCGGCGAGGTGGTGCAGATCGCCGGCGCCGGCGCGGCCGAGACGGTGGGCTTCAGGGAGCGTCACGCCCTGCTCATGCCCTTCGGTGCCCTGGAGGGGGTACACCACGGCGCCCGCGTGGAGTGTACCGGCGAGATGCCGGTGGCGTGGGTGGGGAACCTGCTCAAGGGCCGGGTCATCGATGGCTTTGGCCAGCCTCTCGACGGCAAGGGGCCGATCCCCGGGCTGGTGTCGCGTCCGCTCCACGCCGCGCCCCCCGACGCGCTGGCGCGCTCTCTCGTCCGCGAGGCGCTGCCCACTGGCGTCCGGGTGCTCGACGGCCTGCTCACGTTTGGGCGCGGGCAGCGCGTGGGCCTGATGGCCGGCTCCGGCGTGGGGAAGAGCACGCTGATGGGGATGATCGCGCGGCGATCCGCGGCGGCGGTGAACGTGATCGCGCTCATCGGCGAGCGCGGCCGCGAGGTGCGCGAGTTCCTCGAGGACGTGCTCGGACCGGAGGGCCTTCGCCGCAGCGTGGTGGTGGTGGTGACCAGCGACAAGGCGCCGGTGCTCCAGCTCCGTGGCGCATTCCTCGCGATGACCATCGCCGAGCACTTCCGCGACCAGGGAGCGGACGTCATGATGATGGTCGATTCTGTCACCCGGCTGGCGATGGCCCAGCGACAGATCGGCCTCGCGGTGGGCGAGCCGCCCACCACCCGCGGCTACACGCCCTCGTGCTTTGCGCTCTTGCCGCGCTTGCTCGAGCGGGCGGGGCCCGCCGACCGGGGCAGCATCACCGCGCTCTACACGGTGCTGGTCGACGGCGACGACGTGGAAGCCGACCCCGTGGGCGACGCCGTGCGCGGCATCGTCGACGGCCACGTGGTGCTCTCGCGTCGCATCGCCGCCGAGGGACGTTTCCCCGCCGTCGACGTGCTCCACTCGATCTCGCGCGTGCAGCAGGTCGTCGTCTCCCCGCGGCACTACGAGCTGTCGCGCAAGGTGCGCGCGGTGCTCGCCGCCTGGAGCCAGAACGAGGAGCTGGTCCGCCTCGGCGCCTACAAGGCGGGGAGCAGTCCCGTCGTCGACGACGCCATCGCGCGGATTCCCCGGATCCACGCCTGGCTCACGCAGCCGGTGGAGGAGGCCACCGCCTACGAGGCGGTGTTGCAGGGGATGGAAGGGGTGGTGAAGTAGGGGGTGGGCGGCGGCAAGTCGAGGGGACCGCCGGGTGCGACGGAGTTACCGCCGCGATCCGAGCCCCCGGCGGCGGCAAGTCGGTGGGACCGTTGGGTGCGATGGAGTTGCCGCCGCGATGCGAGCCCCTGGCGGCGGCAAGTCGCGGGGACCGGCGGGTGCGATGGAGTTACCGCCGCGAAACGGCCCCCCGGCGGCGGCAAGTCGAGGGGACCGCCGGGTGCGATGGAGTTGCCGCCGCGATCCGAGCCCCCGGCGGCGGCAAGTCGGTGGGACCGTTGGGTGCGATGGAGTTGCCGCCAGCCGGGGTGGCGTCCGCACGGCGGCGCCGCGCGCGGTACACTGGCGCCCGGCCGTCGCCTCGTGACCGCAAGTTGCCCGTTCTGCTGCCTGCCGCCTGGACGTGTCGTCTGGTCCAGCGATCTCGTGGTCGCGATGCTCGATGGCTTCCCGGTGAGCGACGGGCACACGCTCCTGATTCCCCGGCGACACGTGGCCACCTGGTTCGAGGCCACCCGCGAGGAGCAAGTCGCGATCCTCGATGCGCTCGACGTGATGAAGGCCTCGCTCGACCTCGGCCCGCGGCATCCAGACGGGTACAACGTTGGTTTCAACGCGGGCGAGGCGGCGGGGCAGACGGTCGGACACCTCCACGTGCACCTGATACCGCGGTACCGGGGCGACATGGCCGATCCCCGGGGGGGGCGTGCGCGGCGTCATCCCCGCGAAGCAGAAGTACGGCACCCGCGCCGATCCCTTCGCCGAGATCCCGGCGTTTGTGCCCGGCGCCGAGCAGCACTTCCTGCCCCCTCTTCGCCGTGCCATCGCGGCCGCCGGGGAGATCGACATCCTCGCCGCCTTCGTGCAGCCAGGCGGGCTCGATGCCATCGAGGACGACCTGGTGGATGCGCTGGCGCGGGGTGCGCGCGTGCGGGTAATCACCGGCGACTACCTTGGTTTCACCCACCCGCACGCGCTGCACCGCCTGCACACCCTGGCCACCCGCGAGGCGAGCCTGGAGGTGCGCCTGTACCAGACGCTCGGCGAGGAGGCCTTCCACCCCAAGGCCTACATCTTCGCTTCTGGCCACCACGGGGTGGCCTTCGTGGGTAGCAGCAACCTGTCCAGGAGCGCCTTGTCGGACGGTGTCGAGTGGAACCTACACGTGCGACGTGCCGATGGCGGCGTCTTCGACACCATTCGCCGCCGCTTCGTTCACCTGTTCCAGTCGCCCCGGTCGTCGCCGCTCTCGCCCGAGCTGCTCTTGGCGTACCAGCGGCGGGCTCGGAACATCACCGTTCCGCAGGTCCTCGCTCCTCCGCCGGAGCGAGCCGCCCCCGTTCCCGTGCCCCACGCCATCCAGCGGGAGGTGCTCGCCGCCCTGTCGCGGGCTCGCGAGCAGGCGGAGTCGCGCGGCCTGGTGGTCATGGCCACCGGACTCGGCAAGACGCTGCTGGCGGCCTTCGACGTCGCGGCCTCGGGCGCCCGGCGAGCCCTTTTCGTGGCCCATCGCGAAGAGATTCTCGTCCAGGCCGCCCAGAGCTGGGGGCGGGTGCTGCCCGACCGCTCGGTGGGCTTCGTCACTGGCCAGCAGAAGCGTCCCGACGCCGACATCGTGTTCGCCTCGGTGGCCACGCTCGCCCGGCGGCAACACCTCCAGACGCTCGCCGTTGACCACTTCGACTACATCGTGATCGACGAGTTCCACCACGCGGCGGCCGCGTCGTACCACAAGCTCCTCGAGCACTTCCGGCCACGATTCTTGCTCGGGCTCACCGCCACGCCGGATCGCACGGATGGAGCAGAGATCCTGGAGCTATGCGGGGACAACCTGGTGGCGCGGGTGGACATCCACGAGGGCATCGCGCGGGGGCTCTTGTGCCCGTTCCAGTACTACGGCGTGGCCGACGAGCTCGACTACACCAACATCCCCTGGCGCGGAGGCCGCTTCGACCTCGATGCCCTCGCGGCGAAGGCGGCCACCCGTGAACGAGCCGCGCAGGCCCTCCGAGAGTACCGCCAGCACGCGCCTGGCCTCCGGCGGGCGCTGGTGTTCTGCTGCTCGGTGGCGCACGCCGACTTCACCGCTGCCTACTTCGCGGAGCACGGTGTCACGGCGGTCGCGGTACACTCCGGGCCGCAGAGCGCGCCGAGGGCGGACAGCATTCGCAAGCTCGGTGCCGGCGAGATCGAGGCAATCGTGACCGTCGACCTGTTCAACGAGGGCGTCGACATTCCCGACGTGGACACCGTCCTCATGCTCCGACCCACGGAGTCGCCCATCATCTTCCTGCAGCAGCTCGGGCGCGGCCTGCGCAAGGGGTCGCGGGGCAAGCCGGCGCTCCGCGTGATCGACTTCATCGGGAATCACCGGGGTTTCCTCGTGAAGCCGCGCGCCCTGTGCGCGTTGCTCGGAACTGACGTCACCGCCGCGCAGGCGGTCGCGAGGCTGAGGGCGCACGAGCTGGAACTGCCTGCCGGGTGCAGCGTCGACATCGAGCTCGAGGCCCTGGCCTTCCTCGAGCGGTGGGTACACCCGCCACCCGGCGACGCCCTGGTGCGCGCCTACCAGCAGTTCTGCGACGAGCACGCCCGGCGCCCCACGGCGAGGGAGCTGTTCGCCGCGAACGGCACCCTCCGACCGGCCGAGGAGCGCCGCCGGACCTGGTTCGACTTCGTCGGCTCGATGTCCGGACTCTCGCCCGAGGAGCAGGGGGTGCTCAACGCGCGCCGCGACTGGTTCATCGATCTCTCGGGCACACCGATGTCGCGCAGCTACAAGATGGTGACGCTGGAGGTGCTGAACGATGTTGGCGCACTCCACAGGTCGATCTCGGTGCCCGAGCTGGCTGAGCGATGCCGCGAGCACCTGCGAAGCCGTCCCCAGCTGCGTGGTGAACTGCGGGAGCACGAGGTGGCCGGGGGGGACCTGGGCGACTTCGTCCGGAGGTGGCGCGAGATGCCGCTGCGGATCTTCGATCGCGCCCAAGGCTTCAGCCGCCGATGGTTCGAGCTTCGCGGCGACGAGTTTGTGTCGTGCCTGGAAGTGGCGGCGGGAGATCGGGAGGTGTTCGACCGGATGACGGCCGAAATGGTCGATTACCGGCTGGCGAAGTACCTGGCGACACCGGCGGCAGCGGGGAGACTGGTGCCCCTTGGGGGGCTCCCGATGGACCTGAGCCACAGCGACCGCAAGCCGATTCTTCGTTTCGACCGGGACAAGTACCCGGCGATGCCGGAGGGGGAGGTGACGGTGGAGGTCGACGGCGAGGCCCTGCTGTTCTACTTCCGGAAGATCGCGGTGAACGTGGTGACGGTGCAGGCCGGCGGACCCAACGTGCTCGGCGACCGCATGCGGCGCTGGTTCGGGCCCGATGCCGGCCTGCCCGGCACGCGTCACCGGGTGCTGCTCCATGCGGAGGGTCACGGGTGGAGGCTCGCGCCCGTGCGTGGCGTGACCGTCGTGCAACTGCCCTTCTACGAGCTGAAGGTGGCCTGTGGCCTCCCCGCAGGGCAGTACGGCGACGCCCCGGAGCGGCAGGTCGCGGTCCGGAGCGCACGTCGTGTCGATGCCGCGCGCCATTTCGTCGTACGCGCCAGCGGCGACTCGATGGACGGTGGGGCGCACCCGATCCGCGACGGCGACCTCGTCCTGTGCGAGTGGCTCTCGGGGTCGCGACCTGAGGATGTGGAGGGGCGACCGGTCCTGGTGACGGCCGCGACGGCCGAGGAGCACCTCGCCGCGATCAAGGTTCCCTCGCGGCGTGACGGCGCCTGGGTCTTGTCGTCCGCCAACCCGGCGCACCCCGACTTGATGATCGACACGGGTACCGAGTGGCGCGCCGTTGCCCGCGTGGTGGAGGTGGTCGAGGCGACCTAGCTGCCTCAAGCCACCCCCCTCCCAGCCGATACCCCCCTCGTGTCGGCCACGCTTCACACCCTGCTTCGCCTCCGCGCCCTCGCCCGCGAGGAAACGGCCGTGGCGGTGCGCAAGGCGGAAGACGAGCGCGAGGCGCAGCTTGCCCGGCTGGTTGCGGTGCGCGAGTCGGTGGCCCGCGCGCGGAGCGAGACCGACCTCGAGGACGCCCTCGATCTTGCCTCCTACTACGCCTTCCGCTTGCGCTCCGAGATGGCCGAGCGTCGCGAGGCGGCGCGCCTGGCCCAGAAGGAGCGCGACGTGGAACAGAAGCGCGCGCTGCACGTGGTGCGCGTGCGCGACGAGATCGCCATGCAGAACGTGATCGATCACCGGGAGCAAGAAGCCAGTCTCGACGAGTCGCGTCGCGACGCGGCCCGCATGGACGAGCTCGCCGCTCGCCGCCGGGAGAGCGCGTGACCCGGCGCGGCTGGCTGGCGCTGGCCTGCCTCGGCGGGCTCTCGACCGCGGGCGGCGCCTTCGCCAACAACGCGCTGCGGCCCTCGATCACCGAGGTGGAGCAGTACTGCGACGTCGAGGCCCAGGGGGTCCACAAGCTCAGCGAGGACCTGCGCCACCGCGAGCGAGAGATCGAGAAGCGCGAGTACGCCGTGGCCGCCGCCGAGGCGGAGCTCAAGTCCGCCGAGACCACGCTCGCCGAGCGCTTGAAGGTGCTCCAGTCCACCCGCGACGAGATCGCCGCGCTCCTGTCGCAGGCCGACACGGCCCGCGAGGAGAAGGTCATGGCGCTGGTGAAGATGATCGAGTCGGGTCGCGCCAGCAACGTGGCGCCGATGTTCGACGAGCTTCCGCCGGAGCTGGCGGTCGAGGTGCTCGATCGCATGAACCGCACCAGGGCCGGGAGATTGCTCGTGGCGCTGCCCCCTTCCAGGGCTGCCGACCTCGCCGAGCGCATGGCCGCGCCGATCCCGCTGCCGGCGGCGACGCCATGAGCGCGCCCATCCTCGCGCTGGCCTTGGAGGCCGAGCCCGCGCCCGCCCCGGCTCCGCGCGCCGAGCAAGGCTTCGACGGCCTGCTGGCCATGGCGGTGAGCGACTTCTTCTCGCTGGGCGCCGAGCCGCAGCTGAAGCCGGTCAAGCGGGGAAAGAAGGCGGAAACCACCGGTGCCGGGGAGGGGACGGGCGCCCAGCTGGTGGGTGTCGACCCCTCGTCCGGCCCTCGGACGGCTTCGCCGCCCGCTCGCGGGGAAGGGGAGAGCGGGGTGTTCCTCGACGCCGCGCTCGGCTTCCACTCGCGGGAAGTGCCGGCCCAGCCGCCGGCCGCGGATGACGATCCCACCGAGGCTCCGGGCGCCGGCGACGACCGCGGTGGCGAGAGCCAGCCCCACCCGCGCCGCGACGACGAGCCCCGCGAAGTCACCGACCACGACGCGCTCGCGGCCCACCTCGACCGCATGGGCATCGACATCGAGGTGAGGGGACTCGCCGTGCCGCGGGAGCCCTTCCGCTTCTCCGATGCGCCGGTCGCCGCCACCGGCGCCCCGGTCGAGCTCGAGGCTCCCGAGATCGTCGACACCGCCGCCGCCATGGACCTGCGCGCGCTGGAGGTGCGCGACGGCGTGACCGTCCGGGTCAACGAAAGCGGCCAGGCGTGGGAGATCGACGTGGTGCGGCACGACAACACCCTGGATCTTGCCGTGCGCGCCGACGCGCAGGTACGGGAGATCATTGCCGCCGAGCAAGACAGTATCCGCGCCGCCGTTGCGCGCGAGGGCTACCAGCTCGGCTCCCTCGACATCGCCGAGCGTCCGGTCGAGACGGCGCAAGCCGTCAAGGCCGCCGAGGCGAGTCAATCACTCGACAACACAAGCAGTCACATGTCACACGAGAACTCCAATCCACAGGCTCGTCGCGAGGAGCTGCCGCCCTGGCCCGCGCCCCGTCCCGGGCGCCGCGCCGCCACGGCCGAGCCAACCCGCCACGGTCGCCTCGACCGCGACGCCTGATTCACTCAAGTCCACCCTTTTTTCGCCGAAGCCAAGCCCATGGACCTCAGCAGCATCGACGGCCTCGTTCCCGCGAGCACGCTCTCGACGGCCACGAGCGCCTCTACCGGCGACGAGCTCGGCAAGGACGCCTTCCTGAAGCTGCTCACCACGCAGCTGCAGTACCAGGACCCGCTCAACCCCATGAGCAACGAGGAGTTCGTGGCGCAGCTCGCGCAGTTCTCCTCGCTCGAGCAGCTCCAGACGCTCACCACGGGCATGGAGTCGCTCTACATGGTCAACATGTCGATGAACAACGCTGCGATGACCAACCTCATCGGGAAAGACGTCGTCGCGACAGGCAACGCTTTCAGCTACTCGGGTGCGGGGGAGGAGACTCTGCACTACGACGCCGCGGCCGACACCGCGAGCACCACGCTCACCATCACCGACGCCGACGGCGTGGTGGTGTGGTCGGGCGACATCGGGGCGCTCGCGGAAGGCGACGGCACCTACGCCTGGGACGGCAAGGACCTCAACGGGGCGCAGTGCCCCGAGGGCGAGTACACCTTCAGCTTCGAGGCCACCGATGCCGATGGCAACGCGGTGGCCGTCGATAGCCGCATCGTGGGCACCGTCGAGGCGATGGACCTGTCCACCGGCTCGCCGCTGCTCGAGGTCGATGGCGTCACCATCGAGCTCTCGCAGATCCTGTCGGTCGAGGAGACCGAGCCGTGATCGACCGGGTTGGCCAGGTTGGCTACGCGCCGCCGCGCGAGCTGCAGCGTATCGAGGGCCTTCCGGGCTTCGGCGACCAGCTCGACGCGCTGCTGCGTCCCCCGCCCGCTCGCTCGGCCGAGGTCGAGCCGCAGGGTGTCAGTTTCAGCAAGCATGCCCAGGCTCGCTTGCAGTCGCGCGGCATCGAGCTCGACGAGTTCGACATGGCCGACCTCAACAAGGCCGTCGACAACCTCGCCCGCAAGGGCGCGCGCGAGAGCCTCGTGCTCCTCGGCGACAATGCGTTCATCGTGGGCGTGCCCGACCGTAAAGTCGTGACCGCTCTCAGCCGACAAGAGGCCATAGGCAACATCTTCACCAACATCGATTCGACGGTGGTTGCTCGATAAGCACCCAACGTTGTTACCCAGGCCGGACCACGGATTTTCCAAGGGGGCCTGGAACCGGGAGAGGAGCCCGACGCGCTCCGAACCCACTCAACCCTCGGAGGAAAATCACATGTCGCTCTTCTCTACCCTCAGCGTTGGTGCGTCCGGTCTTGGCGTGTCGTCCACGTGGATGAACGTGATCGGCGACAACATCGCCAACATGAACACCGTCGGCTACAAGCAGGGCCGGGCCTCCTTCTCCGACTTCCTCCCGCAGCACGTGTTCGGCGTGGGTGGCGGCGGCCAGGTGGGCGCCGGCGCGGTGACCAACCAGGTGGCCACGCTCATGGGCCAGGGCAGCTTCGAGACCAGCTCCAACGCCACCGACATGGCGATCTCCGGGGCCGGCTTCTTCATGGTGCAGGGCGACGACGGCGCCTACTTCACCCGCGCCGGCGAGTTCGGCGTGGACGACCAGGGCTTCGTCGTCAACGCCCAGGGCTACCGCCTCCAGGGCTACTCCGGCCAGGGCGGGGCGGTGGGCGCGATGCTCGGCGACCTGCAGATCCCGACCGGCACCCTCGACCCCGAGGCCACCTCGAGCATCACGCTCGAGGCCAACCTCAGCGCCGCCACCGAGGTGGGCACCGAGCTGGCCGCGCTGGACTTCTACGGCACCGGCACCGGCTCCAGCACCCTGCTCGAGGCCGGCGAGGCCGCCGACTTCACCACCTCGGTGACCATCTACGACAGCCGCGGCCAGTCGCACGACGTGACGGTGCTCTTCGAGCGGACCAGCAACGACCAGTGGACCTGGCGCGCCGTGTGCGACGCGTCCGAGGCCTACGACTCCACCGGCACCGCCTACGCCAGCGAGTCGGGCTACGCCTTCGAGATCGCCACCGGCACGGTGGACTTCGACACCGACGGCAACGTGTCCGGGTTCACCCAGACCAGCACCGCCGACAGCACCACCTGGAGCTTCGCCGGCAGCGCCACGCCGTCGATCGACTTCGACTTCGGCCTCGACAGCTCGGGGACGGAGACCGACGGCAGCCTGAGCATGACCGGCGACGAGTCGGCGGTCACCGCCGTGGAGCAGGACGGCAGCAAGGCCGGTGCGCTGACGGGCATCAGCATCGACGAGGACGGCGTGATCTCGGGCAGCTACGACAACGGCGAGACGCTGGCGATCGGCCAGGTGGCGCTCGCCACCTTCGCCGCCCCCGACCAGCTCACCCGGGTGGGTTCCGCCCTCTTCGCGGCCACGCCGGGCGCCGGGGAGTACGCCATCGGCGCGGCGGGGACCGGCGGGCGCGGCAGCATCTCCGGCTACGCGCTCGAGAAGTCGAACGTGAACCTCGAGGAGCAGTTCGTGCAGATGATCACCGCGCAGCGCAGCTACCAGGCGAGCAGCAAGGTGATCACGACGGCGAACGACACCCTGCAGCAGCTCCTCCAGCTGGTGTAGCGCCTCAAGTTCCCGCGGCGCTGACCGAAACGAGTGCAGGAGGCCCTCATGGACGACGACGCCGAGCTCCCGCCGCCCCCCAGCAAGATGAAGAAGACCCTTCCCTTCGTGGGGGTCCTCCTCCTCGGCGCGGGTGGCGGCTACGGCGCGAGCCTCGCGCTGCCCTCCAGCGCCCAGGCGAGCGAGGGCGAGCACGGCGAGGCGCCTGCCGAGGGCGATCACGGCGAGGCCGCCGATGCGCCGACCGAGGGCGGACACGGCGCCGCCCCGGCGGCCGAGGGCGAGCACGGCGGCCCCTCCAGCCACGGGGGCAAGGCGGCGGTGAGCGCCGGGATGACCGGCGACAGCATCGTCACCAGCCTCGGCACCTTCACCGTCAACCTGCGCGGCAGCGGCGGTGGCCGCGTGCTCCGCATGGAAGTCCAGGTCGACAGCGACGCGCAGGACGCCAGCGCCGTGACGGCCAAGGCCGCCCAGCTCCGCGACAGCATCATCACCGGCGTCTCGGACTACACGTGGTCGGAACTCGAGGGCGTCGACGGCAAGACCCGGCTCCGCGACGAGCTGCACGCGCGCGTCAACGGCGTGCTCGGCCCGCAGGGGGGCGTGGATCGCATCTACTTCACGCAGTTCGTGGTGCAGTAATGTCTACCGCCGTGCTCGCCCAGGACCGGGAGATCGTGAGCGCTGTCCCCCTCGTGGAGGACTGCATCCGGCAGGCGCTGCGTCGCCTGCGCACGCGCATGCTCACCCGCTCCGGCAGCGACGCGCCCATTCGCCTCTTGCAGGCCGGTCTCTTGACCGTGGGCGAGCTGCTCGAGTGGCCGGAGGTCCGCGACGGCGCGGCGTTCACCGGGTTCTACGTGGAGCGCGGCAACGTCTCTGGCTTCTGCGTGCTGGAAGGACCGCTCCTGGAGCGCCTCACCGCGCGCCTGTTCGGCGATGTCACCCCGGTGCAGGCCCTGCCCGCGACCGGCCGGGGGGCGTCTGACGTGGAGCTTCGCGTGGCCACGCGCCTGAGCGAGGAGCTCTTCCTCGCCATCGAGGCCCACTGGCCGGTGCGCCCCGCGCCGCGGCTGGTGCCGCGCAAGGCGACGCCCAATCGCCACGGCGTGGCGGACACGCCGGTGGCCTCCACCGTCGTCGCGGCGGTGATCGAGTTCGGGACAGAAGAGGAGCCGGCGGGGCGCCTCACGATCGCGCTGCCTGCGCACCTGTTGCGCGGCGTGGCCGGCGTCGTGGAACTGCCGGCGTCGGCCAAGGGCCAGTCGCAGCGCGACGCGAACTTCGACCGCGTGGGCGCCTGCGAGGTGGAGCTGGTGGTGGAACTCGCCCGCATCCGGTCGACCCTCGGCGCCCTGCGCGGGATCGGCGTGGGCGCGGAGATCCCTCTCGGCGCCGTGAGCGCCGCCAAGGGCGTGGTCAACGGGCGCCTCGCGCTCGTGGGCGAGCCCGGCGCGTGTGACGGGCAGCGCTCCTTCCGCGTGGAGAAGCGCCTGACGATCGCGAACGAGTGAATCTTCGCGGGCGTCGCTAAAGTCCCGAGGGGGCTGACCGAAGCAGAGAGTGTCGGGAGACACCTCGATGTCTGAACGCCACCCTGTCAGTTTCCTCTCCGATCTGCCCGTCGACGTGGTCGTGGAGCTCGGTCGCACCAAGCTCACCGTCCGCCAGCTCGCCGAGCTCGACCGCGACGACGTGGTCGACCTCGGCCGCGACAGCGACACGCCGCTCGACCTCGTGGTCGGCGGCCGGGTGATCGCCCGGGGCGAGGTGGTGATGATCGGCGACAAGCTCGCCCTGCGCATCACCGAGATGCTGGGCGACGAGAGCGCTCGGAGCGCCTCGTGAGCCCGCTCCTGCTCCTCGCCAGCATGGCGCTGGCGCAGGACGCCGACTACAACCGGCTCTTCGGCGCCGAGACCGCCACGCCGGCGGCGAGCGCGCCGGCCGAGTTGCCCGCCAACGGCTGGGCCTGGCCG
>Ga0194120_10009460_pt1 | contig 12341 bp, 10 predicted proteins | sample TA2MahCa65mmetaG_FD_148642 | JGI IMG/M metagenome (GOLD analysis project Ga0194120, IMG submission 148642) | Freshwater microbial communities from Lake Tanganyika, Tanzania - TA2015019 Mahale Deep Cast 65m | ecosystem: Environmental > Aquatic > Freshwater > Lake | place: Tanzania: Lake... | reverse complement strand
CGGCCCGACACGCGCGGCACCGCACCGCGTTTCCCCGCCGACCCTTTCCGCGGACGCCCAGCGGAGGGCGCTCATGGCAAAAACGACCGATAAAAAGCAGGCTAAACGTTTTAAAAAGCGCTTTAGAGCGGGTTCAGAAGAGCGCGAAGAAGTAGTCAAAGGCATCTACGCGCATCAGAATCCTGCGGACCCCGTCTGGTCCCGGATCTACACCGACGAACACTTAGAGGCCATTGTTCAAGCGATTGGTGCTCCAATTAATGATATCCGAAAATACAGCGGGGAACTCGAAAGTGCTGCCGGATGGTTTCGGGTTGACGATGCCGGGCCAAAAAGAACTCCTATTTCGCAAGTTAATCGAGAATTAAGCGCGCTAAAAAAACGTCTCGATCGCGTCCTGGAGCTTGCCGAGAAGCAGGATGTTAGAGAAGCAATCAAAACCAGGTGTGGCGATCGTAACTACGACGTTGCCTTAGAAACACTTGAGGATTTTTCCAGGTGGGCGAGCGATGCAGAGCCCACGACAATTTTCCAAGATTTCTCCGGTGAGAAAGAATGCTTATTTCCCGCTGGTCATGTCGGCAATCAAGCCCTTCTTGAGTGGATATCACGACTAAAGCCGATTTACGAAGGCCTGACTGGCCGTTCCATTGGCGCATCGTTTGGTTCAGAAAGGAAGGAAGGCGACCGATCCTACGGTCCTTTCGTTCGATTCATTATCGCGTGTGCTGCACCATTGGGAATCCGTCCGACCGATCGTCAAGCAAGAGACGCGGTGCAATCTTTACTAAGGAGGACCAGAACCAAAAATCTTAAGAAGAGGGGATAGAGGAAATCGTTGTTGAAAAATATTTGAATACCTCTTTCGACACTTTTGGGCTTTAGGCGTAGGTGTCTATTCAATCGCGGCATGGTGCTGTGACCCGAATGGAGACACCAATGACGACAGCAAAATCCTGTGAAGTTGCCTTAGAGCAAAAGCCCCTCGCCTACAGCGTTAACGGCGCCGTTGCCGTTTCCAATCAACCCAGGTCCGCGCTCTACCGGGCAATCAAAAGGGGCGAATTGATTGCCCGCAAGCGCGGCCACCGCACCATCGTGCTGGCGAAAGACCTGGAGGCGTGGCTCGGAGCGTTGCCCGTTCTCGGCGGCGGAGTAACGGTCATGGAACGGAAGCGCTGAGAACTCCATGCTCTCATCGAAGGGCGAACAGCGTCTACCCCACCTTTATCTCGACGTCACTGAGCTCCTGGCGGATACGGGAGGTCTGACAGTCGAGGAATTCGGCGCCCTTCTCGCGCTGATGTTTGCCTACTGGCAATCCGGATGCTCGCTCAAGAACGACGACAAGGTTCTAGCGAGACTGGTCAAGGTTAGTCGAAGCAAATGGAGCAAAAAAATAAAGTTAAAGCTCGCTCAATTTTTCAATTTTTCGGACGAGATTATTAGCCATCCCGGCCTCAACGCTTGTCGGGAAGAAGCACTAGAAAAATGCCGTAAAAACAAGGAAAGAGCCCAAACGGCTGCTAATGTCCGCTGGGGAAATAACGATGCTTATAGCAATGCTCCAAGCATGCCTGAATCAAAGCAAATAAGGAATAAGGAAGAAGGAATTAAGGAAAACGAAACAAGTATTGGCCGCCAAGCGGCGGCCGGCAGTGATGGTTACAAGTTCAAAGGAAAGATCGTTCGCCTGACCCACGAGGACTACAAGAAATGGAAGGAGGCTTACCCCAGTGTTTCTCTCCTCGCGGAGCTCAACCATTGGGATAGAATTATGCTCAAGATGCCCCTCGAGCAGAAAGACTGGTTTCACATAGTGAGCGCCGGCATTCGGAAACTCGAAAACCAGATCAGAAGCGGAAAATTGAACGAAGGACAGAGCGGAGATGCAGTTTATAGTCCGAATCAACTTCGCAATGGGCGCCTTCGCTCGGGTGGCCCATGCTGACGGTGGATATCTCCAATGGTTCAGGAGATAGCCGATTTTGCTCCTGTGGCTGCGGACAAACCTTTATCCCAATCGTCCGCGGCGGCAATGTTAAAAAGTTCGCCACAGCAGCCTGCAAGGGGAGGGTCGAGACGGCTATCCGGCGGTGGGGGATGAAAGCCTTTGAGGCCGGCGAGATTGATTTAGAGATACTCCGCCCTTACCTCAACCACCACTCCCAACCCGGCTAAGAATTCGATATTTCGTCGCGCGCGACAACTCCGGGAATTATTCCAACCGGCAAGGCCGCCCAACGCGTAAAGCCTCACCACGGCGCATTCTGACGGTTTTTGCCATCAGCCTCGCGCGCGCCCGCGCGTACCGCCTGCGTAATTCCCTAGGGGAGGGTCTTTCTGGTCCCAATGGGGCCAAGATTTTTCTTCATTTCGCACAGCTACGGACGCATACAACCTATACGGCACAGGCACGTGCTATATTGCCGTGGAGAGAATAGCGATGAGGGGGGATTTATGGGCGACGATAAAGGGCCGTCGTATCAGGGGGCAAATATCGAAATTGCAAGAATATTTGCCAGCCTGTCTGAAGCGGAAAGACGCGAATTAGAAGGTATGACTGATACCGAGATAGAATGGGTTCTAAAACCAGAGTCGTCGGATGAAGATGACGATCCATGCCGGTGGAAACTAACCGACGACGACCGATCCACTCTTTCAGCCCTAGCCGACGCCATAAGGGGGCTGACGGATATGGCCCGGGACGGCCAGGACCTTATCGCCATCGGCGAAGTGCTGGACGCCTTTGAACACATCGAACGGGGGGATGAGGTAAAGATAATCGTCAGCCTGGACGTGGGGTTCAGAAGGGGGGGCCGGGATTTTCAGGAAGGGCTATACGCTTGCCTTCGGATCGACCCGGAAGGGGTGGATCTTTCCGAACTGAACACCAGCTATTCGTCTGACGTTGGTTCCGATCGCTCAAGCCGGCGATATGCCTATCTAAGCCCGAGGAGAAGATTTGACGGAGCCAGCGTACATGGCTGGCTCAATTTACTGGAAGAAATTCGTCAGGAAGAAGAAACGCGCCTTAGTACCAGCCGCGATCACGTCTAGGGGGGTGATGAAAAATCTTAAATTGGCTCTTTTTGCGGTGGTCCTATCGGGATGCCAGACCACAGACACCACAAGCAGCGTCAAATACAGAAGGGGGCGGTAAATGAAGAGAAAAAAGAAGAAAAAACGCGCGTGGCAGCGGCACAAGGCCCTGGACGGTCGGATCATGCATCGACTTGGAGTCGCCTGAGCATGGACCAAGCCACCCACAATAAGATCGTATCATTCATCTGGGGCATCGCTGACGACGTACTCCGCGACCTCTTCAGGCGGGGCAAGTACCCGGACGTGATCCTGCCGATGTGCGTCATCCGGCGCATGGACGCAGTGCTCGAGCCAACCAAGAAGAAGGTACTCGAGACCAAGAAGATGCTCGATGAGGCACGTATTACCGAGCAACGCGCCGCGCTCTGCGATGCCGCGGGCCAGGCCTTCTACAACACCTCGAAGTTCACGCTGCGCGACCTCAAGTCGCGAGGCAGCCAGCAGCAACTGCTCGCCGACTTCGAGGATTACCTCAACGGCTTCTCGCCCAACGTCCAGGACATCCTCGATAACTTCAAGTTCCGCAACCAGCTGCAGACGCTGTCCAAGGCCGATGCCATCGGGACGCTGATCAACAAATTTCTCGATCCCGACATCGACCTCTCGCCGGCCGGTATCGACAATCACTCGATGGGTACGGTCTTCGAGGAGTTGGTCCGCAAATTCAACGAGGAAAACAACGAGGAGGCGGGCGAACACTGGACCCCGCGCGACGCCGTGCGTCTGATGGCGAATCTCGTGTTCTTGCCCATCGAGTCTGAGATCAAGTCCGGCACCTATCTGCTCTACGACTGCGCCTGCGGCACGGGCGGGATGCTCACGGTTGCCGAAGAGACTCTCGCCGCTATCGGTAAGAAACGCGGCCAACAGGTCAAGTGTCTGCTCTACGGCCAGGAAATCAACCCCGAGACCTACGCCGTCTGCAAGGCCGACATGCTGCTGAAGGGCGAAGGGGAGAGCGCCGAGCACATCGTCGGCGGTGCGGAATGGTCCACGCTCTCGCACGACGCCTTCCCTGCGCAAGAGTTCGACTTCATGCTCGCCAACCCGCCTTACGGCAAGAGCTGGAAGAAGGACCTCGAGGCGATGGGCGGCAAAGACGGGATGCGTGACCCGCGCTTCAAGGTTATGCACCAGGGCGAGGAACTGTCGCTTGTCACCCGTTCCAGCGACGGCCAAATGCTCTTCCTTGCCAACATGGCGTCGAAGATGAACGGCAAGTCGGCGCTGGGCAGCCGCATCGCCGAGGTGCACAACGGCTCATCGCTTTTCACCGGCGACGCGGGCCAGGGCGAGAGCAACATCCGCCGCTGGCTGATCGAGAACGACTGGCTTGAGGCCATCGTCGCCCTGCCGCTCAACCTCTTCTACAACACCGGCATCGCCACCTACGTCTGGATGCTGACCAACCGGAAGCCCGCGCACCGCAAGGGCCAGGTGCAGCTCATCGACGCCAGCCAGTGGTTCAAGCCGCTGCGCAAGAATCTGGGCAAGAAGAACTGCGAGCTCTCGCCCGAGGACATCGAGCGCATCAGCCGCACCTTTCTTGACTTTAAGGAGACGCCCGAGTCGAAGATATTTCCCAACGCCGCTTTCGGCTACTGGAAGGTTACGGTCGAGCGCCCACTGCGCCTGCACAGCCAGCTTACGCTTAAGGCCATCGAGACGTTGCGCTTCGCCTCAGGCGACGAGGATATTCGCGCGGCGCTCTATGAGGAGTTCAGCGACGAGCTCTTCACGCGCTTCGCCAAGGTCTCGGCCGCGCTGGAGGAGCGCTTGGCCGACTGGGGCAACGACGAAGACGAGGGCGACGACGAAGAGGGTAGCAGCGCCAAGAAAGGAATCCCTGAGAAGAAGCGCAAGAAATTGCTCGACCCCAAAACCTGGGAGCGCGACGGCCGTCTGATCGAGGTCGCCACTAAGCTGCGCGCGGCGCTAGGCGAGGCGCTGTTTGAGGACCACAACTTGTTCCGCGACCGCGTGGACACCGCGCTCAAAAAGGCCGATATCAAGCTCGCTGCTGCTGACTTAAAGCAGATACTTAAGGCCGTGAGCTGGCAAGTCGAGACGGCCCCGTCCGTCATCGCCAAGGTATACAAACCCGGCAAGGCCAAGGCCGATCCGCTGCGTGGCCTGTTCGAGGCGAACGTGGACGGCAAGCCCGCCATCGTCGAATACGAGTCCGATCCCGATCTGCGCGACACCGAGCAGGTGCCGCTTCTGGAAGACGGCGGCATCGAGGCCTTCATCCGCCGCGAGGTGCTGCCCTACACGCCCGACGCGTGGATCAAGGAAGACGCCACCAAGATCGGCTACGAGGTGAGCTTCACACGGCACTTCTACAAGCCGCAGCCTCTGCGCACGCTGGAGGAGATCAGCGCCGACATCCTCGCCATCGAGAAGGCGGCCGAGGGGCTGCTCGGCGACCTGCTCGGAGGACGCACGTCATGAGCGAACGGGACGACCTGCTGGCTTCCATAGCTCACACGGTCCGCGACTATCGCTCCGGCGAAGTCGCCTCACCCACGCCGGCGCACGTTGATCGCTGGATCGGGCAGTTCGATGCCGCAGTCCAGCTGCCCATGCTCCGGGAAATGGACCATGTCCTGAAAAGGACGTACTTCTCCCTCGAGAGGGTTACGTCATTCTTACGGAATTTGATCCGAAGGGAGAAACTGGTCGGCACCGACCCGTGTGCATTTTGGCGCGGTGTGAACTTCCTGGACATACAGGGCGGTGGAAACAGTCAGACCGAGATGCTTGCGCTGTTCGACAAGCTACTGCAGGAGAGTTGTGCCTTCGGTGTAGCGCAGTGCGGCGGCGGAGGGAGTTCCGCGTTCGTCTACCTCGACGACGCCATTTTCACGGGAAACCGTGTGCGCCGCGACCTGGAGGTGTGGATCAAGGGCCAGGCGCCAAAGAACGCAGCATTACACATTTTATCCATCGCTCTGCACAGCGGTGGGCAGTACTACGCCAATGGATACATCGGCAAGGCGGCGGTTGCTGCGGGGAAGACGATTGGCGTGACTTGGTGGCGTGCAATTGAGTTGGAGGACCGCAAGGCCCACAGCGACACCGCAGATGTGCTGCGACCCACCCACATACCCAACGACCCCGCTGTGCAGGCTTATGTTCAAGCCATGAAGTACCCGCCCACGCTACGGCAGCCGGGAGGGGTGGGGACGAACGCCCTGTTCGCAACCGACGCAGGAAGGAGCCTGCTCGAGCAAGAGTTCCTCAAGGCAGGAGCGCGAATCCGTCAGCTGTGCTCGAATCTCGGCGCCACACAACGGCCCCTTGGACATATCACACTGGACACGCTCGGCTTCGGGTCGCTCATCGTCACATTTCGCAATTGTCCGAACAACGCGCCCCTGGCGCTTTGGGTTGGCGAACCGTGGTATCCGCTGTTTCCTAGAATGACCAACACTCAAACAGCGAGCAAACGGCTGTTTGAACACCTGACCAAGGGCGAGAGATGATGCGCCCGGACCAGACCCGCACCTACGACCGCGACGATAGCGTCGTCTTTCTCAAGACCGACGAGCCTTTCGGCGGACTGTCGAACATGGCCGGCGGGTTCCCCCTCTGCGTCAATGGCATTCGCATTCTCACCTCCGAGGCCCTCTATCAAGCCTGCCGATTTCCGCATCGGCCGGAGGTGCAGACGCTGATCATCGAGCAGAGGAGTCCGATGACGGCGAAAATGAAAAGCAAGCCCTACCGGCATGATTCGCGGCCGGATTGGGATCGGGTGCGCGTGAAGATTATGCGCTGGTGCTTGCGGGTGAAGCTCGCGCAGAACTGGCGCACATTCAGCGCGCTTCTGTTGGAGACCGGCACGCGGTCAATCGTCGAGGAATCGCGGAAGGACGATTTCTGGGGAGCTAAGGCAATTGACGAGCAAATACTGGTTGGAGTGAATGTGCTTGGGCGGTTGTTGATGGAATTGAGGGAAGCCATCAAGACCGAAGAACAGGACTCGCTGTTACGCGTCAAGCCCCTCTCCATTTCCGACTTTCTACTCGACGGGCGGCCAGTAGGAATCGTTGTAGGCGAGGATGCCGAAAGCGTCTCCGGGCGCGTGGAATCGGCCGCAAGGTCGGTTCGCGGTGCTACCAGTGGGGGAGCGGTGACACAGCCGTCCCTGTTCGACCGGTTGGCAGGGCAGACGCTCCCCCCGCCTGCGCGTATGGGGACCAGCTCAACGGGCGTGCGTATCGCCGACCTCAAGCCGTACGCGGAGTATAAGGAGTCGGGGCTGCCGTGGCTCGGGCAGGTGCCGGGGCATTGGGAGATCAAGCGCGGCAAATCTTATCTGACAGCGATTGATGAACGTTCAAAATATGGCAGGGAGGAACTACTGACCGTCAGTTCCACGTACGGCGTCATACCCCGCAGGACTGCGAATGTAACGATGTTCAAGGCTGAGTCCTACGCTGGACACAAGCTGTGCTGGCCCGGTGATCTCGTCATCAACAGTCTCTGGGCTTGGGCTGGCGGTCTTGGCGTTTCTCGTCATCACGGCATCGTAAGTACAGCATATAGCGTCTATCGGAGCCGACCGTCAGCGCAGATCGATCCGCGCTATCTCCACCAGCTCGTGCGTTCTGCCGCTTTCCATTGGGAGCTTCAGGTTAGGTCAAAGGGTGTATGGATCTCACGACTTCAGCTTACAGATACCGCGTTCCTAGACGCGCCCATCCTCCTTCCTCCGCTCCCCGAGCAGGCAGCGATTGTGCGGTTTCTGGACTGGGCGAATGGGCGGCTGGAGCGGGCGATTCGGGCGAAGCGGAAGGTGATCGCGCTGCTGGGCGAGCAGAAGCAGGCCATCATCCACCGCGCCGTCACCCGCGGCCTCGACCCCTCCGTCCCGCTCAAACCTTCCGGCATCCCCTGGCTCGGCGACATCCCGCAGCATTGGGATCTCTCTCCGAATCGAGCGTTTCTGCGTATCCGCAAGGTGCTTGTAGGAGAGCGTCATCCTCAGTTTCAACTGCTTTCCCTCACCAAGCGTGGCGTTATTATTCGCGATCTCTCGAAGATGCGGGGTAAGTTCTCGTCCGACATGGGAACTTCGCAGGAGGTCAGATCAGATGATCTAGTCTTTTGCCTTTTTGATGTCCCTGAAACACCGCGCACGGTTGGCCTCTCGAAACATGACGGCATGATCACGGGCGCGTATACAGTGATGGAATGTTCGGACCCACAGATGGCCAAGTTTCTTGAGCTGTTCTACATTGCTATGGATGACCGTAAGCTGTTGAGTCCGATTTACTCTGGATTGCGAAACACCATTCCCAAGGATCGATTCCTTGGGGCAAAGACGCCAATTCCACCCGCCCCTGAGCGGGCTGCAATACTCGCTGTCATCACAAGAGACACATCGGCGTTGAATCACTCCATCTCCCGCCTCGAACACGAGATCGACCTCCTCCGCGAATACCGCACCCGTCTCGTCGCCGATGTCGTAACCGGCAAGTTCGATGTGCGCGAGGTCGTGGCGCATCTGCCCGACGAAGCGCCGCTCGACACGGTCGAGGACGACACCGACCTGGGCGATGAGGCCGATGCCGCCGACGAGGAGGCCGCCGCATGACCACCGAGACCAGCGAGAAGGGCCTCGAAACGCTTATCATGCGGCACATGACTGGCACGGACGGTCTTGCCGTCGTCCCGAACCGGGTCGCCGAGCGGCCACCGTCCTTTGGTGGCACGGGCTACACCGCCGGCAGCGCGCAGGATTACGACCGCGCCCATGCGCTCGACGTGCCGCAGCTGGTTGCCTTTCTGCGCGCCACGCAGCCGGAGGCGTTCAAGAAACTGGCGCTAGCCGACGCGAGCGATGCCAAGGATATCAACCGCCTCAAGTTCCTCGCCCGCCTCTCCGGCGAAGTCGGCAAACGAGGCGTTATCGACGTGCTGCGCAAGGGCGTGGGGCATGGGCCGGTGCATTTCGACCTATTCTACGGCACACCGTCGCCGGGCAACGCCAGGGCCGAGAAGCTGCACGCGGAGAACCGCTTCTCGATCACACGCCAACTCGCCTACAGCATGGACGAGACGCGCCGCGCGCTCGACCTCTGCCTGTTCATCAACGGCCTGCCCATCGCCACCTTTGAGTTGAAGAACAACCTCACTAAGCAGACGGTCGAGGACGCCGTCCAGCAGTACAAGCGTGACCGGAGCCCAAGCGAGAGGCTGTTCGAGTTTGGCCGCTGCGTGGTGCACTTCGCGGTGGACGACAGCGAGGCGCGGATGTGCACCGAGCTGCGCGGCAAGGGCTCATGGTTCCTCCCCTTCAACAAGGGCCACAACGATGGCGCGGGCAATCCGCCCAACCCGCATGGTCTCAAGACCGACTACCTGTGGAAAGAAGTTTTAACGCCGGCGGGGCTGACCAACATCCTCGAGAACTACGCCCAGATCGTCGAGGAGAAGGACCCGCGCACGGGCAGGAAGAAACGCAAGCAGGTGTGGCCGCGTTACCATCAGCTCGGCGTGGTTCGGCAGGCCCTGGCCGATGTGCGCGCCTCTGGTGCGGGCAGGCGCTACCTGATCCAGCACTCGGCGGGCAGTGGCAAGTCGAACTCCATCGCCTGGCTCGCTCACCAACTCATCGGGTTGAAGCGCGACGAAAAGGAGGTCTTCGACTCGGTCATCGTAGTTACCGACCGGCGTCTGCTCGACGATCAGATCCAGACGACCATCAAGCAGTTCATGCAGGTGGGCGCGACGGTGGGTCACGCCGAGCGCTCCGGCGACCTGCGCAAGTTCATCGAGGAGGGGAAGAAGATCATCGTCTCGACGGTGCAGAAGTTCCCCTTCATCCTCGACGAGATCGCCACCGAGGGCGCAAGACCTTCGCCATCGTCATCGACGAGGCGCACTCCAGCCAGGGCGGCAAGACCTCGGCGGCGATAAGCCAAGCGCTTGGTGCGGCTGATCAGAAAGGGGCAAGTGACGATGATGCGGGGCCAGATCCCGAGGACACGGTGAACGAAGCGCTTGAGCGGCGCATGGCGGCGCGCAAGATGCTGACCAACGCCAGCTACTTCGCGTTCACCGCCACGCCCAAGAACAAGACGCTGGAAATGTTCGGCGAACCACTGCCGCCCGACGCCAAGGGCAAGGTCAAGCACCAGCCCTTCCACAGCTACACGATGAAGCAGGCGGTCGAGGAAGGCTTCATTCTCGACGTGCTCAAGAGCTATACGCCGGTGGACAGCTACTACAAGATAATCAAGAAGACGACGAGCGACCCGGAGTTCGACACCAAGAAAGCGCGGAAGAAGCTGCGCCGGTATGTGGAAAGCCACGATCACGCGATCCGGCTCAAGGCCGAGATCATGGTCGACCATTTCCACGAGCAGGTGTTGGCAGGGGGAAAGATCGGCGGGCAGGCACGGGCGATGGTGGTCACGAGCGGCATCGAGCGGGCCATCCAGTATTTTCATGCGTTCAAGGCATATCTGGTGGAGCGCAAGAGCCCGTATCAGGCTATCGTCGCGTTCTCCGGAGAGCATGATTACGGCGGCGCGAAGGTGAGCGAGGCGTCACTCAATGGTTTTTCAAGCGGCGATATTGCCGGGAAGATACAGACCGACCCATACCGCTTCCTGATCTGCGCCGATAAGTTCCAGACCGGTTACGACGAGCCGCTCCTGCACAGCATGTACGTGGACAAACCACTCTCGGGCATCAAGGCCGTGCAGACTCTGTCGCGCCTCAACCGCGCGCACCCGCAGAAGCACGACTGCTTCGTGCTCGACTTCCAGAATAACGCCGATGCGATCACCTTCGCCTTCCAGGACTACTACCGCACAACGCTACTCGCCGAGGAGACCGACCCGAACAAGTTACATGATCTCAAGGCGGCGCTCGATGCCGCGCAGGTGTATTCACCGGCGCAGGTGCAGCAGGTGGTGGAGCTGTTCCTCGGCGGCGCGGATCGCGATAAGCTTGATCCGATCCTCGATACATGTGTGGCTACCTACGTGGACCGGCTCGACGAAGACGAACAGGTAGACTTCAAGGGCAAGGCCAAGGTGTTCAGCCGCACCTATGCCTTCCTCTCATCCGTGATCCCGTACAACAATGCCGAATGGGAGAAGCTTTCGATCTTTCTTGATCTGCTCATCCCCAAGCTGCCGGCACCAAAGGAAGAAGATCTCGCCAAGGGCATTCTTGAGGCCATCGACATGGACAGCTACCGCGTCGAGAAGAAGGCGGCAATGAAGATCGCGCTGGCGGACAAGGATGCGGAGATAGAGCCGGTGCCGACGGACGCCCACGGCCACAGGCCAGAGCCGGAGATGGATCGGCTGAGCAATATTCTCAAGATGTTCAACGAGCAGTTCGGGACGTTGTTCACCGACAGCGACCGGGTTGCGCAACGCATCCGCGACGACATCGCGCCCAAGGTCGCCGCTGACGCGGCCTATCAGAACGCGAAGGAGAACACCCCGCACACCGCGCGCATGGCCCACGATCAGGCGCTGGCCAAGGTGATGCAGCACCTCCTGAAAGACGACACGCAGGTCTACAAGCAGTTCGTGGAGAATGAGTCGTTTAAGCGGTTCGTGGGCGACATGGTGTATGCCATTACGAACCAGTGAGGGGGGTGTGTGTATCCCCCGGGTTTTTCTCCCAGCCTCCTGCGGGCAACCGCTTGCGTTCGATTGTCGATCGCGGGGTAGCCAGATGGGACCCGCGACGCATTATGCTGTCCGCACCGTGGCGCCTCGGCGTCGCCTCGACGATCAGCTCGCCGCCGTCGCGTGTCGAACCAGGTTTCCTTGCTTGGTTAGTTTGGGGGGCAGGGGGGCCGTTGCGGGTTACCTAGGCGGAGCTGATAGGATATGGCTACCATTATCCGTGTTCCCGGAGGCCCCATGCTCGAACTTGTGGATCTCGTCGTGTCGGTGATTCGCCTGCTGGTCGGGCTGTCCAGTTAGCCCAGACGGCCCGAAAACCAGGGGGTTGAGGGCAGAAACCGTCCCAGATTGGTTGGCCCAAGCCAAGAATTTTGGATGGGTTGGCGGATGGGTTGCCATATCTGCTCACCACTTAACTATATGATTTTAAATATAAATACGTAATAAAATGGAGGATGGGGTGGGATTCGAACCCACGAGACCCTTGCGGGTCTTCCGGTTTTCAAGACCGGTGCCTTAAACCGCTCGGCCACCCATCCGTATTGCCAAATTCGGGTAGTGCCTCGATTCGGTCCT
>Ga0194120_10009459_pt1 | contig 12342 bp, 9 predicted proteins | sample TA2MahCa65mmetaG_FD_148642 | JGI IMG/M metagenome (GOLD analysis project Ga0194120, IMG submission 148642) | Freshwater microbial communities from Lake Tanganyika, Tanzania - TA2015019 Mahale Deep Cast 65m | ecosystem: Environmental > Aquatic > Freshwater > Lake | place: Tanzania: Lake... | reverse complement strand
GCGCACCATATCGCTGGACGCGGCACGCAGTCGACGGCATCACCCACCGAGCTCAAGCGAGACACGCTGTGCCGGATCACCGGAACGGCACTCGCTCAGGCCCCCTCCACCGCCGCGCGGCCCCAGGGCAGATCGAAGCGCTCCCGCGTCGTGCAGTAGCTCAGCCCTGCCATGCGGCCGACCAGATCCAGGCGCGCCGCATCAAGCCGCCCGCGCGCGTCGATGACCGCATCATCAACATGAATGAGTTCGACCGCTCCGAGCACGATGTTGCCGCCCGACGGGGCACCTGGATTCGTGCGGATGACCTGCAGCGTGCGGCACTCAAACGCGATGGGACTCTCGGCCACGCGCGGAGCGTGCACGCGAACGCCTGAAACGGGCGTCAGGCCAGTGAGTTGGAACTCGCTGTCGCCGTAGTTCAGTCCTTCTGCAGCCGCTACGACCTGACGAATGATCCGATGCGGAGCGACGCTCACCGTGAACTCGCCGCTACCGCCCTCGGCGATCGGCTTCGCATTGCGCAGCGTGTCCTTTTCGGCACCCGCGTCGTCGTTGGCGGGGCAGAAGCACAGCGTCATGGGATTGCTGCCGACGCCGCAGAAGAACGAGAATGGCGCAAGATTGACGCTCGTGCCATCGGGCGAGCGCGTGCCCACGACCGCGATCGGCCGCGGCATGATCGCGCCGATCATGAACTTGTAGATGCGCTCAGCATCGAGCGCAGCTGGGTCGACCTGCATGCCCGCAGGCTACGCGCCAAGTCGATCGGCGAGCCGACGCACAGCGATCTCTAGGTCGTCGAACATGCGCGTGAAACCCTCGCGGCCACCGTCGTAGGGATCCTCAAGATCATCGCGAGGCTGATCGTGATGGTGGAGCACCAGCACGAGATGCTCCGGCGGCGCACCGTCTGCAAGGAGCGCCGAGCGATGGCTCGCGTCCATGCAGACGATCCAACTGAATTCAGTGAGATCGGAAGCCCGAACCTGACGCGCCCTGCTGGGCACCGGGATCCCCCGTCGAGCGGCCTCGTCCAAGGTCCGAGGATCGGCCCGTTCGCCCGCATGCCAGCCACCGGTGCCGGCGGAGTCAACGCGAAAGCGATCAGCGCTCCCCCGACGCTCGAGTTCACGCAGAAAAATCGCCTCGGCCGCGGGGCTTCGACAGATGTTGCCCGTGCACACGAAGAGGACGCCGACGCGCCCGTCGACGGATCCCATTGCGGTTCACTCGGCCTTCTGCGGCTCGGGAAGGCGACGCACCCAGATGTTGCGGAAACGCAGCGGATCACCGTGATCCTGCAAGCGGATCGGAAGTTCAGCGGCATGCGCGCTGTACTTCGCTCGCGCCGCGTGCGCGGTCGAACCGAGCAACGCCACATGGTCCTGCACGAGCACGCCGTTCATGATGAGCGTGACGAACGCGGGCGTGACGAGCTTGCCATCCTGGTCAAAGCGCGGTGCGCGGAAGACGATGTCGTAGACATTCCACTCGCCCTGCGGGCGGCATGCGTTCACCATCGGTGGGTGCTGGCCATAGCACGAGCCCGCCATGCCGTCGGCGTAGGTCATGTTGTTGTTTGAGTTGAGGATCTGCACCTCGTACTGGTTCATGAAGAAGACGCCGCTGTTGCAGCCGTGCTGTCCCTTGCACTGGCGGTCGGCCGGGACCATGAACTCGAGGTGCAACTGACAGTCCCCGAAGGAGTCCTTGGTCGCGATGTCGCCCGTACCCGGCTTGACCGCCAGTTCGCCGTTTTCGATCGTCCAAGCGCACGGCTTGCCGCCACTCGACCATTTATCGGACGACTGACCATCAAAGAGCGCCACGGCATCGCTCGGAGCCGTCGACCCCTGAAGCGCGCCGGGCGTCACAGCCGCCGGCTGCGGGCGCTCCATGTCGTGGACCTTGTACTTGAAGCCGTCCTGAAGTGTCGTGGCTGCAGCGAGCCCAGCGATGAGGCACGAACAAGCGATGGCGTAGTGCATGGTGTTCTCCGTGAGGTGCGCGCACTGTAGCGAGACCTATGATTCGCGACCCCTTGAGGAGCCCACATGCCACGCGCGGCTGAACAGACTGACATCGTCGGGACCATCCGCACGCAACTCGAGGAGATCTCCCGCGATCTCTGGTGGACTTGGAACTCCGACGGACGCATCCCCTTCGAGATGCTCGACCCGGTGCTTTGGCGCGCCTCGAAGCAATCGCCGATGCAGGTGCTCGATGGGGTGACGGCTGAGCGCATCGCGCTCTGCGCTCAGGACGATCGCTTCGTTGCCGCGATCGCCAGGGCGAGCAAGTCGCTCGAGGCGTATCACGACGCCGCCACATGGTGGGGGCGCGGCGCGAAGGGTGATCTGAAATCACTGCGGGTCGCGTACTTCTGCAGCGAGTACGCGGTGCACGAGAGCATGCAGCAGTACGCAGGCGGCTTGGGCGTCCTCGCGGGCGACCACTTGAAGAGCGCGAGCGATCTTGGCATCAGCTTGTGCGCCGTCGGCCTTCTGTACCGACAGGGCTACTACGTGCAGGAGCTCGCCGACGACGGCTCCACGCGCGTCTTCTACCCCGAGTACGACTTTGACCGCATGCCGGTCGAAGACACTGGCGCAGTCATCGTGTGCCCCATCGGTTCGAGCCGCGTGAAGGCGAAGGTCTGGTCGATGAAGGTCGGCCGAACGACCGTCTACCTGCTCGACAGCGATGTCAAGGGGAACAGCGACGAGGATCGCGAGCTCACGCGCGGCCTCTATCGCGGCGAGCCGTCGCTGCGGCTGCGCCAGCAAGTGCTGCTCGGCATTGGCGGCTGCATCGCGCTGCAACAGCTTGATGAGCCCGTGACCGTCTATCACCTCAACGAGGGCCACGCCGCGTTCGTGGCGTACCAGCGAATCGCGCAACTCGTCAAGGATGGCATGCAGCCCGCTGACGCGAAGGCCCATGTCAAGGCAACGACGGTCTTCACGACGCACACGCCGGTTCCGGCAGGACACGATCGCTACGGCGTCGACGAGGCGTTCGAAGCCCTGCGTCCGGTGCTGCGGCAGGCGCGCATCGATCACGACGAGTTTGCTGGTCTGGGGCGCGAACGACCTGATGACTTCCGCGAGCCCATCTGCATGACGGCGATCTGCCTGCGGTTTGCCTCGCGCGTCAATGGCGTGAGCCAGCTGCACGGCGAAGTCAGTCGCCAGATGTGGACGCACGTCTTTGGCTGCGCGAGCAAGGATGTGCCGATCGGCAGCGTCACCAATGGTGTGCACGCGCGAACCTGGATCGACCCTGACGCAGAGGCCTTCTGGCGCAAGGAGATCAATCTGCGGCTGGATCGCCACACTCCGACGATGGATGGTTGGGAGAAGGCGCTGGGCGTCGACCGCTCACGCTTCTGGGAGTTGCGCAGCCGGCTCCGCGCTCGGCTGGTGCACTTCATTCGCGAACGACTCGCGCGGCAGGCGCTTCGCCGCGGCGAGGGATCGTCTGGCGTCAATGCGGCGATGCAAGCATTCTCGCCCGACGCGCTCACGATCGGCTTCGCGCGCCGATTCGCAACCTACAAGCGCGCGCCGCTGATCTTCCAGGATCTCGAGCGGCTCAAGTCGATCCTGAACGACTCGCAGCGACCGGTGCAACTCGTCTTCGCGGGCAAGGCGCATCCACGCGATGTTCCGGGCCAGGAGTACGCGCGGCGGATCCACGAACTCTGCAAGGAGGACGGCCTTCGCGGCAAGGTCGCGCTCATCGAGGAGTACGACATGGAGGTCGGCCGCATGCTGACCGCCGGCAGCGATGTGTGGCTGAACAACCCCCTGCGCCCGTACGAGGCCAGCGGCACCAGCGGCATGAAGCCGCCCATGCACGGCGGCATCAACTGTTCGATCCTCGATGGTTGGTGGCCAGAGAGCTTCGACGGCCGCAACGGTTGGGCGATCGGCGATACGCAGCCGATGCAAGATCGCGACGCGCAAGACCGCAAGGATTCGCAGTCGCTCTACTCAATCATCGAAGGCGAGATGCGCGGCGACTTCTACGACCGCGACGCGATCGGTTTGCCGCAGCGGTGGATCGATCGCGCGTTGCACAGCGCGGCCACCGTCCCACCGATGTTCAACACCCACCGCATGCTCGCCGAGTACCTGCGCGAGGCCTACATCCCTGCCCACCGCGGCGGGATGTGACGAGGCGGCACCGCCTCAGCGCGCCTTGGAACGCGCACGACCAGTCAGGAGCGCGAGGGCGCGCAACCGATCGGCGGCTTCGGGGCGAAGGCTCGCGGCGCCGCGCGACTGCAGGCGCCAGTGCCAGTTGCCGCTCGCGGTTCCCGGCAGATTCATGCGCGCTTGGGCACCCAGGCCAAGCGCATCCTGCATTGAGACGATCGCAGTGTTCGCGGGGCTCGTGAAGGCGAGTCGGTTGAGTTGCGCCGCCGGATCGGATCCGTCCCAACCCATGTAGGTCCGCGCCCGCGCCTTCGCGGCTGGTTGCAACTGTGCCCACCACCCGACCGTCGTGTCATTGTCGTGCGTTCCCGGATAGCAGACACAATGCCGCGGATGCCGATGCGGCGCCTCGCCCGAATCGTCGCCGTAGAAGGCATTGTGCAGGAGCTTCATGCCCGGGAGCCCAAAGTCGTCACGCAACGCCACGACCGGCGGCGTGAGCGCGCCAAGGTCCTCGGCGATCAGCGGCAGGCTGCCCAGCGCGCGCTCCATCGCGCCCAGCAGTTCGCGACCGGGCGCGCGCTTCCACACCCCATGTCGTGCCGTCGTCGCCGAGCCCGGGATTTCAAACGCGTGGAAGAATCCGATGAAGTGGTCGACGCGAACGGCATCGAATCGTTCGACGGCAGCTCGCACGCGCTCAATCCACCAGCGATAGCCGGTCCGCCGATGCTCGCTCCAACGGTAATGCGGGTGCCCCCAAAGTTGACCATCCGCGCTGAAGCAGTCAGGCGGAACGCCGGTCACGACCGTCGGTCGCCCCTGACGATCGAGTCGAAAGTGCGATGGATTCGAGAGCACATCTGCCGAGTCGAGCGACACGAAGATCGGCAGATCGCCGAGCAGCCGGATGCCCCGCGCTGCAGCGGTCTGCTTGAAGTCCGACCACTGAGCGTCGAATGCGAACTGCAAGAACGCGTGCAGTCCGCTCTCGTCCTTCATGAAGGCGCGCCATCCCGGCAACCAGAGTCGCTGTCGACGCGCAAACGCCTTGAACGAGTTGGACCGCAGTCCGCCCTTGCGCCGGAAGGCCTCGAACGCCAGCTCGAAGCGTGGCCATTTCGCTGTGCGGGCGGCCGCGTAACGGCTCGAACCTCGGGCCAGGGCGGGCGCCGCACACAATGCCGAGCGCGGCAGCAATCGATCGCGCACCAGACCATCGATCGAGATGAACAGTGGCTCGCCGGCGAAGGAACTTGTGCTCGCATACGGCGAGTCGCCGGGACCGATCGGACCAACAGGCAGCATTTGCCACCAGGTCAAGTCGGTTCGCGCCATCCAGGCGAGCGCGTCGTACGCGCCTGGCCCCAAGTCACCGACGCCAAACGCACCTGGCACGCTCGACAGGTGCAGCAGGACGCCGCCGGTCCGCGCATCGAACACCGTTGGCTTCATGGTGCTGGCCTCCGCGAAAGCGCGTCGCGTTTGCGTGGTCTCATCGCACTTGCCTCCACACCCGCGCGCCGATCGCGGGAATCGAGATCGCGTGAACCGCTCGGCCATCGATCGTCGGATCGCTGTCGAACACCAGCTCCCATCCGCCCTGCAGGCGTTCGCGAAGCGCTGCGTCGGGCGTCACGCACTGCACGCGGTCCGATCCATTCACGATGACGAGCAACCGCTCGGCATCATCTTCGCGCATCCACCCCCAAAGATCCTGTTCGTCGTTCACCAGCACCGTCGTGAACGAACCAGTGCGCAGGGCGGGATGCCCGTTCCTCAAGGCGATCACCCGCTGGTACCACGAGAGTTGATGCACATCGACGGCGTCGTCGGCGAGCGCGTAGGGCTCAAGGTCCTTCCACAGCATCGGCTTGCGGTTGGTGGGATCATCCGCGCCGTACATGCCCACCTCGTCGCCGTAGTACACCATCGGCGCTCCGGGATGCGTCATCTGGATGAACACGGCCAGCCGCATGCGCGCGTACTCCACCGCACCGGGCTTCGTGCCCAGATACGACGCATTCTCCTGCTCGCGGCTGCCGGTCTTGAACGCAAGATCACGATTCAGCAGCATGCTCGCCAATCGATCGGTGTCATGGCTGTCGTAGAGATTCTGCGCGGCATAGGTGATCTGATCGGCGTAGGCGCTCCGCACCTGGGCGAGCCTCTCGTCCATCGCGCTGACCGGAATCGCATCCTTGCCCTTGGCGAGCCACGGCAGCACAGCCTTCGCGAACGGGTAGTTCATCAACGCATCGAAGCACCGTCCATCGACCCACTCGGGCTCCACGGTCCAGATCTCACCCACGATGTAGGCCTGCGGATTGATCGATCGGACATGCGCACACCACTCGCGCCAGAAGCCGATGGGAATCTCTTGCGGCACATCGAGCCGCCATCCATCCACACCATCGCTCGGATCACCGTCGCCATCGGGATCCATCCAGCGTCGCGTCAGGTCCATCAAGTGCTTGCGCAGCGACGGACTGGCGAGACCGTCCTTGTCCTTGCGGAACGCCGGCAACTCCCCGAAGCCCGCCCAGCCCTGGTACTGAAACGGCTCCCATGAGGTGATCTCAAACCAATCCGCGAAGCGGCTCGCCTTGCCGTTCGCCTGCACATCCTTGAAGGCCGGGTGCTCAGTGCCCACATGATTGAAGACGCCGTCGATGATGACGCGCATGCCCATCGACTTCGCATCCTTGAGGAACTCGAGGAACATCCGATCGGTCGGCGTCCAAGTCCATGTCGACGGGTCGAGCAGATCTTCTTTCGCCTCGGCGCCCGCGTAGTCACCCTTCACGCCAAAGTGCTCGTCGACATGCAGGTGATTCGTGGCGTCGTACTTGTGTGCCGTGCGCGCTTGGAAGATCGGATTGAGGTAGATCGCGTTGATCCCCAGTGATTTCAGGTACGGCAGTGCCCAGCGCAGCCCCTGCAGATCGCCCCCGTATCGGCGAGCGAAGACGAATTGGTTGAAGAAGGTCTGTCCGTCCTTGCCCTCCCACTCACTCGGCTCGTACCACGAACTGCGCCATGGCCGCACGGGTTGCGGATCGTTCGCTGCATCGCCGTTGCGGAAGCGATCCGGGAAGACCTGATACCAGATCGCGTGCTTCGCCCAGTCAGGTGTGGTGAAGGCCGGCGCGGGCGTCAGCGAATAGGTCATGGGATCTCGCACGGTCATGGTTCCATCGGTGATGAGAAAGTGGTTGGGCGTACCGCGCGTGCCGACGGGAGCGCCGGCTGGGCCAAGCCTCAGCACGGAATTGAATCCACCGTACCCGTCGGGCTCACGATCAGCATTCGCTGGATCGGTGATCCACTCCGTCGTGCCGCCACGCGACTGCACGAACTTGTAGCGCACCGAGCGAACCGCGGTGATGCGCAGTCGCCACACGCCATCGGGCCCGCGTTGCATCGGAGTGCCTGTCGCACTCCAGCGATTGAAGTCTCCCGCCACCGTGATCGCGTCGATGGGCACCGCTGGTCGGTACGACAGTTCGATCTCCCATGCACCATCGGAACGGCGCTTGGCATCGATCGAGTTCGACTGACTCGGCGCAACGACTTCACCCGTGGCGATCGGGACCTGCGGCGGGATGTGCGGTGCCAGCATGCCGCAGCTCAGAGCGATGATGAACGGCCGAGCACGCATGCGGGTTTCCTATACTAGATCGATGCTCCGTGGTGGACGCACCAGTCTTGGCTCTTGGTTGCGCCGCAGTGCCATCACCATCGTCTGCCTTGTCATCGTGTGGGCGTTCCTCCATGTTGCCGTGCGAGAGTGGAAACGCGCTGGCAACTCCGATCACCGCACCGAACTGGTGGTCATGCACTGGTCCGGCGATGGCGGACAGGAAGAAGACCAGATCGTCGACTCGAGCCTTCGCGCGTTTGAGGCAGCCAATCCAGGCATTCGCGTCCGTCGCGTCAACCCGGGCGATGCTGGGAGCTACTACACGAAGTTGATGACGATGCTCGCTGCCGGCGAGCCACCGGATGTGTTCTATGTTGGCAACGAGCGCGTCCCGAGCTTCGCAGACATCGGGCTGATCCGACCGATTGAACCGTTTCTCAGGGCGGACCGCGCCGCACATGATCCCACGGCGATCGACTTGGCAGACTTTTATCCCGCCACGGTCGATGCGTTCCGCTTCGACGGCACGACGAGCGGACAAGGCGCGCTCTATGGGATTCCTAAGGATTTCACGACCGTCGGCTTCTACCTGAACCTGGATCTCTTCGAGCGCGCAGGCGTGGCCGTGCCGGGCAATGACTGGTCGTGGGACGAGTTCATTGCCGCGGCCCGCACCATCGGTCGGCTTCCCGATGCCACTGGCAGCGAGTTCGTCACGTGGGCGGCGATGCTCCGCGCCTACCTCATGACCGAGGGCATCGATGTGAAGGGGGAAGGATTCGACGATCTCACGATCACGGATCCGCGCGCCGTCGCCGCGCTTGAGCGCCTGCGCGCGTGGCGCCACGACGAGGACAACACGCTCACGAGCGGCAAGAGCAAGATCGCTACCGGATCAAGCGTCTTCCTCTCGGGCAAGGTGGGCATGGCTGGTCCGTTCGGTCGCTGGGTCGTCCCCAGTTACCGCAAGATCCCTCCGGCAGGGACACCCGGCGGTTTCCGCTGGGACTTCCGTCCCCTGCCACGCGGCGCAGTTGCCTCGAACATCGTGCTCACCGTGTCGTGGAGCATCGCTTCTCGCAGCAGGCACCCCGACGAGGCGTGGAAACTCGTGAAGTGGCTGACCGATGACCGCAGCCAACGCGAACTAGCCGGCCTCGGGTTGGCGATTCCCACGCGCAAGGCCGCGGCGATGGGGCCAGAGTTCAGCGATCCCACGCAGGAACCCGCGAACGATGCGGGCTATCTCCTTGCCGCCGAGCAGGCGAAGGTCGTGGAATGGCCAGTGAATCCACAGTTCGAGTCGCTCTTCGCCAGCACGATGGATGCAGCGCTCAAGACCGGCACGATCAGCGTGCGCGAGGCGATCGACACCTTCCTGCGCGACTGGCGAAGCGAGAGCCAGTCGCCCTTGGCGAAGGCCGACCTCTCGCCGATGCCGTGGCGCAACCTTGCCACGATCGGACTCGCCGCGACAGTTGGATTCGCCGGATGGTTCGTGTGGTGGGCGCGCCGTTCGCGGGCCACGCAAGCCCGTCGCCGCGAGGAACGCGCGGGTTGGCTGCTTGCCTCGCCGTGGGTCGTAGGCTTCTTGGCATTCATGGCCTTCCCCGTTGTGATGAGCCTGCTGCTCTCGCTCGCACGATGGAAAGGTGTCAGCACGCTCGAGGAAGCCGAGTTCGCGGGACTGGCCAACTACGAACGCCTGCTCACCGATGACGCGCGGTTGCGGACTTCGCTGCGCGTCACGCTGTACTACGCGCTCATCGCCGTTCCGTTGGGACAGGCGATCGCCCTTGGCGCCGCGATGCTCATGAACCTGAAGGTTCGCGGCATCGCGCTCTGGCGCGCAGCGTGGTACCTCCCGAGCGTCTTGGCTGGTGTGGGCGTGAGTGTTCTCTGGCGCTGGGTGTTTGATCCCGATGGCGGACTCATGAATCGCATGCTCGGCGCCGTCATCGGCTCGATGGATGCAGTGCTGTCGTGGTTCGGCGCGGGGCCAACGGGCCTCGTTTCTCCTGAGTGGTTCGAAGCTGACGCAGCCGTGTGGGGCGCTCCGGCCTTCGCGATCATGAGCTTCTGGTTCATGGGCGGAACCATGATGGTCTACCTCGCCGGCCTGCAGCAGGTCCCGATCGACCTGTACGAGGCCGCTTCGATCGATGGCGCAGGTCGCCTTCGCCGCTTCGTCAGCGTGACGCTGCCGATGCTCAGCCCGGTCATCCTCTTCAATGTGATCATGGCCGTCATTGGCAGCTTCCAAGTCTTCACACAGGCGTTCGTGATGACTGGTGGCGACCCCAACAACCTTACGCGCTTCTATGTGCTCTACCTGTACAACCAGGCGTTTGAGTTCTACGAGATGGGCTACGCGAGCGCGATGGCCTGGCTGCTCCTCGCAATCGTGCTGCTGCTGACGGTCATCCTCATGCGCACGAGTTCACGCTTCGTCCATCACGAGGGGGCACCTCGATGAAGTGGCTCCGCCCCTGGTTCCAGAGTGCGCTGCTCGCCGTGGGCTCGATCGTCTTCCTGTTCCCGCTGTGGTGGATGGTCGTCGTGAGTCTTGAGACCCCAAAGCGTGCGGGAGCCGCCATGACCGGTCAAGGCGGGATCGCGCTGTGGCCCACCGATCCGCAGTGGGGCAACTACTCCGAAGCGCTCGCCGAGATGGGCAGCGTGCCGTGGGTCGGCTTCATCAACGCGCTCGCCAACTCGATCGTGGTGACCACGCTGGTCGTGATCGGCACCGTGCTCAGCAGCAGCCTGGTGGGTTTCGCCTTCGCGCGTCTGCGCTGGCGCGGCCGCGGCGTGCTCTTCACGCTGATGCTCGCCACGATGATGCTGCCCGGGCAAGTCACGCTGATCCCGCTGTTCCTCCTCTTCCGTGGCCTGGGCTGGATCGACACGATCCTGCCGCTTGCGGTGCCGGCCTTCTTTGGCAACGCCTTCTTCATCTTCATGTACCGGCAGTTCATCCTGCAGATTCCCGAGAGTCTGGTCGAAGCCGCCAAGGTCGACGGCCACGGTTGGCTCGGCATCTGGTGGACGGTGATCCTGCCGCTGTGTCGACCGGTCACGGCGATCTGCGCTGTGTTCACCTTCATCGGCACCTGGAACGACTTCATGGGTCCGCTCGTCTACCTCCACGCCGAGGAGCAGTCCACGCTCGCCGTTGCACTCAACAGTTTCCGCAACCAGTACGGCGGGCTCGACGATGTGCACCTGCTCATGGCGGCGAGCCTGGTCACCATGCTCCCCTGCATCCTTCTCTTCATCGCGGCTCAGCGGCAGTTCGTCGAAGGACTTGCCCGCGGCGCCGTCAAGGGCTGACACGAAAGGCAATCATGGCAGAGGTCATCCTCAAGTCGGTCGGCAAGCTCTACCCCGGTGGCGTGCGTGCGGTGCACGATGTCGACCTGCATGTGCGGCACGGAGAGTTCGTCGTCCTCGTCGGGCCGTCAGGTTGCGGCAAGAGCACCACGCTGCGCATGGTCGCTGGTTTGGAGGAGATCAGCGAGGGCACCATCTCGATCGGCGGGCGTGTGGTGAATGACATCGCGCCGAGCGATCGCGACATTGCGATGGTCTTTCAGAACTACGCGCTGTACCCGCACATGACCGTGGGCCAGAACATGGCCTTTGGCCTCGAACGCCGTCGGCGTCATGGCAGCGTGGTGCGATCGCTGCTCAGTCCGTCCTATGCAGCAGAGCGGCGGAGCGAGGGCGCGCGAATCCAAGCACGCGTCGACGAGGCCGCGGGCTTGCTCGGTCTACAACCGCTGCTGCACCGCATGCCGCGGGAACTCTCGGGCGGTCAGCGCCAGCGCGTTGCCGTGGGCCGGGCCATCGTCCGCGATCCGGCGGTGTTCCTCTTCGACGAACCACTCTCGAACCTCGACGCCAAGTTGCGCGGCGAGATGCGCACGGAGTTGCGCGTGCTGCATCGCCGACTCGGCGCCACGATGATGTATGTGACGCACGACCAGGAAGAGGCCATGGGCCTTGCCGATCGCATCGTCGTCATGAAGGATGGGTTGGTCCAGCAGGTCGGCGCGCCGACCGAACTCTACGACCAGCCCGTCAATCGCTTCGTCGCCGGCTTCATCGGGACGCCTACGATGAACTTCGTGGATGGGACGGTCGAGCGCGATGGCGGCGGCGTGGCGCTGCGTTGGGCAGGTGGGCGCATTCCGCTTCCCCACTGCACTGCGCTGGCCACGACGCGCGCCGCGATCGGGATTCGACCTGACACACTCGTCCCCACGGCGGACGGCGCATTCCGCGGCACCGTGCAGTCGATCGAGTTTCTCGGCGACCGCGCCGATGCACTCATCGAGTCACACGGCGTGCGACTCAATGCGCGCGTTCCGACCAACATCGCACGCTCACTGCGCGAGGGCGAGTCGATCGCGCTGGGCATGCCCGCCGTGGCGCATGTCTTCGACGGGGATGGGTTCCGGGCGGTCTGATCGGCGCTCAGGCCACGGATGCAGCTCAACTGCCCCAGGCGCTCAGCAGCATGCCGAGGTCGGA
>Ga0194120_10009451_pt1 | contig 12350 bp, 9 predicted proteins | sample TA2MahCa65mmetaG_FD_148642 | JGI IMG/M metagenome (GOLD analysis project Ga0194120, IMG submission 148642) | Freshwater microbial communities from Lake Tanganyika, Tanzania - TA2015019 Mahale Deep Cast 65m | ecosystem: Environmental > Aquatic > Freshwater > Lake | place: Tanzania: Lake... | reverse complement strand
CGAGGTCGCCGCGTTGCGCCGCGACCGCGATTGCATCGGTCGTTTCCGTGAACGGGTGCTGGGCGCCGGCCTGCTCGCGGCGGCCGAGCTGGCCGCGGCTGATGCGGAGATCGCCGCGGCGGTCGATGCAGCGTTCAGCGTGGCCGCTGCCGCGGCGCCGCCGGAGCCAGCGGCGCTGCTGCGCGATGTCTACGCGGGGCGGCTGTGAGCGCCCGGCTTCCAGCGCGATGCGCGCGATGAGCGTCAAGAGCTACCGGGCCGCGATCCGCGAGGCGCTCGAGCAGGAAATGCTGCGCGACCCGGACGTGATCCTGATCGGCGAGGATCTGGCCGGCGGTGCCGGTGGCGGTGGCGAGGACGACGCCTGGGGCGGGCCGATGGCAGTGACCAGGGGCCTGCTGGCGAAGTTCGGCCGCCAGCGCGTGCTCGACACGCCGATCAGCGAGGCTGCATTCATGGGCGCCGCAGTCGGCGCCGCGGCAGCCGGGCTGCGGCCGGTCGCCGAACTGATGTTCAGCGACTTCATCGGCGTCTGCTGTGACCAGATCCTCACGCAGGCGGCCAAGTACCGCTACACGTTCGGCGGCCAGGATCGCATACCGCTGACCGTGCGCACGACGATCGGCGCCGGCCAGCAGCTCGGCTCGCAGCACTCGCAGGTGCTGTATCCGCTGTTCACATCCTGCGCCGGGCTCAAGGTCGCCGTGCCGGCGACGCCGTACGATGCGAAGGGCCTGCTGGCCACCGCGATCCGCGACGACGATCCGGTTGTGTTCTGCGAGCATCGGCTGCTGTACCGGATGCGCGAGGAAGTGCCCGATGACAGCTACACCATTCCGTTCGGCGAGGCGCGCATCGTCGAGGAGGGCGGCGACGTGACTATCGTCGCGCTGTCGCGGATGGTGCACGTGGCCGCCGAGGCAGTGCGCGCGCTGCGCGCCGAGGGCATCGCCTGCACGCTGATCGATCCGCGCACGACCGTGCCGCTCGATACCGACACGATCTTCGACAGCGTCGAGGCGACCGGGCGGCTGGTCATCGTGGACGAGGCCGGACCGCGTTGCGGTATCGCCGCCGACATCGCCGCGATCGTGGCGGAGGAGCTGTTCAGCGCGCTGCGCGCGCCGATCCGCCGCGTGACGCCGCCGCACGTGCCGGTGCCGGCCGCGCCGAATCTCGAGGCGCTGTACCTGCCGGATGCGGCGCGGGTCATGGCGGCCGTGCGCGAGATCGTGCGGCGCTGAGTGGACGCGGTGATCACCCCACTGCTGATGCCGAAGTGGGGCATCGACATGACCGAGGGCCGCGTCGCGCAGTGGCTCGCGGCGGCAGGGGCCGAGGTCGGACCGGGCCTCGAGATCGTCGAGGTCGAATCGGAGAAGACGGTCGGCGCTGTCGAGGCGCCGGCGGCGGGCGTGCTGCATCCGGTCGCCGGTCCGGGCGACGTGCTGCCGGTCGGCGGCCTGCTCGGCGTCATCGCGCCGGCAGCGATGGCCGCTGATGAACTCGAGACTTTCGTGCGCGGATTCCGCGTGGCACCGGCGGGCGAGTCCGAGACAGTGGAACGGGATCAGACGGTCGAGGTGCCGGGCCACGCGCTGCGGCTGGTGTCGCTGGGTGCCGGCGACCCACCGGTGCTGTTGCTGCACGGTTTCGGCGGCGATCTGCGCGGCTGGGGCCCGGTGCAGGCGGCGCTTGCGCGGGCGCAGCGCGTGATCAGCGTGGACCTGCCGGCGCACGGCGGCTCAACGACAGCACTGGCCTCCGCCGAACCACGCTTTTTCGAGGATCTGATCCTCGGTCTGCTGGATGTGCTTGCGGTGCCGCGCGTGCACCTGGTCGGCCATTCCTGGGGCGGGGTGATTGCGTGGGGAGTTGCCGCGCGTGAGCCGGCGCGCGTGGCGAGCCTGACGCTCCTCGGTACCGCGGGGCCGGTGACGCCGCCGGATCCGGACTATGTGCGGCAGTTTATCGAGGCCGGCCGGCGCACCGAACTGAAGGCGGTATTGCAGCGCCTGTTCGCCGATCCGGCGCTGGTCACGCGCGACATGGTGGAGCAGGCGCTGCGGCACAAGCGCATCGAGACGGTGGAAGCGGCATGGCGGCGGATCGCAGCGGCGGCGGTCGCGGCTTCGGGCACCGGCGCTGCCGCGGCGGCACCGGCGGTGCCGATCCAGATCATCACCGGCACTGAAGATCGGATCTGCCCGCTCGGCGCGGACTTCGTGCCGCCGGCCGGAGTCAGCTTGCACCGCTTGCCGGGCGTCGGCCACCTGCCGCAGCTCGAAGCCCCTGCCGAAGTAGCCTCCCGGGTCGCGACCTTTGCCGCGGCCCACTCCTGACGAACCAAATCAAACGTCCGGCACCAATCAAACGAACGTCCGGCACCGTCTTGACGCCTGTCAAGGCGGGGCTCAGGCTGGCGGCGGAGACTGCCAGCCATGGATGCCGTTCCGCCCTTCGATGCCCTGCTGCTGCGGCGCTACGACCGCCCCGGGCCGCGCTATACGTCGTACCCGACCGCGCCGCAGTTCAAGGCTGATTTCGGCGAGGCGGAGTTCCGTGCCTGCGCCGCGCGCAGCAACGGCGATCCCATTCCGCGGCCATTGTCGCTGTATCTGCACGTGCCGTTCTGCGTCAGCCCGTGTTTCTACTGTGCCTGCAACCGCATCGTCACCCGCGACCTGAGCCGCGGTGCGGCCTATGTGCTGCGTCTGCTGCGCGAGATCGAATACGTCGCGCCGCTCTTCGCCCGCGACCGCGACGTGATCCAGTTGCACCTTGGCGGAGGCACTCCGAACTTCCTGAGCCCGGCACAGATCGGCGAACTGCTGCAGTGCCTCGGCCGGCAGTTCCACTTCAGCAGCTCACCCGATCGCGATTTCTCGATCGAGCTCGATCCGCGGACGGTCAGCGCGGCGGCGATCGGCGAGTACGCGGCGCTCGGTTTGAACCGCGCGAGTTTCGGCGTGCAGGACTTCGACCCGGAGGTGCAGCAGGCGGTCAACCGGATCCAGAGCGTCGCGGAGACGCTCGCGGTGATGGAGGCCTGCCGCGCGCACGGTTTCCGCTCGATCAACATTGACCTGATCTACGGCCTGCCGAAGCAGACCCGCGCCGGCTTCGGGCGCACGCTGGAGGCGGTGATCGCGGCGCGTCCGGACCGGCTGGCCGTGTACAGCTACGCGCACCTGCCGGAACTGTTCAAGCCGCAGCGTCAGATCGAGGCGAGCCAACTGCCGACGCCGGAGGACAAGCTCGGCCTGCTGCAGCTCGCGATCGAAAGGCTCTCGGCGGCCGGTTATCACTACATCGGCATGGACCACTTCGCGCTGCCCGGCGACGACCTGGCCGTCGCGCAAGGCCGTGGCGGCCTGCGGCGCAATTTCATGGGCTACACGACCCATGCGCAGACCGATCTGATCGGACTCGGCGCCAGTTCGATCAGCGCGATCGGCGACTGCTTCAGCCAGAACTACCGCGACCTGCCGGACTGGGAGGCGGCCCTCGACGCCGGGCGGCTGCCGGTCTGGCGCGGGCTGCAGCTCTCGGATGACGATCTGCTGCGCGCGGACGTGATCCAGCGGCTGATGTGCCAGGGCCGGATTGACATCGCTCTGCTCGAGGACCGCCACGACATCGACTTCGCCGACTACTTCGCCGACGCGCTGCGCCAGCTCGGGCCCCTGCAGGCCGACGGGCTGGTCGAGGTCGGCGCCGAGGCGATCGTGGCGACCTCGCGCGGGCGGCTGCTGCTGCGTATCATTGCCATGTGCTTCGACCGATATCTGCAACGCCCGCAAAGCCAGCCGGCCCGCTTCTCGAAGGCGATCTGAGGCGCCAGCGGCATGGGGCCGCCCGCTGAGCACGCTGCGCCGTCCGCTGCGCGCGAACCCGATCGCCGATGACGGCGACGAACTGCATTTCTGCAGCACCTGCACCTTCTCGGGCGCCTGCCTCGCCGGGGGTTACGACAAGGCGGTGCTGCGCGAGCTGCACTGTCTGGTCGAGCACGTCGGCCCGTACGAGGCCGGCCAGCATATCTTTCGCGAGGGCGAGGCGTTCACGGCGATCGCGGCGGTGCGCACCGGGACCGTGAAGACCAGCGTCGTGGATCCGGCCGGCCGCGAGCAGGTGCTCGGCTTCTTCCTGCCGGGCGAGGTCATCGGCCTGAACGCGATCCACCAGTCGCGTTATCCCTGCAACGCGGTCGCGCTCGACCGCGTGACGTTGTGCCGGTTCTCGTTCCCGATGGTGGCGACGCTGGCGCAGCGCCTGCCGGACCTGCAGGCGCAGCTTTTCCGCCTGCTGAGCCAGGACATCGGCAAGGCCACGCTGCTGGCCGGCGACTACACTGCGGAGGAGCGCATGGCCGCGTTCCTGATCACGCTGTCGCGGCGCTTCGCCGCGCGCGGTTTTTCGCCGCGCCGCTTTCTGCTGACGATGGCGCGCACCGATATCGCCAACTACCTGCGCCTTGCCGCCGAGACCGTCAGCCGGCTGTTCCGGCGCTTCCAGGACGAAGGACTGATCCGCGTCGACCGGCGCGATCTCGAGATCCTGGACGAGGCGCGGCTGCGGGCGCTGGCGCAACCGATCCTGCGCAACTGAGCGCAGGTCATCTGCTGAGAAGGACCTCACCGCCCATGCACGGTACACCTCGCGTCCCGCTGTTGACTCCTGCGCTGCTCGTCGTCGCACCGCACCGGCTGCTGTTCTTTACCGGCGCGGTCAATGTGCTGCTGGCGATGCTGTGGTGGGCGCTGTGGCTGAGTTCCACGCGCTGGCAGTGGCCGGCGCTGCCGCAGCCGCCGATCCCGGCGGGCTGGGCCCATTCGTTCGTGATGACCTATCAGTTGCTGACGCCGTTCATGTTCGGCTTTCTGCTGACGGTGTTTCCGCGCTGGATGAATCAGCCGGCGCTGTCAATCTGGCAGTACGGGCCGGTCGGCGCCGGCCTGTTCTGCGGGCAGCTACTGACACTCGCCGGGCTGCTGGGTTTCGCGCCGCTGCTGCATGCCGGCGTCGTAGTGACGATCCTCGGCTGGGTCGCGGGCATCGTCGCGCTCGCCGGCGTGCTGTGGCGCGACGGCGGCCGCACCTGGCACGCGGTCAGCGTGCTCGCCGCGCTCGGCATGGGTCTCGCCGGCCTCGTGCTATTCGCCGGCTACCTGCACGATGCCGGCCCGCGCTGGCTGTTCGCCTCGGTGCGGATCGGGGTGATCGGGCTGCTGCTGCCGGTGTTCTTCACCGTCTGCCACCGGATGGTGCCGTTCTTCGCCGGCAGCGCGCTGCGCGGCTATGCGCTGTACCTGCCGATGGCGGCGCTGGCGATCTGCTGGCCGTTGCTGCTCGCGCACCTCGCGCTGGAGCTGGTACACGGTTATGCCTGGCTGTGGCTGGCGGACCTGCCGCTGGCGGCGCTCGCCGGCCTGCTGGCCTGGCGCTGGTGGCCGCGGCAGCGCATGCCGGGTCTGCTCGCGGTGCTGTTCATCGGCTTTGCCTGGCTGCCGGTGGCGCTGCTGCTGTTCGCCGCGCAGAGCCTCTGGCTGGCCGCGACCGGTGAGTTCGTGCTCGGCCGCGCGCCGGTACACGCGCTGACGATCGGCTTCTGTGCGAGTCTGCTGGTCGCGATGGTCACGCGGGTCACGCAGGGCCATTCGGGCCGCCCGCTGCAGATGCCGGCGGTGGCGTGGATCGCATTTGTGGCGCTGCAGCTCGTCGCTGTGCTGCGCATCGGCTCGGAGCTGCTGGCCGATCCGGTAGCCTGGCAGGCCGGCGCGGCTGTACTGTGGCTCGTCGCACTGGCGCCGTGGGCGTCGCGCCTGCTGTGGATCTACCTGACGCCGCGCCTGGACGGCAATCCGGGCTGAACAGCCGTGGCTCTCGCCGACTGGTATCTGCCGCTGAAGCAGACGCACGTCGGGCTCGTGCTGCTGAGCGGCAGCGTATTCGCGCTGCGCGGTGTCGCGGCGCTGCGCGGTGCGGCCTGGCCGCACCGGGCGGCGCTGCGGTTTTCGACCTACACGATCGACACTGCGCTGCTCACTGCCGCCGTACTGCTGCTCGTTATCCTCGGGCTCAACCCGCTGGTGACGCCGTGGCTGCGCGCCAAGCTCGGGCTGCTGGTCGGTTACATCGTGTTCGGCTCGTTGGCGCTGCGCCGCGCGCGCCGCGTGCCGGTGCGCTGGGCCTGCTTCCTCGCTGCGCTCGCCTGCTTTCTGTCGATGTACGTAATCGCAAGGTGCCGGACGTTCGTTTGAAAAGTGCCGGACGTTCGATTCGGTTTCCCGCTTGCAGGGAGCGAGGAGCGTTTGGCAGAACAATCACTTACGTTCTCTTGAGGCCGCGGACCTTTTCAAACGAACGTCCGGCACCTGAAAGACCAGCGACTTGTAGATCGCCGCAAGGGCTGTGGCACGCCGGGTCTGGGCCTCGACGTGGCGGTCCTCGAGGTCAAGGTGGCTGCGCTCGGCGTCGAGCACAGCGAGGTAGTCGGTGACCCCGGCGTCGAAACGCAGCCGGGCGAGGCGCGCGGCCTCGACGGCGGCGGTCACGGCGCGCTCGAGTTCGGCCGCGGCCTGATGAGCGGTCCGGAATCCGGCCAGGGCGTTCTCGGTCTCCTCGAGCGCGCGCAACACGGTGTCATGGTACGCGGCGAGGGCACCATCCGCCCGCGCCGATGCCGCCCGCACCCGCTGCCGCACCCGCCCAAGGTCGAGGAAGCGCCAGGTCAGCGTGGGCCCGTACGACCAGCGTTCAGCCGTCTCGCTGCCGAGTTCCCTGCGCGTGCCAGCCGTCCAGCCGAAGCTGCCGAGCAGTTCCACGTGCGGAAAGTAGTCGGCGACCTGCACGCCGATGTCAGCGGTCGCGGCGGCGAGACGGCGCTCGGCCTCGCGGATGTCGGGGCGCCGGCGCAGCCACTCGGCGGGCGTCCCGGTCGTGGCCAACGCTGGCAGCACCGGCAACGTCGCGTCCGCCGCCAGCCGCTCGCGTAGTGCGGCAACCGGCCAGGCCGTCAGCACCGCCAGCCGCTGTTCCTGGCGGACGAGCTCGGCTTCCGCCGCGGGCAGCGCGGCGGCGATGCTGCGGGCCAGCGTTTCGGCACGGGCGACATCGAGCGCGGTCGCGCTGCCAGCCTCCAGCTTCGCGCGCAGGATCTGCAGATTCCCGTCCGCGTTGTCGAGCTGCCGGCCGTGCAGCGCAAGCCGCGCACGCGCGCCGCGCAGCGCGAACCAGGCCTGCGCGGTCTCGGCGGTGATCGATACCCGCGCGGCTTCCAGCGCGGCCGCGTCCGCCTCGACCCGGCGGCGGATCACCGCCGATTCACGGCGCAGCCCGCCGAACAGGTCAATCTCCCAGGCCGCGTCGAAGCCGGCGCGAAAGCTGTCGCGGGCCGCGCCGCCGCCCGGTACTGCCGGATCGCGGGCACTCTGCTGGCGGCGCTCAGCGCCGCCCTCGCCGGTCACCGTCGGCAACAAGCTGAATCGGGTGAGCCCCGAGAGCGCGCGCGTCTCCTCGAGGCGGGCCGCTACCTGCGCGATCGTCGTGTTGGCCGCGAGCGCCCGCGCGATCAGGCCGTCGAGCTCCGCGCTGCCGAAGCCGGTCCACAACGTCGCCGGCGCGGTTTCTGCCGGGGTCGCCTGGTCGAACCGCTCCGGCAACTCGGTCGCGGGGGCGCCATAGCGCGGCCCGGCCGCGCAGCCAGCGAGACCGGCGCAGAGCGCCAGGCCAGTCCACCAGCCCGCGGCTTCAGTCATGGCTGCTGCCCGCGCGCGCCTGCCGCGTCACGCGCCAGCTCCGGTTGCGCTCGACGCTGCGCCGCACCACGACGTAGAACACCGGCGTCAGGAACAGGCCGAAGAAGGTCACGCCAAGCATGCCGGCGACCACCGTCACGCCCATCACCTGGCGGACTTCGGCGCCCGAGCCGGTCGCGAAGGCGAGCGGCAGGACACCGGCGATGAAAGCAAAGCTGGTCATCAGGATCGGCCGCAGCCGCAGCCGGGCGGCCTCGACGGCGGCCGTGACGATGTCGCGGCCGCGCTCCTCGAGATCGCGTGCGAACTCGACCACGAGGATCGCGTTCTTGCAGGCCAGCCCGATCAGTACCGCGAATCCGACCTTGGTGAAGATGTTGTTGTCGAGGAAGGCCGGCTGCGCCGACGGTGGCGAGATGGCGAGCCACAGGCCGTGGACGAAGTTGACCAGCCAGATGCCGCCGATCGCCGACAACAGGCTGAGCGGCACGATCAGCACGATCGCGAGCGGCAGCGACCAGCTTTCGTACAGCGCCGCCATCACCAGGTACACGAGCAACACGCACAGCGGGAACACCAGCAGCACCGCGTCGCCCTGCGTCATCTGCTGGTAGGTCAGCTCGGTCCACTCGATCGCGAAGCCCTGCGCCAGCACGCGCTCGGCGACCTGCTGCACCGCCTCGATCGCCCGGGTCGAGGACAGCACGGCCGCGTCGAAGGCCACGGTGAGGTCCGCCGCCGGATAGCCGTTGTAGCGGATCACCGGATCGGGCCTGTAGCCGGGCCGCAGCTCGACGACGCTGCCGAGCGGCACCATGGCGCCGGCCTCGTTGCGGACCCGCAGGCCGTCGATGTCGCGGACCGAATCGCGAAACGGCGCATCAGCCTGCGCATAGACGCTGTAGGTGCGGCCGAACAGGTTGAAGTCGTTGACGTAGGCGGAGCCGAGATAAACCTGCAGCGTCTCGAAGACGTCGGGCAGCGCCAGTCCGAGTTCACGCGCCCGGGCGCGGTCCACGGTCGCGTCGAACTGGGGCACATTGCTCTGGAACGTGCTGAACGTACCGAGCGGATCGAAGCCCGGCGTTCCGGCGAGCGCGCCGATCAACGCGCGGGTCTGGCCGTTCAGCTCGCCGTAGCCGGCGCCGCCACGATCCTGCACGTACAGGTCGAGCCCGGCCGCAGTGCCGAGCCCCTGAACCGGCGGCGGTGCGAGGACGAAGGCGAATCCGGCGCGGATCCCGGCCCAGGCCTGGTTGATGCGGGTCGCGACCTCGGCCGCGCTCAATTCGCGTTGCTCGGGCGGCGTCAGCCCGACGAACAGCGTGCCCGAGTTCGGCGACGGCACGAAGTGCACTGGATTCAGGCCCGCGAACTGCACGACGTAGGCCACGCCCGGCGTCGCCAGCGCGACTTCGCCGAGCTGGCGCAGCGTCGCCTGCGTACGCGCGATGCTGCTCGCCTCGGGCAACTGCAGCATGCCGAACAGGTAGTGCTTGTCCTGAGTCGGCAGATAGCCGCCCGGCACCGCGCGGAACGCGAACAGGGTCGCCACGATCAGTACGCCGTAGATCGCGAGCAGCCGCGGCGCCCGGCCGATCACGTCGCCGATGCCGGTGTTGTAGCGCGCCGCGCCGCGCTGGAACAGGCGCTGGAAGGCACCGAACGGCCGGCCGACCACGCGTTCGAGCGCGCGGCCGAAGCGGTCGCGCGGTGCCGCGCGCGGCTGCAGCAGCAGCGCCGCCAGCGCCGGCGACAGCGTCAGCGAATTGAAGCCAGAGATCAGCACGGCCGCGGCGATCGTGATCGCGAACTGGCGGTAAAACTCGCCGGTGATGCCGCCGAGGAAGGCCAGCGGCACGAACACCGAAGCCAGCACCAGCGTGATCGCGATGACCGGGCCGGAGACCTCGCTCATCGCCTGGTGCGCGGCGGCGCGCGGCGTCATGCCGTCCTCGATGTGGCGCTCGACGTTTTCGACGACGACGATTGCGTCGTCGACGACGATGCCGATCGCGAGCACCAGCCCGAACAAGGTCAGCACGTTGATCGAGAAGCCGAGCGCCCACAGCGCCGCGCAGGCGCCGATGATCGACACCGGCACGGCGATCAGCGGGATCAGCGATGCGCGCCAGGTGCGCAGGAACAGCACGACCACCACGACCACCAGCAGCACGGCCTCGAGCAGCGTGATGATCACCGCGCGGATCGACTCGCGCACGAACCGCGTTGGATCGTAGGGTACGGACCAGTGCAGCCCGGTCGGGAAGCCGGGCTCCAGCTCGTGCAGGCGCTGGCGCACCGCCCGTGACACGGCCACGGTATTGGCGCCCGGCGCCGCGTAGATCGCGACCGCCGCGCCCTCCTGGTTGTTCACCAGCGCGCGCAGCGCATAGGTCGAACTGCCGAGTTCGACCCGGGCGACGTCGCGCAGCCGCGTCAGGCGCGGCCCGTCGGCCCGGATCACGATGTCGCCGAAAGCCTCGGTGCTGGCGAGCCGGCCTTCGGCGTTGATCGAGAGCTGCAGCGCCGTGCCGTCCGGGGCCGGCGGACCGCCGATCGTACCGGCCGAGACTTCGACATTCTGTTCGCGGATCGCGCGGACGATATCGCCGGCGCTGACGGCGCGCGCGGCGGCGAGATTCGGGTCGACCCAGATCCGCATCGCATAGGTACCGGCGCCGAAGGCCACCGCGCGGCCGATGCCGGGCAGCCGCGCGATCTCGTCGCGTATGCGCAGGTTGGTGAAGTTGGACAGGTACAGCGGATCGAAGCGCGGGTCGGCGGTGCCGACGTGCACGACCATCGTCAGCGCCGGCGAGGACTTGATGGTCGTAACACCGAGCGCGCGCACCGGGGCGGGCAGGCGCTGCAGCACCTGGGCGACGCGGCTCTGCACCTGTACGGTCGCGAGGTCAACGTCCGTGCCGGTGCGGAACGTGACGGTCAGCGCCATCTGGCCGTCCGCGCTCGACGTGGACTTCATGTACAGCATGTGATCGACGCCGTTGATCGCCTCCTCGAGCGGGCCGGCCACGGTTTCGGCGATCGTGCGCGGATTGGCGCCGGGATACATCGCGATGACCTGCACGGACGGCGGTACCATGTCCGGGTACTCGCTGATCGGCAGGTTCGGGATGGCGATCAGGCCGGCCACCAGCAGCAGTGCCGACAGCACCGTCGCGAGGATCGGCCGGTCGACGAAGATCCGCGAGAAGTCGGTATGCGCCATCGCGGTTCAGCGCGCGGCGGGGGCGGGTGCCGCGGCGGCTGACGCCGGACCGTCCGGCTCCGCCATCGATACCTCGTGCGGACGGACCGGCTGACCGGGCGCCAGCACCTTGCGTCCACCGCTGACAATGATCCGCTCGCCGGGAGCGAGCCCCGCCTCGACGATACGCAGGCTCCCGAACTGCGCGCCGAGCTGCAGATCGCGTCGCTCGGTGCTGCCGTTGCCGTCCACGACCCAGACGTAGCGATGGTCCAGGTCGGTCAGGATCGCCTGCTCGTGCACCAGCAGCACCGCGCGGCTCTGGTCATCCAGCACGCGTACGCGCGCCGACAGGCCCGCGATCAGGCGTCCGTCCGGATTCGGCACCACCGCGCGCGCGCGGATTGTGCCGCTGCCGGTGTCGAGCGCGTTGTCGACAAAGTCCAGCGCGCCCTGATGCGGGAAGTCCGGCTCGTCGGCGAGGCCGACCTGCACGACATGACGGCCGCTGCGCGCGGTCGCCTCGTAGCGCAGGAAGCTGCGTTCGTCGGCCGTGAACACGACATGTACGGGGTCCAGCGACACCAGCGTGGTCAGCACCGACTCGCCGGCGCGCACGAGGTTGCCCGGCTTGACGAGCGCCGCGCCGGTGCGCCCGTCGAACGGCGCCGTGATCCGGGTGAACTCGAGATCGAGCTCGGCCCTGGTCACGCGGGCGCGCGCGGCCAGCACGTCCGCCTCGGCCTGCGCCAGTTCGCTGCGGCGCGCCTCCAGTTCGCTCTGCGAGACGGCCCGCTCCTTGATCAGAGTCTCGGCGCGGCTGAGCTCCTGCCGCGCCAGTTCGATCCGCGTCTCGGCGCGTTTCCGGTCGGCTTGCGCTGCGGTCAGTGCCGCCCGGTATTCGCGATTGTCGATCGAGAACAGCAACTGGCCGCCGCGCACCGTTCCGCCTTCGTCGAAATGCATCTGCCGCAGGTGGCCGCTGACCCGCGGCCGGATCTCGGCGGACTCGATCGCTTCGATGTGGCCGACGAACTCCGCCCAGCCGGTGACCGGGCGCTCGATGACCGCAGCGACGCCGACTTCGACGGGCGGCCTCGGTGGCGGACCGCCATCTCGGCCGCAGGCGGCCAACAGCACGGCGATGAGGAATACTTGGAAAGTGCCGGACGTTCGTTTGGAAACCATTGCTGCCGCTGGGAACAAGTTGCTGATCCGACTTATTGAGCCTTGCATAAATGCCTTGCAACTGTTCCGTATGCCGTGAGTCCAATCCGATGTACATTCCCGGACGGAGCGAGCATGCGGAAGTCAGAGAAGGTTGGTCGGGAGCTGCAGCGCCGTCGCCTGCGGGGCGGGCGTCTGTTGCTACGCGGCGA
>Ga0194120_10009437_pt1 | contig 12359 bp, 14 predicted proteins | sample TA2MahCa65mmetaG_FD_148642 | JGI IMG/M metagenome (GOLD analysis project Ga0194120, IMG submission 148642) | Freshwater microbial communities from Lake Tanganyika, Tanzania - TA2015019 Mahale Deep Cast 65m | ecosystem: Environmental > Aquatic > Freshwater > Lake | place: Tanzania: Lake... | reverse complement strand
GCACGCCATCGGCACGCCGGTGCGCCGCCGCCTGGTCACCATCTATGCGATCTCGGCAGCACTCGCCGGCCTGGCCGGCGCCCTGCTCACCCAGACCACGCAGTTCGTCGGCTTGAGCGTGCTGAGTTTCGAGCGCTCGGGCGAGATCGTCATCATGCTGGTCCTCGGTGGTATCGGCCGGCTCTATGGAGCCTTCATCGGTGCCGCCGTCTTCATGATCGCCAAGGACGAGCTAGCCAAGGCCGACCCGGTGTTCTGGTATTTCTGGATCGGCATGCTGCTCGTCCTCGTGGTCATGTTTGCCCGTGGCGGCATTCTCGGGTTGATCGACCAGGCGCTGAGCTGGGTGCGGAGGAAGTCATGACTCCAGCGCTGCAGACCGTCGGCCTGAAGAAGAGCTTCGGCGCCTTGCCGGTTGCCAACGACATCAACTTCTCCCTAGTACCCGGCGCCCGCCATGCCCTGATCGGTCCCAATTGCGCCGGCAAGACGACGTTCATCAACTTGATCACCGGCCGGCTCGCACCCTCAGCCGGCCAGATTCTGCTCGGCGGAGAGGACATCACCCGCATGCCGCAGGCCGGCCGGGTGAAGCGTGGCCTCGGACGTACCTTCCAGATCAACACCCTGTTCAAGGGCCTGTCGGTGCTGGAGAACGTCGTCATGGCGGTCAGCGAGCACCACGGCAAGGCCGCTGACATGTTCCGTTATGCGGGATCGCATCGCGGTCTGGTCGAGGAGGCTTATTCGCTGCTCGAGCGTCTGCGGCTCGGCGCAGACGCGTTGCTGCCTGTGAAGGAGCTGCCCTACGGCAAGCAGCGTCTGGTCGAGATCGCCATCGCGCTCGGTCTTAAGCCCTCGGTGCTGCTGCTCGACGAACCGGCAGCGGGCGTGCCCTCGACCGAGACGGAAATCATCCTGAGCGTCATCGAGCAGCTGCCCGGCGACATTGCGGTGCTGATCATCGAGCACGACATGGAGTTGGTCTTCCGCTTCGCCAAGAAAATCACCGTGCTGGTGCAGGGCGCCGTGCTGGTCGAAGGTACGCCGGCGGAGATCGCGGCCGACGCGCGGGTGCGCGAAGTCTATCTCGGCGAGCGCGACCATGGCTGAGAGCCTGAGCTTCCGCGGCGTATCGGCCGGCTACGGCGAGACCGTGGTGCTGGAAGACGTGTCACTGTCGCTGGCCGCCGGTGGCACGCTGGCCGTGCTCGGCCGCAACGGAGTGGGCAAGACGACGCTGCTGGCCACGGTCATGGGCCACACCACCCGCCATGCCGGCTCGATCGCCTTCAACGGGCAGGCGATCGAGGCTCTCGCTACCTATCGGCGGGCCCTGCTCGGCATCGGCTACGTGCCGCAGGAGCGCGAGATCTTTCCCTCGCTCACCGTCGACGAGAACCTGACCGTGGCGGCGCGCGCCGCGAGCGGCGGGCGCTGGACCATGGAGCGTGTCTTCGAGCTCTTTCCGCAGCTCGGCAACCGCCGCCGCAACATGGGCAACCAGCTGTCGGGTGGCGAGCAGCAGATGCTGGCGGTCGGCCGCGCCCTGATGGGCAACCCCTCGCTGTTGCTGATGGACGAGCCGCTCGAAGGCCTGGCGCCAGTGATCGTCGACTCCTTGATCGCCGCCTTCCGCAAGCTGCGCCAGGATGACGGCCTGGCCATCGTGCTGGTTGAGCAGCATGCGCGTCTGGCGCTCGAATTCGCCGAGAACGCCATCGTGCTCGACCGCGGCCAGTCGGTCTATGATGGGCCTTCGAAGCCGCTGATCGACGATCCGCAGAAACTCGCCGACCTGATCGGCGTGGCGGGCTAGCCCTTCCCCGGATGCACGACGCCGCAGCTGCGGCATTTGCGCAGCTCGGGGCTCGCATAGAACTGCTCGAACAACGGCGGCAGATCCTTGACGATGCTCTTGAGCTGCACCTCCACCCGGTGCACCAGCCCGTGGCAGCTCAGGCAATACCATTCGAAGCCGTCGACCATGCCCTGAGGCCGTGCCCGCTCGATCACCAACCCGACACTGCCCGGCTCCGGCCGCTGCGGCGAGTGGCGCACATGCGGTGGCAGCAGGAAGATGTCGCCCTCGCGGATCGGCATATCGCGCGGCCGGCCGCTCTCGTAGAGCCGCAGCACCATGTTCCCCTTGAGCTGGTAGAAGAACTCCTCCAACGGATCGTCGTGATAGTCGGTGCGCTGATTCGGGCCACCGACTACTGTCACCAGGAAATCGCTGTCGGCGAAGATCTGGGCGTTTCCGACCGGCGGCTTGAGCACGTCGCGGTGATCGTCGATCCATTTCTGCAGGTTGAAGGCGGCAAGCATGCGAGCTCCGACGTCTGTGCCCCACGATGGTACGGGAAAACGGCCGGTTTGCGAACAGCGCGGCGTTTGAGGCAGGGTGCGCCCCATGCAATACGCGGATTGCCGCGGGCTTCCTGTGACTATCGCTAGCGCCGAGGCGGCCTCCGCTCTCGACGCGACATTGGCGGCCTACCAGGGTCTACGCGCCGACACCGGCGACCGGCTCAAGGAGGCGCTCGCCCTCGATCCCGATTGCCCGCTGAGCCTGACGACGCGCGGCTATTTCATACTGCTCTTCGCCGTCAAGCCGCTGGCCGCTAAGGCCCGGGAGTCGCTGGCGGCGGCCGAAGCCGCAGCGGCCAAACGCGGCGTCAGTGAGCGCGAGCGCCGGCACCTGGCGGCGCTCAAGGCCTGGTGCGCCGGCCATGCCGAAGGGGCACTGGCGCACTGGGAAGCCATACTGGCCGAGCATCCACGCGACGTTCTCGCCATCCGCTTGGCGCATTTCTGGAACTTCTACATCGGCGATCCGCTGAAGCTGCGGGATTCGGTCGCCCGCGTGCTGCCCGGCTGGGACGACACGGTCCCCGGTTATGGCTTCGTGCTCGGCTGCCACGCCTTCGGGCTAGAGGAGAGCGGCGACTATGCGGCGGCCGAGCGCGCCGGACGGCGCGCCGTGGAGATCAATCCACAGGACGCCTGGGCGGTACATGCGGTGGCGCATGTACTGGAGATGCAGGACCGCACCGACGAAGGCGTTACCTGGCTCGATCGGCATATCCCCGGCCTTGCCGGCTGTAACAATTTCCGCTTCCACACGACGTGGCATCGCTGCCTGTTCTACCTGGAGCGCGGCGAGGGCGTGCGTGTGCTGGAGCTCTACGACCGCGAGGTACGCACGGAATCGACATCCGAGTATCTCGATATCTGCAACGCCACCTCGTTGCTTTGGCGCCTGGAAGCCGCCGGCATCGATGTCGGCAACCGTTGGGCGGAGCTGGCGAAGCAGAGCGTGGCGCGCATCGGCGACCACTCATTGGTCTTTGCCGATGCCCATTTCGCGCTGGCGCTGGCGGCGGCAGACCCCGGCAATGCCGACCGTTTCGTCGCATCGGCCAAGCAATTTGCAGGCGGCACAGATACGCAGGCGCGGGTCATGAATGAGATCGGCGCGGCGCTCTGCGCTGCTGTGGTCGATTGCCGCCGGGGAGAGTATGGGCGCGCCCTCGACGCGTTGCTGCCGCGCCGTGCCGTTCTGCGCACCATCGGCGGCAGCCACGCCCAACGCGATCTGTTCGAGCAGATGCTGATCCTTGCCGCCCTGGCCGACCGCCGGAAATCCGTAGCGGCTGAGCTGCTGGCCGAGCGCCGGCGGCAACGCCCAAACAACCGGTTGAACCGCAGCCTCGAGGCGCGGCTCGCGTCCTAAGCCCGTTTCTCGCTGCGGCGCTTGGCCGGCCGGCGTACCGCCGGGGCCGGCGCGCTGCGCTTGCGCCGGCCGGCGATGACCTGCAGCCCGGCATAGGCACCGCCGGCATAGAGCAGCGGATGGCCCTCGGCCCGTAGCCGAACGTCGACGACCTGACCGATGAAGATGGTGTGTGTCGAGGACTCCACGGTCTCGCGGATCACGCAGTCGAAGCTGGCCAGGGCGTCGTCGAGTACCGGGGCGCCGGTCTTGAGTGTCGTCCAGCGTCCGGCGCGAAAGCGCTCCTCGCCCATCACGCCCTTCATCTGGCCGGCGAAGCGGCCGGCCAGCGCCTTGTGGCGGCGGGCCAGCAGGTTGACGCAGAGATTGGCGCCGCGCCTGATCACGTCATGGGCGTGGGCGCTGCGGTTGACGCAGACCAGGAGCTGCGGCGGATCGGCGGAGAGCGAGCACACCGCGGTTGCCGTCAGGCCGCCGCGTTCGCCGTTGTGGCAGGTGGTGATGATCGTGACGCCGGCGGCCAGCCGGCGCATCGCCAGCTTGAAGACATCGGCAGGGACGACGTCGGCGTTCACGCGCGGAATCCCCCGTCAGGCCGCCCGCGCCGCCGTGGAGAAACGCGGAATGACCTTCTCGGCGAACAGGCGCATCGAGCGCAGCGCCGCGTCCAGCGGAATGGTGTTGAAATTCACCTGCAGCGAGGCGATCTCGAAGCCGCCGACCATTTCGTCGTACGCCGCGACCTGATCGCAGATTTCTTCAGGTGATCCGACCCAGGCCGCACCTTTCTGGACCTGCGATTCGAAGGTCTCGGCTGCGAGGCCGGCGATGATCTTGTCGTAACCGGGATAGTCCTTGGAGCTCATGCCCTCGGTCCAGGCCGATGCCGCCGTCACCAGGGACTTGAGGTAGCGGTTGAGCGGCTCGCGGGCCACCTCGACCGCCTCCGCGCGGGTCGGTGCGCAGAACATGTGAAAGGCCAGCATGACACGGCCGTTGCCGGAATGACCGGCCGTCCGCCAGGCGTTGCGGTACAGATTGACCAGCTCCTTCATCTTACCGCCGGCCAACGGGATAGCCATGACGGAGTGCCCAGCCTTGCCAGCCTCCTCAAAGGATTGCGGCGTGCTCAGGGCGGCAACCCAGAACGGCGGGCGTGGCCTCTGGGTGGGACGGGGCAGCGAAGTGACGTCCTTGAAGCCGTGGAAGCGGCCCGTGTGACTGACCTTCTCCCCTTCGAGCAGCAGGCGAACCTGTTCCATGCCCTCGCTGAAACGGTCGCGGCTTTCGTCGGGTGACACACCGAAGCGGCTGAATTCATGCGGCAGGAAGGCACGCGCAAAACCGACCTCCAGCCGCCCGCCGGAGATCGCGTCGAGCATGCCGATCTCGCCGGCGAGCTTGAGCGGGTTGTTGAACACCGGCAGGACAGCACCAGTGATCAGCCGGGCGCGCTTGGAGCGCATCGCTGCCGCCGTCAGGAAAACGATGGGGTTGGGGCTGTAGCCGCCGTAATCTTCGAAATAGTGCTCGACCGTGCGGATATGCGTGTAGTTCAGAGCATCAGCCTCGTCGACGATCGCCAGGCATTCGCGAAAATACGCCTCGGCCGCCTTCACCTTTGGCCCGATGTCAGGAAAGAATTGAACGCCGAACTCCATCCGCCTCTCCTTCGCTGCAGGCCGCTTCGCTCCTGCAGTCCTGTTTGTCTTTGACTTTATCGCAATCCCCCGGCGGGGTCAGCAATTATTATCCGTGTACGGACCAATTTCCCGGCGGCCAGCGGCCGAGCGCAAGCTTGCCAGCAAGCCAGCCATCACGGTTATATGCCGCAGCGGCAAACAGCGCCGATTTCCAGGGATTTACGGGACGAATGAACGACCGCAAGAAGCGCGCCTCCGGCAAAGGGAACGGCACCGGCGTCGGCTACGTTCTGGGCGACGCGCCAGGCCATCTGCTGCGCCGCTGCCAGCAACGCGCGGTCGAGATTTTCATGGAGGAGATCGGCACCACCCGGCTCACGCCGCGGCAGTTCGCGCTGCTGCTGACACTCGCCCAGAGTCCCGGACTGACTCAGACCGAGCTGGTCGAAAAGACCGGTATCGACCGCTCGACCGTCGGCGACATGATCGATCGGCTGGTCCGCCGCGCGCTCGTCCGCCGCCGGCGCAGCGGTCGTGACCAGCGGGCCAACACTCTGGCTATCCTGCCCGCCGGCGCCGCGGCGCTGCGCGAGGCACTGCCTGCCGTTGAGCGCGCCCAGGAGCGCATCATGGCGCCGCTGCCGCCCGCCATGCGCGGCGACTTCATGGCGGCGCTGCGGCTGATGGCCCATGACGCACCCCCGCCGGACTCCGAGCAGCGGCCCCCGCGCCGCCGCGAGTGAGGCGATGAGACGCACCCTTCGCGCGGTGACATTCGGCGTCGGTTTCGGCCTGGCAGCGGCCTCGCTCGCCGCCGCGCAGAATGCCGCCGACATGGAGCTGGCAGCCGAGTTCCTGGCGCTCGAGCTGGCGGGTTGGCGCCTGCCGGATCCGATGGAGGAGTGTCTTGTCAGCTTGCGCTTGCGCCGTCTCGAGCCGATGGCTTTCGGCAGCGAGGACATGATCGATCAGCCCGAGCTCGTCGACCCGCCGGGGCCACATTTCCGCGTGCTGCGCATCGATCCCGAGCCGGGCAACCGGAGACGGCGCAACGTGCAGTTCGAGTGGATCGTGGCGGGGCCCACCGGCCCCCGCTCGATCCGCGACAGTTTTGCCTTTACCATCGGGGGCGATCCAGCGGTGGGCGGCGGACGAGCCACGATGCAGCGCGAGCCCGAGCACCTGGTGATCCGCCGCGAGTGTTTCGGCGGCTAGAGCAGGAGAACGGCATGGCAAGAGTCTGGCGGGCCCTTTTCATAGCCGCCTCCCTTGTCCTCGGCGGTACGACCGCCGGGCGCGCTGTCCCGGTCGACCTCGAGCTGGTGCTTGCGGTCGACTGCTCGGGCAGTGTCGATGAGAGCGAGTTTACGCTGCAGATCCGCGGCTATGCGAGCGCCTTCAGCCATCCCTCGGTGATCCACGCCATCCGCTCCGGCCGCTACGGCGCCATTGCCGTCACCTATGTGCAGTGGTCCGGCCCATTCCTGCAGAGCCAGGTGGTGGGCTGGACCCTGGTCAACGACGCCGACAGCGCCGAGGGCTTCGGCGCCAAGATGGCTGCGGCAAGGCGGTCGATCTATAGCGGCGGTACCTCGCTCAGCGGCGTGATCGACTACTCTGCCAACCTTTTCGGCAAGGGTGGCTATGAAGGTCAGCGCCGGGTGATCGACATCTCCGGCGACGGAATCAACAACACCGGCCGGCGGCCCAGCGACGCGCGCGACGACGCCGTGTCCCGCGGGTTGACGATCAACGGTCTAGCCATCCTGACGGATTTCGGCGGGCTCGATCGCTATTTCGAGGAGCATGTCGCGGGCGGGCCGGGTGCCTTCGTCATCGCGGCCGAGAATTTCGAAAGTTTCGCTGCGGCGATCCTCAGCAAGTTGATCCGCGAGATCGCCTCGGCCGATCCCGGCTGAACGCTACTCCGCGAGCGCGATCACCACGCGCCGGTTGCGCTTGCCCTTGTTTTCGATCTTCTCAACTACCACCCGCCCGATTTCGCCAGTGGCCCGCACATGCGTGCCCCCGCAGGGCTGCAGATCGATGCCCGGGCCGATATCGAGCAGCCGGACCTTCCCCTGACCGGTCGGGGGCTTCACCGACATCGTGCGCACGAGATCGGGGGTGGCGGCGAGTTCCTCGTCGCTGATCCAGCGTGGCGTGGCCTGATGATTGGCAGCGATGAGCGCGTTGAGCTTGGCCTCGATCGCAGTCTTGTCCAAGACGAGATCCCCGACATCGAAGTCGAGCCGCGAGCGCGCATCGCCGACCTGACCGCCGGTAACGCCGGCAGCCACCACGGAGCACAAAAGGTGCAGGCAGGTGTGCATGCGCATGTGGCGATAGCGCCGCGTCCAGTCGATCTCGGCAATCACGCGCTCGCCCACTTCCGGCATCTGCTGATCCGCCGCCGGCAGATGCAGAATCTCGCCGGGTGTTGTCCCCTTGCGCGTGTCGGCGATGTTAACCATACGCCCGTCGGAGCGCCGCAAGCTCCCGGTATCGCCGGGCTGCCCGCCACCCATCGGATAGAAAACAGTACAGTCGAGCTCGATTCCGGCCGGCCCTGAAGCCGTGACCACGGCTTCGCAGCTTCGCAGATAGGAATCTTCGCGGAAGATTTCCTCGGTCATACGCACTCCAGAACCGGCCCAGCGGGCCTGATGGCTCAAGTCTACAGGGGCCAAAGCCTGGCGGTCCATGCAGCCTCGGCTGCCGGCTGGAACTATAGTAGTGTCCCGACAAAACAACCAATTTGTGGAAAACCCCGATGCTTGACTCAGGTCGGAATTCGCTCATGATGGCGCGTCGCTGAATTTTGCTGCATTAAGAGATCTTCATGGCCTCCGACGAGCCCATAGAAAATGGGCAGATTGATCCGCCCTCGGTCGAAGCCGCGAAGCTTCTCGGCGTCGTCCTGGCGGAGGCGCGCAACGACCGCGCGCTGACTCGCTATGCGGAGGTCGATCTGCGCGCGGTCGACGAGATTCGCGCCAAGCTGCAAGCCAACCCCGAGGACCGCCAAGCGGCGTCGTGGGCTCGCCAGATCGCCAAGACTTGGTCAAGCCGGATCAGTAGCGGGAATTTCCGGCATATCCGCCGGGTGCTTGACCTTCTCGACAGCCGCGGCTGAGCCTCGGCACGCCGCAAGCAAAAGCCGGCCTCGACGCTAGGTGTATTTCGCCGTCAGAATCTTGAACGAAGCGAGCAGTTCGCCCTCGGTCTCGGCGCGCATGCCGCCATGCGGCTGTTGGGCGCGGGACAGCAGGACGTACAGCATGTCGATGTGCAGGCGGATGACGATGAGCTGCTTGGCGCCGGCCTCACTCCGCTTCAGCACGTAGTCGTTGAGGCTCGTCGCCATCGTGGTGATCAGGTGGAAGCCGAAGGTTCCGGCTAGCCCCTTGACCGCCAAAGATTCGTCCCGCAGCTGCGCCAGATAGGCCCCCACCAGGTCCGGGTTCTTCTCCACATCGTGATGGGTGGTACGCAGCGCCTTGAGCTTCTCGGCGACCTGGCTGACGAACTTGTCCTTCGACTTGTGGACAGCCGTCTCGATCTTGGCGAGCTCCTGCGGCGTCAGCTCAAGATTCAAACCCTTGGTCGCGCTGAGCGCGCGTCGCTTCAGATCCTGCGGCGGATTGATAATCCGCGCCCGGCGGCTCATTCAAGACTCCGCTTACTGCGCCGCAATCACTCGCCGTTCGGGGCCGCTATAGCCCTGATCGGCGCGCCGGCGCCGATCCGGACCGAAATACGTATCGGCATCGATGAACGGTCGAGGAAAGGCAATGATCGACACAAGGCGCTTGTAGAAGCCCTCTACGTTAAACGGCTTGGCCAGGAATTCGGTGATGCCGCGGTCGCGCGCCTGCAGCACATATTCCTGCTCCGACCGCGCAGTCATCAGCAGGATGGGGAGTAGGCGATTGGGCGATTGCGGCGAGGTGCGAATGTAGTCGATGAACTGCAAGCCGTTCATCGGCGTGGTATTCCACTCGGCAATGACGATGTCGCAGGGCGTACTACGCAGGGCTTCGATCGCCCGGTCGGTGTTCTGGCATTTGCGGACGGCGCGCGCGCCCATCATCATGAGCACGTCCCAGGTCAGCTCCATCGAGATGGGGCTGGGATCCACAAGCAGGAAACGAACGTTACCGAGATCGATCTCGGCAGGCATGGCGAAACGACCGGTCCTCTCGCTCACTTACCGTCCGCAGGCTCCAGGGACGGCGCAACCACCTCCCGGCCAATAGCCCTGCTTACTACAAGCTTACCCAAAAGTCAGGGTCAAAGCCTAGTTCGGACCTATAAATTTTCCCCTAACCGGTTGTCAGAACAGCAATCTTAACCTTAACTGATATTCTCGTACTAAGCCGACAGGGCCGGTAACCATCGATCGACCCTGATACCCCTACCCGCCTCGGTGGGTGCAATCGTTTGCTTCAAGGCATTATGCTGCGCCCATGGCAGCCAACGCAAACCTGACCCACTCGCATTGGGGCGCCTTCCACGCCGAGGTCGAGGGGGGAAGGCTGGTACGGGCGCTGCCGTTCTCCCGCGACCCCTACCCTTCGCCGATGATCGAAGCCTGGCCGGCGATGGTCGAGGCGCCGACCCGCATCCGGCAGCCCATGATCCGCGAAGGCTATCGCCGTGACGGCATCAACAGCGACCGTGCGCGGCGCGGCGTCGAACCTTTCGTGCCCGTCTCCTGGGACGAGGCGCTCGATCTCTCCGCCAGGGCGCTGAGCGAAGCCCGCGCCCGGCACGGCGCCAGTTCGATCTTCGGCGGATCCTACGGCTGGTCGAGCGCCGGACGCCTCCACCATGCGCGCACCCTGGTGCGCCGCTTCCTTTTCGCCTCCGGCGGCTGCGTCGACCAGGTGACCAATTACTCGTGGGGCGCGGCGCAGATCCTGTTGCCGCACGTGATCGGTAGTTTCGAGGCCGTTGGTAAGAGCGCCTCTTGGCGCAGCGTCCTGCGGCACACCAGGCTGTTCGTCGCCTTCGGCGGCCTCAACCTCAAGAATGCGCAGGTTGCCTCGGGCGGGCCGGGCCAGCACACGACCGAGAAATGGCTGCGCGAGGCGGCTAGGGCAGGCGTCGAGTTCGTCGTCCTCAGCCCGCTGCGCAGCGACGCCCCGCCCTTCCTCAACGCGCAGTGGCTGCCGATCCGGCCCAACACCGACACGGCACTCATGCTCGGCCTGATCCACACCCTGGTCGCCGAAGGACGGCATGACCGTGCCTTTCTTGAGCGTTACTGCGTGGGTTTCGAGGCTTTCCTCAGCTACGTCGCCGGCGAGCCTGATGGCCAGCCCAAGAATGCCGAGTGGGCTGCGGCGATCACCGGCGTCGACGCCGCGGCAATCCGTGAGCTGGCGCGCCGTATGGCGGCCACGCGCACCCTGATTTCCGCCACCTGGTCGCTGCAGCGCGGCGAGCATGGCGAGCAGCCCTACTGGGCGTTGATCGCGCTTGCCGCCTGCCTCGGCCAGATCGGCCTGCCGGGCGGCGGCTTCGGCTTCGGACACGGATCGATCAACGGCGTGGGCGAGCCGCGGCCCGAGATCCCCAGCCCGGAACTCGACAAGGGCCGCAACCCGCTGAACTTCGCCATTCCTGTGGCGCGCATTGCCGATGCGTTGCTCGAGCCTGGCGCCACGATCGACTTCGACGGCAAGAAGCTCACCTACCCCGATATCCGCCTCGTCTACTGGGCCGGCGGCAATCCGTTTCACCACCACCAGGATCTCAACCGCTTCCTGCGCGCCTGGCAGAAGCCGGAGACCGTCATTGTCAACGAGTCCTGGTGGACGGCGACGGCGCGTCATGCCGACATCGTCCTGCCGGCGACCACGACGCTGGAGCGCAACGACATCGGTGCCAATGGCCGCGATCGTTTCGTCGTGGCGATGAAGAAGGCGATCGAGCCGGTCGGCCAGGCCCGCAACGACTTCGATATTTTCGAGGGGCTGGCCCAGCGACTGGGTCTCGGCACCGCGTTTTCCGGCGGGCTCGACGAGATGGGTTGGCTACGGCGGCTTTACCAGGATTTCCGCAGCGACGCAGCGCGCCAGAACATTGCTCTGCCTGATTTCGACTCGTTCTGGAATGAGGGCTATATCGAGCTGCCCGTCCCCGACGACGACTACGTAGCGCTCGGCGAGTTCCGCCGCGACCCCGAGCTGCACCGGCTGGCCACGCCGTCAGGCCGCATCGAGTTGTTCTCCGAGGCGATCGCCGGTTTCGGCTACGAGGACTGCCCGGGCCATCCCGCCTGGCTGCCGCCTGGCGAGTGGCTGGGCGCCGCGGCTGCCAAGCGCTTTCCGCTGCATCTGCTGACCAGCCAGCCTACAGGTCGTCTGCACAGCCAGATGGACCCGGGTCCGGTAAGCCGCCGCACCAAGGTTGGAGGCCGCGAGCCGCTGACCATCAATCCCGGCGATGCCGCCGCTCGCGGCATCCGCGCCGGCGATATCGTGCGCGTGTTCAATCAGCGCGGCGACTGTCTGGCCGGGGCCGTGCTCAGCGAAGCCGTGATGCCCGGTGTCGTGATCCTACCGACGGGCGGCTGGTACGATCCGGCGGAGCCGGGCAAACCGGGAACACTGGAGATCCACGGCAACCCCAATGTGCTCACGCCGGACAAGGGCACGTCGAAGTTGGGGCAAGGCCCCAGCGCCATGAGCGCGCTCGTCGAGGTGGAGAAATACCGCGAGATGGCTCCTAGCGTGAAAGTACATCAGCCGCCGAGCATCCTGGCCGGCTAACGACGCACCAGGATCGCCCAGCCGGCACGCCCGCCCGGCCGGTCGGCGCGGCGCTCCGCCACCCGGTCGCCGTAACGCTTCCACAACGCGACGCAATCGCGCCAGCGCAGGGCACCGTCCCCACCCCAGACGAGCACGTGAGTACCCTGTGGCACTTGCCTCAGCACGGCTGCCACCCGGCGACGCCAGAATTCCATAGGC
>Ga0194120_10009435_pt1 | contig 12363 bp, 7 predicted proteins | sample TA2MahCa65mmetaG_FD_148642 | JGI IMG/M metagenome (GOLD analysis project Ga0194120, IMG submission 148642) | Freshwater microbial communities from Lake Tanganyika, Tanzania - TA2015019 Mahale Deep Cast 65m | ecosystem: Environmental > Aquatic > Freshwater > Lake | place: Tanzania: Lake... | reverse complement strand
ATGGCCAGCGACAGGGCGCGGCGCACGCGCGGGTCGTCGAGCGGCGGGCGCGTGACGTTGAAGCGCAGGAAGGTCGTGCCGGCCTGCGGGCCGCGCAGGCAGTCGGGGCGGCCATGCAGCGCCTCGCCCAGGGACGCGGGCGGCCGCACGACCCAGTCCGCCAGTCCGGCCAGGTACAGGTTGAGCTGGGTGGTCTGGCCCGAGGCGGCCAGCACGTCCACGCTGCGCAGGGCGACCTCGTCCCGGCCCCAGTAGCCCTCCCAGCGCTCGAGCCGCATGACGTCGCGCAGGCGGCGCTCCACGAGGCGGAAGGGGCCGTTGGTGACCACGTGTTCGGCCCGCATCCAGGCCGGTCCCCAGCGCTCCACGCAGGCGCGGTTGACCGGGCACAGGCCCGGCAGCGCCAGCAGGCGCGGCAGGTACGGCACGGGCCGCTCCAGCTCGAGCAGCAGCGTGGCGTCGTCCAGCGCGCGCGCCCCGACCTCGATGGAGTCCGGGTCCTCGCCGGATTGGCGCGCCATGGTCAGGCGCCGGCCGTTGCGCAGGCACTCCAGGACCTCGGCCGCGACGGCGGCCCCGGTGTCGGGGTGAAGGACGCGCCGGAAGCTCCAGGCGAAGTCGCCGGCGGTCACCGGGGTGCCGTCGGTCCACAGGCTGCCCTGGCGCATGCGGAAGCGCCACGAGAGGCCGTCGGGCGAGGCCTCCCAGGACTCGGCCATCCCCGGCAGCGGCTCGCCGCCGCAGCCGGAAAGGCGCGTCAGGCCCTCGTAGAGCGCGGTCACGACGCGCGCCTCGACCACGGCGCCGGCCAGGGCCGGGTCGAGGCTCTTGACCTCGTCCTGGTTGCAGAAGGCGAAGTCCGCCCGGGGACGCAGGCTGCCGCCGCCCCAGGCCGCGGCCGCCACCAGGGCCGCCAGCGGCAACAGCAGCGCGGGCAGCGTGCGTCGCAGGGCGGGGCGCACCTCAGTCCGCGTCGCGGGTGCGCGTCACGGCGGCAGCACGAGCCCGAAGTCCTGCTCGAGCACGGGCACCAGCTCGTCGAAGGCGCCGATCTCGTACCGCGGCCGCGTGCGCCCCTGCACGCCCTCGAAGCGGTTGTCGCGGTGCAGGCGCACCGAGACCATGCCCAGCGCGTTGACCGGATCGACGTCGTGCAGCGGGTTGTCGCCCACGTACATGACCTCGGCCGGGACCAGGCCCATGGCCGCGCAGGCGCGCTGGTAGAGCTTGGGGTTGGGCTTGCTGATGCCCACCTGGTCGCTGATGAAGATGGCGCCCGGGTGCAGGAAGGGCACGACCTTCAGCAGCAGCAGCTTCTCGGCCTGCTTGAGCTCGAGTCCGTGGGTGATGACGCCCAGCACCACCTCGCCCTGTTCGTGCACGCGGCGCAGGAAGGGCAGCACGTCGGGGAAGGGCTGCAGCTCGGCCTTGGTGGCGTGGTAGGCCATGATGCCGGCCGCGATGATCAGCGCGCGGTTGACGCCCGCGTAGCTGGCGGGCGGCAGGCGCAGCAGCAGCTTGTCGAAGTGCTGGCCGTAGTTGCTGGTGAACTCGGCGATGACCTCGTTCAGCTCGCGCCGCACCTCGGAGACCGGCAGGCGCAGGCCCTGGCGCACCATGGCCTCGGCCGCCCTCTGGCGCGCCAGCGCCGCGAAGTGCGTGGTGCTGAAGAGGGTGTCATCGACGTCGAAGAGGATCGCGCTCAGCTTCGCCACGGCCCGCGATTCTGGGCCGTGCCAACCCGGCGATCAAGCCGCGGGGCCGGCCGGCACGACGCGGCGCCGCGCTCCCCGGCGGGGGCGCGGCGCCGGGGGGCCTGCAGGCCCTCAGCGGGCCGAGACGGGCGCGCCCTCGAGCTCGGAGTAGTCCGAGATGGTGGCGCGCATGACGATGATCAGGTCGGTCATCTCGTCCGACAGGCCCTTCTCGCGGAAGAAGAAGCCCAGGACCGGGATGTCGGCCAGCCAGGGCGACTCGGCCGTGCGGTTGCGGTAGAGGACGTGCTTGAAGCCGCCCAGCATCACCGAGCCGCCATCCGGCACCACGACCGTGGTCTGCGCGTCCTGCACGTCCAGCTGCGGGAGGGCGAACGAGACCTCGGTGGAGGCGCCACCCAGGTTGGTGGTGATCTCGCGGATGGGCCGAGTCAGGTTGGCCACCGTGGTCTGCACGTCCAGCGTGACGTACTTGCGGTCGAAGGAGATGGTCGGGCGCACGTCGAGCACGATGCCTTCCTGCACCACCCCGATGTTGGGGTCGGCGATGAAGGCCGCGGTCGCGACGTCCACGTCGTAGCCCTGCACGAAGCTCACCTGGTTGACCACCGTGACGAAGGCGCGCTGCGTGTTGTAGACCGACACGACCGGCGAGCTGATCTCGAAGGCGTTGCGGCTCTTCTCGATGGCCGTCATGACGATGTTGACCGACGTGTCGTCGAGGATCGCGAACTGGAAGGCGCCGCCGCCGACGGTGGAGAGCAGGCTGCCCAGCGGGTTGCCGAAGAAGTTCTCGGTGGCCATGCCGTAGACCTGGTCGACGTCGTCGAAGAACGCGCCGGCCTTGGGTGCGCCGGTGCCGTCGCCGTTGTTGTCCAGGCCCTGGGTGTTCTCGAGCGCGATGTCGTCCAGCTCGAATTCCTCGCCCAGCTGGCCCGACGGCCCGAGGCCGCGCAGGTCCGTGCCGATCTCCTCGATGAACGCATCGGTCAGCGCGTAGAAGCGCGCCTCGAGCGTGACCATGCTGGTGGAGAAGGCCCGCAGGTCGTCGAGGAACGAGGCCACCTGCTGCTGCACCTCGGGAGTGTGGATGACCAGCAGGTTGTTGCTGTCCACGAAGTCGATGCTGTAGCCCAGGCCCGCGTCCCACGACTCGCGCGCGATGTTCTCGCGCACCAGGTTGAGCACCTCGTCGGGTTCGATCAGCTTGACCCGGTCGAGCTCGGAGGCGAAGACCGTGGTCTCGGCGTCGTCGCCGGCTTCGCCGGGCAGCGGGATGTCGCGGATGTCGACGCCCTTGAAGTCCGTGATGGGGAAGGTCAGGTCCTGGATGTTGTGCACGCGCGGCACCGGCAGGCCGGCGGCCTTCTCGGCCTTGGTGACGTAGACCCGGCCGTTGCGGATGGTCCAGGCCAGGCCCTCGCCGACGGACGAGGTGAGGATGTTGAGCAGCGAGTGCACCGGCAGGTCGCGCAGGCCCCTGAGGTTGACGTACTCGGCGGCGCTGTCGAGGTCCTGGCTGACCTCGGGGTCGACCGAGATCGGGATGTCGGTGGTGAAGAAGATGTTGTTGGCGACCTGCTCGAGGGTCAGCTCCTCGAAGTCGGCGTCCATGCGCGTGCCCATCAACCGCTCGCGCAGCGCCGCGGCCTCGGGGTCGGCCTCGGCCAGGCCCAGCGACCGGCCGCCGCCGCGCAGGCGCGTGATCTCGGCCCAGTGCTCCTTGTCCGGACCGGTGAGCACGTCGTTGTAGGGGATGCGCACGGACTCCATGGACTCGCGCCAGCGCGCGTAGGACTCGACGCGGTCGCGCTGGAAGCGCTCGCTGGCGGCCGAACGGCTCGCGTCGCGCGTGGCGTCCAAGAGCTCCTGGGCGTAGGAGTTGCCGCGGTCCTCCTCGAGCACCGCGCGCGCCAGCTCGGCTGCGCCGTCGAAGTCGTTGGCCATGAAGCGCTGCCAGGCGGTGTCGAGCATGGCCACGTGGCGGGCCTCGGCCTGGTGCTCGAGGGACAGCTCCTCCTGCTGCAGCTTGGCGTAGGCCTCGGCCTCGCGCTGCTGGCGCTGCGCCTCGGCCGCGCCACCGGCCATGGCCTCGGCGCGCTGCAGCGTCTGGCGCGCCGCGTCGGGCAGGTTGCCCCAATCCGTGGACGCGGAGGACCAGGCGATCGTGTTGACCACGCCGCGCGCCAGGCGCTCGGCCTCCTGGGCGTCGCCGGCCTTGAGCAGCTGCTCGGCGCGCGCCAGGTCCTGCTGGGCCAGGATGCGCATCTGCTGCTGCTGCGCGGCGTAGCGCTGTGCGGCGGATTGCGCCAGAACGCGCGCCTCGGCCTCGGGCTTTCCGAGCAGCAGCTGGATCTGTGACAGGGTGTCGAGCACCACGCGGTTGGCCGGCTCGAGGTCACGTGCCGCGAGCAGCTCGCGCTCGGCCGCCGACAGGTCGAGCCGCTCCTCGAAGGCGCGTGCATTGGCCAGGTGGCGCTCGACCATCAACTGGGTCTTCTGGGCCAGCAGATCGAGGCGGGCGCGCTCCTGGGTGACGCGCGCGTCCTGCGCCGCAGCCGGGACGGCCAGGGCGAGCGCGAGCAGGATGAAGGTGGCGGGCTTCATGTCGGGGAGGTCCTCCGGTCAGCGCCTGGCGCGAGGAACCGTGATGCCCCGGGACGTTCGGCGTCGGGGGGCGGGGAGCCTAGCATGGGTCACGCGTCGAACGCCACGCCGGCGAAGGTGATGTCGTACATGTCGGCACTGATGCAGGCATCCACGACCTTGACCACGTGCTCGTAGGTGATGCCGCGGTTGGGGTACAGGGTGGCCTTCATCTCGGGCAACTGCAGCTTGAGCGCGCGCACCTTGGCGGTCAGCGTCTCCATGTTGGGGACCACCTGCCCGTTGAGGGCCACCTGGAACCCCTCCGGCCGCGACTTGTCCACGTTCATGTGGATCTCGGCCTTCTCGATCAGGCTCTCGGCGTCCGACGGGTTGACGCCCACGTCCTTGGGCAGCTGCGTCTCGAGCTTGCCCTCGAGCGTCTTGAACTTGATGGTGCAGATGAAAAAGATGATGAGCTGGAACGTGACGTCGATCATCGGCGTCATGTCGGTCTCGATCGGGTCGTGCTTCGCGGCGCCTTTCATGGGATCACGCGCTCCGCGCTAGGGCCGCTCGTTCTGCGCCGCGGCCAGGTGGATCTTGTAGATGCGGATGCCGTTCTCGCCGCAGACGCGCAGGATCTTCTGCACGTGCTTGAACTCGGTCTCGCGGTCGGCGCGGATGAGGATGGGGCGGTCGGACGTGCCGTCCGGCTCCAGCGGCTTCTTGGCCACTTCGCGCTGCAGGAAGCCGCGCACCCAGTTCTGGGTGCCCGGATCGTCCATGGTGCCCTTGCGGTCGCGCTTGATCTCGATCTCGCCGTCCTTCAGCAGGTTGAAGGTGAGGCGTCCCTTCATCAGCTCGTCTTTCGCGGCCTTCTGCGCATAGGGCAGCTTGAGCTCGGCCAGGTCCTGCTGGGACATGTCGGTGACCAGCATGAAGAAGATGATCAGCTGGAACACGACGTCGATCATCGGCGTCATGTCCATCTTGATCGTTTCGTGTTCCATGGCGGGCATGGCGGACGACCTCTAGCGGACGGGCCCGGGGCCCCTCACGCCTTGCTCTTGGGCCGGAAGCGCTCGAACATGTCCTCGACGACCGCGGCCACCTCGATGGAGGTGGCGATGACCCGGTTGCGGATGACGACGTAGGCGCTGGTCACGGGGATGGCCACCATGAGGCCCAGCAGGGTGGTGATCAGGGCCATGGAGATGTTGTCGGCCAGCTGGTCGGGCGTGGCCTGGCCCTTGGAGGCCGCGATCTGGTCGAAGGCGCCGATCATGCCCTGCACCGTGCCCAGCAGGCCGAGCATGGGCGCAATGGCCGCCAGGAGCGTCAGCCAGCTCAGCTTGCCGTTGATCTTGGTGTTCTCCTCCTCGAGCATCTCGCCGATCGAGTGCTCCATGGTCTCGAAGCCGATGTTGATCTTGGCCAGGCCGGCCGCCACCACGTTGGTGAAGTAGCAGGGCTCGGACTCGCAGACCTCCATGGCCTCCTGGTACTCCTCGGCCTCGAGCAGGGCCTCGATCTCGTCGACCACCTCGGGAGGCGCGAGCTTGGACTTGCGCATCTCCATGGCGTACTTGACGATCAGCGTCAGGGCGACGACCGAGAGTCCCTCGATGATCCACCCGATCCAGCCGGCGCCGTGCTGGAACTTCTGCAACGGCGACATGTCGGAGGTGTCGGTCTGGGCCGCCACGGCGGGCACCAGGCACAGGAGGGCGACGGTCACGAGGAGGGTCTTGGGCTTCATGGACTCGTCCAGGGACGGGCTGGGGGGAATGCGGTTCAGGGTTTGGTCTGCTGGGCGAGGCGCGCCCAGCGCGTGGAGGGGTAGCGGTCGGCGACTTCCTTGAAGTACGCGGCCGCCTTCTGGCGGCCGTCGGGCTCGGCGTTCTGCTTGCCGAGTTCCTCCGCGCACCGGCCGAGGAAATACAGCGCCCGCGCACGCTCGGAGGGCACGCTGAAGGCGGTCACGGCCGTGCGGGCGAAGCCGAGCTGCGCCTCCTTCAGGCGGCCCTTGTCGCGGAAGTCGCACTCGGCCAGGCCATTGGCGGCGGCGGCCTGCACGTCGGCGCGGTCCTTCCCGTCGCCGGCCAGCTTGGAGTAGTACGCGCGCGCGCCGGCCAGGTCGCCGCCCGCGAGCATGCAACTGGCCGTTCCGACGCGTGCGGAGAGCGAGAGGTCGGCGACGGCGGGCACGAGGTCGGGCCGGTCGGCGAGGCCCGGCTGCGCGGCCTGGGCGGCCTGCTCGGCGGCGGCGTAGGCCGTGGAGGCCGCCTTGGCGTCGCCCGCGTCGAGGTGCAGGTCTGCCAGCACCAGATGCGCGCGGACGGACCAGTCCGGCGTGACCTTGCCGTCCTTGGCCAGCTGCTGCGCCTGCGACACGGCGGCGTTGGAGGTGGCCGCGTCACCTGCCAGGAAGGCGTAGCGCGCCTTGTCCAGCAGGGCCTGCGGCAGCAGGCGGTGCTCCGGGAAGCGCTTGAGGAACTGCTCGATGGCCTCACGCGCCTGTGCAAGGCGCGTCGGTCCGCGACGCGCGGCCACCTCGGCCTGGCGCAGCAGCGCGTGCGCGGCGACCCATCCGGGCTGGCTGTCGCCGGCCGCCTGGGCGAAGAGCGATTCGGCGTTGGCCAGGTCGTTGGTCGCCAGCGCCTTCAGGCCGCTCTCGTAGGCCGCCGAACCCGGGCCGTAGCTGATGGCCGAGACGTCCTTCGTGTCGTAGCTGCGCTCGGACTCGCCACGCTGCAGCTTGACCGTGGCGAGGGTCTCGCTGATCACGGTGCCGGACTGGGGGGCGGGCTTGCGCTCGCGGTTGAGCACGGTGATCGAGCCCTGCTGCGCGGCCGCGACGCCGTCGAGGGCCAGCGCCAGCGCGAGGACGGCCGCGACGCGCGCAGGCTGCGCACGGTGGGCGAGGCTCACGCGGGGGCTCCTTTCCGGGGAAGGCGCGAAACGGGGATTGTAGGCCGCTCCTCCGGGACGATCAATGCGGGCGGCGGGCGTCATCGCGGCTGCAGCACCTTCTCGAGGTACTTGAAGTACGGCTTGAAGAGCGGCTGGTACTGCGCCTCGGGCGGCAGGTTGCCGACGGTGTCGCCGTCGAAGTTGGGCGTCAGGGCGCGCATGCTGTCCACGATCTTGCGCGCCGCGTCGAGGCGCTCGGCGCTGGGGGCGCCCGGGATGCTGCCCTCGCGATAGATGGCGTAGACCGCGTTCAGCTTGGCCTCCCACCATTCGCGCTGGTACTTGCGCGCGGATGCGCCCTGCGCGAGGTCGGTCCAGAGCGAGCGGGCGTCGGCATAGTCGCCGCTGCCGGGCACCTCGACCACCGTGGTGCCGTCGGGGGCCAGCTCGAGCCAGCCGCCGAAGCAGCGCGCGGCGCCGGCCATCACGGCCGGGTTGCGCGCCTGGCGCTTGAGCAGGTCCTGCCAGTACGGGCGGGCGCGATTGAATTCCTTGAGCTGGTTGAAGGCGTTGCCCAGCCCGAGCCGGGCGGTGTCCTTCTGCTCGACCGGCACCGCCGGATCGTCGGCGAACAGGTCCAGCGCCTTCTGCAGGCTGCGCTGGGCCAGGTCGGGCCGCCCGACGCGCGCGTGCCAGGAACCGCTGTTCACGATGTTGGCGAAGGAGCTGAAGCCGGCCGCCTCGCAGTGCAGCCACATGAAGTCCGCGGCGCTGAGCAGCAGCGCGTCGGCGCTCACGGAATCGCCCTTCTCGCGCGCGGTGTTGCTGGCCTTGAAGAGCACGTCCGCGACGCGGAAGGCGGCGGGGCCGAGGTACTTGCTGTCGGGCTTGAAGGCCTTGAGGTCATCGTAGGCCGTGCGGCAGGGTTCGACCGCGACCTGCAGCGCGTGGGCCGTGATGCGTGCGTACTTGACGCTCTCGATCAGGCCGGTCTGCCCGGGCAGCTTCTCCTCGAAGCCAGCCAGCGCGGCCAGCGCGTCGGCGGGGCGCGGCGGCGCGAGCGTCAGCAACAGGTCGGCCTTGTAGTACAGGCACTCGCCCAGCGCGACCTCGCGGCGCGTGCGGGCGTTGGCATTGACCGGGGCCAGCGCCGCGTCCGCCGTGCGCGCGAGCAGCGCGTCGAAGGCCGCCAGCGCCTCGTCGGGCTGGCCGGCGCCGGCCAGCGCGCGCGCGGCGTAGACCAGCGAGCGCTCGTAGTTGGGCGCCGTGGCCGGCACCGAGCGCAGCTCGTCGAGCGCGGCGAGGTAGCGGGCCGGGTCCTGCGGGCGCGCGAGGACGGCGTCGTCGAAGACCTCCTTGGCCTTCAGGAACTGCAGGTCCTCGCCCACGCCCATCTTGATCAGCTTGTCGCTGGCGGTGTCGCGCTGCGCCTTGTCGAAGGCCGCCGCGGTCTCCTTGTGGCGGCGGTCCCAGGCCTTGTACATCCCGTAGGCTGCGGCCTTCTGGGGGTCCTCGCCCTCGTTGAAGCGCACGGCGGCGTCGAGGGCGTGCTCGTAGGCCAGCGCGGCCTCGAGGAAGCGGCGCTCCTCGAAGAGCGCGTTGGCCATGCCATGCCAGGCGTCGAACAGGTGCTCGCGGCGCTCGCTGTCGTCGCGCATGGCCGACGTCGCCCGGCCCCAGGTGAAGGCCGCGTCCGCGAAGCGGCGCTCGCCGAGCAGGCCGGCGGCCGCGGACATCAGCACCGAGGCCGACTCGTCGGCACCGCTCGTCTCGTTGACGATCCGGCCCAGCGTCTGGCGGGCGCGTTCCACCACGGCGCTGCCCGGCGGCGCCTTGTCGGCGACGAACTTGATCACCTCGCCGGCCTTGCCGGTGCGGCCGGCGGCGGCCAGCGCGTCGGCCAGGCCCAGCAGGGCCTCGTGCGCCTCGACGGTGAACGGCTCCTTGCCCTTGTCGTGCGCGGCGAACATGGAGTCGACGACCTTGATCGCGGACTCGCTCTCGCCGGTGGCCAGGTCGAGCAGCGCCAGCTCGCACCAGGCCCGGTCCAGCAGCACCGAGACGAAGGGCGCGACGGCCTCGTTGCGCGCGCCGCTCTCGGGGTCGACGCGCATGTTGTCCCAGTACCACTGCCCCCGCTCGAGCACCTCGGCCTGGCTGGAGCGGGCGTCGTCGGCCAGCCCCAGCTTGCGCTGGGCCACGCCGACGTAGTGCAGCGCGTAGTACTGGGTGAGCTTCTCCTCCTCGAGCTGCCACTGGAAGTCGGTCAGCGCGTCGATGGCCTCCTCGAGGCGGAAGGCCGGGTCCTTCTCGACGTCGCCCCAGTCCAGCAGCACCAGGCCGCGGCTGTAGATGGTCAGTGCGGCCAGCTCCGTCAGCTCGGCCGACCGGTCGGTGTTGCCCTCCGAGGCGGCCTGCTCGGCCTGCTTCTCGTACTCGCGCTGCAGCAGCACGAGGGTCTTGACCCCGTCGTCATAGTCCTTGCCGGCCAGGTCGCGCAGCGGGCCGGCGCGCGCGGCGTCCTCCTCGGCCGCCGCCTGGCGCACGCGCAGCTGGCCGCGCTCGCGCTGCAGCTGCCACAGGGTGTCCAGGGCCTGCGTGCGCATGGGGTGGAAGACCAGCGCCGAGCCGGCCTTGGCCCAGTCCGCGAGCATGACGATGGCGCGCGACTGCACCTCGAGCCGCTCGGCGTCGTCCGCCAGGCCCTGCGACTGGCGGCGCAGGATGTCGGCCTCGGTGTAGAGCACCGTGCCCTCGAGCTCGCTGTCGAGCCGGCCGGCCTTGACCGTGGCCAGCACGTCGAGCGACAGGTCGAAGAAGCGGAAGCGCGCCAGGCTCTTGGCGAACTCGACGTCGTGCCCGGTCAGGCGGTGCTGGCGGTCGTCCTTGCCCTGGGCGGCCGCGGGCGGCGGCAGGGCGAGACCGGCGAGGCAGGCGAGGACGACGGCGCGCAGCATGGCAGGGACCGGCCGGTGCTCAGCGACGGGCGCCGAGCGAGGGCTCGTTCTCCTCCGGGTTCAGGATGCTGGCCTTGAGCAGGATGATCAGCTTGCGCTTGCTGGTGTACTCGCCCTGGCGCGAGAACAGCGAGCCGAGCACGGGAATGTCGCCGAGGAACGGCACGGTGCTGGTCTGCTCCTCCTCGACGGCCTTCTTCAGGCCGCCGAGCATGAGGGTGGCGCCGTCCGGGATGGTGGCCGTGGTGCGCAGGCGCTGGATGCGCAGCTCGGGCAGCTCGATGGTCACGTCCGAGCTGTTCTGCGTGGCCAGGCTGACGGTCTCCTGCGGCAAGGGGTTGCCGCTCTCGTCCGGCACCAGGTCGATGATGGTGGGGCGCAGTTCCAGCGTGACGAAGCGCCGGTCGGCCGAGGCCACCGCGCGCACGTCCAGGATCACGCCCTCCTTGACGTTGTCCAGCTCGGGCTGGGCGATGACCGCCGCCTGCGCGATCTCGGGCTCGAAGTCGCGCACGTAGGTGCGCGTCGTGAGCTGCTTCACGTTGCCGCGCTGGCCGCTGCGCAGCGTGAGCGAGGGCGCATTGACCACGTTGCTGGTCTGGTACTTGGTCACCGCGCGCAGCACCGCCTGGACGTTGGTGTCGTCCAGGAACAGGGCCTGCAGCGACAGGCCGCCGGCGCCGTTGATGGTGCCCGGCTCGCCCAGCGAGAAGTCGTACAGGTTCTCGATGCGGCCCTTGAGGTCGCCGTTGTCGCCGCCGTAGTAGAAGCCCGGGTCGTTGCCCGTGCCGATGCCGGTGGGGTTGTTGGGCGTGCCGAAGCCGCCGGCGCCCGACTGGCCGAAGTCCTCCAGCGGGAAGCCGCCGGTCAGCGAGCCGTCGAGGCCGCGCAGGTCCACGCCGATGTCCTCGAGGAAGCTGTCCTCGACCTCGATGAAACGCGTCTCGATGTGCACCAGCGACTTGGTGTTGAGCCGCAGGTCCGACAGCAGCCCGTGGATCTGCGCGTGCACGTCGGGCGTCTGGCGCACGACCAGCGTGCCGGGCATGAGCTGGATGGTGCGGTTGGGATCCGAGCTCCAGCTGTCGGGCGCGATGTTGTCCTGGATCAGGGTCAGCAGCGCGTCGGCGCCGATGTAGGGCAGCGGCTCGTCGTCGTCCTCGGCCTGGTAGCTCTCCTTGTCGATGCCGGAGGGCAGCAGGTTGAAGTCCTGGGCCGGGTAGTCCTTGGGGGTGAAGGTCAGGTCGCGGATGTCGTACATCTCCAGGACGTAGTCGCTGCGCGACTCCTCCTTGGTGAGGATGTTCACGACACCGTCGTGGATGGTGTAGGTGAGGGCCGGCAGCGAGAGGTCCTCGAGCACGATCTTCAGGATGCGCTCGACCGGCACGCTGGCCCGGTCCTCGAGCGTGATCGGCGGCACCTCGGCCTCGCGCGCGGCCTGCGAGATGATGAAGTTGGCACCCGTGACGGCCTGCAGGTGCGCCACGATGCCGTCCAGCGGCTCGTCGACGAAGCTCACCGGGATGGTCTTCTTGAGCCGCTCGCGCACGGCGTCGTCCAGCGCCGAGAGTTCCGGCTGGCCGCCCGTGCCGAAGGACTTGTTGCCCTTGGCCGAGATCTCGTCCCACGTGTCGGCGTCGGGGAAGTTGACGACGCCGTCCGGGATGATCGCGTCCTGCTCCAACTCGTCGAAGGTGTCCTGCCACTCCTCGCGGTAGGAGAGGCGCGTGGCCCGGTCCCGGGCCGCGTGGCGGGCCTTCTGCACGATGCGCTTGAGGCTGTCGGCCTCCGCGTGCTGCGGCTCGAGCGCCAGCACCTCGTCCAGGGCCTTCTCGGCGGCCTCGAAGTCGTCCGCGAGGAAGGCGGCGTCGGCGCCCTCCATGAGCTGCCGCACGTGTCGTCCGCGGCGCGTGGACTCGGCCCGGTCGAACAGCTCCTGCTGGGCCAGCGCGCGGTCGAGCAACTGCGCCTCGCGCTGGGAAGCGGCGTCCGCGGAGGCGCGGCGGGCCACGGCCAGGCGCGCGGCGATGCCGGCCTCGGACAGGCCGGCGTCCGCGACATCGGGGTTGGACCTGAGCAGCAGCAGCGCGTCCTCGAAGGCGCGCACCGCCGCATCCGGGTCGCCGTCAGCCATGGCGCGCTGGCCGGCGTCGACGTTCTGGCGCGCGAGCAGCGCCGCCTGGTCC
>Ga0194120_10009434_pt1 | contig 12363 bp, 12 predicted proteins | sample TA2MahCa65mmetaG_FD_148642 | JGI IMG/M metagenome (GOLD analysis project Ga0194120, IMG submission 148642) | Freshwater microbial communities from Lake Tanganyika, Tanzania - TA2015019 Mahale Deep Cast 65m | ecosystem: Environmental > Aquatic > Freshwater > Lake | place: Tanzania: Lake... | reverse complement strand
CGAAGCGTCGAAACGCATCTTGTTGACTCGAATCGAGCACATCGCCTGTCGTCGACAGGAACACCACCGCTGTGAATCTCGCGAGTTCCTTGTCCGTGAAGCGCGACGAGTCCTCGGTCGCTTCAACTTCGGCGGTTTCACCGAGAACCTCACGAACGCACTTGATGCCGGCGGGAATGGAGGTATGGCGAAACCCCGCCGTCTTCGAGAACACCAGCACTCGTACGGTGGGCTTGTCCCTTTGCGGACCGGTCGGCGATGTCTCCTGCGCACAACTGACCAGCAGCAATGCACAGACGGCAATGAGTATGCGTGTGATCAAGAGCCGCTGCTCGGCTGCGACGTGGGTGCGGGCGTGACGGGCGGGACGGGCGTGGCGGGCGTTTCCGCTGGCGTCGGCAACTGCGCACCGCGCTGCCGTGCGGGCTGATCTTCCTTCGGATTCACCACTTCGGGTGGCAATCGAACCACGATCTCGTCGGCGGATGGTTCGCGCAGCAGTACTTCATCCCCTTCGCCAAGACCATCCACCACCTCCACCTGCAGTTCGCTCGAACGCCCAAGACGAACCTGCCGCTGACTGAACCCCTTTCCATCTGGCACATACACGTAGCTCGCGACACCTTCACGGAACACTGCCTGCACAGGAATGCTCAGCACATCCTCCGCACGTCCAAGCAGGATGGATGCCTTGCAGCGCATGCTCGGCTTCAGGTCCAGTCCATGCGAGTCATCGAGGAGCACGCGCACCTTGTAGTCGCGGCGGTTCGGATCGCGCCATCCGCCGCTCTCGGCGAGCACGCTCACATTCAGCACAGTGCCGACAATGGGCACGTTGGGATTGGCATCACTGAACACCGTGACTTCCTGGTCCGGCTTGATGCGTCCCGAAAGTGCCTCGCTGACCTTCAGCGACGCGACCATCTGCGAGGTGTCAGGGATGATCATGATGAGTTCGTTCGGCTTCACTTCCGTGCCGGCCGTGGGTGGCGAACTCTCACTACCACCACGTCCCCACCCACCCGACTCAAGGCTGCTTGCATACACCACGAGTCCGTCGGTAGGCGAGCGAATCGTCGTGTTCTCGAGTTGCCGCTGTCCCTGCTCGAGCCGCTCCTGCGCTGTCTTGGCGCGGAACTGCGCGCTCTCGAGATCTGAGGTCGCCTTCACAATCTCGGAGTCCTTCCGCTGCTCCGTCCGACCGAGTTCCGCTGTTGCCTGGTCGAGATCCGACTTGCGCTTGGCTTCGTCCTGCGGACGCTGGAACTTCTCATACACATCGATGTCCAGTTTCGACTGCTTCATCTTCGCGTCCGCCTGAATCATCGCGATGCGGTCGCGTTCGAACTCGTCTCGGCTGATGAATCCCTTCGCCACAAGCGACTCGGACTCCGCGAAACGCTTCTGCAGCCGCTGCGCATCAATCGTCGCCGCTTCCAGTGCCGTCGCCAGCTGCTGCCGCTTCGACACCTGGTCGCCGCTGCGCCAGCCTTCGAGCGCAAGTTCCGCAAGCTGCACCTGCAAACGAGCCTTGTCCATTTCGCTCGCCTTCTCATTGCGCTTGATCGCCAACGCCTGCTCTGCCGAGATCGCTTCGGTCTGCGCAGTCTTGAGCTTGTCCTGCAGATCCTTGTTGCGATCCGCCGTCTCCTCGCTGGCAAAGCGAACGAGCATGTCGCCCTTCGCGACGCGCTTGCCCTCCGCCACGATCTCCGTGATGACCGCGCGCCCCTCAAGCAGATTGCGCACTTCCACCTGACGCAGCGCGGACAGCTCACCCGACACGGGGATCACCATGTCGAAATCACCACGTTCGACCAGAACGAGCGCGGGCCCATCGAAGCGCTCGGTCGAAGTCGCCATCGGCGTTCGCCGCGGCGCTGAGGGCCAAATCAGCAGCGCACCAACAGCAACGACCAGCGCGCCGCTTCCGATCCACAGCATCCGACGCCATGTAAACGGCCCGCGACTGGCACGCGGCTGCTCTGGCAGCACGTCAGGATCGGGGGGTGTGTCAGGTTGCATGTGCACCGAAGCGTAGCCTCACGCGGGCGGCATCCCAACTGGTTGCGCAAGAAGTCCGGGGCCGCGGCGGTATCGGACCTGCAAACCTGGCGGCGCGATGATCTCGCCGTCATCGGAAACGCGCAGTTGCCCCGTCTGCCTCAGATACTCCAAGATCGCGATCTGCACTTCGCGAAGTGCACGTGCCCTCTCGTTTTCCGCCCGAGCCAGTTCATCGACCGCTTCCGTGCGATCGCGTGGGCTTGCACGGTCGGGTGCGGCATCGATGCTCGCCTGTCGATTCCGCGCGATGTCAATGTTCTTGTCCTGCAGCGACAGCGTGTAGAGCGCCCGGTCAATGCGACGAGCAGCCTGTCGAACCTCGACTGCCGCCGTGTTCTGCGCGAACACGAACTGACGGTCCACCTGCTCAAGCAGCACCTGCGCCTTCCGCACATTGACTTCTTCGATGGTGCGGTCAAGCGGCAGATCGACCGCCATGCCGACTGCCCAGTTGTTGAATGTGTCGTCCAACTGCACGCCATTGAAGAAGTCGGGATTGTTGAGCAGCGACGCGGTTGCAAAGAAGTCCGCGCCCGCGAGGACCGCATTGCGCGCATTGTCGACCTTGCGCCTCGAATCCACGACACGGTCACGCGCATTCTGGAGGTCAAGCCGCCACTCAAACGCGGAAGCGATGGCCTGCCCGGGATCGATCGTCGGTGCATCGAGATCAAGCATCTCAGGCTCGATCACGATCGCCTTGTCCGTTTCGTAGCCGATCCTCAACTTGAAGCGATCGACCGCCAGTTTGTAAATCTCCTCAAGCGTCGCAAGGTTGTTGATGATGAACAGCGCACGCTGCTTCGCCAAATCCGCCTGGAATGCGACCTGCCGACCGCTTTCGACCAGCGCATCCTCGCGCTCGACGATGAGGCGAAGGCGCTCCACCTGCGCACGCGTGTTGGCGATCACCTGCTGCTGCACCACGAGATCGTGGTAATCACCGAAGACCGCGATGTAGAAGCGCCTGCGAAAGTCCTCGAAGGCGCGGGCACCGTAGACCAGATTGCGCTTGGACTGGATCAGATCCTCTTGCGCGACCAGCCCTGCGCCACGGAGCAGTGGAATGTTGAGATTGAGGGCGACATCGATCGAGTTGGTCTGACCTGTGATGACCGCCTCTTGCAATTCGTTGGACGCCTGTGCCAGAATCGATGCACTGATCTCGCCGCCGTAGGGCAGCTTCTGTCTCGCCGAAAACTCGTTCACCAGTTGCAGCGCCGTCGACTGCGCGCTGTTGACGGTCACGCCCTGCACTTGCGGCGTGATCGTGTCGAAGATGCGGGGACTCCAGATGTGCTGCTGGATGAGCAGGTCGAGCGCAATCAGCAGATAGGTCTCCTCCGCAACGCGGTACTCGATGCTCTTGCGGATCGCATACTGAAAACTCTTGGAGAGGTTGAATCGCTCCGCGTCGGGCGGAGGAGGCGAAACGGAAGTGACCTCGCGAATGACGCGGTCCGCATCGAGCTTCTGCTTCAGCCGTGCTTGGTAGTCCAACTCCTCGGCCGTCGGATTGATGGTCGGGGGCTGGTTCAGTCCTGGACTGTCCGCCGTGAAGGGTGTTCCCTGGTACTTGGACTCGGTCTGGTTCAGAAGTGGAACACTCGCCGGCTCGCGAATGGAATCGCTTGCCTCCCGCAGGCGACGCTCGGCATCCGCATCAATTGCCATCAGGCTCTCATCGCGGCACGATGGAACGGCTGCGGCGAGCACCAGAAGAGCCAGCCAGCCCAGCCCGGGTCCCCTCAGAAGTGCAAGAACATTGTGGTGGGGCATTTGCACGACTTCGGCGTCCAATCTATCGGCGCAGTGTGACACTCCACCGTGGAATGTCGATCCGATTCGCTGGCGAAGGCGATACCGTGCCAATTGTCCAACCTTGAAATGAAGGTGATCAGAACGACGATCGTGTCATATGTCGCTGTTTTTGATGACAATCTAGATCATATTGACTAACTTCGCCGAAAATGCGCTTATTTGCTTCGAAAAGTATGTGATTGTCGATAGTGATATGAGCGAATGCGCTAAAAGCAGACGATTGTGCGATCTTTGTCGCCGAACGTCATCGATCTTCGCCAAAAAGCACAAGGCCTAGCTTGCGCTAGGCCTCGGCCAGATCCCCAATGTTCGTGCGCGGTCCATCCCAGCCGCGCGTTGTTCCTTCCCATCCATCCCTTCAGAGGCTCCTGCGCCCCTTTCCTACCCTCCTCGGTCCTTTCCGTCCCTCCGAGGCCCTCATCTTCCTCCGCTCCGCCCTTGTTGCCCCTTTCCTACCCTCCTGATTCGCCTGAAAACGGTTCTGAAAGGACTCCGAAGTACTCGCCCAGTCCTGTCAGAACCTGAGAACCGCACTCCGAGAAGCCTCGCCCAGTCGGCTCCCACCACGAAACTTCCGCGTCGGACGCTCGTTGAGGGTTTCCCCGCTCTTTTGTGCTCTTCGAGGGGTGGCAAACTTCGGCGCATCTCTCGCGTTGCTGAGCGGGGCGCCTCTTGGATTGCCAGACACCAACACAATCAGATTCCCCGGTGGCAGATGCAAGTGACTTTGCTACTTTTTCCAAAAACGATTCCTGGCATCCAAAAACGCAGCTTCCCTATGCGTTCGCGAAACTATTGGTTGGCGAGTTGAGCACTATCGCGCTAACGACTGGTCGCCGTGCGATTGAACGCCGACCCGCCCCTAGTCTGCACGGCATGAGCGACGACGAGACCATGCGCAGGATCATCGGCGGCGCGCTCGTCGGCGCGATCGTCGGCTCGTGGCTGAGGCGGCTCGGGATCCTCGACCCGTTCCTCGACGGCTGGATCGGCGGGGACGGCGTCAAGATCGCCGGCGCGATCATCGGCGCGATCGTCGGCGCGCTCGTCGGGAGAACGGACAAGTAACCGCACCTAGTCGCGCCGCTAGTCTGCGCGGCGTGAGCCACGACAAGGGCTACAGCGAGCGTGTGATCGCCCGCGTGATCGGCGGCGCGATATTCGGCGCGTTCATCGGCGCGTTCATCGTCAGGCACGCGCTCGACGGCGCGATATTCGGCGCGATCTACGGCGCGAACGGCGGCGCGATCATCGGCGCGATCGTCGGCGCGCTCGTCGGGAGAACGGACAAGTAACCGCACCTAGTCGCGCCGCTAGTCTGCGCGGCGTGAGCCACGACAAGGGCTACAGCGAGCGTGTGATCGCCCGCGTGATCGGCGGCGCGATATTCGGCGCGTTCATCGGCGCGTTCATCGTCAGGCACGCGCTCGACGGCGCGATATTCGGCGCGATCTACGGCGCGATCGGCGGCGCGTTCATCCTCGGCGCGAACGGCGGCGCGATCGGCGGCGCGATCCTCGGCGGCGCGTTCGGCGGCGCGATGGTGTGGATGGTCGGCACGCACATCGTCGTCGGGATCATCACCATGATCGTCGCCGTGATCATCGGCGTAATCACTTGCCGCGATCAGCGGTAAGGACAAGTAACCGCACCTAGTCGCGCACCTCGAACGTGATCGGCTTCAGTTCGATTCGTTGCGGTTCGACCTCGATCGAGCACCGAGCGGGCATCCCGTCGATGCGGTCGAGCACTTCGCGGATGGCACGAAGGTCGCCGCCTTCGGCGAGTTCGAGCAGGCGTCGTGCGATGCGAGCGTGCAGCGGCACGCCGTCGCCGTCGACGTGCTCCAGTTGCCGACGCAGTTCGACCGTGATCGACCCGACGCCGACAGGTCTGCCCGAGGGATTCCCCGAGTGTCCTGCCAGCCATCGCCCGCCCGCGTCGCGTGAAGTATCAGGTTCGTTCACGTCAAAATCGTGGCTCATGTGCGCAGGGGAGTCGAGCGCGGTGAGTTCACGGTGCAGCGCACCGGCGGTCGAGTGCCGTCAGATCCCAATTGGGTGCCAGACCGTCTTCACTTCGGTCACGCCCGTGAACGCCCGTGGGTCGTTCCAGCCATCTTCATCCATGAACGCTGCCTGTGGGTCAATCAACCGAACTCGCTTCATGTTTTCGGCGACGCCGACCTGCAGGGTCGTGGCGAGTTCCGCAGGCACCGCGGCGACTACGGCATCGATATCGCGGTGCGCAGCCGCAACTGGCACGAGCTCCTCGTGTGATCCCGTCAACACGTTGAGCACACCAGCGGGAATATCCGAACTGGGCGCCGCCTCGGACACGATCAACGCGGGGACTGGTTCGCTTGCGCTTGGAATCGCAACCACAGAGCACCCGCATGCAAGCGGGGGCAGTATGAGTGAAAGAAACCCGAGCAGTGGATGCTCATCGGGCGCAAAGACAGCAACGACACCGACCGGCTCGATCTGAGAGAAGCAATGGAATGGTCCGGCAACAGGATTGCGACCACCCATCACGCTCTCCAGCTTGTCGCACCACCCGGCGAACGACACGATGCGATCAAGACTCAGTTCCACTTCAAGCCGCGCCTTGCCGCGACCAAGCCGACCACCCATGCGTACGGCCTCAACCAACTCGGCGCGACGGCCATCCAACATCTCGGCCAATCGATAGAGAATCTGACCGCGAAGCAGCCCACTCGATGCGGCCCAGCGTTCTTGCGACGCGCGGGCAGCTTCGACCGCATCGCGCAAGTCCTTGCGGGAGGCGTGCGCCGCATACGCGATGGCACGACCACCCGCGTGACCGTTCACATCATGCACAGGCAGAACGCGCCCCGACTCGCTGCGTGGGTACGCGCCACCGATAAAGAGCTTCCAGGTCTTCGTGATTTCCGCGCGGTCTGTCATGGAATGCTCCTTGGAGTGATCATGCGAGATACGCGGCGAGTCCTGCACGCCCGCCTTCGCGGCCGAAGCCTGACTCGCGGTAGCCACCAAATGGCGCAGCAGCATCGAACTGGTTGAAGGTGTTGCACCACACGACGCCTGCCTTGATCTGCCTTGCAATCTCGTATGCCTTCGATCCGCGGCTTGTCCAAATGCCCGCGCTCAATCCGTACATCGTGTTGTTGGCGCGTGCGACCGCTTCGTCTGGAGTGCGGAATGTCATTACTGCAAGCACGGGACCAAAGATTTCCTCCCGCGCAATCGTGTGCGCGGGCTGAACACCCGTGAAAAAACAGGGGTGACACCAGAATCCGCGTGAGGGAAGCGCCGCATCGGATACGGAGTTGTGTGTGGCGCCCTCCGATGCGGCCGTGCGGATGTACCCCTCGATTCGCTCAAGCTGCGCGCGACTGTTGATTGCCCCGACATCGGTGTTCTTGTCGAGCGGATTGCCGACTCGCAAGCTGCGCATGCGATGCCGCAGCTTTTCGATCACCTCATCGACGATGCTTTCCTCCACGAGCAGCCGACTGCCTGCGCAACAGACTTGCCCCTGATTGACCCAAATCGCCGACACGATGCCCTCCACCGCCTGATCGATCGGCGCGTCGGCAAAGATGATGTTGGGGCTCTTTCCACCGAGTTCCAGCGTCAATCGCTTCGATGTGCCCGCGACCGCCGTGGCAATGGCACGCCCAACATCCGTCGATCCCGTGAACGCAACCTTGTCCACATCGGCGTGGTGGACAAGTTCACGCCCCGTCGCTCCCGCACCCGTGACGATGTTGACGACACCGCGCGGCAAATCCACTTCCTGAAGAATCTCGGCAAGCCGAAGGGCGGTGAGCGGGGTTGTTTCCGCGGGCTTGAGAACGACGGTGTTCCCGCAGGCGAGCGCGGGCGCGATCTTCCACGCCGCCATGAGGAGTGGGAAGTTCCATGGGATCACCTGACCACACACGCCAATGGGCCGCGGATCCGCGCCCGTGGCGGTCGGCAGCGCATAGCGAAGCTTGTCGCACCAGCCGGCGTGATGGAAGAAGTGCGCGGCCGCAAGCGGCACATCCTCATCTCGCGTCTCGCGAATGGGCTTGCCGTTGTCCATCGTCTCGAGCACCGCGAGTTCCCGCGCGCGTTCTTGAATGCGCCGCGCAATTCGGTACAGGTACTTCGCGCGCTCCAATGCGGGCAGCTTCCGCCAACCCTTGAGCGCCTTGCGCGCAGCGACCACCGCATCGTTCACGTCCGCTGCGTCTGCCTCGGCGACCTGCGCAAGCGGTTCTTCTGTCGCGGGATTGATGGTGGCAAACATCCGCCCCGACCGCGGTACACGGAAGGCACCATCGATGAACAGCCCATACTCGGGCGCGATATCGACCTTCAGCGATTCGGGCGCGGGCGCGTACTCCCACGATGGTTTCGAGAGGGTCATGCGCCTAGTATCGCATGACTCAGGCTCGAGCGAAGGGTGTTCCCAAGGGCGCTCTCCGCGAACCACACTTCATTCCACCAGGAAACGCCAATGATTTGCCCGACCACTTCCGCTGCCGTTCTGCTCGTTCTACTGCAAGCCGCGCCCGCGGACCGCTCGCCACTGCTGCCGAAGGCAGGCTCTGTGATGCGCGTGGGCACTTACGGCAATGGCCCTTCCGCTGAACCGCAACTGGATGGCGAGTTCTGGCAGTGCGGTCGCTGCCAAATCGAGGCGCCGCTGCCCGTGGGATATCCGACTCCAACGCCGCCGGGTGCCATCGAGATCAAGGCGTATCCCTCCGTCCGCCGCGCGGAATTCTCATCAACGGGAAACTCGGGCGCGGGTTCCTTTGGTGCATTTTGGCCGCTCTTCAACCACATCAAGGAGCGCGAGATCGCGATGACGAGCCCTGTCGAGATGGACTACCGCGAGATGACCCGCGAGACCGATGGACTGCTCGACGACCGAAAGGGAAACTGGACGATGTCGTTTCTGTACCGCGAGGCGGACCTCGGTCCCGTGGGCAAGGATGGTCAAATTGCGGTGGTCGATACGAAGCCCGTGACGGTTCTGAGCGTCGGACTCAAGGGCGCGTATGGCATGAAGCGGACCAATGAGGGGCTGCGCTTGTTGCGCGAGTGGCTTGATGCGCATCCGGGCTGGACGGTCGTCGGCGAGCCGCGACAGTTTTCATACAACGGACCATCTGTTCGCAACGCTGACAAGTGGAGTGAGGTGCATCTCCCAGTCGCACTTGCCGCGACGAAGTGATGGAGCCCGCGCGCCGCGCGCGCGGCGACACCAAACAGCTTTCCGCTACGCTTCGTGCATGGCAAAGAAAGTGCTGGCCATCGATATTGGCGGGACGAATGTGAAGATTCGCATCGAGTCCGATCCGCAGAAGCGGGCGTTTCCATCGGGACCAACGCTGACGCCGCAGCAGATGCTGGACGGCGTGAAGGAACTTGCGAAGGACTGGGATTACAGCGCGGTGTCCATCGGCTTGCCCGCACCGATTGTGAAGAACCAGCCCGCGCGCGACCCCGTCAACCTCGGCACCGGGTGGAAGGACTTTGACTACGACAACGGCTTTGCAAAGCCGGTCAAGCTGATCAACGATGCGGCGATGCAGGCGGTCGGTTCCTATGAGGGCGGACGCATGCTCTTTCTCGGGCTCGGCACTGGGCTTGGGTCGTGTCTCATCGTGCAGCATGTGATCATCCCCACCGAGCTCGCGCACATGCCGTACAAGAAGGGCATGGCGTTCGAGGACTCTGTCGGGAAGAAGGCGCTCAAGAAGCATGGACGAAAGCGCTGGGAGAAGGACGTGCACAAGGTCGTGGAGATCCTCTCCGCGGCACTGCTGCCCGACTATGTGGTGATCGGTGGCGGCAACTCGGCAAACCTGAAGAAGATTCCCGACAACTGCAGGCTCGGCGACAACGCGAATGCGTTCCTCGGCGGCTTCAGGCTTTGGGAGCAGGAGTGGGCGAACTCGGTTCCTGTGTACGACCGCTGAGGGAGAGAAGTCCGCCAATGCGTGGCGCATTCGAGCGACCGATGCGCCACAACACCGCTGCGCCGAGCAGCATCATGCCGATGGAGAGCAGCATCGGCAGCGTGAAGACGCCGACCGCGAAGACGCCATCATCCGCTTGCCGAAGCTGCTCGCTGAAAAGTCGCGCTGCACCGTATGTGACGAGGAACGCGCCGGCGATCACCCCGGGGCGGCGCGGTCGCAGCCACACAAGCGTGAGGACTCCAAGCAGCAGGGGACCATCCGTCGCCGCTTGGATGAAGTTGTTGGGCCAATAGGCGGTGAGAAGCGGCTCGAGCCGCACGATGACATCGGCGCGGTGGTTGTACGCGGCATCCACAATGGCGGTCGGCAGCGGCTGTGATGGATCGACGAGTGACGCAAGGGGCTGCAGAGATTGCACTGGGAAGTTCGGCTCCAACACTTCCTGCGGATACTTCACGGACCACCACGGAGGATTCGCTTGCATCGATGCGGGCAGCGCCTTCCCCCACAGTTCACCGTTCACCCAGTTGGCGAGTCGACCGAAGCACAGACCTGGTGGCGCAGAGAACGCCATGCAGTCACTCACATGCGCAACCGAGATGCCGCGCCGACGTGCGAACAGGACACCTGCGACCACGGTGCCAATGATGCCGCCGTGACTGGCCATCCCTCCCTTGTGAATGTCGAGCAGCCCCCACCACGGCAACGCCTCGTGGAAAGTGACAAGCAGTCGCGGTTCATAGAAGAGAACGTGCCCGAGGCGCCCGCCTGCAACGACACCGATGATGATGTAGGTCATCAGGTCCGCAACTTGCGCGGTGGAGAGCAGGATGCGCCCGCGCTGCGCGAGCGTTCGCAGCAGCAGCCAGCCACAGAGAAAGCCGAGCAGATAGGAGAGTCCGTACCAACGCACGCCAACGCCTGGCGAGATCTCGATCGCCATGGGACTCAACTGGTGCACGATGGATGCAATCACCCCCGTAGCATCTCCACTTCCGCATGGGAACGCCAGTCACGCCATTGCAGCCGAGCGAGTTTTCGCGCCCTGAACGCGAGGGCGATCTCACGCCATTCTTGCGACTGCTGATCGCGGGAAACACGCTCACGACCGAACAGGCGCAGGCCGCATTCGGCGAACTGATGGGTGGGCAGTCGCATCCCGCAGAGGTTGGCGCGCTGTTGGCACTGCTCGCGCGTCGCCTGCCGACGGTGGAGGAGCTGACGGGTGCAGTCTTGGTCATGCGTTCCCATATGACCGCGCTCGAGACTTCCATCGATCCTGCGCGCATCCTCGATACCGCGGGAACGGGTGGCGCGCCGAAGGCGTTCAACGCCAGCACGCTCTCGGCGGTGATCGCCGCTTCGCAAGGTGTTCCTGTCGCCAAGAACGGAAATCGATCGCGCACAGGTCGTGGTTCCGCGGAAGTTCTTGAAATGCTTGGCATACCGCTTGAACTTGGACTTGAAGGTCAGCGCCGATGCCTCGAGCAAGCCCACTTCACGTTCTGCTTCGCACCGAACCACAATCCGGCCGCGCGGCATGCCATGCCCATTCGCAAGGCGCTCGGATTTCCAACCATTTTCAATCTCGTGGGACCCCTCACCAATCCCGCGCACGCACGCAGGCAAGTGGTGGGGGTGTATGACCGCGCGTTCGTTCCGCTGATCGCCGAAGTGCTTCGTGAACTCGGCACGGAACACGCGCTCGTGTACCACGGTCTTGATGGGCTCGACGAGATGACCACGGGCGCACCCACGCTTGTCGCAGAAGTCACACGCACCGCGCAAGGTGGTTCTGTTCGTCTGCGCGAGGTCACGCCTGAGTCAGTAGGCGTGCGGCATGGCAATCCACTCTCGGTTGCACCCGCGAGCCTTGCCGACGCAGCCCGACTGTTTCGTGATGTGCTGGCCGGACGCGCTGCAACCACTGCCATCGAGATGGCCGTGTTGAACGCCGCGGCCGCACTCGTGGCTGGGGGCTGCGCAGCGAGCCTTGCGGAAGGCGTGGGCTTGGCACGAAAGTCCATCGCGTCGGGAGCCGCCGAAGCGGCGTTGGATCGTCTTGTCGCCGTTGCGAATGGCTGATACCGAGCAAGCACTGGCCTGACACCGGGCGCCGCCCCGTATCCTCGCAACCCGAATGCTTACCGTCGCTTCCCCACCAACGAGCGCCGACTCCGTTGTGGACCGTGAAGCGCTTGCCATCATTCAGCAGTACGCGGCACCACTGATCGCTTCCTGCATCATCTTGGTTGTCGCGTACTTCCTCTCGTCATGGGGTCGTCGCATCGTGCTCCGTGCCTGTGAACGCGCAGAGATCGACAAGACGCTCGCGCGCTTCTTTGCCAAGTTGACGCGCTGGTTGATCCTGATCGTCGCGGTCACGTTCGTGCTCAACCGCTTCGGCTTCGAGACGGCCAGTTTCTCGGTGCTTCTTGGCGCCATCGGTCTTGCGGTCAGCCTTGCGTTCCAAGGGACACTGTCGAACTTTGCTGCAGGAGTGATGTTGATGG
>Ga0194120_10009432_pt1 | contig 12365 bp, 7 predicted proteins | sample TA2MahCa65mmetaG_FD_148642 | JGI IMG/M metagenome (GOLD analysis project Ga0194120, IMG submission 148642) | Freshwater microbial communities from Lake Tanganyika, Tanzania - TA2015019 Mahale Deep Cast 65m | ecosystem: Environmental > Aquatic > Freshwater > Lake | place: Tanzania: Lake... | reverse complement strand
GGTTAAGCCCGCACCTTTCACCCCCGACTGACCGCCCCACCTACGCGCCCTTTACACCCAGTAAATCCGGACAACGCTTGCACCCCCCGTATCACCGCGGCTGCTGGCACGGAGTTAGCCGGTGCTTATTCCCAAGGTACCGTCCCTCCCGCCGTAGCGGGCATTCTTCCCCCGGAAAAGAACTTTACACCCCTAAAGGCTTCGTCATTCACGCGGCGTCGCTGCGTCAGACTTTCGTCCATTGCGCAAGATTCCTCACTGCTGCCTCCCGTAGGAGTCTGGGCCGTATCTCAGTCCCAGTGTGGCTGGTCGTCCTCTCAGACCAGCTACCCATCGTCGCCTTGGTGAGCCGTTACCTCACCAACAAGCTAATAGGACGCAGGCCCATCCCTGTGCGCCCGAAGGCTTTCATCTCCCGGGGATGCCCCCGAAAGACAATATGCGGTATTAGACCCAGTTTCCCGGGCTTGTCCCCCACACAAGGGCAGGTTGCCTACGCGATACTCACCCGTTCGCCACGCTCGGGGCTCCCGAAGGAACCCTCCGCGTTCGACTTGCATGTGTTAAGCGCGCCGCTAGCGTTCGTCCTGAGCCAGGATCAAACTCTCCGTAGTAAAGGATCGAACATATCGAACTTAGTAGCAACGGACCAGGCCAATGGGTTTAGCCCGTCCGCGCGCGTTGTCAAAGAACAGACCGGCACCCGACAGCCCCATGACTGCCCCGCCGAAAACTCCCGGAAGACCCCGGCCCTTTAGACCGACCGCCTCCCACTCCATCAATATAAACCTGCCCGGACTCCTTGTCAAGCCGCCAGCCTCGCCGACGCCTCGTTTCGTCCAAGCAGGTAACCTTCAGTTTAAAGGTCTCCCCGGCCTCAAGTCAAGGTCTAAGGTCGCCAGTCAAGACCATCTCGAAAAATAAGAGGCTCTCAGTGCTCGACTCTCGACATCTAAGGGAACCTTTAATCTAACCGACTCCTCTAACGGTGTCAACATACAGACACCTTAAGTGCCTTGTTCGGAAGAAAAATGCCCGTCAATCTCGATTCTGCTTCGCGGTCATATCGGCCAACTCCCACGCCATACCGAACATAACCCCCCGGTCGGAGACTTCCAGAACCGGCACTTCAAGCACCTCCATGATCTCCCGAAGCAGCAACACCCCCCCGTGAATGAACCGCGCCCGGACCGACGGCATACCGGGCAAGGCTCGCCGCTGCTCATAGTCGAGGCGCAACAATCGCTCGCTCCAGCGGCTCACCTCGTCGAAAGACAACACCTTCCCGGTAAGTTCATCATGGCGATAGGTTATTATTTTATTGTGGATTGCAGCGAGTGCGGTCACGGTCCCGGCGGATCCGATCAGGCGCGGTGCCAATCCGCTCCGCCACCGTTCCCGCCATCCGGAAAGATGACTTCGAGCCAATACCTGCGCCCTTACCACATCTTCAACCGTCGGAGGATCCCTACTGAATGCAGTCCGTGCCAGATTCACCGAACCTATTGCGAGGCTTTCCGTCCAGTCTGGCTCGCGTCCGATACCGATCGAGAGTTCAGTCGAACCGCCGCCCAGGTCGAGCAACCCGGATCGCTGCTCTGCGCCGTACAGCCCGAACACCCCCCGCCAGGCAAGTCTTGCCTCGCGTATGCCGCTGACGATCTCGACTGGAAGTCCTGCTTCCGCTGCCATCTGGTTATAATCCTCCCGATTGACAGCCATTCTAAGTGCAGCTGTGCCGACGGCGGCAGCCCGCTCGACACCTACGGCGTTTGCTTTTTGGACGATTCTCTGCAACACCTGACGGTTCCGACCAAGCAATTCTTCCGACAATAGGCCATCCGGTGTGATGCCCGCGCCCAGGCCGCTCTCGTCGAGCCCTCGTTCAATGACTCGAAGTTCAACCTCCCGGATATCGACTATCAAATGGAGGATACTGTTGGTGCCAATATCGACCGTCAGCAAGCGCATTAGAACGCCGTCTCCAGCGACAGGTGCAATCGCCCTCGACGAAGCGGTTCGCCCGCTGCCAGGGCGAGATCGAGTTTCAGCCTTCCTGAAGCAGTGCCGGTTACGAAGGAGATACCCCCGGCGTAAGGCCAGACCCGATCTACCGTGAAATCCGGATCGAGACGGTGCAATCTTGCAGCATCGAAGAAGAGCCCGGCAAAGGTCGTCCTGTCGGGCGGTCTCCAACGCAGTTCGATCTGCCCCCGTGTTGCACCCCGGACAAGAAAGCGCTCGTCGGAATAGCCTCGGAGGGTCTCTGCACCACCGATTCGCAACAAGTCAAACCAGGCAATGCCGTCGCCGGTGACATCGCTCTCAGCGACTTTTCCATAGAGTGCCCAGCGAGGCGTTAACCCTTGCACCGCCTCCAATTGCACATCTTCCCGCCCGGTTCGCAGCCGGCTGCTTCTCCCGGTGATCCGTCGAAAGCCCGGTGTCGAGCCGATACTGCCCCGCCACCCGGATCCGGGATTCGCATCGTGATCGAACCGGTTGATCGTAATGGACATCGGCACAAACAGCGTCCGGTCGCTGTTACCATTTCCCGCAATTGTCCGGTCCGCAACTCCGGCTGAGAGGATGAGTCCCTCCTGAGGTTCCCATCCGGCTGTAATCCGGGTCGTCCTTGCGCTGCCTTGGACCGCGTCATTTAAGCCCTCGATCTCGAGCCGTCCCTCAAGTGGCAATCCGGCGATGAAGACCTCCCGCCAGGACGCCCGCGCTTGCGACCGCCCGGCAACGGGGCGTGCCCATCGAAAGGCAATCTCCCGCCCTCCGCCGAATAGATTGCCCAATGAGAGATCAAGATCGCCGGTCGGTGCGGATCCGCCGGCCGACGCAACCGCACCGCCGATCCGTCCGTTGCGTCGCTCGACTATGGGAAACGTCACCCGGGCCAATCCTGGCGACAAGTTGCCGATCTGCTCCGGTCCTACTGAGGCGACAAAGGACTGCCGTTCAAGGTATCGGCGCGCTCGCTCGAGATCGCTCACGCGCAATATCCTGCCTCGCTTCAACCGGGTAACCGCTTCGAGAAGCGATGCCTTCACGTGTCGCGTCCCCGTAAAGGCAACCTCCCCGATCCGCATGAAAGGCCCTCTTTCGATATCGATGTCAGGCTCAAGCAGCAGTGCGTCAGCAGTGACTTTCATCCTCCCCGGCTTAAGGGTCAGTACTGCGAACGGAAAGCCCGCCTCGAGAAGCGAATCAAGCATGACGAGACCCGGCGCAAGCAGGTGGTCAAGAGTCAACCGCCACCCGGCTGCGCCTTCCGGGGAGGCTTCGGTGAGCACCGGCCCTTCCTCTATATAGAGGGTGAGGCGCGTCGGATCTCCAGCGCCAAGGACTGCTGTATCGAGACGCGCCAACGGCCAGCCGTCGAGCGCCAGGGTCTCGTAAAGTCTTTCCAGTGCCGGGCTAAGGTCTTTCGTCGATACCGACTCGCCTGTCCTTATTCCCGCTCTGCGATGGAGGCTCTCCGAAACGTTTTGACGCCCTTCGAAGTGAACAACGAACTTGCTGCCTGCAGTCTCGCTTGAAAGCAGGGATGCGCTGAGGAGGCTGACTCCGATGATGAGCCTTCGCATCTACAAGTCCATTCGCATTTCGACCAAGCCGGTCGGGATCGGTTTTTCGCGACCACGCCAGAGAGATCGGGCACTGATGGCAAGGGTCAACTGCCGGCCGATAGAGTAGTCTGCCGTCAGCGCAGATGTGAAGTTGTTCCCTAAACGGTAACCGCGCAGCAGTTCGTGGGGCAGGAAAATGTCCGCGTCTGCCGCCAAGCGTCGCCAGCCGGTTTCCAGAGACACCGATCCTCGCTCGCTGAAGCGGCGTATAACGCGCGGCTCGACGCGCCACTCCTGCAGAATAATCCCCTTCGCAGCATCCCGGCGGTTCGACCAACCGAGTGCCGGCCGCCACAGATAGTCGCTCCCGGGAGGTTCATAGTGTGCCTCGCCGTCGATGACGAACAGGTCGAAAGCATTCGCAGAACCGCCATAAGCACGTCCCCGGCGAATCCACTCCCGCTGAGGCTCAAGAGTGAAGGTCAACGCCTCACGGGGCTTGTAGCGGATCCGAAGCGCGACACTCTCTTCGCGATCCTCACCGCTCAGGTAGCCGGAGGATCGTTCGATACGCCTCTTGAGCGCGAGCCGTCCATCCCCGGCCGGATGACCCTCAAGGAAGTAGAGGTCATTCTCAAACTGCCAGTGCGCAGGCGAAGCGCTCCGACCAAACAGCGCTCCACGATCGAGAAACAGTATCGCGGACTTTCGGGTGTCAGGCGACGAGCCTTTGGCTTCGAAGCGGGTAACCGAGCGGCTGATGCCAAGGGGATAGGTCGATTCCCGTCGCGTGGGTGAGAGTTTTCTGGTAAACCTCCATTCGAATTCGCCAGAGGCTTCGACCCGGGTTGCCCGTTCGAGCGAGTCACCCGGTGCGGTGCCGAGTTCAAAGTCGCCGCGCGGATCGGGCACATAGCGGTCGCCTTCGCGTCTCCAAGTGCCCCGACCTGGTCCGACATAAGTGGCTACCGACCGGTCGCTCCGGCTGCGACCGGTCGTCAAGTCATAGGCTGCCGTAAAGCGAAAGGGCTGATTTGCGGGCGACAGATTCAGCGCCGCTCGTGCACCGGTGCCGATTTCCGTGTCGGAGCCTGGAACATGATCGATTTGGCGGCGGTAGAGGTCGGTCGTCCAGCCGCCCCAGGATTGCCGATCCTTCCAGCCGGCACGGACCGTCCTTACGCGCGAAATGGCCGTGCGCACTTTCGCTTGCAGCGAGTCGTCGCTCCGATAATCAATAGCAGCGTAGGCTTCCCGCACGCCGGCTCCCCAGCGGAGGCCGGGCGTAACCTCTTGAACGGCTCTACCGGAGCGCATCCCGGAAGAGTCGGCAACCTGCTCTTCCAACCCGCCGATTAGGGACGGAGTGACCGCCCCCCAAGTCCACTCGGATCCGACGTCCCAACGCCGGCGGAGTCTCACCGCGCCGGTTCTGCTCTGGCGGCTATTGGCGCCGGAATAGCCTCCCTTTAGTCGCAGCGAGCTGATCGCTCCCTCGGCTCCCGACTCCCACCGTTGCGCCTTTGTCCGACTGACTCGATCGAGTGAGCCTGCACTACCTGTAATAGTGAGCCGTTCCAGCGGCTTCAACGTCATCCCCGCTTCCACAGCGCTTTCGTCCGCGGCATCGTCCGACGGTAGATTCCACCGATAATTGTAGTCTACTTCGCGGCGTGCCGAGAGCGGTCGAAAGTTGGCATCCTCACGCCGCAGGGATAGGTCAAGTGCAATACGCCCCTTCGCCTCCGACCAGCGACCGCTCCAGAGGAGTGCTGCGCCTCTGTTGTCGCCGTCGTCGCGCAATGACCGGGTGTTTCGGTCATATTCGCTAAATGCTGTCTCGAGACGGGAGCGCAGGTTACCGGTCACCACTTCGCCTCGAACATGCACCAGTTGACGGCGGTCGGGCAAGGGCAGGAGCAGTGTTGGGGACCAACTGCCAAGACCCTCTCCGATCCACTCGAAATAAAAGAGTTGCCAATCTGGATTGTAGCGCCGGGTGTAGCCGCCCTGCGAGTCACTCCCAAAGGCGACGCGAAGATTCCCGGTCGGACGGCCGAGGCTGTCCGGCGGAGAAAACTGCAGCACTCTTCGGTTGCCGGACTCATCGGCCCAGATGTAATCACCCTCACCGTAAGCGACACTGTCGATCCCGCTCGCACGAGCCGACAGCGCATCATCTCCAGCACGTTCGACGACCGCTCTGCGCTCGTCATTCCAGTCAAACGCCACCGGACGCCCGCCGTTCTGTTCTTCTCGCGCCAACGTTGCTCCGGCAGAAAAGCGCGCTCCCCCGACCTTAAAGGGCACCTCTCCATCCATACCGTAGAAAACAACCGGGTAAGCCGAGCCGGTGTACTCGTACTCGACCTCGAGCCGTGATTGAGTGCGGATCAACGTCGTTGGGCCGAGCGTGATCGTCCCGCGCTCATAGTCGATCCGATAATCACCGAAAGCGCCGCGCTTCAGGAGGCGGCCGTCAAGGTGGACAACCTCGCTCCCGGCAGCGACGGTGATACCATGTCGGCCTTCACGGTCGGTCAATTCGTAGGGACCCTGGTCGCCCGGGCTAAGGTCGAGGCGGAGAGTATGCGTCAGTTTCTCGCCTCCGCCGCCGGCGGTCTCAATCCGGCCGTCCCGCCCGCCAAAAGAGGCCCGCCCGCCCTTCAACTGCCGTTCGACCCGGCCAAAACGTCCGTTGCGCCAGGTCAGGTCGGCATCCCCCAACGACGCTTCCATCCGGCGGGTCCGGACTTGTAAAACGATCCGGTCGAGTTCTCCGAGTGTGGTAGAGCCGCTGCTTCCGGTCCCAGCCGGCAAGCTTCGGTCGTCGAGCACTGCTTCGACCGAAACCCCCGGTGAAGGTTCACCGGTAAGTTCAAGATGCATACCCGAGGCGACGCGTTGTCCACCGCCGGCATCGATTGCCACTCCCCGGCTGATGAAGCCGCTTCGACGCATTCCGCCCCAGGGGGAGAGATAATCGCCGCCGGATCGCGCTATCGGAACAGTTTGCGAATCTGCCGAATCACCCACTTCGGTCATCGGTCGGTAGCGACGCAATTCCAACTCCCGTCCCGGCGCAGCCGACCGCCACTTTACCGAAATGGTATCGCCCGGTGTCAGTTCACCTCTCAATCGACCGATAAAGACCTCATGCAACTCCTGCCAAACAACGGCAACTTCAGCCGGACCTGCAGTGTCGCCTACGACAACCCAGGCCGCCTCATCGATCAGCCAGGCATCCCTGATGGAAAAGGTCGTATCGGCCGCAACGACGATCCGTTCCGAACGCCATCCACCTCCACGAGGCAGACTTGGGAGCGTATCTGCACCCACCAGCGAGCCTGCTGCAAGGATGATAGCCTCGACCACCCGGACGAAATGACCTATGGTTGAAGACGGAAGATCTCGATGTCCCCGCTGCTTCGGGGCAGAAGATAGAGGCGGTCCCCCCGGAGGGCTATGTCGGCAATCTGCGTTTTAAGCGGCTCTACTACGTCAAGTTGTTGCCAGCCGCCTGACGATTCACCCTTGCTGTAGTAGGATTTGCCGTCCGGGCTATATGCGACCCAATTGCCGTTGTCTTCCGCCGCGATCTGTTCCACCCCTGCCGGTGATAGCCAGGCCATCTTTCGCACACGGCCTGAACGGCGATCTATCCACCAGAGAGTATTGCCTGCCAAAAGCATAGCCCGTCCCGTACCGGATACCAACTCCAACTTTACCGGGGGCACGATTTCTGAGAGCGCTGTTGCGCTAAAGGGACGACTTTCGCCCGATGCGTCAAACAGCCAGAGTCGAGCATCGAGACGGTTCAGGTAAAGCAGTGCCCCGTCGTCGAACCTGATGCCGCTTAAGGGATCGTGACCGGAAGGTAGTGAAATGAGAGGAAGCGACTCGCCGCGCAGATTGTAACGATAGACCTGGTTGTTTCCAGGCAGAAAGACGAGGTAACTCAAGCCTCCGTCACAGACAATATCTCCGCTGCCGGAAAAGGACTGGCTGGATGGGATTTCGACTTCTCGGGCGGGAATAGTGTCGCCTGGCGAAGCCGGGGGGAAGACAAGGATTCGCGGTGGATTGCCGAATAAAACGGCAGCAGAGCCATCCCGTCCGGCGGCTATGGCGATTCTTGTTGCACCGGGTAAATCCGGCAGAGAATAGCGCCCGGCGGGTTCGAGTCGCGCGGGCTCAGCCCGAACTTCGAACGGAATGAACTGAAGAACAAGACCCGTAAAAGCGGCTAATCCGACGATCAACCGAAACTTCCCCTCATCAGGGAGCGGCCGGACCTGCTGCCCGCACCGGTGCATAAACTTCGTTGAAGCGACGTCGGACATCGCGTCCCTGCGACGGGAGCCCCGAATTCGCTGACACAACGACCGACGCCATGGCTGCTCCCTCTACATCGATGACGGGATCTGACTCGCCTACACCGTCAAGGAAGAGAATGTCGGCATCGGCTATCCCTGCTGCTGGCAATGTGAAGCGGCTGGCGGCAGCTGCAGCCTCAAGCCCCAATTCGGCACCGGTGGTTTCAAAAGGCTCAACTGCAATCGACGTAGGAAGGTGGAGCGCTATCCTAACGCCGGAAAGTGCGGAGTATCGACGCGAATGGCGCAGGATAATCGGTGCTCCGGCCAGTGATGCCCCCAGACAGTGAATAATATCCGGCATCCAGTGCAGTTCAAGTGCTACCTGAAAAGCAGCGTTAAGGAAGAAACCGAACCTGCGGGGATTGTCGTCGTAGGTGTCGCCCGATGGCGGCCCATATATACCTTCCCGATGAAACTCATTATGCTGTTCGATGAAATAGACCTGGGCATGCCCCTCGGCAGAGAAGCCCGACTTCAGCGCCACCGTAACCGGTCCGGACCCATACTCTACGGTATAGGCACTGAACCTGGCGATGTCACGCAGCCCGTGCTTTCGCTCCCGAATCATCTGGTAGCGCGGCATTATAGCCCGCACTTCGTGCCCATGCATTTTCAAAGCGCGAGGCAGGGACGCGGCAGCTTCACCCAACGCTCCGGCACTCGCGAACGGCTCCATTTCCGTAGTCAGCAAAAGTATCTTCACCACACCTCCCGTTTGAATGCACTATGCGCGATCATCCGTCCCGTCCATTAGACGGCATAGGCCAGACAGCGGTTCCGCCCTGCGCGCTTGGCATCATAAAGCGCCATATCGGCGCGATTGATCAGATCGGCTGGGGTTTCGACTTCATTAACATTGTCGGCGACACCTATCGAAACCGTAATATACTCGGGAGCCTGCCGCACGGTAAGCCTAAAGGGGGTGCCGGCAATCGAGGTCCGGACCTTCTCGGCCACCACAAGTCCCTGATCGACGGTCGTCTCCGGCAGGATCACCGCAAACTCCTCCCCTCCATAGCGGCAGACAAGATCCACTTCCCGCACCGCGGCCCGGATAAGTTTGGCTACGCCCGCGAGGACCCGGTCACCCTGCAGATGGCCATGGGTGTCGTTGTAGATCTTGAAGTGGTCGATGTCGAGCATCAGGAGCGTTAGGGCATTGCTATAGCGCCGCGCTCGCTTCCATTCCCGCCCCAATTGATCCTCGAAAAAGCGATGATTATAGACGTTGGTAAGGCCATCGACGGTGGCCATTCTACGCATCGAAGCGTGTAGCCGGGAGGTTACCAATGATTTGGAGATGATCTTACCGATCGCCTCGAACCGGCTGCTATCAGATGGCAGATACTGTCCCGGATGCCGGGAAAAGATTTTCAGCAAGCCATTGACCCGGCGCTGGTAAAGAAGGGGCAAGAGAAGTCCTGCCTCCAGCCCCATATAATTCATCAACTTCGGGTTGGCGAGATACCGTCCGGCACTGGCTCTATCGATCAAAACCGGGGTGCGACCGCGCAAAATGTCCATTTGCCTCTCGGCTTTCAGCATCATCGTCAGAAGGTCGCCCCCAAACGCGGTGTCGTTGCGATGATGTTCCGAAATTACGTCGAATCGCCGTCCGGCACTCTGCAGTGCCATTAACTCGAAGTAGTCGTAGCCGATCGTCTCCTTTAAGGATCGGGCAATGGAGTTGTTAAGTCGGCCCTCCTCCAATTCCCAACCGACCGCGTCTTGAATCCGGGTCATGGCGCGTAGCCAGCGGATGTCGCTTTCGCGGCTCGCTGCCCCCCCGGGAAGGGGGGACGACCCCAGCAGCGCCCGCAGCAGGCGGGTTGGAAAGTCTGAATCGGACGATGGACGAACCTCGGCCGCGCTGCGAGCGAGTGCTTCGAGATGATCGGCAGCATCCGTTGATACCGGCAGCATCGCTTGCGACAAACTAATCGCCTCGCGGGTCGCCTCAAAGGGGTCGAGGCAAATCAGCCCGCGCCAACGCTCCCCATCACCGCGATGTAGGACTATACCGGTCGCCATTACTGGTGATGAGTAGAGCAGGATCGCTACATCCCTTAGGGGATGGCGGCGCGGCAGATGAGCCAGCGCTTGCAGCCCGGTGCCATTGCCGAGCCGGTAAAACCAGCCACCCTTCAGTCGCTCGCTTCCTTCTTCACTGCCTAATTGCCGGGCCAGAACCGCCGGTAGAATAAGCGCTCCGAGCGCATCGGGTGAACGATGGTCAAGCGCCCGAATCGCTTCGCTCAGCAAACTGATCACGCGTGGCGATGACATCTCTGTTGCTTGTCCGGCTTCAGGAGTCTGCTGAACGACCCCCGGGACTTCCGGCGATTCTGGCTTTGCTGCCGCAGACGGTGTCATCGTCGCTGCTTCTCACGCCAGGCCATCTGCAAGAAACTCATAGACTAAATCAAGTGAATAGTGCTGACTCGCCCCGCAGGATGCGGGTCATTAGCCTCGCGCCCCGGACGGCATTGCCAAGATGGCAGTTGTTGAAGAAAATGAAGACCTTCTGCGCACCTTCCTCCATTGCCTCCACCGGAGACTGCCAGGACTCAAGTTCAGCCTCGCTGTAGTCGTAGTCATAGCGATCTCCGGCTGCCCGATCATACCAGGTGAGGTGGTTGCGGCCGTGGAACCGGACATAGCCGATGCCGCCGGTTACCCGGGCTTCGGAAATCGGCAATCCATCAATGGCCGGCATATCGACCATGACGCTGACGATACCGTTCCGGTCAAGGAAGTCATAGGTAGTGCTGGTCTGCCAATCGCGTCGTCGGAACTCGACAGCCAGACGCGTCCCGGCAAGTTCCGCCATTCTCCCGATCCGCGATAACGCCGACGTCTCCGGTCTAAACGACGGCGGAAACTGCGCCAACGCACCCTCCAGGCGGCCTGCCTCCCGAAGCGGTTTTACTGCTTCCCGAAATGCACCCATCGCCACCTCGAAGTCGTCCGAGCCGTGCGTCACCCCGCCCGGCACCTTGACCCAGAAGTTGAAGTCGTCGGGAGTCCTTGCCGCCATCGAGGCGAAAGTTGAAGGTGACGGCAAGCCATAATAACTGGCGTTTACCTCAAGGACGTTGAAATGACGGGCATAGTAGCCGAGCCATTCGCGTCGGGGCAGTCCGGGCGGGTAAAACGTCCCCTGCCAGTCCGGGAAGAGGTAGCCCGAAGTGCCGATGACGACCCGTTCGTAACGACCATAGTTGGCAGGCCGCGATTCGGCGAAGAGACTGCCTGTTAAACTCATCAAACTGCAATTTTCGGTCGCCCAACTGCCAACTCGCCCTTCTTGAAGACCGCAATCGGACGAGCCTCAACTCCGCGAAAGATGAGCGTTTCGAGATCGGGCAGGTCCCATAGCGTAAAGTCGGCTTGATAGCCCTTCTCCAACGTCCCAACCCGGTTCTCCCGGCCGAGGGCCAAAGCTCCCCCGAGCGTCGCGGCCCAGAGCGCTTCGAAGGGCGTCATCCCCATCTTCATCACCGCAAGCATCAAAATGAAGGGCATCGACTGCACCGGTGACGATCCGGGATTGAAATCGGTCGCCAGCGCCAGACGGCAGCCGGCACTTAGCATCCGACCGGCATTGGGATAACCTTCCAGACCAAGGCCGAAGACCGCCCCCGGCAAGAGTACTGCGGTAACTCCTGCATCCGCCAGCCGCTTCAGCCCGTCATCGCCTGTCTGCTCCAAGTGATCGGCGCTTATGGCTCCCACTTCCGCAGCCAGTTCGGCGCCTCCACCTGTTGTCAACTGGTCGGCGTGAACGCGAATCTTCAGACCGGCGCTTCGGGCTGCTTCGAATATCCGTTGAGCCTGCTTAGTGGTGAATGCCGACTCTTCGACGAAGACATCGACCGCCTCGGCAAGTCCTTCGCTTGTTGCCCGGGGAATCATCTCCCGGATCACTAAATCGACATACCGGTTGGGCTCCCCGGCATATTCCGGCGGAACCGTATGCGCACCGAGCAAGGTTGGCGAAACCTCCAGCCCCGTCGTTGCTGCAGCGGTTCGAATTGCTCGTAGCGATTTCAGTTCATCTTCAACCGTCAGCCCGTAACCGCTTTTGGCTTCAATCGTCGTGGTGCCCAAAGCCAGAAAGTCCCGCATGCGGTCTGCCGTGAGACTGGCGAGATGGCCTTCGGAAGCCTCCCGGACGCCGAGCATTGATGACCGGATACCGCCTCCCTCGCGGGCGATTTGAAGATAGGAATCGCCATGGCACCTGCGGACGAACTCAGATCCGCGATAAGCAGTAAAGACCGGATGGGTATGGGCATCGACAAAACCGGGGAGGACCAGTGCGCCCCCGGCGTCGTAAACGGCACCGGACGCTTCCCGGGGGGGCATGCCGGTCCCGATTCGCCGTATGCAGCCGCCGGCTACTTCA
>Ga0194120_10009428_pt1 | contig 12368 bp, 9 predicted proteins | sample TA2MahCa65mmetaG_FD_148642 | JGI IMG/M metagenome (GOLD analysis project Ga0194120, IMG submission 148642) | Freshwater microbial communities from Lake Tanganyika, Tanzania - TA2015019 Mahale Deep Cast 65m | ecosystem: Environmental > Aquatic > Freshwater > Lake | place: Tanzania: Lake... | reverse complement strand
CCACCGCCGCAGGCACACCCGTCCGCCACATCCAGCCCAGGGCCCACAGCAGCCAGTCGTCCATCGCCGCCAGGGCCCCCACGCCCAGCAACCCGATCAGCCACAGCCCGGTCCCCACCGGCCCGAAGCGTGCCGACAGTTCCGTGACCACGAACGTGCCGACCCGGCCGCCCGCCATGTCGGGGAAGGCGCCCGATTGGGGGAAGAGCAGGTGCTGGAACCCGGCGACGGCGCAGGCGCCCATCAACAGTCCGACGCCGCGCACGATCGGGTGCCGCACCGACGACCCCATGGCGGCCGACAGAGCCCCCAGCCCCAGCCCGATGGCGAGCACCCACACGCCGAACCCCAGCAGGCGGAACGCGTGGTAGGCGATCCAGGCCCCTGCGGGCCCGCACCAGTTCTGGACCGTCTCGTTGGCGGGCCAGGAAAGCGTGGTGGGGGGGTCGGCGGGGTCGAACCCGATCAGGCTCGCCGTCGCGAACGCCCCGAAGACGAGCACCATGATCAGCGGCACCCGGGCCAGCCACGACATCGATCCCCCCGAGTTCCCGACCCTGCGGCTCCTGGCGGCACGAACGCTCATCGTGAACCCCTCTTCAGATCGCCCCGGCGCGCACTCCGTGCGCGTCCTGAACCCCCCTTGATCGGCACCCGGGTCGCGTCCGGTCCAGAACCTGCTTTCGGAGTGGGTTAGGTGCCTGCGGGTCCCCGCGAGCCGCCGCTCGGCGAGCGGGCGGCTCGCCCTTCTCGGGCCCTACCCACGAGAGCCGGCCGCCCCGCCCGATGGGCTTGACGCACGGGGCCCGCCTTGGTAGTTCGGGGCTTCGATCACGGCGCTGGCGTCGTCGCCCCGCGTGGACGCCGCCCGCCCTCGTGTGGGTCGCGGTCGGGATTCACCCTTCGCCGCTTCCCCGTCCCGAGTTCCAACTCTCGGCGCCCGTCGCGCCGTGCGGAGTCGTGTCATGTTCCGAGCAGGCAGTGCGGCGTTGATCGTGGCGTCGATGGTCCTCTCAGCGGTCGTCCAGGCGCAGGTCCAGGCCCCGGGGTCGCCGGTCGGTCCGGACGAGGGCGACTGGCGAGCGGAGTGGTACGCCCGCCGCAACGTCCTGGTCGAGTCCAACCCCAAGCTCACCGTTGACCCCGGGTCGATCCTCGTCCAGTTCCATCCCGCCTCGACGCTCGCGGCCCGGGAGGGCGCGCTGGCCCGCATGGGCGGGCGCACGATCCGGACCTGGTCGCTGGTGCCCGGCCTGCACCACGTCGCCGTGTCCAGGCCGGTCGGCGAGTCGCTCCGGGCCCTGCAACTGGCGGCCCTCGTGGATCAGTCGCCGGTGATCTACGCCGAGCCGGACTCGCTGGCGCGCCTGGGCGCCACGCCCAACGACACCTACTACTCGCTCCTCTGGGGCCTGAACAACACGGGGCAGACGGTCAACCGCGACCGCGGGACGGCCAACGCCGACATCGACGCCGACCTGGCCTGGGACGTCATCACGGGCGGCAACGTCGCCGTCGGCATGGCCGACTCCGGCATCCGCGCCTCTCACGAAGACCTCGCCGCCAATCGCTGGACCAACCCCGGCGAGATCGCGGGCAACGGCCTCGACGACGACGGCAACGGCTACGTCGACGACACCTGGGGCTGGGACTTCTGGAACAACGACAACAACCCCAGCGACGACAACGGGCACGGCAGCCACACCGCCGGCACCGTGGGCGCCGCGGGCAACAACGGCAAGGGCGTCGTGGGCGTCTGCTGGTCGGTCAGGCTGGCCGGGCTCAAGATCGGTTCGGCGTCTGGGTCCGTCTCGATCTCCGCCGCGATCGGTTCCCTGGACTACTGCGTCGGCAAGGGGATCAGGCTCTCCAACCACTCGTGGGGCGGGGGGTCGTTCAGCGCCGCCCTCAACAGCGCCATCTCCGCCGCCCAGGCCGCGGGGCACCTGCTCGTGTGCGCCGCGGGCAACGGCGGGGCGGACGGCCGCGGCGACAACAACGACGCCCTGCCCCACTATCCCTCCTCCTACGCCCAGGACAACATCATCTCCGTCGCCGCCATCGACAACGACAACAAGCTCGCCAAGTTCAGCAACTACGGCGCCACCAGCGTCGATGTGGGCGCGCCCGGCGTCACCATCGCCTCCTGCTACAACTCCTCCGACGCCGCCTACGTCTACATGAACGGCACCTCCATGGCCACGCCCCACGTCACAGGCGTCGCCGCCCTCGTCTGGGCACAGAACCCGGGCTGGACCTACTCCCAGGTCCGCTCCAAGATCCTCTCCTCGGTCAAGCCCGTCGCGGCCCTCGCCGGCAAGTCCGCCACCGGCGGCTGCGTCAACGCCAACAACGCCGTCCGCTGACACGACCCCGCGCCACGGCAGGAGTCAGAGGGGGGTCGCCCCGCGGCGGCCCCTTTTCATTGCGCCGGGAGGCTCACCACCCGAGATCGACCGAGCTGGGCGCGTTCTGCACGCACACCGCCCGGCACCAGCGCTCGATGGCCCGCGGACCCACCGCCGTCGTGTCCGGGCGGTTGGTGGAGGGGAAGGGCCCTCCATGCACCATCGCCTCGCAGACGCGCACGCCGGTCGGCACGCCGTTGAACACCACCCGCCCCGCGCACGACGCCGCCAGGCCCGCCAGGGCCCCCGCGTCCGGGTCGTGGGGCCCGCCCGTCCACACGGAGCACGTCAGCGAGCCCGGCAGGGGCAGGTCGGCAGGGGTCGCCTCGCCGGGCAGCACGACGATCACCGCCGCCGGTCCGAAGATCTCCTCGTGCAGCGTCGGCTGCTGGAGCCAGTCGTCGAGCCCGACCTCGAAGAGCGCGGCGTGCGCATCGCGCCGCCCGTCGCGGGCCGTCGGGTCCACGAGCACGCGCACGCCCCGGGCCAGCGCCGCCCGCCCGCAGCGCCGCAGGTACGCATCGCGGATCCACGGCGCCAGCATGCGGCGGGGCGGCGCCGCGGCCAATCGGGTCGAGAGGCCCTCCACCAGCGCGCTCCCCGCCGACGCGGGCGCCAAGACCAGCCCCGGGCAGGTGCACTGCTGCCCGAACCGCGCCAAGATCGATCCGGCCAGGGCCTCGGCGATCTCCGCCGCCCGCGCCGCCGGCGTCATCAGCACCGGGTTGACGCTCCCCATCTCCGCGAACACCGGGATGGGGACGGCGCGCTCCCGCGCAAGCCGCTCGACCGCGAGCCCGCCCGCGACCGAGCCGGTGAACCCGACGGCCCGGATCGCCGGGTGACTCACGAGCGCCCGGGCCGCGGTGAAGTCGCCCGGATCCTCGTTGCGGACGTACCCCAGGGCATCCGCGATGCCGACCGACCGGTCGAGAGCCGCCCGGGCCGTCTCCACGATGAGGCGCCCTGTGCGCGGGTGGGCCGGGTGCTCCTTGACGACGACAGGGCAGCCCGCCGCCCAGGCGCTGGCGGTGTCGCCCCCGCACACTCCGTAGGCCAAGGGGAAGTTGCTGGCGCCGAAGACCGCGACCGGTCCGAGCGGAACCAGCGCCGACCGCAGGTCGTGGTTGGGCCCGATCGATTCCGGGGTCGGAGGATCGACCGCCGGTCTCCGCCACGACCCCTCGCGCACGACGCCCGCGAACAGGCGCAGCGTCGCCACCATGCGCACGAACTCCGGAGCCAACTCCTCGGGCGTCAGCGCGGTCTCCGCGGCGGCCGACGCGATGACCTCGCTCCGACGCGCCTCGAGCGCCCCGCCGACGCGCTCCATCGCCGCCGCACGGTCCACGCGCCGCCATCGACGCCACGCGTCGAGAGCCCGCTCCGCCACTCCGCACTTTGAAACCGAGTCGGTCATGCCAGGGGTCGGCGCTGCCCGCCGCCCCGGCCCATCCTATCGCCCCCCGCCGCGGTTACCGACGGCGTCGCGTCAGGAGCCCGCCGCCCATCAGAAGCAGGCCCGCCGTCCCGGGCGTGGGGATGAGCGCGATTCCCACCGCGTCCAGCGCCGGCCCGCGTGCGCTCCCGCCCGAGGTGGCGCGGAACATCAGGCGGTTGGTGGCCGCCGTGCCCGCGACCACGTCCACGCTCCGGTCCTGCCAGTTCATGTTGGCGCCGTTGCTGCCGCCGTGAACCTGTGTGAACGTGCCCACCACCAGCCCGTTCCAAACCACTTGCATCGTGAAGCTCATGTTCGGGCCCCACACGTTGCCCGCCATCGCGAACGACACGCGGTAGGCGCCGCCTGGCGTCAGGCCCGAAAGGTCCTGGTAGATTGCGCTCGGCGCGCCCACCCCGACCAGGTCGATCCAGTACCGGCCCTCGTACGCCGAGAACTCCAGCCCCGGCAGCGAGGCGCTCGGAACCGCGTGCACAAACTCGATGTCGCCGGGGCCGGCGTTGGTCCAGTTGCCGTAGGTCTGGCCGGAGCCGACGGAACGGAACCCGAGGCCGGGCTGCTCGAAGCCGCCGTTGATGACCTGGGCTTGAGAGGCGGCGGCGACGGCCACGAACACCACGCCGGCCGTGCGTACGAATCGAGTTGCGGTGTTCATGACGCCAAACATACATCGCGGGCAGAGAGAAATCCACTCAAACCGCCCGACTACGGTCTTTTTCTCAGACTTGGCGATGCGTCGCGTCCGAGAAGCAACTCCGGCAAGTCACTCCCGGGTTTTGAATGAGCCCGATTCGCTCTGACCCCGACCTTCCCGCGGCCCTCTCGCCCGCCCCGGAGCCATCGGCTTGGCCCGGTACCAGTGCCCGCACTACCACCGCTGCCCATGAACGCCGCGACACTCGCCGCTTCCGAACGCTCTTCGTACCTCCCGATCGGGCTCATCCTGGTCATGGCGATCGGGTTCGCCGCCGCCGACATCTTCCTCAGCCGCATCATCGGCCCCAGCCGCCCCGGCGGCGTCGTCAAGGGTCAGACCTGCGAGTGCGGCATGAACCCCGTCGGCACCGCCCGCAAGCGCTTCAACGTCCGCTTCTACCTCATCGCGATGGTTTTCCTCGTCTTCGACGTTGAGATCGTCTTCCTCTACCCCTGGGTCGCGACCTTCCCGAACCTTCAGCCCGGCACCGAGGAGGGCCTCCTGTGGCTGGGACGGATCTTCTTCTTCCTCTTCACCACCGTGGTCGCATACCTCTACGGGTTCCGCAAGGGCGTATTCAAATTCGACTGACACCCCCGGCGCCTTGATCGATCGATCCGTCCGCCATGGCGCCCCCTGGCGCGCCCCATGCGAGGCGTTCCCGCCGTCGCCATCGTATCGCGAGGGGGGCGGCGCCCCGGCCTGCCGGCGCCGAGCGGCTCTCCGCGCCATTGCCACGGGGTGGGCGGGACGGGCGTCGGCGCGAACACCGTGCAACCACCGCGGTCGGTATGCTAACGGGCCCATGCTCGCGCGGGTCCACAGCTTCCTTCTGTCGGGGATCGACGCCCTCGCGTGCGAGGTCGAGATCGACCACGACGAGGCGGGCATGTCGCCGCGCCCGGTGGTGGTGGGGCTGCCCGACGCGGGGGTCAAGGAATCCGTCGAGCGGGTCCAGTCGGCGCTGCTCAACTCGGGGTACGCGTTCCCGCAGGGCCGGGTGCTCATCAACCTCGCCCCCGCCGACCTCAGGAAGGAAGGGCCCGTCTACGACCTGCCCATCGCCGTCGGCCTCCTCATCGCGCAGGGCGTCGTGAGGGCCCCCGCGCCCGACGCCTGGACCGGAACGGTCGACCACCGCGCCTTCGCCTTCGCCGGGGAGCTGGCCCTCGACGGGCGACTCAGGCCCGTCAAGGGCGCCCTGGCCCTGGCGACGCTGGCCAAGGCGCTGGGGCTGCGCGGCGTGTTCGTGCCCGCCGACAACGCCGCCGAGGCCGCCATCGTGCCGGGCCTCGAGGTCCTGGGCGTGCGCACGCTCGCGGAGGTCGTGGGGCTCCTGGCCGGCGCCGTCGAGCCGTCCCCCTGCCCGACGCCCGACCTCTCGTCGCTGATCCGCGACGCGCCCGCCCCGATCGACTTCGGCGAGATCCGCGGGCAGGAAGGGGTCAAGCGCGCGATCGTGATCGCCGCCGCGGGCGGGCACAACCTGCTCATGCTGGGCCCGCCCGGCACGGGCAAGACCATGATGGCCAAGGCCCTGCCGGGCGTGCTGCCGCCGCTCTCGCCGGAGGAGGCGATCGAGGTCACGCGGGTCTACTCCGCCGCCGGCGCCCTCCCGCACGGGCAGGGACTGGTCTGCTCGCGACCCGTCCGCAGCCCGCACCACACCGCCAGTTCCGCGGCGATCGTGGGCGGCGGCATGGTGCCCCGCCCGGGCGAGATCAGCCTGGCGCACCGGGGCGTGCTCTTCCTCGACGAGCTGCCCGAGTTCCCGCGCTACGTCCTCGAAACGTTGCGCCAGCCCCTGGAGGACCACGTCGTGACCATCGCGCGGGCTCACGGGGCCGTGCGCTTCCCCGCCTCCTTCATGCTCGTCGCCGCGCTCAACCCCACGCCCAAGGGCGACATGCCCCGCGGCGAGGCCGGGCACCGCGCCATGCAGACCTACCTCTCGCGCATCTCGGGCCCGCTGCTCGACCGCATCGACATCCACGTCGAGGCGCCGGCCGTGCCCTGGCGCGAGCTCTCGACCGCCGGCAACGGCACGACGACGGCCCAGATGCGCGAGCGGGTCGCGCGGGCCCGCGCGGCCCAGTCCCCGCGCCAGGGGGCCGCCACGCCCAACGCACGCCTCTCGGGGAAACAGCTCGACACGCTCGCGCCACTGGGCGAAGACGCTCGCTCCATGCTCGGCCAGGCCATCGCCGAACTCGGCCTCTCCGCTCGCGCCTACGACAAGATCCGCCGCGTCGCCCGCACCATCGCCGATCTCGAGGGCGCCGCACGCCTGGAGCTGCCCCACGTCGCCGAGGCCGTCCAGTACCGCCTCCTCGACCGCCGAATCTGATCCGATCTTCCGCGATGCGGCCGCTCGCACGACCCCCGGACGTGCGCGCCTCACGGCTCCTGCCCGATGATGGTGTAGGTGTAGGGCGCGACCGGCACGGCGTGGGAGACCGCCAGGACCCCAGGGTCGCACAGCAGGCGGTTGGCGCCCGTGGTCCGGGGACGGATGCGGTAGGTCACGGCCCCGTCGAAGTCGAGGTTCGGGATGAGCGAAGTGACGATCACGTCGCGCGGGTTGGTCGCGGAGCGTGCGTACGCGAAGTCGCCGCTGATGTCCTCCCACTGCTGGGAGTTGGGGTTGAACCACTCGACGGTCATGGGCGTGACGTCGGAGGCCGAGTTCTCGATGACGACCGGCCCGTAGTGGCGCACCGTCACCGAGTAGGCCCCGGGCCAGCCGACCATCCCGCCGTCGGGCGGCGAGCAGTCTTGCTTGTGGAGGTTGAACGGCACGACGCCGACGGCCCCGCCGCCCAGCCCGGCGGAGAGGTTGCTGTAGTTCGGCATGGGCGCGAGAGTCACGCCGTCGACCGTCACGGGCGCGGACCAGGAGAACCCGAAGTTGACGGCATTGACGACAATCTGCCCCTTGAGGTTCGGGCCCAGGATGGTGACGGGCGTGTACAGCGATTGCCGGAAGCGCAACGACCGCCCCGCCGGGATCTCGCGCAGGCGCAGCTCCGGGGCGGGTCCGGTTGGGGGCGTTCCGGCGTAGCTCTTGAGGAACACGTCGGCTTCGAGGCGGGCGCCGGGGGCTTCGAGGTACAGCCCGCGGACGCCGCCCCCCGTCGGGCTCGGGAACCAGCCCCAGAAGTCGTCCGCAACCAGGCTGCCGAAGAACGAACCGTTGGTGCTGCGAACCCGCCTGATGCGGTAGTCGCCCGGCCCCACGCCGGCGTTGCCGGTTTCGATGTGCGCATGGATGTTCCCGGCGCAGTCGATGCTCCCGATCTCGTGGGTTTGCGATCGGATCGTCGCATGCGACCCGGGGCCGCCGACCGTGCCTCCGACGCTGATCCGCTCAATCTGACGATGGGACACGATGCTTCCGAACAACGCCCCCGCAATCTCGATGCCCTCGATTCGGGCTTCAAACCCAGGGAAAGGCAGCGTGCGCACATCGACGTACGCATTCCCATTGCCCGCGTTGAGGCTCGTCTTGAGAAGGCCGACGGCATGGGAAGTGATGCTCGCTAGTTGGGAGGGCGCTCCGATCTGGCCCACGCTGTCGAGATTGAGAATCAAGTACCCGTTGCCGGAGTCCCTTTCGGCGCGATCAACCCTCGCCACGCCAGCGATTCCCACTGCAACCCAGTCGTTGGGCTGCGACGTTGGGAATCCGTTGTATGCTCCGACGAAGAGCGTGCGAATGACCTGACCTGAAGTGCGAGGAGACACCTGCACGCTGAACTGCTCCGGGAGCGATTGCTGCACTCCGTTCACTCGGAGGTCGATCGCGAGGTCCCACCCGTCGAACTGGTTCCCGTCCAGGTACGTCACGAGATGCACTCCTGGGCCGGACGGAGTGATGTTGAGGAATGGCTCCCATTGCGCGCCGGCGAGAGACGTTACCACACACAACACCGCGAGACTTGCGAGCTTCATTCTCTTCTCCTCCTTGCGATGGTGACAATGATGACTGAAAACACGGCTGGTGCTGCCGGTGTTGGGACCGCGGACGCGACTCTCAGCCCATGGACGATGATTGAATCGCTCGAAGACGAGCTGTAAAAGCCATCTACACGCTCGGCAAGCGTCGTGCCTCGGATCCGCGATCCAAGCACGATGCGAGTCCCGCTGCCTCGCGCGTTCTCTCCCCACTCTCGCTCCCCCCCCGAGATATCCAGCAGCCCCCAAGGGCTCGCCGCCCACGGGTAGGAACCGACGTCCATCTGCCAGATCGACCCCGGGATGCCCACGAACGCGTTGGTCTCGCCGCCCTGGCTGGGGAGCGCGCCGATCATCATCTCGTCGCCGCGGTCGGGCCACTGCCAATAGCCGCCCTGCCCCGGGCCGTAGCGGTGCGGGTCGTAGAAGGCCGCCTTGGCCCACTCGTCGGCCGACGGGATCCAGAAGCGTGCCCCCGGCGAACGCGTCGCCTGCTCCACCGGGAACCCCAGCGGATCGGTCCGGAACGTGGACGTGTCGTAGGCGCCGCTGGCGAACGCCTCGGGGCCGGAGCCCCGGCCGTTGTGCAACCAGTTGCAGTAGATCGCCGCCATTCGCCAACTCATGCGGGTCGGCCAGCGCTCGGTGCCGGGGTCGAGTTCATAACCGCTCGCCGTGCGGTAGATGTAGTCCCCGACCAGGCGCGGGTCGTGGGGGGTGCCGGTCCAGTAGGGCTCGTAGGCGCGGACGAAGTTGAGCCACTCGGCGGTGGTCACCTCCGAGCGCATGATGCGGTACGTGTACGCCACGGCTCCGACCCGGCGCTCCGGGTCGAGCGGCACCTCCTCGGGGATCGTGGCCCTGTTCCCCGGCGCCCCGACCGTCACGAAGTCGAGCCCGTAGGAAGGCACCGCCTGCCCGACACAGATCGCCGGAACTGCCGCACCGAACCCCGCCGCCGTGATGATCGAGAGCGTCCTCATCGCCGTCTCCTTTCGGGTCTACCAACCCCGCTCATCGACAGATGCGGGCTCAGTGGTGGAATGCCGCCACCGGGCGCCCGCCGCCTGCCTGGGGTACCCCGCGGACGCCGCCCCCCGTCGGGCTCGGGAACCAGCCCCAGAAGTCGTCCGCGACCAGGCTGCCGAAGAACGAGCCGTTGGTGCTGCGAACCCGCCTGATGCGGTAGTCGCCCGGACCGACCCCGCCCACTCCCGTAGTGATGTGCGCGTAGATGTCGCCCGTCGCGTCGATGACGCCGATCTCGTTGGTCTCGGAGGTGATCGTTGCGGGGTTCCCCGGTGAACCGACCCCACCCGAAACAGTGATGTGCTCGATCTGACGGCGCGCACGCACATGACCGTGCAGGTTTCCCCCAATACCAATGGTGTCGATCCGCGACTCCAGCGGCGACGTCGGGCTCTCGGGCACAGTCACGGCGTCGAGGAACGCGTCGCCGGAGTAGGACGCTGAAGGATTCACATGTGTGATGAGGCCTCCAATGGAGTTGGCGCGAATCACCGCCGGCGCGGCACTGCTGCCCAACTGCCCGACGTTGGTAACGCTCACCGCGAGGTGCGCGCCCCCGGAGACCTTCTCCACCCGATCGACCCGCACGATCCGCCCGCTGCCTTCGAGGACGTTCACGGCGACCCAGTCGTTGGGCTGAGAGGAAGGGTTGGCGTTGACCGCGGTGATCCGCAACGCGCGGATGATCTGCCCGACCCGGAGCGCCTGCACGTTGACGATGTAGTTCTCAGGGGCCGAGACGTTCGAGCCGTTGACGACCACGGACAGGTCGAACTCCCACCCCAACTGAGAGTTGCCGGACCAGTTCGTCACCGAGTAACACCCTGGCGACGAGCACGTCGGAGAGGAGCCGAAGGGCGAACTGAACGCGATGTACCCGAGGTAATCCTCCAGCGCCAGAACACGACCCGGCAGAGCCAGCAAGACGACCAGAACCGCAATGAGCCTCATGCCCGAACCCTCCTTCCGAAAAGAAGCCAATGGACCCCCAAGACGCACAGCGCGCTCGGCGACGGAATCGGCGCGGCCAAACGCACTCCGGATCTACTGAAGGTCGTGCTTCCGAGCAGCCACGGCCCGTCGATGAACTCACCACCCATCGAACCACGGATCCGCGAGCCGAAGGCGGCGCGGTCTGCGCCATCCCGCCACTCGGTCCACTCGCGCTCGCCTCCGGAGACATCCAGCAGGCCCCAGGGGCTGCGGACGTGCGGGTACGAGCCCACAGGCATGTGCGGGATCGATCCGGGCATGGCCGCCCCCGCGTTGGTCTGGCCTCCCGCCTCCGGCAGCCCGCTGATCAGCGGCTCGTTCGAGCCGCGCGGCAGCCGCCAGTACCCCTCCCGCCCCGGGCCGTAGCGGTTCGGGTCGTAGAACGCGGCCTTGGCCCACTCGTCCCACGAGGGGATCCAGAACCGCGCTCCCGGCGAGCGCGTCGACTGCTCGATCGGCAGGCCCCACTGGTTCACCGTGAAGGTTGACACGTCGTAGGCGCCGGTCTTGAACGCCCACGCCTCGCTTCCCATGTCGTTGTGCAGCCAGTTGCAGTAGATCGCCGCCAGCCGCCAGCCGATCTCCACCGGCCATTGGTCGGCCCCCGGCTCGACCTCGTAGGCGCCGCCGGCGGTGCGGTAGATCCACATGCCCGTCAGTTGAAGGGCCCAGGGGTCGCCGGTGTAATACGGGGCGTAGGCGTTGAGGAAGCGCACCCACTGCGCGTTGGTGACCTCGGTGCGCATGATGCGGTACTCGTAGGGCACCGCGCCGACGCGCAGCCACGGCGTCTGGAATACCTCCTCGGGGATCGTGGCCCTGTTCCCCGGCGCCCCGACCGTCACGAAGTCGAGCCCGTAGGAAGGCACCGCCTGCCCGACACAGATCGCCGGAACTGCCGCACCGAACCCCGCCGCCGTGATGATCGAGAGCGTCCTCATCGCCGTCTCCTTTCGGGTCAACTAACCCCGCTCATCGACAGATGCGGGCTCAGTGGTGGAATGCCGCCAGCGGGCGCCCGCCGCCTGTCTGGGGTACCCCGCGGACGCCGCCCCCCGCCGGGCTCGGGAACCAGCCCCAGAAGTCGTCCGCGACCAGGCTGCCGAAGAACGAGCCGTTGGTGCTGCGAACCCGGCGGATGCGGTAGTCGCCCGGCCCCACGCCGGCGATGCCGGTTTCGATGTGCGCATAGATGTTCCCGGCGCAGTCGATGCTGCCGATCTCGTGGGTTTGCGATCGGATCGTCGCATGCGACCCGGGGCCCCCGACCGTGCCTCCGACGCTGATCCGCTCAATCTGACGATGGGACACGATGCTTCCGAACAACGCCCCCGCAATCTCGATGCTCGCGACTCGGGCTTCAAACCCAGTGAAAGGCAGCGTGAGCGCATCGACGTACGCACTCCCATTGCCGACTGTGCCCGGCGGCGTGCCCGCTCACCTGCCGCACCCCTTGTTGTAGAGGTTGAGGAAGGCGAGGAAGTCGTTGAAGTCGATCTCGTCGTCGGGGGCCAGGTCGCAGTAGAAGAAGTCGATGGGGTTGGCGCGGGGGTCCTGGGCGCGCTCGAAGCGATTGAGGAAGCAGAGGAGGTCGGAGAAGTCGACCATGTCGTCGCCCGTGCAGTCGGCCCAGCACCAGGGGGGCAGGCGGACGAGGAACGCCCGGCGCTCGTCGCCCCTGCGGGCCAAGCCGGTCAGGAGCGTGCCGTCGTGGTTGAGGTCGTTGACGCCGTCGATGACCCACCCCTGGCGGTTGACGGCGAGCGCGTCGAGGATGTCGTGGAGGTTCCGCCTGGCGCGGACGGGGTCCCAGAGGAAGGGGTGG
>Ga0194120_10009427_pt1 | contig 12370 bp, 10 predicted proteins | sample TA2MahCa65mmetaG_FD_148642 | JGI IMG/M metagenome (GOLD analysis project Ga0194120, IMG submission 148642) | Freshwater microbial communities from Lake Tanganyika, Tanzania - TA2015019 Mahale Deep Cast 65m | ecosystem: Environmental > Aquatic > Freshwater > Lake | place: Tanzania: Lake... | reverse complement strand
ATGGGCTCACTGCGCCGCTCACTGCATCGACACGCCACCGCAGACCAAATAGACCCCGCCACAGCACCCAATCCGCAGGCTGGGCCGCAGGCCATGCCCTCATCGGCGATGCTTCGTCGTCAATGATTGGGTTCCTCGAGGTGTCCGATTATTGAATCGCCGGGCAACAGCCCAGGCTCGGGCATTGCGAGATAGCGGACCAGCAGCGCCACAACCTGGACCACGTGGACGCTGAACAGGACCCACATCACCTTGGTGGCGCTCAGTCGCCGCGGCACTTCAGGCAGCGCCGATCGGACCAGCGGCGGGGTCACGGAGACCGGCCGCGCAAGGCCTCGCGCAGCATGGCGAAGCCAACGCGCACGCTCTCCTCGCGTATGGCGCCACGGCCGATCGCGCCCAGTTCCAGCCGGCGGTGGCCCTGGCCGCCGTCTCGGCCAGCGGTCGCCAGGTGCACCAGGCCGACCGGCTTGCCGGCGGAGCCGCCGCCCGGTCCGGCGATGCCGGTCACGGCCACGCTGAGCAGCGCCCGCGAGTGGGCAATGGCGCCCGCCGCCATGGCGCGAGCCACCGGCTCGCTGACCGCACCGTGCTCGGCCAACACGGCCGCCGGCACGCCCAGCATTTCCTGCTTGGCCTGGTTCGAATAGGTCACGAAACCGCGGTCGAGCACGTCCGATGAGCCCGCGACCTCGGTCAGGCAGGCGGCGATCAGGCCGCCGGTGCAGGATTCGGCAGTGGCCAGCATGGCGCCCCGCTCGCGGCAGAGCTGCAACAGGGCCGCTGCCTCGCGCACCAGCTCGTCCGGCAACAAGCCGCTCATGCCGGCAGCCGAACCGTAGCGGTCGCCTGCGCGGCAATGCCTTCGCCGCGTCCCAGGAAGCCGAGCTTCTCGGTGGTGGTGGCCTTGACACTGACCCGCTCCGGCGGCAGGGCCAACAGCTCGGCGAGGCGCGCGACCATGGCGGCGCGGTGCGGCGCGATGCGCGGCGTCTCGCACACCAGCGTCACGTCCACATGCGCGATCATGCCACCCCTGTCGCGCACCAGTTCGGCGGCGTGGCGCACGAACAGCGCGGAATCGGCGCCCCGCCAGCGCGCCTCGCTGGGCGGGAAGTGTTGGCCGATATCGCCCGCGCCGATGGCACCAAGCAGCGCGTCGGTCAGCGCGTGCAAGCCGACATCGGCATCGGAATGGCCGATCACGCCGCGCTCGGCCGGAACCTTCACGCCGCACAGCATGGCGAAGCCACCCGGACCGAAGCGATGCACATCGAAGCCCTGGCCCACCCGTATGTCCGTCAGTCCGGCCAGCAGAAGCCGCTCGGCGCGGCTCAGATCGGCGGCCGTGGTGATCTTGAGGTTGTCCTCGTGCCCTTGCACCGCCACAACGCTGAGCCCGGCGGAGCCCGCGACCGCGGCATCGTCGCTGAAGCCCTTGCCGGCAAGCGCGCGGTGCGCCGCCAGGATGGCGGGGTAGCGAAACCCCTGCGGCGTCTGCGCCCGCCAGGCGCCCTCGCGCGGCAACGCGTCCAGGATGTGGCCTGCCGCGTCCGCCCGCTTCAGGCTGTCGCTCACCGTCAGCGCGGCGACGGCGCCGGCATATTCCGCGAGCGCTCGCAACACCCGGTCAATGGTGCCGAGATCGACCAGCGGCCGCGCCGCGTCATGGATCAGTACCGTCGCCGGGGCAACCGGCGCCAGCGCCTCCAGGCCAAGGCGCACCGATTCCTGCCGGTCCGCACCCCCCGCGACCGCCGGCCGCAGCGACAGACCGGCCGTTGCTTCCGCATAGAGCGCCGCGTCGTCGGGATGCACCACCACCTGCAGCATGCCGATCGCGGGGTGCTTGGCCAATCGTTCGAGGGTATGCCGCAGCACCGGCCGGCCGGCCAGCGAGGCATACTGCTTCGGCCGCTCGCCGCCGAAGCGACTGCCCCGCCCCGCGGCGACCACCAGGGCGGCAGCGGTTTGCTGGGCGGTGAGCAGGTGGTCGGCCGACATCGCCGGCGCAGGCTAGCGCGGTGTCCGATCGGATGGAATCGCGATCAGCGTCCCTCTGATCGGAGCCCGCCGCGCTGCAATCAAGGCTGCAGGGCAGTGGCTTCGGTTCAAACCGAACCTGCTGGTTCGCTTTGAACGGACATTGCCCTGGCGGAGGCCCGCGCCGTGGGGCAGCCGGCTCGTTTCCGCTGTTGCGTCGCAACATGAAGTGCATTATTAAGCCTCGCAAATAGGCACAGATGAAAAATGCACAAGAAATGATCAGTTACTCTCTGACGAGTGTCCGCCTTGGCGCGCGCTAGCGTCGTCCGGCGCGCGGCGCGGGTGGCGATGCCGCTGCCGGCTGAGGCGATCCTGGCGGCGCTGCCATCGCCGGTGCTGCTGGTCGATGCCGAGGACCGGGTGCGGCATGCCAACCCGGCGGCAGAGCCGTTCTTCGCGCTGGCGGCGAACGCGCTCGCCGAGCAACGCTTGAGCGAATTGCTGCCTTTCGGCAGTCCGGTTCTGGCGCTTGTGCAGCAGGTCCGGACCGCCGGTAACGCGGTCTCGGAGTACGAACTCGACCTGGGTACGCCGCGCACCGGGCCGCGCCTGGTCAACGTCACCGTCAGCCCGGTCGCCGACAGCGCCGGCTGGGTGGTCATGCTGCTGCAGGAGACCAGCATCGCCGCCAAGATGAACCGCCAGTTCCTGCATCGCGGCGGCGCCCGCTCGGTCACCGGCATGGCAGCGATCCTGGCGCACGAAGTGAAGAACCCGCTGAGCGGGATCCGCGGCGCGGCGCAACTGCTGGAGCAGGCCGCCGGCGAGGAGGACCGCGCGCTCACGCGCCTGATCTGTGAGGAGACCGACCGCATCTGCGGGCTGGTCGACCACATGGAGATGTTCTCCGACAAGCCGATCGAACGCGGGGCCGTCAACATTCACCAGGTGCTGGAGCGGGTCTGCCGGCTGGCCAGCGCCGGGTTCGCCCACGGTCTGACGCTGGTCCAGCGCTACGATCCCTCGCTGCCCCCGGCCAACGGCAACTTCGACCAGCTGGTGCAGGTGTTCCTCAATCTCGTCAAGAACGCCGCCGAGGCGGCGCCGCGGGTTGGCGGCGAGCTGGTGATCAGCACCGCCTATCGCCATGGCTTGCGGCTGGCGGTGCCCGGCGCGCGCCAGCGCCTGCGCCTGCCGCTCGAAGTCAGCGTGCAGGACAACGGGCCAGGCGTTGCCGAGGCGCTGCGGCCGCATCTGTTCGATCCGTTCGTCACCAGCAAGAGCCAAGGGAGCGGCCTGGGTCTTGCCCTGGTGGCGAAGATCGTCGGCGACCATGCCGGCGTGGTGGAGTTCGAATCGCGGCCGCGACGCACCGTGTTCCGGGTGCTGCTGCCGATCGTCGAGGAGCGCCCGCGATGAGCCGTGGCTCGATCCTGGTGGCGGACGATGACCGCGGCATCAGGACGGTGTTGGATCAGGCGCTGGCCCGCGCCGGCTACGACGTGCGCACCACCAGCAATGCCGCCACGCTCTGGCGTTGGGTGTCGGACGGCGAGGGCGACCTCGTGATCACCGACGTTCTGATGCCGGACGAGAACGGCCTGGATCTGCTGCCGCGCATCAAGCGGCTGCGCCCCGACTTGCCGATTGTGGTGATGAGCGCGCAGTCGACCCTGCTGACGGCGATCAAGGCGGCCGAACGCGGCGCCTTCGAATACCTGCCGAAGCCATTCGACCTGAAGGAGCTTGTCACGGTCGTCGACCGCGCGCTTTCGACCCCGGCGTTTGCCGCCGCCAGCCAGGCTAGGCCACCCGACGGCGACGAGGCGCTGCCGCTGATCGGGCGCTCGCCGGCCATGCAGGATATCTACCGGACCCTGGCTCGGCTGATGCAGACCGACCTGACGGTGATGATCTCCGGCGAGTCGGGCACCGGCAAGGAGCTGGTGGCGCGGGCCCTGCACGACTTCGGCAAGCGCCGCAACGGACCCTTTGTCGCTGTCAACATGGCCGCGATCCCGCGCGACCTGATCGAGAGCGAGTTGTTCGGGCACGAGAAGGGGGCTTTCACCGGCGCCGTGTCGCGCGGCATCTTCGAACAGGCGGAGGGTGGCACCCTGTTCCTCGACGAGATCGGCGATATGCCGCCGGAGGCGCAGACCCGGCTGCTGCGCGTGTTGCAGCAAGGCGAGTATACGAGCGTCGGCGGACGCATGCCGATCCACACCGATGTCCGCATCGTCGCCGCCACCAACAAGGACCTGCGCCAGCTCATTCGGCAGGGCCTGTTCCGCGAGGATCTGTTCTTCCGGCTCAACGTAGTGCCGATCCGCCTGCCGCCGCTGCGCGAGCGGCCGCAGGATATCGCCGACTTGGTGCGCCATTTCCTGGCCAAGGGCGCGCAGCAGGGCCTGCCACCAAAGCGCCTGGAACCAGAGGCGATCGAGCGCCTCAAGCGCTACCGATGGCCGGGCAATGTGCGTGAGTTGGAGAACCTGGTGCGCCGGCTGGCCGCCCTCTATGCGCAAGACAATATCGGCGCCGATATCGTCGACGCCGAGTTGCATACCGGCACGCTGCTGCCGGCGGCCAAAGAGGAGGCAAGCGACAACGACGGCCTGTCCGGGGCGGTCGAGCGGCATCTGCGGCGCTACTTCGCCGCGCATGGCGGCGGCTTGCCGCCCAGCGGTCTTTACGACCGGGTCTTGCGCGAGATCGAGCGGCCGTTGCTGGAGCTCAGCCTGGCCGCCACCCGGGGCAACCAGATTCGCGCTGCCGCCCTGCTCGGTCTCAACCGCAACACGCTGCGCAAGAAGGTGCGGGAGCACGAGATTCCGGTGATGCGCGGCCTCAAGTGATGTAATTTCGTAACAATGTGGTAGTTTGGCAACGGGGTGGATTCCCCGGATAGGCCCTCGCCCATGCTGGATACCGCTGAACGATGGCTGCGCGAGCCGCCCGCCCTGGTGCTGCTTGCCTGGGCAAGGCGTTTCGATCTCGCGCGCAAGCTGACCTATCTGCTGGCCTTGCTAGCGGCGGCGGCGTTGCTTGCCACCTACGCGGTCTGGTCGGGCAGTGGCCCGTCGCGCGCCGACTCGCAGCAGGTCCTGCTGCTGTTGATCGTCGACCTGGTTCTGCTCCTGGCTCTGGGCACGCTGCTGGCGCGGCAACTTGCGCATCTGTGGTCGACGCGCCGCAGCGGCATGGCCGGGGCCCGTCTGCATGCGCGCTTTGTCGGCCTGTTCAGTCTGATCGCCGCCGGGCCAGCCATCGCGACAGCGGTGTTCTCGGCGGTCTTCCTCAGTTTCGGCATCGACGAGTGGTTCAACAGCACGGTCCGGCGGGCGGTCAACGAGTCGCTGGCGGTGGCCGAAGCCTATGTCGAGGAACATCGCAACGCCATGCGCGCCGACATGTTGGCCATGGCGAACGACCTCAATCGCGAGGCGACGCGCCTCCAGGGCAGCCCGGGGCTGATCGCGCGGGTGGTGCAGACCCAGGCCATGCTGCGCTCGTTCCAGGAGGCGACGGTGTTCGAGCGCAGCGGCCGGGTGCTGGCCCGCAGCGCCCTGAGCTGGAGCGCCTCGATCGAGACCATTCCGATCGACGCCATTGAGAAGGCAACGCTGGGCGAACTCGCGATTTTCCGCAACCACGCCGATGACGACGAAGTGCAGGGCTTGATCCGGCTGGATCGCTTCCTCGACGCTTACCTTTATGTCAGCCGGCATGTGGAAGCCAGGGTGATCAACCACGTGCAGTCGGCGCGCGCGGCGGCGGCGGAATATGCCGCGCTGGACCGCGCCCGGACCCGGCTGCAGCTGACCTCCGCGCTGCTGTTCGTCGCCATGGCGCTGCTGCTGCTGCTGCTGTCGGTCTGGCTGGCGCTGGTCTTCGCCAACCGGCTGGTGCGACCGATCGGCGAACTGGTGGCGGCGACCGAGCGGGTGCGGACCGGCAATCTGTCGGTGCGGGTCGAGCCGCCGCGCGGCGAGGACGAAATCGCCACCCTTGGCCTCGCCTTCAATCGGATGACCGAGCAACTCAACAGCCAGCAGAACGCGTTGGTCGAGGCCAACCGCCTGCTGGACGGCCGTCGCCGCTTCACCGAGGCCGTGCTGTCCGGCGTTTCGGCTGGCGTTCTGGGGCTCGATGGCGATGGCCGCATCCATCTGCCGAACCGCTCGGCGGCCGAACTCCTGGGCACCTCGGTCGAAGCCCTGGCCGGGCGACCGATCGGCGACGTGGCACCCGAGATTCTGGGCATCGTGGCGCAAGCGACAGCCGACATGGAGGGGCTGGGCGAGGGGCAAGTGGCGCTTGCCCGCGGCGGCCATCGACGTCAGCTCTTCGTCCGCGTCGCCCAGCAATTGGGCAAAGAAGGACCGCAAGGCCATGTTGTCACGTTCGACGATGTGACGGCCTTGCTGGCGGCGCAACGCGCCGCCGCCTGGGCCGACATCGCCCGGCGCATCGCGCATGAGATCAAGAACCCGCTCACCCCGATCCAGCTTTCAGCCGAGCGCCTGAAGCGCAAATACCTCAAGGACGTGACAAACGACCCTGAGGTGTTCCTGCAATGCACCGATACCATCATCCGCCAAGTGGCCGATATCGGCCGGATGGTGGACGAGTTCTCCGCCTTCGCCCGCATGCCGACCCCGGTCCTGCGCCAGGTCGATCTGGTCGAACTGGCCCGCCAGACGATCTTCCCCATGCGGTTGCAGCATGGCGAGATCGGCTTCGCGTTGCAGTCGCCGCAGACGAGGCTGAACTGGCGTTGCGACCCCCGGCAGTTCAGCCAGGTGTTCACCAACCTGCTGAAGAACGCGGCCGAAGCGATCGAGGGGCGCGCGGCCGACACGGGCGGCGTGTTGCCGGCCGGCCGGGTGGAGCTGCGCCTGCTGCCGGAGGACGACCGTCTGACGATCGAGGTGTTGGACAATGGCCGCGGCTTCCCGCGCGAACTGAAGGACCGCTTGACCGAGCCCTACGTGACCACGCGGACGAAGGGCACCGGACTGGGGTTGGCAATCGTGCGCAAGATCGTCGAGGACCATGGCGGCCGCCTGCTGCTGCGGGACGCGATCGGCGGCGGCGCCTGCGTGCGACTGGAATTCACCGCCAGCACCGTCGACCGACAGGCCGAGGGCGAAGGGACAAGAGTGCTGACCACGGGGCAGGATGCGCATGGCAATTGATGTCTTGATCGTTGACGACGAGGCGGATATCCGCGAATTGATCGCTGCCATCCTCGAGGACGAGGGCTATTCGACCCGGCTGGCCGCGCACGGCGATCAGGCGGTGGTGGAACTGGCCGGCCGCCGGCCGTCGCTGGTCATCCTCGACATCTGGCTGCAAGGCAGCCGCCTCGACGGCCTCGAAGTGCTGGACCACATCAAGCGCGAACATCCCGACGTACCGGTGCTGATGATCTCTGGCCACGGCAATATCGAGACCGCCGTCGCCGCAATCAAACGCGGTGCCTACGACTATCTGGAAAAGCCGTTCAAGACCGACCGGCTGCTGCTGCTGGCACAGCGCGCGTTCGAGGCGGCCCGGTTGCAGCGCGAGAACCAGGAACTGATGGCGCGCGCCGGCGGCGAAATCGAGCTGATCGGCAACAGCACGCTGCTGACGCTGGTCCGCGCGAACGTGGAGCGCGTGGCGCCGACCGGCAGCAGGGTGCTGGTGAGTGGTCCGCCCGGTTCGGGCAAGGAGGTGGTGGCGCGCTTGCTGCACCGCCGCTCGCGCCGCCACCAGGGCCCTTTCGTGGTGTTGAACGCGGCGACCATGGCGCCCGAGAGGGTCGAAAGCGAGCTGTTCGGCGTGGAACCGGACGCCGCCGGCCATGGCCGCAAGGTCGGGGTGTTCGAGCAGGCGCATGGCGGCACGCTGTTCCTCGACGAAGTCGCCGACATGCCGTTGGAGACGCAAGGCAAGATCCTGCGCGTGCTGGTCGACCAAGGGTTCAACCGGCTGGGCGGTTCGCGGCGGATCGAGGTCGACGTGCGGGTGATCAGCTCGACCGCTCGCGACTTGCGCGAACTGATCCAGCACGGCTGCTTCCGGGAGGATCTCTATCATCGCCTCAATGTGGTACCGGTTCGGGTGCCGGCGCTGTCGGACCGGCGCGACGACGTGCCGATGCTGGTCGAGCACCTGATGCGCCGTTCGGCGCTGGCGCTGGGGCTGGCGCCGCGCACGCTGGCGCTCGATGCGCTGGCGGTGCTGCAGGCCCATGATTGGCCGGGCAACGTCCGCGAACTGCGCAATGTGGTGGAGCGGCTATTGATCATGGCGCCGGGCGAGCCGGGCGCGCCGATCACCGCCGCCGCGCTGCCGGCCGGCATCCTGCTGCCCGCGCCGATCTCGCCCAAGGGCGAACGCGGCGAGGAAATCATGACGCTGCCGCTGCGCGAGGCCCGCGAGCTGTTCGAGCGCCAATATCTGCTGACCCAGATCGGCCGGTTCGGCGGCAATGTCTCGCGTACCGCCGAGTTCGTCGGCATGGAGCGGTCGGCGTTGCACCGCAAACTGAAGATGCTGGGCGTGCCTTCGCGGTCCGGCGAACGGCAGGGCTAGGACCGGGGCGCGGAATGAAAGTGATCATCTGCGGCGCTGGCCAGGTTGGCTATGCCATCGCGCGCCAGCTCGCCGCCGAGCAGAACGACGTGACCGTTCTGGAACAGGACCTGGCGCTGGTGCAGCGGATCAACGACACGCTGAACGCGCGCGGGATGCAAGGCTTCGCCTCGCATCCCGATGCCCTGGAACAGGCCGGCGCGGCGGACGCCGACATGCTGATCGCCGTCACCTTCGCCGACGAGGTCAACATGGTCGCCTGCCAGGTGGCGCACTCGCTGTTCAACGTGCCGACCAAGATCGCCCGCGTGCGGCACCAGAGCTACCTGATGCCCGCCTGGCGCGACCTTTATACCCGCAGCCACCTGCCGATCGATGTCATCATTTCACCGGAACTGGAGGTCGGGCGCGCGGTCCTGCGGCGGCTCGAACTGCCGGGCGCGTTCGACAACATCCCCTTCGTCGGCGACAAGGTGCGGGTGGTTGGCGTGACCACGCTGCCCGAGACGCCGATCGTCGGGTCGCCGTTGCGGCACCTGACCGGTCTGTTCCCCGACCTCAGCATCACGGTCCTGGGCATCGGCCGCGGTGAACGGCTGCTGGTGCCCAGCGCTGACGACCAGGTGCTGGCGGGCGACGAGGTCTATTTCGCCGCCGATAGCCAGCATATCAGCCGTGCCCTCTCCTTGATGGGGCACGAGGAGAAGGAGGCCCGCCGGGTCATCGTGGTTGGCGGCGGCAACATCGGCGGCCACATCGCCAGGCAGTTGGAGCAGAAAGGCTCGCCGGTCAGGGCCAAGCTGATCGAGCTGGATCGCGGGCGGGCCGAACGCATGGCCGAGCAATTGGATCGCACCGTAGTCCTGCAAGGCAGCGCCTTGGACCAGGAAGTGCTCAAGGAAGCCAACGTCCAGCAATCCGAGGCCTTCGTCGCCGTCACCAACGACGACGAGGTGAACATCCTCGCGTCGCTGCTGGCCAAGCGTTCTGGCTGCAAGCGGGTCATCGCCCTGGTCAACAACGTTGCCTTCATGCCCCTGGTCACGCCGCTTGGCATCGATGCCGCGGTCAACCCACGTGCCACCACCGTGTCCAGCATCCTGCAGCATGTCCGGCGCGGCAGCATCCGCCGCGTGCATTCCTTGCGCGACGGCGCCGCCGAGGTGATCGAAGCCGAGGCGCTGGAGACTTCCGGCTTCATCGGCAAGCCGTTGCGTGCGGTGCAGCTGCCGCACGGGATCAACGTCGGCGCCATCGTGCGCGAGGACAAGGTGATCATGCCGCGCGCCGACAGCGTCATCGAGGTCGGCGACCGGGTGATCATCTTCGCCCTGGCCGAGCAGGTGCGCAAGGTCGAGAAGTTATTCGCCGTGCGTTTGGAATTCTTCTGAGCCGGCGATGTCGGCCTTCCGCATCACCGGCGCGCTGGGCGTCGCGCTCGTGCTCTTGGCGCTGGCCATGCTGTTGCCGGCCGCCGTCGCAGCCGGCACCGGGCAATCCGCGCTGGCCATCAATTTCCTCATGGCGGCGGGATTGACCGGCTTTGTCGGCGCCGTGGCGGCGCTGGCCGGGCGCGGGTCCAGCCAGCCGTTCGGCGACGGCGAGGGGCTGGTCGTGTTCGTTCTCTTCTGGCTCGTTCCGGCGCCTTTCGCAGCGCTGCCGCTCTACGCCTCTGGCCGCTTGGCCGATCCGCTGCCGGCGCTGTTCAATGCCCTGTCGGCGCTGACCACGACGGGCGCCACCGTGGGTTTCGATCCGGCCCGCGAACCGCTGGCAATCGTGCTCTGGCTATTCATTCTGGGCTGGCTTGGCGGCTTCGCCAGCATTGTGGCGGCGGTGGCACTGCTCACCCGGCTGGACCTGAGCGGACTGCAGATGCTGCATGTCGGCATCCGCCGCGGCGAAGGCGAGAGCCTGGCGCAAAGCCTCGGCGGCATCGCGCGACGGTTGTCCTCGGTCTATAGCGGGCTGACGGCGGTTGGCGCCATCGCGCTGTCCGCCGCCGGGCTGCCAGGCCACCAGGCGGTGCTGGCGGCACTGGGCGCGGTGTCGACCAGCGGACTGCCGTTCCGGCCGGAAGGGACGATGTTCACCATCGGCCCTGCCGCCGAGCTGGCGCTGACATTGTGCATGCTGGCAGGCGCCAGCAATCTGACCATGCTGGCGGCCGTGGCGGCCGGTCGCTGGCGCCCGATGGCGAGCGACCGCGAGCTGCGCTACCTGCTGCTGGCCTGCCTGCTGGTCGCCCTGGCCATCGCGTTTCTGCTGCGCCTTGACGGCGCGGCCGTCCCGCAGGCCGTGCTGGCCGGACTGTTCCTGGCGGTTTCCACCCTATCGTCGACTGGCTATGGGCCGGCATCGGCCGCTGGCGCGCTGGTCGCGGCGCCGGTGCTGCTGATCGGCGTGGTGCTGATCGGCGGCACCGCCGGCTCGGCCAGCGGCGGCTTCAAACTGCTGCGCACCGCCATCCTGTGCAAGCAGGCGAACCGGGAACTGTCGCGCCTGGCCTTTCCCCATGGCGTCATCCCGTTCCATCTCGGCTCGCGGCGGATTTTCGAGCCGACCGTTCGCTCGGTCTGGACGCTGTTCTACGTGATGCTGAGTTGCCTGGTGGCGGGCTCGCTCGCGCTGGCCGCGCTGGGGGTGTCGCCGGTCACCGCGCTGCTGGCCGTGGTGGCATGCCTCAGCAACACCGGACCGATGCTGAGCATGCTGGAGCCGGCTGGGGAGGGCTATGCCGCCTTGCCGCATTCGGGCAAGCTGCTGCTGATGCTGGCCATGGTGCTGGGCAGGGTCGAAATGCTGGCGTTCATCACGGCGCTGAGCCCGGCCTTCTGGCGGCAATAGGACCACCCGCATGAGTCGATGCGCCTATGTCAACGGCCGCTTCCTGCCGCTCGGCGAAGCCAGGGTGGCGGTGGAAGACCGGGGTTATCAGCTTGCCGACGGCGTCTACGAGGTGGTGTTGGCGGTGGGCGGCCGCTTGATCGACTGGCGCCCGCACGCCGAACGGCTCGATCGCTCGCTGGGCGCGCTGCGGATTGCCTGGCCGGTAGCACCGCCGGTGCTCGACCTGCTGGTGCAGGAGACCCTGCGGCACAACCTGGTGCGGGACGGCATCGTCTACCTGCAGGTGACGCGCGGCGTCGCCCGCCGGGAGCACGCCTTTCCGGCCGATGCCCCGCCGGCGCTGGTGATCATGGCGCGCCCCCAAGGCCTGCCCGCGGCCCGGCAGCGCGAAACCGGCATCGCCGTTCTGACCCAGCCCGACCAGCGCTGGCGCCGGCCGGACATCAAGTCGATCGCCCTGCTGGCCAACGTGCTAGCGAAGCAGGCGGCACGCGAGGCCGGCTGCTACGAGAGCTGGTTCGTCAATCCGGCCGGCACGGTGCTCGAGGGGGCCTCGACCAATGCCTGGATCGTCGCCGGCAATGGCGCGTTGGTCACCCACCCGGCGGACCGGCGCATCTTGAACGGGGTGACCCGGCTCCGCGTGCTGCGGTTGGCCCGCGCGGCCGGCCTGGCGGTGGAGGAGCGCCCGTTCAGCTTGGCCGAGGCCAAGGCCGCCCGCGAGGCCTTTCTCACCAGCACCACGGCGGGTGTGCTGCCGATCGTGCGGATCGACCAGGCCAGCGTCGGCAACGGCGCTCCGGGCGCGCTCGCCAGCGAACTGGGGCGGCTCTACGAGCGGTATGTCGAACAATCCGGCGACCAGCCCTTGTAGGGCTTGGCGAGGTTTGCCATCTATCACTGGCGTTGCCAGTCGCGCACGTCGGCGTGCGCGCGCGCACCCAGAGTA